>Ga0134126_10014302_pt1 | contig 10024 bp, 7 predicted proteins | sample KB31752_FD_96881 | JGI IMG/M metagenome (GOLD analysis project Ga0134126, IMG submission 96881) | Terrestrial soil microbial communities with excess Nitrogen fertilizer from Kellogg Biological Station, Michigan, USA - KB3-175-2 | ecosystem: Environmental > Terrestrial > Soil > Unclassified ...
ACGACGAGCTTGTTCTGTTCGATCGCGGTCGCGATGGGTTCGCTCAGCGGACCCGAGTTGCCAATGCAGGTCGTGCACCCGTATCCCGCGAGATAGAAGCCGAGGGCATCCAGCGGCTGGGTGAGGCCGGCCTTGTCGTAGTAGTCCGTCACCACCTTGGAGCCCGGCGCGAGACTCGTCTTGACCCAGGGTTTCACGCGCAGCCCCATGGCCACGGCCTTCCGCGCGAGCAGCCCCGCTCCAATCATCACTGACGGATTCGATGTGTTCGTGCAGCTCGTAATGGCGGCAATGACGACCGCGCCGTTGCGCAATGTGAACTGCTGGCCGTCCATCGTCACGCTGACTCCGCTCTGCGCATGTGACGTGTCGGTCGCGCTTGCCGTCGCGACGGCCGTCGAGCCGGCGGACGCGCTCGCCACGGCGGCGCCGCCGGTCGCGCCAGTGCCGATGCGCTCGAGTTCCTCCAGCAGCGCGTCGTTGAACATCTGCTTCGCAGCCTTGAGCGGCACACGGTCCTGTGGGCGCTTGGGACCGGCGAGGCTCGGCTCCACCGCGCCGAGATCCAGCTCGATGGTCTCGGTGAAGATGGGGTCCGGTGTGTCATCGGTGCGGAAGAGCCCCTGCAGCTTGCAGTACGACTCCACGAGCGCTGCCTGATGCGCGCCGCGTCCCGTGAATCGGAGATAGCGCAGCGTCTCCGCATCCACGGGGAAGAATCCCATGGTGGCCCCGTACTCCGGCGCCATGTTGCCGAGTGTCGCGCGGTCGGCGAGGGAGAGCGAGGACAGTCCCGCGCCGTAGAACTCGACGAACTTCCCAACCACCTTCTTCCTGCGCAGCATCTGCGTCACGGTGAGCACCAGGTCCGTTGCGGTCGCTCCCGGCGGCAGCTTGCCGTGCAGCTTGAATCCCACGACGTCGGGCACGAGCATGGACAGTGGCTGGCCCAGCATGGCCGCTTCCGCTTCGATGCCGCCAACGCCCCAGCCCAGCACACCGAGCCCGTTGATCATGGTCGTGTGCGAATCGGTGCCCACCAGCGAATCGGGATAGGCCATGCGCTCGCCGTTCGATGCGTCGCTGAACACGGAGCGGCCCAGATATTCGAGATTCACCTGGTGGCAGATGCCGGTTCCGGGCGGCACCACGTTGAAGTTGCGGAACGCGCTCTGTCCCCAGCGCAGAAAGGCATACCGTTCCTGGTTGCGTTCGAACTCCTTTTCGGTGTTGATGAGGAACGCAGCCTCGGTTCCGTACTCATCGACCTGCACCGAGTGGTCAATGACCAGATCGGCCGGTTGCAGCGGGTTGATGCGCGTGGGGTCGCCGCCGAGCTGCGCGATGGCATCGCGCATGGCCGCGAGATCCACCACGGCGGGCACACCCGTGAAGTCCTGCAGCAGGACACGCGCCGGCCGGAAGGCGATTTCCTTTTCGACGCCAGCCGCGACGTCCCACCGGGCCAGCGCCTCGATGTCCTCGCGCTTGACGAACGCGCCGTCCTCATCGCGCAGCAGATTTTCGAGGAGCACTTTCAGCGTGAAGGGCAGGCGGCTGACGGTGGCGCCAGGCAACTTCGCGAGCGCGTCGAGACGGAATATCGTGTACGACGTCCCCTCGACGTCGAGCGTCGAGCGGCTACCGAATGAATCGAGAATGTGCATGTCGTGCTCTTGGCTTGTCGCGCCCGCTCCAGGCGAACGCGGTCCTGAATGGAGCCACTGCGCGTCGTGCGCGCAGGCTATCTGCAATGTACTCAGCGCGGGTGGCGGCGGGCAGCCAGCGGCGCACCGCATGCATTGCGTCGCTGCTTTACAGCGCCGCTGGCGTTCCGTAGCTTGAGCCGTCTCATGCTCCCGGAACCCGAATCCATTCAGACGCGCTGCTCACGCAGCGGGCGCGGTGACTCGCGAGGCGCGCCGTGACCATTGACGCGAACGGCGTGAGCCGCCGGACCTTCGTGCGCACGCTGGCCGGAGCGCTCACCGCGGGTGGCATTGTCGCCGCGTGCGCGCGCGCGGCCGGCGCGTCGGTGCCGGAGACGGATCCCGCGGGCATGACAACGGGAAACGGTGTCGGCCGTCTCGGCGCCATTGGCGTGCAGCTCTACTCGGTGCGCGACCTCATGGATAAGGACGTGGAGGGGACGCTCGCGGCGCTCTCCGCGATCGGCTATCGCGAGGTGGAATTCGCCGGACTGCACGGCAGGACCGCTGCCGAACTGCGCGACATGCTGAAACGACATTCGCTCGTGTCGCCATCCAGCCATGTGTCGCTCGAGGACGCGCAGCACAACTGGGACCGCACACTCGCGGACCTCACCACGCTGGGCAACACATTCGTGGTCATCCCATGGATCGACGACACGTATCGCACGGTGGATGGCTACAAACGCGTGGCCGCGATGTTCAACACCGCGGCGGCCGCGTCGCGCAAGGCGGGACTCCAGTTCGCCTATCACAACCATGACTACGAGTTCGCGCCAGTGGAGGGCCAGCGCCCGTACGACATTCTGCTCGCGGAATGCGACCCCGATCTGGTGCGTATGGAGATGGATCTCTACTGGATCGTGAAGGGTGGCGGCGACCCGCTGGCATACATCGCCAGATATCCGGGACGGTTTCCACTCATCCACGCCAAGGACATGGCGAAGAACGGTGACATGGTGGACGTGGGGAAGGGAACCATCGACTTCAGGGCCATCCTGGCGCAGTCCGGGAAGGCGGGCATCAGGCACTGTTTCGTGGAGCACGACAATCCGCCGCGTCCGCTGGAAGACCTGCGCACGAGCTATGAGTACCTCCGCCGCCTCACCTACTGATGCGAAAGACCCTGTCTGTTCTCGCCCTCACCGCCTGCCTGTTCGCGTGTCATACGGTCACCAGTCCCTCACAGAACGCAGACACGCTCCTCGTCGGCACGTGGACGGCTGACACGGCCGACATCCACATCAGCTTCACCCTGAAGGCAGCCGGCTGCAGCTTTGATCCCAACGCCGGTGCGCTCGGCGAGACCGTCTGCACGTCGCTGGGCCAGGGATCGTTCAATGTGATGACCCCCGCGGTCACCGGAAATTTTCTGGTGACCGCGAGCTACGACCACCTCTCGGGCGAGCTGCCGTCATTCCCATACGTGCAGTTCAGCGCCAATCAGCAGAACGGCACGCAGGCGGATGCGGGGCTGAACGCCGCGATGCCGGACTCGTCACATCTGACGGGCACGATCCAGCCCGTCACCGGAATCCCCGGCTACACGTTCGGGGCGGACAGCGGCGTCGCGCTCACGTTCACCAGGCAGTAGGGCGGCCGGCCACCAGTTCCAGCTCCCCGCGAGGCGGAGCAGTGCGGGGCCAACGGCCATGCGCACCACCGTGGCATCCACGAACACCGCGACGGCCAGCGCAAAGCCCAGCATTTTCATGAGCAGGAAATCGCCCAGCATGAACGCGCCAAACGCGACGATCATGATCGCCGCGGCACTGGTAATCACGCCGCCGGTGGTCGCGAGCGCCTCTACGAGTGCCGCGGATTCACCGAATCCGGTGCGGCGTGCCTCCGCCACGCGCGCCACGAGAAAGATCTCGTAGTCCATGCTCAGGCCGAACACGATGCAGAACACGATGACGGGCACGGCGGGAAAGACGCCTGACACCGGCGTCGGCAAACCAATCAGCCGCGCGCCGTGGCCGTCCTGGAACACCAGGACGAGGGCGCCGAACGCCGCGGTCACCGACACGAGGTTGAGCGCCACGGCCTTGAGAGGGATGAGCACGGACCGGAATCCGAGGCCCAGCGCCAGCAGCGTACCGCACACGATGAGCGCCACGACGTACGCGAAGCGTCCTTCCACGGCCCGTTCGTAGTCCACGTTGAATGCGGGAAGCCCGCCAACGCGCAGTCGCGCGTCATGCACGCCGGTGACGGCCTCCGCGTTCACCGTGCGCAGGGTGCGCACCATCGCGGCGAGCCGCGCTGCGTCTGTGCCCTCGCGCGGCAGCGCTTCGACCAGTGCCGCCCTGCCATCGGCGCTCACGAACGTGCGCCGAATGCTCGCCGGAATTTCCTCGTTCACATCGGCGCCGGGCTCCTGCCCCTGAGCGAGATCGGGAAGCGAGCGTACTCTCGCGATATCGGGATCGTGTTGCAGATACGCCGACAGGCGCCGCGTGGCATCCCAGCCAGCGGGCTGCAGCGCGTTCGCGCCGGGGGGCAGCTCCAGCACCACGCGCAGTGACTGAATCACCGCTCCATCGCCCATGCGCTGCAATTCGTGGAGCGCGCGCGAAGACTCCATGTCCGGCGGCAGCCAGTCGCCGCGCGGCATGCCGGTGTCCAGCCGCCTGGCCTGGAGCGACAGCAGCACGAGGGGAATTCCGGCCGCGAGCAGCACGGTAGCCGGCCGCGCGGCAACGACGCGTCCCCACGCGCGCCACCAGGCAGCGTGCTCGCTCACGCGCAGCGCCCGCGGCAGTTGGCCCCGCTCGAGCTTCGCGCCGGCCCACGCGAGTACGCCGGGCAGCAGCGTCGTGGCGAGCAGCACGCCGAATGCCACGACAATGAGTCCACCGACCGCAATGGAGCGGAGTTCGTTGAGCGGAATGTCGAGCAGCGCGGTAAAGCCGACCGCTACCGCGAGGCCGGACAACAGGATGGTGTGGCCGGCATGGCGTACTGCGGCGGTGGCGGCGTCCTCGGGCCCAAGTCCGGCCGATATGGCCTCGCGGAACCGGCTCACCGTGAGCAGCGCGTAGTCGACGCCCAGTCCGAGGCCGAGCATCGAGATCACGTTTTCGACCAGCAGATTGAGCGGCCGGAATGCGGCGAGCAACGCGGCCGCGCCCAGCGCGAGCGCGATGGCCAGCATGCCGGACGCCACGGGAACGACGGCGGCCACGGCCGTCCCAAACGCAAGTCCGAGCATCAGCAGCATGAGCGGCAGCACGTGCCACTCGCTCCGTCGCGCGTCTCGCGTACTCGTGCGCCGCAGATCGAAGTTGAGCGGTGCCTCTCCTGTCCACTCGAGCGTGATGCCGGGGTAGCGCGGCTGCAGCGTCGCGGCCAGCGATGTGGTAACGGCGCGGAGCGGAGGGATCAGCGCGTCGCTGGCGCCTCGGCCAGGGTCGAGCCCCACGATGACGAAGGTGGCGCGTGACCCGAGGAAGAGCGTGTCGCCGCCGTCCAGATAGGAAAAGGTGCGGGTGACGCCGCGCGCCCTGCCCACACGGCCGGTGATCTCGCGCAGCAGCGAGCGCCCCGGCGGCGAGTCACCCGGCGGTGCATTCGACACCACGAGCACCGCGTAACTCGCGAACGGCGAGCCGAAGCGCGTGGCGAGCATGTGCTCCACCGCGGCGGACTCGCTGCCATCCACGCGTGCGCCCACGTCGAGCCGGTGTTCGAGGCCCGGCCCGAACGGCACGATCACCACCGCGCACGCCGCCCAGCCCAGCGCGATCCAGCCACGGTGGCGCACGACCCAGCGCGGAAGATCCATGCTACACCCAGCCGTCCTTCCACAGCGAGCACTCGCGACACGATGGGAGTTCCTCGTAGCGCCGCTGATGCACGAGACGCCTGATCTCGCGCATTCGCTCGCCATTCCAGATTTCGGCGAGCGTGGCCGAGCGCACGCTGCCCAGCACTTCCCGGCGGCCCCAGTCCTGTGTGCACAGCAGCACCGTGCCGTCGTGCAGAATGCTCGCACTGGCAAACGGTGCCGGGCAGTGTCCCAGCCACGCCCGCACGACGCGCCGCCCCGCGCGCTGGCGCAGCGACACGGCGGCCCGCGGCATGCGCAGTGCCTCGTCGAAATCGGGAAGCGCACCGACCCGGTTGTTCGCGGTGTACACGAACACGGCGACGCCGCGTTTGCGCCAGTGGCGCGCGAACGACTTCACCTCCGCGGCGTTGTCCCGAACGCGCACCAGGCGCACGTACACGCGCGTGTGCGCGAGATTCGCGCGCAGAACGCGCTCCACGCCGGCGAGCACCGCATCGAAGTCGAGCCCGATGCGGATCTTGTCGTACACGTCACGGCTCAGTGCATCCAGACTGATGTCCAGCACGTCGAGCCCACAGGAGCGGATCGCCTCGATGTTCTCATCGGTGAGCAGCGCCCCATTCGTGACGAGCTCCACCGTCACGCGCCCCTGCGTGAGCGCTCTGAACCGGCCGATCCGCTCGAACAGCGTCCGGTCGAGCAGCGGCTCGTTCTGCAGCATGGGCACGAACGTCTTCACCTCAGGATGCGTGGCGATCTCGCCGATCACCTTGTCGAACAGCTCATCGTCCATGCGCCCGCGCGGGAACACCCGCTTGAACAGCGGATACGGACACATGGTGCAGGACGCCTGGCAGGCGTTGATGGTCTGGAGCTGCACGAGGCGCGGGAACGGCGCCGCCGCCATGTCGTGCGCTTCGGAATACGCCTGGTTCGCGGCGCGCAGGCCGCCGTAGAAGCGCGCGTGGTACACGAGCTCGTCGCTCCGGCCCAGTCGCAATCTCCGATTCATAGCAGCGCCACCTCATGGTGCAGGGGAACGTCGTCGAGCGGCGGACCATCGTAGCGTCCCGATGGAGACGTGACGTAGGCGTGCACGACGGTCGGCTGGGCGAGCAGTCCGCGCAGCGCGACGGACAGGGGATCACGCACGTCGAGCCCCAGGGTGAACGCCGTGCAGCCGCCGGCGCGCGCGAGATCGAGCGCCCGGAGCAGCAGCGCGCGCAGTGCGCCGGGGTCGCTCTGCGGCACGCACAGGTGCAGCGCCGTACAGGTGCGCAGCGGCTGGCCGCGCGATGGCAGCGTGGCGCTCCCGAACAGCGGCGCCACGGCGTTGTGGAGCATCCGAAATGCGCTCAGCCGCCGCGAGTAGTGCAGCACGCGCAATGTGTGAAGCGGCGACGTGTCCCAGACGGCGAGAAATCCGGCCATGCGCCCACCGCGCCCCCGCGCCACGAGATAGTTCGCGAGCTCGAGGCCAGGCGCGTCGTCCAGCCAGCGCAGGAAGCGCTCTTCAGTGAAGACCGTCGCGAAATTCCGTCGCGCCGCCACCCGGCGCCACAGGGCGATCATCTCCTCGAGGTCACGCACGCTCGCGCGAGTCACGCTCCAGTCACTGTCCCGCGGCGGGCGACGGCGCGGCAGCGGCGCTGTGTAGGCCCGAAGGGTGGCGAATCGCGTGAACAGCGGCAGACCGCGCACGCCGGGAACGCGGCGCTCCATGGGCCTGTTGCCTGCGAGGATCGTGAACTGCATGGGCACCTGCGCGCCGGCCAGCTCGCCACATACGCTCGACGCGTGCCGGATGAGCGCATCGGCCGCGACGCCGTCCCGATGGGCCGGGTGCACCTTGAGGTCGCCCACATACATTGTGAGCGCCGGCCGCCCGTGCAGGTACGACTCGCGCGCCGCCACGGCAATGCAGCCCACGATCGCGCCGCCGCGCTCGGCCACGGCCACGTGCCACGGATCGCCGAGCAGTCTGTCGAGTGCCAGAAAGTCCGGGTCGCGTTCCACGCACACCGTGATGTCGCCGCGCATGGGACACTCGCGCGCCAGCGCCAGGAGTGCGGCGCCATCAGTGGAGCGCGCCTCGCGCACCGTGACGTCCGGAATTGACGTCATCGCGGTCATGTCCCGCTCCCGTGCACCGTGCACACGGCAATGCGCCGCTGCACCGCGCTGCGGTCCGAGGCGATGAGCCGCTCACCGCGGTCGCGGTCCTCCACGATCACGCTGCGCCACGCGTGCGGCACCTCCGTCCAGCCCACGAAGTTCCGGAAGCACACGGTTGCATCCGGTGTCGCGGTGCGCACGATCTGCGCGAACAGCTCGCCGACCTCGCGCTCGGTGAGCCACTCGCAGATGTTCGACAGTGCAAAGCCGTCGATGCTGTGGGCCGGAGCGTGACGCAACCACGCGGTGAATGAGCCATCGACAATGTGCAGCCGCCCGTGCAGCGCCCGAACGCGATCCACGCCGCTATCGCTGAGGTACGGCGGCACGCCACCCTCAACGTCCACGGGATATGTGCCGGTGAGCATGTGGTGCACGAAATAGTTGGTGCTCAACGGCAGCTCGGTGAGCGTGCGGCGCACCACATCGCGAAAGTGCGTCGCGAGGCTGAGGCGCTCGGCGCACGCCAACATGCGCTCGTCGTATGTGGCCGCGAGCGCGCGGCGGTTGAGCAGCAGGGGAAAGAGCAGCCGCCAGCGCCGGCTGTCCCACTCCCGGTCGTAGAATGCCTGCTGCTCCTGCAGCGACCGGCAGGCGAGCAGCCGACGGATGCGCTGCTCCGGGTGAATCGCAATGCGAATCACGCGCACCAGCATGCGGGTGAAGCGCTCGGTGACGCCCGCGCCGAGCACGCCGCGACGGATCGCCCCGTCGTGAGCGTCCCAGTAGGCGCGCGCCTCGGCGGACAGATGGCTGCGCAGCAGGCGGTAGGCCGCATTGCGCGATCGCGCCGGCGCGGCCGTCGCGCCCAGAAATGCGCGGGCCGGCGCGGGCGGCAACTGGCAGAGCGCAACCAGCTTCAATTCCACCAGGTGGTTCTGCGCGATATTCGTGTCGATCGCGGTCACCGCGCGCGCGCCACAGCCCAGGAGCGACAGTGCCGTGCAGCCGCCCGAGCTCACGACCGCGATCCGGCGGCCGCGTGGTGCCAGGGCGGCGATCTCCAGTGCGGGGTCCTCCCGCACCTGCGCAAAGTACAGCCGGTCGAGCCGCGCATCGGCCATCGCCGTGCGGTTCACAACGACCTCTTGAGGTGATCCGCCAGCCGCACGCCGCAGAGACGTTCAATGCGCCTGGCAAAGGTGCGAATGGCCAGCGGATCTCCGGCCATGGCGACCGGTACCGACCCTACCACCTCTTCACCGAAATGGCGGAAGTGCACGGCGGCATCGAGCACGACGGGCACCAGCGTCGGGTCGGCCGCGATGCGTTTCGCGATCAGATCCGCTGCGGACTGCGCGTGCCGCACCTCGTCGGCCGCGATGAGCGAGAGCAGCGCCGAGAGCACCGGCTCGACGCGGCGTTCACCCAGCCGGCGGAAGAAGTAGTACGCCAGGTGCTCGGAGAGCATGAACTCCACGAGACGCGACATGAGCGACTCTTCGCGTATTTCGCACCGGACGGCTTCCCTGCGTGCCGCCACGAGATCGCTGTCGCGGAGCACCGGTTCGTAGCCCACCGTGTCCAGGTACCAGCGCAGCGCGTGGAAGTGCTTGAATCCCTCGTACAGCTCCAGCGAGAATACCACGCCGGCGTCAATGTCATCCCACGTGAGATGCAGCAGCCGCTGCAGATTCACCGGGTGGAACGCCTCGATGATCGCCGCATCGCGCAGCGCCGCCAGCACGTCCGGGTGCGCCAGCGCCGCAGTGACGTCGATGTCGGCCCAGGCGATGTCGCGCTCAACGCTCCAGCGCGCGCGATCCGCCGCGGCGGCGTGGCGGGCATAGAGTCGCGCGGGGCGGGCGGTGGCGGCGGCGCGCGTCATGGCTGCGGCACTCCTGTCGCGGCGCTCACGTCATTCACCTGCGGCCAGTCGCGCGGCTCCGTGCCATGCGCGCACAGCACCGCCAGCAGCCAGCGCTCCACGCCGAAGGCCACGCATCCGCTCGCGGCCGGCTGGCCGCTCGCGGTGCGAATGCCGAATGCATCGCCAAAGAATTCGCCGTGCCGGTTGAACGACGCCACGGCCATTGACCCGTCGCGGCCGTGCGGCACCAGCAGTTCGCGCTTGAGCTCCTTCACGCGCTGCAGCAGCGTTCGGCCGCGCGCCGTGGGCGCGAAGAACGGATCCACGGCCGGCGCTACCGTCGCGGCCAGACCCAGCGCTGCCGCGAAGACGCTCGCGGCCTCGAGGCCACGCTCGATCGTGTGCGTCACCGCTTCATCGCTGCCGACGCACACCACCTCGCGCATCGTGAAGGCCCAGCCCCGCAAGAGCGGCGCGAGCGTGGCGCCCTCGTGACGCCAGCACGTGCACTGCACCGACACGGTGAGCGCGTCCGGC
>Ga0134126_10014304_pt1 | contig 10024 bp, 7 predicted proteins | sample KB31752_FD_96881 | JGI IMG/M metagenome (GOLD analysis project Ga0134126, IMG submission 96881) | Terrestrial soil microbial communities with excess Nitrogen fertilizer from Kellogg Biological Station, Michigan, USA - KB3-175-2 | ecosystem: Environmental > Terrestrial > Soil > Unclassified ...
ATGATGCAGCCGAATAGCGGCATGAGCAGCCCGTCGTGCATCAGCGCGTAAGGAATGCGGCCGCCCAGCCACAGCACAAAGAACGTGGAGGCGAAGCCGCCGGTGCCCAGCCAGAATCGGAAGCGCGCCTCGCGCGGAATGAGTTCGTCGAGTTCCGCCAGCACCATTCCGAAGATGAAGGCGGCCAGGTGGGGCAGGGGAGTGAATTTGAGCGCCTGCAGCCACGGTCCCCAGGAAAACCGGTCCGGGTGGGGAATTCCGTCGGGATTGAAGACGATATACAGTGTGCCGGGGATGAGGCCGCAGAACCAGATGAGCGCGAGCCGGCGCAGAATCGGCCCCACGCTTTCCGGCCGCTTCCAGCGCGCCACAAACGGGAAGAGCAGGTAGTAGAACGACTCGGCGGACATCGTCCACGCCGGAGTGTTCAGGAACGTCGCGATCTCCGGAACCCAGCCCTGCAGCAGCAGCGGGCTGAGCACCATGCCGGTCCAGAACATGGCATGCGAGTGGTGCGTGTACTCATCCCCTACCATGCGCCAGGCCATGAGCAGGCTGAGCAGGTAGATGGGGTAGAGCCGCGTGAAGCGCGCCTTGTAGAAGCGGACCGTGTTGAGCTGTCCGGCCCGCGCGCGGGCGCCGTAATTGTAGGCCAGCACGTATCCCGAGAGCAGAATGAAATAGCTGACCGAGGCGTACCCGGCGTTGACCACCGGCGCCAGAAACCCGAACCACTGGGGATTGGAGAAGTGAAAAAAAACAATGTTGACGGCCGCGAAGCTGCGCAGGCCGGTCAACGCGTTCAGCCGGTCTGGCTTGCGCATCTCCACTGCAGGATTAGACGCCACGGTGCGTGTTGATGATGCGGGCAGGATCGTGTCTCTCTTGCTGAAACTCGGCAGCTCTTCTGAGCCGCCATTACATATCTCGCACTCGGCAGGGTGACTGCCCAACCGGCCTTGTTGCCTGTTCCCTGTTGCCTGAACCCCGTACCCTGAACCCTGTCTTTACGCCGTCACCAGCGATCCGACCTTCTCTCCCATCACCACGCGCTTGATGTTGCCAGGCCGGTTCATGTTGAAAATGATCATGGGCAGGTTGTTGTCTTTGCACAGGCTGACGGCGGTCAGGTCCATCACCTTCAGGCCCTGTCTGAGAATTTCCATGTAGGTGATCTCGTCATACTTGACCGCATCCACCACCAGCTTGGGGTCGGCGTTGTAGACGCCTTCCACCTTGGTGCCCTTGAGCAGAACGTCAGCCTTGATCTCCATGGCGCGCAGGCTTGCGGCCGTGTCGGTGGAGAAGAACGGGTTCCCAATGCCTGCCGCGAAGATGACCACGCGGCCTTTTTCCAGGTGCCGGACGGCGCGCCGGCGGATGTACGGCTCGGCAATCTGGTTCATGAAGACGGCAGTCATCACGCGGCACTGCACTCCGCGCTGCTCGAGCGCATCCTGCAGGGCAATGGCGTTGATGATGGTCGACAGCATGCCCATGTTGTCGGCGCTGACGCGGTCCATTTCGCGGGCCTGCTCGGCCACGCCGCGAAAAATATTGCCTCCGCCGACGACCAGCGCGACCTCGACGCCGAGCTCGTGCACTTCAGAGATTTCCGCGGCGGTTTCCGCCACCTTTTCGGCGTCCAGCCCAAATCCGCGGGTGCCTGCGAGCGCCTCCCCGGAAAGCTTGAGAACAATGCGTTTGAACATACTCTCTTCGAGTATCGCACAGCGGCAGAGGCGGGGAAGCGGGGGATAAGCGCAAAGCCGGCTGCCCGGCAAAACAGCTAGACTGGCCCGTACGAACACTGCCTGTCAGGAGGCCCGATGCCGAGTCATGCGCTCGCGGTGTTGTTCCTTGAACTGGGCACCGCAACCATCGGCCTGGCAATCCTGGCGCGGCTGGCGAATCGCTGGGGATTCTCCTCCATTCCGCTGTACCTGCTGGCCGGGCTGGCGTTCGGAAAAGGGGGGCTGGCGCCGCTGGCGGTGTCGCGGACCTTCATTGCGGAGGGCGCGGAAATCGGCGTACTTCTGCTTCTGTTCATGCTCGGCCTCGAATACACCGGAGCTGAGCTCAAGCAGAATCTTCGCGGAGGATTGCCCGCAGCCCTCATTGACCTGCTGCTCAATTTCCCGCCCGGCTTTATTGCCGGTCTGCTGCTGGGCTGGGGGCCGCTGGCCTCTGTCCTGCTGGGCGGAGTGACCCTGGTTTCCTCTTCCGGGATCATCTCGCGCCTGCTGTTCGAACTCGGCCGCAAAAACGCAATCGAGACCCCCACCATCCTCTCCATCCTGGTGCTAGAAGACCTCATGATGGCCGTCTATCTGCCTCTGGTGGGAGTCCTGATCTCCGGGACCGGCGCGCGCAGCATGGCGTTGTCCATTGGCGCAGCTACCGCCGCCGTTTTGCTGGTGTTGTTCGCCGCCATGCGCTACGGCGAGCGGATGAGCTCGATCATCGGCGGACAGTCGGATGAGGTGTTGCTGCTGACGATCTTCGGGGCCGTGCTTGCCGTGGCCGGCCTGGCGCAGATGCTGCAGGTGTCCGCGGCCATTGGAGCGTTCCTCGTGGGCATCGCGGTATCCGGACCGGTCGCCAAACGCTCCGGACATCTGATGGCGCCGCTGCGCGATCTATTTGCCGCAATCTTCTTTTTCTTCTTCGGCCTCGAGATCGATCCGGGCAGTCTGCTCCCGGAACTGCGTGTGGCGCTGATCCTGGGAGCGGTCACGATCGCGACCAAATTGCTGACGGGATATTGGGCGGTCCGGCGCACCGGGATAGGGAAGCGGGAGGCGCTGCGGGCGGGAGTGACGCTGATTCCGCGCGGCGAGTTCTCGATTGTCCTTGCAGGACTCGGTGCGTCTCTGGAGCCCCGGCTGGGCTCGCTCGCCGCCGCGTATGTGCTGCTAATGGCGATCGTAGGTCCGGTCGCGGTGCGCCTCGTGAAATGAGGCGCACTGCAAACTCCTTGCCTGCAGGCCGCGAATGAGCTCGGGCGCGGCACAAATCCACTCGCCGCCCGCAGCCCACAAGCTGCCGAAACGAGCCTATTGCTTCAGCGTCGCTGCGAAGCTGTCAATCTCCCGCAGAACATCGGCTTCATTCGAGGCAAAGACGGCGTGGCTGGCGTGCGCCAGAACCACCACTTTCGCGTTAGGGTTCCCCAACTGGAAAGCCTTTACCTGTGGTCCGGTGGTGTCGGCATCCATGGCTTCCATGGCGGCACGCTGCTCAGGTTTCAGCGATGCGGCCATCGGGCCAAGATCGTGCGGAGAGGCAAAAATTGCCAGCGCGGGGCAGTGCACGGTCGAGAACTTCGTTTCGCCCTGTATCACGGCTGCGGCAACCCGCATCTCCGGCGAGTCGGGTAGCGCGGGCTGCTCAGGCGTCACAGCCAGCCGCTTCTTCGTAACTTCAAGGTCCTTTTGCAGCGCCGGCAGGTCCACGTTCTGCAACTGGTCGATGATCTTCTTCTGTTCGCTCGCCGGAGAGAACAGCGTGAGCTGCTTCAAGTCGTGCTGCAGTTCGGCGGTGTCAATCGACAGGTCCCCGCGAGAAGCATCGTAGTAGGCGTACGGATATCCCGCATCGAGATAGATCAGCCCGGCCACCTGATCGGGATGCGCGGTGCCGATATAACTCAGCTCCTCGCCGGCAATGGAGTGGCCGCCGACGATCGGCTTTTCCAGTTTGAGCTCGTGGATCGCTGCCAGAACGTCGTCTCCGAGCCGCTGGGCAGAGTAGTTGGCCACCGTCGGCTCCGGTACACTCGAGGCGCCGAACCCCCGGCGCGTTATCCCGATCACGTGGAACTTCGTGGCCAGCTTGGGCGCGATCTGATCGAACACATGCGCGGTCCCGCCCAGTCCCGCGAGCAGCACCAAAGGCCGGCCCTGCCCGCCCCAGTCGAGCACCTCGAGTTTCACGTCTTTCTCGACGTTGACAAACTGCACCTTGTGCGGCGAAGAGTCGATCTTCCATTCCGTGGTCGCCGTGGCGCGTTCGAACGTGAGAGGCAGGTCGCCGCCCTGCGTGAAGGTACCCTTGATGGAATTACCGTCCTCGCTGACCGTTCCGTGGTACTTGACGTGGAAGGCATCGAGCGCGAACGCGAAGTCCGTTCCGTTCAATGTGACCGACGTGAGCGGCGAAGGAGTCGGCGACTGATCGATGCTGAGCATTTCGCCCTTCCACCCGGATTTCGGATCGGGCGAAAGGTGCAGCACCACACGGAAATGTGCGACGTGCGGCTCCTGACCAGCCTGCAGCGTACCTTGCCATGTTCCTGTCAGGTTCGGCGCCGGCGTTTGAGCCTGCAACGGAACGAAGGTCGCCAGCGCCAGCACGCAGGCTAGAAGACCCAAGGTTTTTTTCACGCGAATTCCCTCCGGCGAGCCGCCCGGACAGGCACGCTCACCCTATGTAGCTTTCAGCATTCGGTACGTCGCCGCAAGAATATCACAAACCAATTTTCGCAACGCGCGAAATTCCGGTTCGAACTGGACAACCGCCCGCGTTTGCTCTTCGCGCCGCTCATCGGCCGCATCCCGAACCAGTGACGGCCGGCGAGATGCGGCGCGCCGTAGTATGAGGGAGGAACATCCCTCGAACGGAGTGCACCGCCTTGGCATACGACGATCTGCGCGACTGGATCAAGACGCTCGAAAAGAACGGCGAACTGAAGCGGGTGACGGCGGAAGTGTCGCCGGAACTCGAAATTACCGAGATCACGGATCGCGTGACGAAGAAGGGCGGCCCGGCAGCCACACCCGGGGGCCCCGCGCTGCTGTTCGAGAATGTGAAGGGACATCCCGGCCACAAAGTCCTCATCAATCAGTTCGGCAGCGAGCGGCGCATGGCCATGGCGCTGGGCGTGGAGCGTCTCGATGACATCGCTGAGCGCATCTCCGGCTTGATGAACGTGAAAGCACCCGAAGGCTTCCTGGACAAGCTGAAGATGCTGCCTCAACTGGCAGCCCTGGGCAGCGCATTCCCCAAGACAATGAACCCGAAAGACGCGCCGTGCAAGCAAGTCATTCTGAAATCCAAGGACCTCGGCGGCGAAGGGTTCGACCTGAACGAGTTCCCGATTCTGAAGTGCTGGCCGCACGATGGCGGACGCTTCATCACTCTTCCCTGCGTGTGCACGCGCAACCCGGTCACCGGCAAGCGGAACATTGGCATGTATCGCATGCAGGTGTACGACGGCCACACCACCGGCATGCACTGGCAGCGCCAGAAGGTCGCCGCGGAGCACTACCGGGAAGCCCTTCGCGCGGCCGCTGCGGCTGGCTCTGAAAACGCGATGAGCCCGGGTGCGGCGAGAGTGGCGGCAATGGCGGAATCAGCCGGCGGCGCGGTGACAATGCCCGATGGACCCGTCGGCGGACTGCCCCAGGTGTCGCTGGGCAAGATGAAAGGCTCGCGCATGGAAGTGGCCGTGGCCATCGGCACTGACCCGGCAACCACGTTCTCCGCCATCGTGCCCGCCCCGCCGGAAGTCGAAGAGTTCCTCATTGCCGGTTTCCTGCGCGGCAAGCCGGTCGAGATCGTGAAATGCGAAACGGTGGACCTCGAAGTTCCAGCCAACGCGGAGATCGTCCTCGAAGGTTACGTTGAGTTAGGCGAGCTGCGCAGCGAAGGCCCCTTCGGCGATCACACCGGCTTCTACACTCTGCAGGACGACTACCCCGTCTTCCATCTCACCTGCATCACCCACCGCAACGACCCGATCTACGCGGCGACGATTGTGGGCAAGCCGCCAATGGAAGACGCGTGGATGGGAAAGGCCGTCGAGCGCATTTTCCTCCCGGCGATGAAGATGACGATCCCCGAAATCATCGACATCAACCTGCCCGTCGAAGGCGTCTTCCACAACCTGATGCTGGTGTCCATCAAGAAGAGCTATCCGGGTCAGGCCCGCAAGGTGATGAACGCCATCTGGTCGCTCGGTCAGGCCATGTTCACCAAGTGCATCGTTGTCGTCGACGAAGACTGCGACGTGCAGGATATCGGCGAAGTCGTGCTGCGCGTCGCCAACAACATCGATCCCGAGCGCGACATTCAGTTCATGCTGGGCCCCGTCGACTCGCTCGATCATGCGAGCCGCCTCCCGAATTACGGCTCGAAGATGGGCATCGACGCCACGCGCAAGTGGAAGGCGGAAGGCTTCGAGCGCCCCTGGCCCGCCATGATCGAAATGGATGCGGAGACCAGGCGGCGAGTCGATGCCATGTGGGCCGACCTGGGCCTCTGAATGCGGGGGCAGGGACCGGCGCAGAGGACACGGATCGGCTGATTTAGTCTGATTGCATGCACCGCATCTTCCTCCGGCTGCTTCTCTTGGCGATCGTTGTGGGTGCCGTTTCGGCGCGGGCGCAGGATGCTTCGAAGCCGGATGCGGCGAAGCCCGAAGCCGCCGCGAAGCCTGAGGCCGACGCGCAGGATGCCCCGAAACCGGAGACGCCGCCCTTTCGCTGGATCGATTTTCACTCCCAGGCCGACCAGCCCATCATCGTCTGGGTCACGCGTGCCCTCGACTCAGAAAAATGGACATCGATCCGCGACATCGGCGTCATGTACGACGCGGCACTCGTCGTGACCACAGAGCGCTCCGCGCCGGACGCCCTGCCTTCCAGCGACACGTTCCAATTGTGGAGCGTCAACCTGACCAACCATATGAAGACGCCGCTGCTCAAAGGCGTGAACCTGCGCTGGGTCGACTGGATGAATGTGCGCCAGGGCACGCCGCGAGAGTTGGCGATGCTCTACGATGACTGCCGCGACTGCGACGCCACCACGTATTTCACCTCGTTTCATTACGACTTCAACCAGCACATCCTCGTTCCTCGCTGGCTGCGCGGCGGCCAGACGATTCCCGTGTGGACCGGGACCGCTCCCCAGGGCGTGAACCTGGAGCAGATGTACGCGCTGCTCGCGGACCCCGACGGTACGCAATTCCTCGCCACATGGAGCCACTTCGATTACGGCAAGCAGAAACCGGCCGAGGATTACATCTATCGGTACGACGCGGATCCGTTCAGCGGCATCGATCGCACCGTCCTGGTGACCAACAAGGAAGTGGAAACCATGAAGCAGCGACTATGCGCCGCACAGGCAGGGCATGCTAACGTAATCCGGGGCGATGTTTCCACCCTCTGCCAGCAGGAGGTGCATCCCCGGCCTGAACGGCGCCCCGCCACCTCTCCGCCGGCCAATAACCAGGGCCACTCCGCGCCGCCGCGCGTCCCGCGATAAACGACTCTGCGCAAAAGCCTTGGCCGACGCGCGGGTCTTCGGCCGCGGTCCGGCTCGACCGTGTTATTCCAGAAAACAAAACCTTTTCCGGGCAATGCATCCAATCTGGACTGGAGATCAACTATGAAAGTCTTCCACCAATTCGCGTTTTGCGCTTCGCTCTCCCTGGCAGTGGCGTTCGGCGCCGCGGGATGCAAGAGCAATACGAGCCCTGACACCGCCAATCAGGCCAATCCGCAAGATCAATCGCAGACCGGCGATCAGTCACAGGATCCTGCCAACGCGAACGTCGCCCCGGTATCGAACGCAAGCGACAACACGGGCGAGCCGGCCGGATCCGCTGCCGCAAGCGGGCAGGCTCCGAGCAGGCAGGCCCAACCCAGCGAGCAGGCCCCGCAGAACGCGGAGTCGCAACCCTACAGTGCAAACCCGGATCAGTACGCCAATGCTCCTTCCGGGGCCAACTCCGACAACTACGACAGTTATTCCACGCCCGTGGAGTACGCACCGCAACCTCCGCCCCCGCTGCCCGAGTACCAGCAGCCTCCGTGTCCCGGAGAGAACTACATCTGGACCCCCGGGTACTGGAGCTTTGACGCGGGCCAGGGGTACTACTGGGTGCCGGGCGCCTGGGTTGTAGCGCCGTACCAGGGCGCTCTGTGGACCCCCGGATGGTGGGGCTATACCAATAACCGCTACGGATTCCACCGCGGTTACTGGGGCCGGCACATTGGCTACTATGGCGGCATCAACTACGGCTTTGGATATGTCGGATTCGGCTACCAGGGCGGCTACTGGCATGGAGATCGCTTCGCCTATAACCGCAGTGTGAACAACGTGAACACCACTGTGGTTCACAACGTGTACAACTACCGCGTCACCAATGTGACTGTTACCCGCGTGAGCTACAACGGCGGACACGGCGGCATCGACCGCAGGCCCAGGCCGGCGGAGGTCGAGGCCATGCGCGAGCAGCACAATCCGCCCATGAGCACCCAGCTTCAGCTTCGACAGGAGGCCCGCACCAACCGGCAGAACTTCGCCAAGGTAAATCACGACCGCCCCGCCGTGGTGGTGGTGAGCCATCCCGTGCAGGCCGATCGAAACGTCAAGCCTCCCGAGCCGGTGCGCTTCCAGCCGCAGAACCAGCGGCAAAATGAGCAGATGCAGCAGCGCGGCGCGCAGCCAATGGCCCAGCGGGGTAACCAGCCCGGGGCGCAGCACGGCAATCCGCGCGAGCAGGGAAACCAGCCGCGAAATGCAATGCAGCCGCAGCGGGGCAACCAGCCGGGGCCGCAGCACGGCAATCCACGCGAGCGGGAAAACCAGCCGCGAAATGCGCAGCCGCAGCACGGGAACCAGCCCCAGCACCAACAGCATCCAAACAAGCCGGAACCCAACCGCCAGAATCAGCCGCAGGCGCATGAGTCGAATCGGACCACGCCGGCGCAACAGCCTAAGGCCGGTCCTAAGGAGCCTGCGCGTTCTTCGGGACAGCAGCATGCCGATCAGGCGCGAGGCAATGCGGGCCATCCCGAGGCCCAGCACACCGGAGCGAAGCACCCTGTGCCGCAGCAGCGCCCTGAGGCGAACCGGCCTGAGACGCCGCGCGCGCAGGGCTCCCATACGGCCGCCCGCAACAACGCAAAAGCGGATCACAAGAAGCAGGACGAAAAGAAAAAACCCGACCAGAATCGCCCACAATGACAACTCACCAGGAAGGCTCCTCCGCAACGAGGAGCCTTCGTGCTCCTGACAAACTCCGATCCTCTGCTTTGTAACCGGGTACGGCTCCAGCCGGGCCGCAAAAGTTGCTGATTGAGATCGCAGCCTTTAGAGGCTACGGAAGAACGCCTCGTAACTACCGAGTTTTGAAGGCGCACGACTTCAGTCGTGCCGATACATGTCCTGAATTGGCGCCGGCGTTAGCCGCCGGGGACGGTTCCCCCCCTTCGCGACTCGATGCGCGAGTTTTCCCCCCGCTCCCTTGTCTCTCCGAAAATCCGGCTCTTTCATCAATCGCGAAACACGACGCCGCAAGCGGAATCGCACACCAAGGCAGCGGTTATACTAAAGCTATGTCGATCGTGCGCAACATTGCGGGCATCGCCAAGGGCATGAGCATCACGTTCGGCGAGATGCTGCAGCCCACGCAGGTGGAGAACTATCCCGACGGCCCGGGCCCGCTGCGCGGCGCAAAGTTCGAACAACGCTATCGCGGCGCCCACGTGCTGCAGCGCGACGAGAACGGTCTCGAGAAATGCGTAGCCTGCTACCTGTGCGCGGCGGCCTGCCCCGCCAATTGCATTTACATTGAGGCAGCGGAGAACACGGAAGAGCAGCGTATCTCCTCCTCCGAGCGTTACGCCAAGGTCTACAACATCGACTACAACCGCTGCATCTTCTGCGGCTATTGCGTTGAGGCGTGTCCCACCGACGCCATTACCCACGGCCACGGGTTCGAGCTGGCGACCATCAACGCCACCAACCTGGTGATGCGCAAAGAAGACATGCTGACGCCGTTCCAGGCGCGGACAGAAGAGAAGTAACCCCGGAGTTTTCGGCAACCTCAACAACACGGCCAGGCAAAGGCGAAGCTTTCTTCGCCCGACGACAAATCTCCCATTCCGTTGCACCCCCCCCGAAAAATTTTCCGTAATCCGCAGAAACTTTCGCACCGGCCGGGGGTTTGCCGGTGTATTCGCGTCGCACGTCCGCTCGTGGAACATTCTAAGAAAACTCACGTTTCAGCTCTTTC
>Ga0134126_10014306_pt1 | contig 10024 bp, 10 predicted proteins | sample KB31752_FD_96881 | JGI IMG/M metagenome (GOLD analysis project Ga0134126, IMG submission 96881) | Terrestrial soil microbial communities with excess Nitrogen fertilizer from Kellogg Biological Station, Michigan, USA - KB3-175-2 | ecosystem: Environmental > Terrestrial > Soil > Unclassified ...
GGAGGCGGTGATCCTCTCCTCGCGACGCACCGCACAGGGCGTAGAGATCACGGCCGCCGTGGATTTCGATGCCGGCAGCCTGGAAGCGCCCGCCGCCATCGCCACGCCCGCCGCCATCGCCGCGCCCGCCGCAGCCCCCGCTCCTGCGCCGGCCCGTGCCGCCGCGGCGAGCGCGGCGGTGTTGCCGGCGCCCGAGCCGCCGCCGCTCTTCGCTGAGCAGTCGGACGTTCGGGCGGAGATCATGGGCAAGGAGCTGCAGACGCTGCGGCGCATGCTCGAGACCCAACTCGCGCAGCTTGCCTGGAACGACCGCACGCGCCGCGCGCCAGTGCACACCGAGCTGCTGCGCGAGCTGACCGAGATCGGCATCGCGCAGGACCTCGCCGACCACATCATCAGCCAGCTCGATGAGCGGGTGGACCTCACTCAGGGCCGGCGGTTCGCCATCGCCGGGCTGTCGCAGTACCTCCTGGTGACCGGCGATCGCTGGCTGGACAACGGCGGCACAGTTGCCTTCGTGGGCGCTACCGGAGTTGGCAAGACGACGATGCTCGCGAAGCTTGCGGTGCGTTGGATACTGCGTCATGGCCCAAAGGATCTGGCACTCGTCGCTTCCGATACGGTGCGCATCGGAGCGCAGGACCAGATGCAGGCGCTCGGACAGCTTCTGGGCGTTCCGGTGCACGTGCCGGAGCGCTTCGAAGCCCTGCCGGAGCTGGTCTCGCGGCTCGAGCGCCACCGGCTGGTGCTCATCGACACCCCGGGCTCGAGCCTGCGCGATGCGCAGCTCGGCGCGCGGCTTGCCGTGCTCGCGAACTGCGCCTCCAGACTGGAAACCGCACTCGTGCTGGGCGCGAGCACGCAGGCGGGCGCGCTCGAGGAAGCGGTGCAGCGCTTCCGCCCCGCCAATCCGGCGTCCTGCCTGCTCACCAAGCTGGACGAGGCGACGAGCCTCGGCGGGGCGCTGTCCGTGCTCATCCGCGCACGGCTGCCGCTTTCCTACACGAGCGACGGCCAGCGCGTGCCCGAGGACCTGAGGCCGGCGCGGTCGCTCGAGCTGGTATCCCATGCCGTACGGCTCGCCAGGGCGAGCGGCGCGGCGGCCGACGAAGATCTGCTGCGACGACGATTTGGAAAACTCTCACATGCGACGACCTGAGCTCAGCCTCATCAACAACTCCCAGCTCGAGTCCCTCGGGCAGCCCGTGCGGGTGATCGCCGTCACCGGCGGCAAGGGGGGTGTCGGCAAGACGAGCGTGTCGGTCAATCTCGCCACGGCTCTCGCCGCCGCGGGCAAGCGCGTGGTGCTGCTCGACGGCGATCTCGGGCTCGCCAACGCCGACGTCTTCCTCGGGCTCTCGCCGCGCTACACGCTCGCGCACGTGATCGCGGGGGAGCGCACGCTGGATGAGGTGATCGTCGAGGCGCCGCAGGGATTCAAGGTCGTGCCCGCCGCCTCGGGGGCGGCCGACCTCGCCAGCATGGGCGCCGCGGAGCACCTCGGCCTGGTGCGCGCCTTCAGTGCCCTGGCGGCGGGTCTGGACGTGCTGATCGTCGACACCGCGGCGGGCATCGCCCCGGGTGTGCTGCAGTTCTCACAAGCCTCGCAACACGTCCTCGTCGTCATCTGCGACGAGCCCGCCTCGCTAACCGACGCCTACGCGCTCGTCAAGGTCCTGAGTCGCAATCATGGAGTCGGCCGGTTCCGGGTGCTCGTCAATCGGAGCCGCGCAACCGGCGCCGGCGCGGAGCTCTTCCGCCGCTTCGAGCGCGTCACGGCGCGCTTCCTCGATGTCGTGCTCGAATTCGCGGGTGAGATCCCAGAGGACGAGTACCTGCGACGCTCCGTGCGCGAGCAACGCCCGGTGCTCGAGGCCTATCCGGTGAGCTCCGCGGCCCGGGCATTCAAGAAACTCGCGGCCTCGGCCGATACATGGCCAGTGCCGGCCGGTCCCCGCGGGAACATCGAGTTCTTCGTGGAGCGGCTGGTGCGCAGGAACGCGGTGCGGCTGGAAGTGGTGCCGTGAACGCCGCGAGCGCCTACGGTGCGCACCGCGGCCTGAACGAGGCCAGCGAGCTGGTGACGCGCCATGCGGAGCTGGTGAAGCGGATCGCCTACCACCTGGTCGGCCGGTTGCCGCCCTCGGTGGAGGTCGACGACCTGATGCAGGCGGGGATGCTGGGGCTGCTGGAAGCGGCGTCGAACTACGCGCCGAATCGCGGCGCGAGCTTCGAGACGTACGCCGGCATCCGCATCCGCGGCGCGATGATCGATGCCCTGCGCAAGCTCGACTGGGCGCCGCGCTCGGTGCATCGCAAGGCGCGCGCCGTGGCCGCGGTGGTGCAGGAGATCGAGCGGCACACCGGACGCGACGCGCGCGACACGGAGATCGCCGCGCGGCTCGGAGTACCGCTCGAGGAGTATCACGCCATCGTGCAGGACGCGGCGAGCTGCCGGCTGGCAACGCTCGACGACACGACGGCGGCGACGGCCGAGGGCGCGGCCGATCCGTTCCGGGAGACCGCGGAGGAGGGATTCCGGGAGGCGCTGGCGCAGGCCATCGACGGCCTGCCGGAGCGGGAGAAGCTGGTGATGTCGCTCTACTACAGCGAGGGGCTGAACCTGAAGGAGATCGGCGCGGTGCTGAGGGTGACCGAATCGCGCGCCTGTCAGCTTCACGGGCAGGCGCTCGTGCGGCTCAAGGCGCGACTGGCGGATTGGCGTGACGGCGGGGCCGGCGCCAGTGCAACGAGACGAGGCAGGCAGTGAGCAAAGATCTTAAATTCCTGGTGGTCGATGACTTCTCGACCATGCGGCGCATCATCAAGAACCTGCTGCACGACCTCGGTTATCCGAACGTCGCCGAGGCGGACGACGGCAAGACCGCGCTGCCGATGCTGCAGGCCGGCGGCTTCGACTTCCTCATCACCGATTGGAACATGCCCGGCATGCCCGGGCTCGAGCTCATCAAGGCCGTGCGCGCGGACGCGAAGCTCGCCAAGATGCCCGTCCTCATGCTGACCGCGGAAGCCAAGCGCGAGCAGATCATCGAGGCGGCGCAGGCGGGCGTGAACGGCTATGTCATCAAGCCGTTCACCGCCGAGACTCTCAAGGAGAAGCTCGACAAGATCCTCGGCGGGGGAAAGTAGACCGTCATGTCGAACTTTCAAGTCATGAAGTTGGAGTACGGCGCCTGCGTCGACGCCCTGTCGGAGGCGCTTCGCGCAGGCGACGAGACGGCGTTCTTCACCGCAGTCGATCACATCGTGCGCATGCGTGAGCCGGCAACCCTCACCGAGATCCGCAGGCTGACCGGCGACCTGCAGAAGGCGCTCGAGCGCTTCAGCATCGAGTCGCGCCTCGCGGATATCGCCGAGAACGAGATTCCGGACGCGAAAACGAGCCTCGCGCACGTCATCAAGATGACCGACGACGCCGCGCACCGCACACTCGACCTGGTCGAGCAGTCGGGGCCGCTGGCCGAGCGCACCGGGCGCGAGGCGGCCGCGCTCATCGATTCGCTGAAGGCCTACCGGGAGCGGCCGTCGGGCGGCAGCGGCTTCGAGGGCGCGGTCCGCTCGATCGATGCGTTCCTGCCCGTGGTGCGCGCGGTCGAGGCATTCCTGCCCGCCGCGCGTACCGACTCGGATACGATCCGCAGGAACCTCGCCGACGTGCTGCTCGCGCAGGGCTACCAGGACCTGACCGGACAGATCATCCGCAGTGTCATCAAGCTCGTCGTGGAGCTCGAGGAAACGCTCGCCAACCTCACCAAGCTCTCCGGGGACATCGTCGAGCACACCACCCTCGGCGAGAGTCCCGACAAGGGTCACGGACCGGTCGTCCCGGGAGTGACGCGGGGAGAAGTCGCCTCAGGCCAGACAGACGTCGATGAGCTGCTGTCCGGCCTCGGCATGTAAGGGGCCGCCATGGATATCCTGAGCATCATCGGACTGGTGCTCGCCGCCAACGCCGTGCTGCTCGGCGCCGTGCTGCGCGGCGCCGGCCTCATGGCCCTCATCTCCACCGAGGCCTTCATGGTGGTGGGCGTCGGCACGATCGCCGCGACCTGCATCCAGACGCCGCTGCCGGTGGTGAAGCACGCGCTCAGGATCTTTCCGTGGATCATCAAGCCGCCGCCGCGCGACGGCCAGCAGATCATCACCAAGATCGTCGAGTGGAGCAACACCGCGCGCAAGCAGGGACTGCTCGGCCTCGAGCCGCTGATCGCGCGCGAGTCGGACTCGTTCGTGCAGAAGTCGCTCCAGCTCGTGGTCGACGGCAGCGAGCCCGAAGCCATCAGCAGCGCGATGACCGTGGAGCTCAACATGCGCGAGCACGCCGACATCACGGCCGCGAAGATGTTCGAGAGCGCGGGGATCTACTCGCCCACTCTGGGCATCATCGGCGCCGTGCTCGGCCTCATGGCCGTGCTGCAGAACCTCACGGATCCCTCCAAGCTCGGCGCCGGAATCGCCTCGGCGTTCACCGCGACGATTTACGGCATCAGCCTGGCGAACCTCTTCTTCCTGCCGGTCGCAGGCAAGCTCAAAGGCATCATCCACCGCCAGACGCAGGTCCGGGAGATGATCATCGACGGCATGATGTCGATTGCCCAGGGTGAGAATCCGCGGGCGATCGAGGCGAAGCTGCAGGGCTACCTCCATTAGGTCCCGCCATGCGCCGCAGAAGAAAACACGACGAGGAGCACGAGAACCACGAGCGCTGGGCGATCCCGTACGGCGATCTGCTGACGCTCCTGCTCGCCTTCTTCGTGGTGATGTACTCGATCTCCTCGGTGAACGCGGGCAAGTACCGCGTGCTCTCCGACTCGCTCTATGCCGCGTTCCGCGGCGAGCCGCGCACGCTCGAGCCGATCGAGGTCGGGCACAAGCGCGTGGGCTCCGGCGCCGACATCCGGGTGAGCATCGTGCAGCAGGCGGTGCTGAAGGGACAACCGCGCTCGCTGCTCGCGCCCGTACCGCTCGCCATCTCCACCCCGATGCCGAACCAGCCCTATCACGACGACATGCCGCCGCCCGGCAACGAAAGCGGCGTCAGAGCCGCGACCGGGATGGCGCACCCCGCCGATGCCGCACAGGCCGCACAGGCGAAAGCCGCCGCCGTCATGCTGACGAAGGTCGCCGACGATGTCGTCAAGGCGATGTCGGGGCTGGTGAAGAAGAACCTGGTGGTCGTGAAGCGCAAGCAGTACTGGATCGAGGTCGAGATCCGCACCGACATCCTCTTCCCGAGCGGCAGCGCGCGGCTCTCGCCGGGCGCGGTCGAGATCATCCGCCGCCTCGGCGGCGTGCTCGCGCGCTTCCCCAACCCCATCCGGGTCGAGGGATTCACCGACGATGTGCCGATCCGGACCCTGCAATTCTTTTCGAACTGGGAGCTCTCGGCCGCGCGCGCCGCAAGCGTGGTGCACGTGTTCTCCGAGGGCGGCGTCGCGAGCGGCCGGCTCGCGGTCGTCGGCTTCGGCGAGCAACACCCGGTCGCCAGCAATGCCACCGTGCAGGGGCGTAACGCCAACCGCCGTGTGTCAGTCGTCATACTCTCCACCGCTCCCGGCAGTCCGAACGATCCCAGCTGGCTGCCCAACAGCCACGACGCGGTCGCGGACGAAAGTGCCGCTCCGGCGGGCAACGCCGCTGCGACCGATGGCGTGGGTCCGGCCGACAGCACGGCGTCTGCCGCCGGTTCCATTCCGGCCAACGGCGCGCCTGCCGCCAATGGCATGCTTCCTGCACGATAACTCCTGACAGGTGCCGCTCCGCGCCGGAATTCCGACGGGGGCGCGCGACATGTGACCTGCATCACACGGGAGCCGCCGCGCATGACAATGCCCTCCACCGAATTCCTGCTCATCGCGGGACGCGCGGTGTTCCTCGTCTTCTCCTTCATCGTGGCCGCCATCAGCTTCACCGCCTGGCGCCGCGCGACCCGCCGGCAGACCGTCGAGGTGCTGTCGCAGACGCAGCTCGTGCTGCAGCGGCTCGCGGAGCTCGAGGCCCGAGTGGATGCGACGCGAATCACACTCGCGCAGCTCGGCGAGCGCCTGGAACGGCCCGCCGCGACAGCCCCCGCCACACCCCCCGCGCCGGGCTACCAGATCGCCATCCGCCTGGCGCGCGGCGGTGCCAGCCGCGAGGAGCTGATGTCGGGCTGCGGGCTGACGCTCACGGAGGCGGAGCTCATCACACGGCTGCACGGACCGCGCACTGCGGAACTGCGTCAAGTTTCCTAGCCCGTCACTCAAGAGCCGCGTCACAAGGGCCGATACCGGCGCTGTACCGGAAGTCATGCCCCAAAATCGCGCGCCGACCAGATTATGAAAACCCGCAAGCAGCAGACGCCGGCCAGGAAACGCGCGCGGCCCGGGCCGGCGAAGCCGAGAGCGAAGGCCAGCGTGAAGGCCAGAGCCGCCCGATCCCGGGTGGCGGCCGCCGCTGAATACGGCGCGCTGACGCTCGGCGTGGAATGCACGGCGGCCGAAGCCGACGCGCTCAAAGCGGAGCTCGCGCGCCGCGTGGCCGCCTCGGAACCCATCATCGTGGATGTCAGCGCGCTGCGGCGCATCGACACCGCGGGACTGCAACTGCTGGCGGCCTTCGTGCGCGATCGGCGCACAGGGGGGCGCATCGTGCAATGGCGGGGACAGGCTGCCGCTCTCGAGCTGGCGGCCGGTCTCCTCGGTCTCAAAGACATGCTCGAGCTCGCCGGCGAGGTCGGCCGATGACCGTCGATCTGACACAGTTTCATGACGCATTTTTCGAGGAGAGCTTCGAGGCGCTCGATGCCATGGAGGCGGCGCTCCTCAAGCTCGATGTCGGCTCGCCCGAGCCGGAGCTCATCAACACGATCTTCCGCGTGGCCCACTCGATCAAGGGTGGCAGCGCGACCTTCGGTTTCTCGGAGATCGCCTCCTTCACCCACAGCCTCGAGACACTGCTCGATGAGCTGCGCAGCGGCACGATGCCGGTGACCGTGGCGCTATCGGACCTGCTGCTGAAGTCGGTCGATGTCATGCGCGCCATGCTGCGCGCGGTGCAGGCGAAGCAGCCGATCGACTCGCAGCGGGTCTCGGACCTGCAGTTCGATCTGGAAGTCGCGATCGCGCACAAGAGCGAAGCCGAGCCCGCCGCTGCGACACCGGCCGGCGCCGCCTGGATTGTCGCGGCCGAATCCGCCGCGGGCGGGGCCGCCCCGGCAGCGCAACAGGCGCCGCGCTGGCGAATCCGCTTCCATCCCTATCGCGAGCTGCTGGCGCGCGGCAACGACCCGCTGCGCATGCTGCGCGAGCTCGCCGCGCTCGGAGAGCTCGCGGTGCGGGTCGATGCGCAAATGCTGCCGGCGCTCGCGGAAGTCAATCCTCAGGACTGCTACCTCGCCTGGTCGCTCGAGCTTCCGGGCGAAGTGCCCGAGGACGCCATCCGCCAGGTCTTCGAGTGGGCGGAGGGCGACTGCGACCTGAGCATCGAGCGGCTGCCGGGAGAGCAAGCGCTGCCCGCGGGCGCGCAAGACGCGCCAACACCCGTGCAGGCCACGCCGGCTCCGGTATCTGCGGCACCGCCTGCGTCGGCGCAACACGGCGCGCACCCGCCGCCGGCCCCCGCCCCGGCCTCCCCCGCGCCGGCGAAGCCGGAAGCGCCTGTCAGCGCGCTCGGCGACTCGGGCTCCATCCGCGTGAGCGTGGAGAAGATCGACGAGCTCATGAACACCGTGGGCGAGCTCGTGATCACGCAGGCGATGCTGAGTCAGCTCGGCTCGCACTTCGACGGGCCGGATGCGGAGAAGCTGCGCGCCGGCCTCGGGCAGCTCGAGCGCAACATGCGCGAGCTGCAGGAAAGCGTCATGCGGGTTCGCATGCTGCCCATCACCTTCGTTTTCAGCCGCTTCCCGCGCATGGTGCGCGACCTGGCGCAGCGCCTCGGCAAGCAGATCGAGCTGAAGCTCACGGGTGAGCAGACCGAGCTCGACAAGACCGTGCTCGAGAAGATCGGCGATCCGCTGGTTCACCTGGTGCGCAATTCCATCGACCACGGCATCGAATCGCCGGAAGCGCGCATCGCCGCCGGCAAGCCCGCCGAAGGCACCGTGCACCTCGATGCCTGCCATCGCGGCGGCAACATCGCCGTGGAAGTGAGCGACGACGGCGGCGGTCTCGACAGGGATCGCATTCTCGCCAAGGCTCGCGCCCGCGGGCTCGTGGGACCCAACGACACACTGACCGACCCCGAGATTCACGAGCTGATCTTCGTGCCGGGCTTCTCCACCGCGGAGAAGACCACCGATCTCTCGGGACGCGGCGTCGGCATGGACGTCGTCCGCCGCAACGTCAAGGAGCTCGGCGGGAAGATCGAGTTGAAGAGCGAGCCGGGACGCGGGTCGCGGTTCATCATCACCCTGCCCCTCACACTCGCTATCGTGGACGGCCAGTCCGTCGCGGTGGGCACCGAGACTTACATCGTGCCCCTCATCTCCATCGTCGAGTCGATGCAGCTCAAGGCGACCGGCATCACGCGGCTCTCCGGCCACAGCGAAGTGCTGTCCTTCCGCGGCGACTACCTGCCGATCATCCGGCTGCACGAGCTCTTCGGCGTCGAGCCGCGGTCCCGCGCCCTGCACGAGGGACTGGTGGTCGTCGCCGAAGGCGACGGGCGGCGCGTGGGCCTTTTCGTCGACGACCTGCTCGGGCAGCAGCAGGTGGTCATCAAGTCCCTGGAAGCCAACTACGGGCACATCGAGGGCGTCTCCGGGGCGACGATCCTCGGCGACGGCTCGGTGGCGCTCATTCTCGATGTACCGGGGCTCATCCGCGCGGCGTCCATGCGGACGGCGGCCTGAGGGTCACGGCGATAAAGACGAGGCATCACAATCATGTCCACTAACCCGGTCGAGCGGCAACAGGGCTTCGGCGGCGGTTCCCACCAGGTCCTCACCTTCGTGCTCGGCAACGAGACCTACGGGGTCGACATCCTGCGCGTACAGGAGATCCGGGGCTGGTCCGCGGTGACCAAGATCCCCCACGCGCCGGTACACGTGCTCGGCGTGCTCAACCTGCGCGGCTCGATCGTTCCGATCGTCGATCTGCGGATGCGTTTCGCCCTCGAGCGCGTCGAATACACCGCGATCACGGTGATCATCGTGATGTCAGTCAACACGCCGGCCGGGCGCCGCGACTTCGGCGTCGTCGTGGATGGCGTCTCCGACGTGGTCGACGTCAACTCCGCCGAGGTAAAACCGGCGCCTGAGCTCGGCTCGCGCTCCGCCACCGATTACATCCGCGGCCTGGTATCCGTGTCCGAGCGCATGGTGGTGCTGCTCGACATCGACCGGCTCATCGGCAGGGATCTCGCCCTTTCCACCGGAATCGACGGTGAGGAAGCCCCCGCCGCCAGCGCCGCCGCCTGACCCGAGAAAGAATGTCAATGAGCGTCACGAGAAACATCATCGAGGAGACTCGCGCGGTCATCTGCGCCGCCTCGCAGGGCGACCTCACCCGCAGGCTCGATACCCGCATGGACAGCCCCGAGCTGCGCGCCATGGCGGAGGGCATCAATACGCTGCTCGAGGGCATGACCGGGCTCGTCCGCGGCATCAAGTCAACCGCGGCCGAGGTCAACCGTGCGGCCGAGGAGATCTCCTTGGGCAACACCAACCTCTCGCGCCGGACGGAGGACCAGTCGGCATCCCTCGAGGAGACCGCCTCCTCGATGGAGCAGATGACGACCACGGTCAAGCAGAACGCCGACAACGCGGCCCAGGCGAGCCAGCTCGCCCTCGCGGCCCGCGATCAGGCGGAGCGCGGCGGGGTGGTGGTGAATCAGGCCGTGGCCGCCATGTCCGACATCAAGCAGTCCTCGAAGAGGATCGCCGACATCATCGGCGTGATCGACGAGATCGCTTTCCAGACCAACCTGCTGGCGCTGAACGCCGCCGTCGAGGCGGCGCGCGCCGGCGAGCAGGGCCGCGGCTTCGCGGTGGTGGCGAGCGAGGTCCGCAGCCTCGCGGGCC
>Ga0134126_10014307_pt1 | contig 10023 bp, 7 predicted proteins | sample KB31752_FD_96881 | JGI IMG/M metagenome (GOLD analysis project Ga0134126, IMG submission 96881) | Terrestrial soil microbial communities with excess Nitrogen fertilizer from Kellogg Biological Station, Michigan, USA - KB3-175-2 | ecosystem: Environmental > Terrestrial > Soil > Unclassified ...
AAGCAGAATCAGTCAATTCATTTGAAGCAGGATATAAAGGGCTTCTATTTGATAAGAGGCTACTGGTTGATATATATGGTTATTATGGAACCTACCATAATTTTATCACAAGAATTTTAGTTGCCCAATCAGTAAATGGCGATAAAAGTGTGTTTACTGATACTGCAACTGTAAGAGCCAACTTAAATGATCCATCAAAAGTTACTACTTACTCCGTTCCTACAAATCTAAAAGGAAACGTAAACACTTATGGATTTGGGCTGGGCCTAACATATTCTCTACCGCACAATTTTTTGATTGATATCAATGCCTCTTCTGATCATTTAGACAAAGTACCTCCGGGATTTATTGCTGATTTTAATGCCCCGGATTTAAGGGCTGGCGCTTCTTTAAGAAATATAGGCTTTGGAAAACAAAACAGGTTTGGCTTTAATATCACCTACCGCTGGCAGGACGATGTAAATTTCCAGGGAGATTTTGCCAATGGCCTTATTCCGGCTTACCAGACTTTAGATGCACAGGTAAGCTATAAATTTTTCAATCCGAAAATTTTATTAAAGATTGGAGGCACTAATATCCTGAATCAATATTACCGCGATGGTTTTGGAAACCCTGCAATCGGTGGACTTTATTATGTTGGTGTTGGTTATAATGTCTTCTAAAACCAACCAATTATTGCTCATTTTTAAATAACAATAATGAAAAAAAATATTATAGAAACCAGTACATTCATCAGGCTTAATTTATTATTAGCCGTTTTAATTTTTTTCGTATCGTGTAATAAAAAATTGCCCGAGGCAACGCCAATCGATTATACCCCGGTAAATAATAGCAACACTTCAATTGGTGAGATGATAAGTACTGATACAAGTTATAGTTTTTTTGCAGCCGCTGCTGCTAAAACCGGCCAATTAGCTGCTTTAAGCCAGGACAGCACAGTGTTTACTGTGTTCTTACCAACGAATGATGCATTCCGGCATTCAGGAATTCCTTCAGTTGATGTGGTAAATTCTTTGCCTGCGCAAACTTTGGGAGGTATTGTTGGATATGCGATTATTCCGGGCCAACAATATTTAAGTACTGATTTTGCTAATGCTACCCCAAACAAACAGCTACCAACTTCTATTACAATTGGCGCGATACCAGGGACGCCTCTTCCAGTAAAGCTTTCCACCTTTCCTTCTATCTCTTCTACAGGTTTTTATGATAATAATATTCCTGTAACCAAAGCAGATATCAAGTTAAAGAATGGAGTAATTCACGAAATGGCTGCTATTGTAGCGCCACCATCAATGGTCTTAAAAGATGCGATTGATAATAATCCCGATCTTAATTATTTTAAAGCTGCAATAGCCAGGGCAGATATAGGGCAAACAGGATTAAAAAGGTTTGATTCTCTCCTCAATTACCCAGTGACAAATATGACAGTGCTTGCACCAAATGATAAAGCATTTCAAACACTTATATTCGGGCTTGTTTTTCAAAATTATTTATCAAATTTTCCTTCTCCTACAGCAACTGATACTGCCAATGCTGTAGCAAAGGCTAACGGAGCAGTTGCAGCAGGCCCAGCTTTCCTGTCAACCAATAATGTTTCTACATCCACTGTCAGGGGCATTATTGCCTATGATTTTTTAGCAACATATAATCCAATTGATACAGCTTATGAGCCAAACATTAGAATGTTTTCAAATAATTTTACTGCCAATCCCGGTGTCTTCTATACTACGCTGGTTAATAATTCAGCACCGCCTTCTTTACAGCCTGGAATTATGGCGCAGGCAACGTTTTCCGGCCCTTTTGTCATAGGCTTAAAGTTTACCGGGCTCGGCCCATTGGCGCCTGGAGTGGCACCATATACTGGAATGGCAGCAAATGCAACAGTGTCTCCGATAACTCATTTAGTCATTGATAACCATGCGGTAAATGGAGTATATTTTGTAATCGATAAAGTTTTATTGCCACAATAAAATTCTAAAATTTACTCAGGGCGTGGATATTTTATTTACAATTTAAGTATAACTTTGAACGATTAGTTATTATAAATTTACTGAAGGTATTTTTATAATATTTCTTTTCAATCATTTTTCATAATTAAACAACTTCCTAATGGATGAAGTAACAAAGTCAGAAAAAACACCACAGCAAAAAGAAGCAATCCGTCAGATCATGGAACCTGATAAAGGCCCGAAATGGTTGCTGCCATTGATTTTTGTTTCAATTGGTGCTTTTTTGGTTATTTTTTGTGCAAAAACCTGCAATGACACAAGGCCTAACTCTACTGTAGTACAAGAACATTCTGGCCATTTGGCTACGAAAGACGCCGCGCAAGCTGATGAACAAAGTTCATCTGCGGAAGCTGCTGCTCCTGTTTCAACTTCATTAGAATCAATTAAAGTTAAACTTCCAAATGGCAAAGAACTGGATGCTTACAAAGGCGGCATTGAAGGCCAATTAGTGGCTTTTTTGAGCGGGGATTGGAAATCTTTAAGTGCTGATTCTTTGAAGAATAAATGGTTCGATTTTGATAATCTTAACTTCAACACAGGAACCGCCACATTGAAACCAGAAAGTGAAAAGCAACTGGATAATATCGCTGAAATTCTGAAAGCGTTTCCGGATGCAAAAATAAAAATTGGAGGTTATACAGATGCTACCGGAAATTCGGCGGCGAATAAAAAACTTTCGCAAGGCCGCGCTGATGCTGCAAAGAATGGACTTGATAAAAGAGGAGTAGGAAAACAGGTGACTGGTGCTGAAGGGTATGGCTCGCAATATGCTAAATACCCCGCTACAGCTACCGATGCCGAAAAGGCCTCTGACCGCCATGTATCTATAAGTGTAAGAAAATAATTATCTTAAACCTTATTAATTAAAGGAGAAACAGATATAAAAAAGCACCCGGCGAACATCCGGGTGTTTTTGTTTTTATCTTTATAATAAACAAAAGAATTCTGATGTTAGGCTAGTTTGTATTTATTCTTAATAATTAGCACTATCCCCAAAATTATTCATGCGCCTAAACATTAAACCTAAAGTGCATTACATCGCCGTCCTGAACCACATATTCTTTTCCTTCAATTCTTAGTTTTCCGTTTTCGCGTGCCGCAGCTTCGGATTTATAATGAACAAAATCTTCGTAAGCAATTACTTCTGCTTTAATAAAACCTTTTTCAAAATCTGTGTGAATTACACTGGCAGCTTGCGGCGCTTTCCATCCTTTGTGGATCGTCCAGGCGCGAACTTCCTGTACGCCTGCAGTGAAATAAGTAGAAAGGTCCAGTAATTCGTATGCAGAATGTATCAGGCGGTCAAGCGCAGGCTCATCCATTTTGTACTCATCCATAAACATTTGCTTATCTTCCGGGACTTCAAATTCAGCAATCTGCGCTTCTATGGCATTGGTCATAATAATTACTTGTGCGCCTTCGGCTTTTGCGGCTGCTACCAGTAAATCTGAATATTTATTTCCCGTGTGCATAGATGCTTCGTCAACATTAGCTACATATAATACAGGCTTATCAGTCAGGAAAAAATTATCGGCAACCACAGCTCTTTCTTCTTTTGACAAACCGAGCGAAAGAATATTTTTACCTTTTTCAAGATGCTCTTTACATTTCAGTAAAATTTGGTATTCAGCTTTTGCCTTCGTGTCGCCTGTTTTTGACATTTTTTCCGCTCGGGCTAATTTCCTTTCTACTCCATCCAGGTCCTTAAGTTGCAATTCTGTTTCAATGATTTCTTTATCACTTATCGGGTTTATCGGGCCTTCTTCGCGCAATACATTTTCATCTTCAAAACACCGGACTACGTGAATGATCGCGTCTACTTCACGAATGTTTGCCAAAAACTTATTTCCCAGCCCTTCGCCTTTGCTCGCGCCTTTTACCAGGCCTGCAATATCAACAATCTCAATCTGAGTTGGAACAATTCTTTCAGGGTTTACCAAGCCTGCCAAAACATTTAATCTTTTATCGGGAACATATACCAGGCCAGTATTTGGTTCGATAGTGCAAAACCGGTAATTGCTGGCCTGCGCTTTTGCGCTGTTGCTCACTGCGTTAAATAAAGTTGATTTTCCTACATTGGGTAATCCTACAATTCCTGCTTGTAATGCCATTGATTTCTTTAAATTTTTGACCGCTTTTAAGCGGAATTATTTTGAACGAATTTACCTCTATGCAATAAAAAAGGCGAGGCGCGCAAAGATACCATGAAAACTATGAACCCGTAAGTGACAAATAACTATAGTTTATTTAGATCTGTACTAAAATTAAAAACTAAAGAAATTGTTTGTTTACTGTGAAAAATTTGCCTGGATGTTGATTATTACAAAATAGAAATCACCGTTATTAATTGGTTTACTGGCCTTAAAAAAAATAACCGGCAAATGCCGGCTATTAATTAATTTTTCAAATGAACTATTGGCCCATTGCCGGAGGCAAATCGCCCTGGTCGCCCTGCATATTCATATTTTTGCGTTTAAAAAGAGAAAAATCTGTTTTGCCAAAACGCCAGCTTAGATTCAGGCGCACCCTTTGAGGGTCCCTTTGCCTTTCATAATCCTGCACTGAAAAAATATTTTTTGACTGGTTCGATTCAGAATGAATTTTCGTAATCCTTGTCCTGAAAATATCATTCATGCTTAAGGAAACAGTCAACGATTTATCTTTCAGGAAATCTTTTTTCAATGCTGCGTCAAACCCATAAATTGGTAAAGAGTATCCGTTTGCAGTTGATAAATCGCCACCGCCCCAATGGTTTCCACTGCTGCCACCTCTACCCGGAGGCAAAATAGTTTTACTTGTATAATCGCCGGTAATTTGCAAAGTGTAGCGCGCCGGCAAATTAAATGTGCTGTTTATTTTTCCAAACCAGCTTAGTTTTTGATTAGAAACACTGCTTCCCAGGTTACTTCCGTTTATTTGTGAGTTATACAAATTGACATTCGTTGTAAGGCTCCACCAGGAAGCTATTTTATTAAGCGAAGTAACTTCAAGTCCATATGCCTGTGAACTGTTGGCATTTACATAAGACGAAATAAATACAGAATCGTTATAAGCCGGGTTGGGGTTTTTATCCCAATATTGATACCTGGAAATAAGGTCAGTGCTCTTTCTGTAATAAGCAGTAGCGATAAAATTATTTCCGTTTCTCATATTCAAATCATAAGAGAGTTCAAAAAGATTAGTGAATTCAGGAACTAATGAGGCATTACCCACACTGATATTCAGCGGATCACTAAAATCGTAATATGGTATTAACTGCCAAAAATTAGGCCTGTTTATTTTTCTCGAATAGTTTAACTGGATATCCTGTTTGTCATTTATTTTTTGGGTTAAAAATACACTTGGAAAAAAGCTCAACGGGTAAGAATTACTGAATTTTTCACTTGAGTCTACCAATTCACCTGAATATTTTGAGCTCTCTAAACGGCCACCTAACTGGTAGGTAAAATTGTTGATCTTTTGAGAAAAAGTCAAATAGCCCGCATATACATTATCGTCGTATTTGTAATTGCTATTCAGCCCAACGACCGATTCATATTTCCCACTTGATGGGTTCATAACGTAATTCAGGTTATCACTGTTTGAATTCCGGATAGCGGCTCGTAAACCAGCTTCCACCTTTATCTTATCAGAAACAGGATTTGAATAATCTGTTTGAATGGTAACATTATTACTGGTGCCATTTCCTATTGTTTTTTGATCATATAACGGCGCAGCGGGAGAATTATCTGCATTATAATATTGCGTAGCTATATCCTGGTCGTTTGAATTTTTACTATAATCATAATTGGCATCCGCCGTAATATATTTATTGGGTTTGGCAAAATTGTGTTTGAAACTTATTTTACCATTATAATTATTCCAGGTAAAAGAGCTGTTGCTGTTGCTTGTGCCATGTGTTTCCGTGGTTATTCCACCGAAGGTAGTATCTCTTAAAATATTCAATAATTCATCGCCACCAAAAACCCCTTTTCTAAGGCCGCCTGAAAGTGTCAAGGTGTTTCTATTATCTATAAAATAATCAAAACCTAAATTGCCACCTGCCATTCTTCCGTTACGGGTTGGCTTGCTTGATTGATTAAGGTTCGCAATAATGCCATTTACATTGTCTTGCCGCTCGGTTTCGTTGCTTCCTAAAGATTTAAAGTGAAAATAATTCCCGCTGGCAAAAAAGTTAATTTTCCCCTGGCGAATATTAATATTCCCACCAGCGTTGGTTCCTCCTCGTGTATCTGCACCTACTCTTAAATTACCATTGTAACCGGGCTTTTTATTTTTCTTCATTACAATATTTAAAATACCAGCGCCACCACCCGATGCATCAAACTTTGCAGAAGGATTTGTAATAATTTCTATACTTTCAATTTCATCTGCCGGGATTTCATCAAGGGTTAAAGTTGTAGGCCTGCCATCAATGAAAATCTGGGGAGTAGCATTTCTTAGTGTTACATTTCCGTCAATATCTACACTTAGGGTAGGTACATTTCTCATTACGTCAACGGCTGTCCCTCCTACACTCGTGATGCTTTGGCTTACGTTAAAAACTTTACGGTCAATGCTCATTTGCATAAGTGGTTTATTAGCTGTTATTACTACGTTTGCCAATTCTTTTGCCTGCGGTAGTAATTTTATATTTTCGAGGTTTTTATCTATCGCTTTTAACATCTGTCTTTTGTCACCGACGTTCATTTTTAAATTAAAGGAAACCTGCTCATTATAAAGTTGGTGCCCAACTGCACTTATTATCAAATTATAATTTCCAAAAAGAGGTAATTGATCAATACTGAAATCGCCTTTCTTATCAGAAAGCATAGCAGCTACTGTTACGCTTTTACGTTGATGGGTTGCCGTATCCATTTGCATGTGATTAAGTTGGACAGACGCTCCATCAATGGGTTTGCCTGTATTTCCATCAACTACTTTTCCATAAAAATGGCCCATATTCATATTAGCACCACCGCCCCTTTGGCCGGGTTGGGGGTATTGGGCCATTGCAGAAAGTGAGGATATGATAATTGATAAGGTGAGGTAAATATTTTTCATTTTCATTTTGCGACGGTTTTTACTTAATTCAGGCCGCAAATTTCAAATGATAATTTCTAAAGAATTTTTTAAATATGTATGAATGGTATTTAAAAAAGAGCAGGCGGTTAAAATGTTTTAGAAACATATTTATAAAATATATAAATTCTTTTACCTTTTAGTTACTAATCTCCATTTTACAATTTTATCCTAAACCTACTTCAGTATGCCTTGCCGGAATTTCTACATCCAAAAACCCTTTGCTGATTAACCTATCCCTAAAATCCTGTTGAACATCATAATCACCATGTACCAAAAATAATTTCTTAACCTGTTTTGGGTCCTGGCAGGCGAGCCATTGGCATAAGTCGTTATAATCGCCATGGGCGCTCATACTTTTTATTTCACCAATTTCCGCATGCACTTCATGTACCTGGCCAAAAATACCTACTTCTTTTGGATGCAATTTTAATCTGCCACCTAAGGAATTGGGTTCACAATAACCACTGAATAAGATGGAATTGTGGCTGTTTTCAATATTATTACTTATGTGGTGTTTTACCCTTCCTGCATCTGCCATACCGCTCGCAGAGATGATGACCATTGGGTCAGACCGGTAATTGAGTGATTTACTTTCTTCAACGGATTGAACAAATTTTAACCCTTTAAAATTAAAAGGGTCATGATCACTTAATAATAATTTTTGTACCCGGCTGTTAAAATATTGAGGGTAATTTTCTATTATGCGTGTTGCTTCCAGGCTTAAAGGGCTGTCTACATAATAGGGCAGGTCAGGTAAACGGTTCTCATTTTCCAATTGATTAAGCGCGTAAAGTAATTCCTGCGTACGGCCCACACTGAAAGCAGGGATAATCAATTTGCCTTTTTTCTGCAGGCAGGTTTTGTTTATCCATTCTAATAATTTATCAGGAGTGCCGGTAATTTCATCATGCAGTTTGTTGCCATAAGTAGATTCCATGATAATAAAATCGGCTTGTGGAAATGCCTCCGGCGATTTTAAAATAATATCCCTGTAACGGCCAACATCTCCTGAGAAAGTGAGGCGAGTTATTTTATTATTTTCTGTAATCTTCAGATGAACCGTTGTGCTGCCAATAATATGGCCGGCATCAAGGTACATAAACTCTACATTTTCATCTATCTTAAACCATTTACCATAGTCTACTATTTCAAAATGTTCCACTGCATTTGTGGCATCTTCCGTTACATATAAGGGCGCTAAATACGGTTTTCCCTGTGCGGCGCGGGTTTTATTTTCAAATTTTAAATCATTCTCCTGTATGCCTGCACTGTCAGCCATAAGGATGGCTGACAGGTCTTTGGTAGCAGGAGTTGCATACACTTTTCCATTGTAACCTTCTTTAATCAATTTAGGAATTAAACCACAATGGTCAATGTGTGCGTGCGATAGAATCATGTAATCAACTTCTGCAGGGTTGAAACCAAAATCACGGTTTAGTTCATCGGTTTCAGTACCCATGCCCTGGTACATTCCACAGTCCAATAAATATTTTTTTCCATTAGTAAGAGTCAGCAAATGTTTTGAACCGGTTACTGTGCGGGCGGCTCCGTGAAAGGCAATTTTCATACAAAAAATTTAAGAAGATAAATAGAGTTAAAGTTAATAACTAATAAGTTATTGTAGTATTTTATTTATTGAGTTTAAATTAACTGGTATAACGTAGATGATTAAACGAAAAAGAAGTATCAAAATCTTATTCAATTTTTGATTTTGCTTTGAATGACCATGTAAAAATAAATTCAGCTATTAATTCATTATTTATATTTCTTCCGGTTGATTTTATTTTGATAGTCCTGCTATCACTGCTTGTAGCTGCTGCATTTATTTCATTTGCAATTTCTAACCCTTGCTCACACGTAAAAAATGAAATTCCTTTTGCTTTTTTAAAATAACTTGCTTCCATGTGGGTAACTAACATGGAAATAGCTGGCGCCCTTTTGTATACATTTGTCATTGCTAACACACCTGTGCTCATTTCGGCAGCCATTGCAAGCGATGCAAAATATGTAGAGCGAAAAGGATTTTGTGTGAGCCATTTAAATGGTACAGAAACGGTAGATCTTTCATTAGTAATTTCCCTGACCTTGATTCCTGAAAAAAAGGCTGCTGGCAATTTATACAACAAGTATAACCTGAATAGGGAAGGGGATTTTGCAATTGCATGAAACTTATTTTTATCTTCCATTTTTCTATAAAATTATTCTTTCAAAATAATTAAAATTTTAGAATCAGGAATAAATCTAAATAAGAAATGAGGAAATAAAATAAAAATCAGAGCTATTTATTGCTTTACTGGAAAATAGAAAAAAATATTTCTAATTAATTTTGAGATATACTCAATAATTGCGCATTTACTTTTTGCATCAGGTTATTCACATCAAAAGGTTTGGCAATAAAATCGTCGGCGCCGTAATCGGATATAGTAGCTGCTGCACCAGGATGCGCTGAAAACATAATTACAGGAATGTGGCTCGTTAATTTGTTTGATTTTAATTGCTTACAAATTATTCGCCCATCGTAGCCGGAAATTAATACATCTAATAGAATCAGGTCTGGCTTAAAACTTTCTATTTTCGGGAAGGTATTTTCACCTTTAGAGGTAACTTCAACATCAAACCCTTTCATAGACAGCAGGATTTCCATGACGGATAAAATATCAATATCATCGTCAACAACTAGAATTTTGGACATTTTTAATATTTAACCAGCTTTGATAACCCCAAAACTTTAAAATCAAAACTTTAAAAAATTTCTGATTTCAATTTGAAAAATTATCAAATCATTTATAATATATTTTTAAAATAAATTATTCTTTCCGGTGCTCTTTGAATTCTTTTTTCTTTTCGCCTGGGCTTTTCTTTCAAATTTTAAAGCTCTTTGCAGGGATATAACGATTTATTTATTATTTTCTTATATTTTAATGTTTACGAAATTCGCTTACTTAAGTAA
>Ga0134126_10014308_pt1 | contig 10023 bp, 4 predicted proteins | sample KB31752_FD_96881 | JGI IMG/M metagenome (GOLD analysis project Ga0134126, IMG submission 96881) | Terrestrial soil microbial communities with excess Nitrogen fertilizer from Kellogg Biological Station, Michigan, USA - KB3-175-2 | ecosystem: Environmental > Terrestrial > Soil > Unclassified ...
CTGAATTCGACCGGTATGCACCTGCCTACACTGATCTGCTCGATGATCCGATTCGCAGCCAATTTGCTCAGGACCCTCTCCATTTTCACCGCAGAAAGTGGCTTCTTCTTCGAAATATCCTGGAGGGCGTCGGAGTGGATGTGTCTGCGCAAAGATGGCTCGATGTCGGCTGCGGACAGGGTGACCTGCTGCGGCTGGCGGGCCCCCATTTCGCGCAAGCCACCGGATGCGACCCTTCCGCCGTGATGATCTCGCGATCAAATTCGTTTCGAGTCGAGCATCAACCATCCTTGTCTCAGTTGCCCTTTGACGATGCCTCTGTCGATCTGGTGACAGCTGTGTGCGTTTATCACCACGTGCACGGGCCCGCGAGAGCACTCCTTTTAGCGGAAATCAAACGTGTCCTGACGCCGGGAGGATTGTGTTGCATTATGGAGCACAATCCACTGAACCCCGTTACGCGAGCGATCGTGCGAAGGTGTCCGGTCGATGTCGATGCAGAGCTGCTACCGGCCACCGAGATCAGTAGACTCCTTCAATTCGCAGGCTTTCAGGCGCTCAGCACAAATTATTTCTTGTATCTTCCAGAAAGGATTTTCAATCGAGTTAGCCATATCGAAAAGGTATTGCGCAAGGTGCCTTTTGGAGGCCAATACGCCCTTCTCGCGCGAGCGCCTAGATAAACATTTGTGAGTCCTATCCGAAAGGACCCGGGCTCGCACGCGTCTCCCGTCAATTGGAGTTTCGCCAAACGGAAAGAAGCTGAAGAAATGCGCTGGGGCTTCACCCACCTTGATGCGAAGCTTACCGTAAAGGGGTGGGGCGATTGTTGTGATCGAGAGTCAAGAGGGGTAGAAGCAAATTCAGAAATTGAGGCTACCCAATGTTAGTCGTTTCTTAGCAAAGTATCTCCGCTGCGCCGGGCATCTTCGTCCAAGCGAAGAGCCCGGCTGACTGAAGCCAGCGAGGAATGATTGGATCGTATTGAAACAGATTTGTATTCCAGCATTATGACGCCATCAGCTATGTTCCTTATGGGCGAGGAATCCTTCTTTACTATTGGGACAATTGGGTAATAATTGGCGGTGGCTCTGTCTGGATAATCGCAATTGCGGCAGTTCTGATTACTCCCTTTCTGCTGGTTGCAGCCCTGCCTGTGCTGATTCCTGCGTTTGGCTTCCAGCGACATCGCTTTGCCGCCAGACCGGAGATTCTACTGTACTGGCTATGCGGCTGGGCGTTGTGGCTGTCGGAGATTCACCGCAAAAGACATCTGTCATCTTGTGTATGGCTCCCCGCTTCTCCTCATCCTGGTGGTGTCTCTTCTCGGAAAATCTGATGGCAAACCTTTCCGCCTCGCACTACAACTCCTATTCGTCAGGTTCCATCTGCCTGGCGGTGTTCAATTTGTTCACGGTCCTCACCGCACACACCGTATCCACCCGCGCAGGTTCAGTGGCTATGTTAAACGACGACCCGGTATTGACGTACCTGGATCATCATGTCGCTCCAGGAACGGAGATCTATGCCTATCCATATTGCCCCATGTACTACTTTTTGTCCGCGACAAAAATCCAACGCGGCACAATATCTTACTGTATGGCTACAACACTCCTTCCCAATTTCACGGCGTAGTTGAGACCCTGCAGCGTCGCCGCGTCCGGTATGTCTTGTGGGACTCGACCTTCGCGAAGCGGGAGGACCGTATTTCAATATGAGGGCGTACCTCTCCCAGACCGCGATTCTTGAGCTTTATCTGGAATCGCATTATCGACTTCTGAAGCAGGTGGATGGCATGCAGATCATGGAGCGAAAAACCACCGAACCAGCAAATGAGCCGTAGCAAGCAGATTGCATCCGCTGTCGATGCTGGTGGAAGTGACAGCCATGCATCGCGAAGTGGCCAAAACGAATAGGCGACAGTTACACTTCCATCGCAGGCAATTCGATGGGAGTTCCCGTGTTCAACCGCCGTACATTCCTGAAGACCAGTGCCGCCGCTCTTCCGCTGACCGCACTCCATGCTATCAACCCTGCCTCGACCCTGGGGGAAGAACATGCAGCCGTAGCGCTCGCGAGCGGTCCAACTCCAACCCTGGTTCCGATGCCCGCGCGCCTGGCTCCAATTGATTCCTTGCACCGTCCCTGGCAGCAGAAAGTTCGTCGCGTCGGACAGAGCAACATGACCGAGCATGACCCGGCTGTCATGAACGTGGAAGAGTGGGCCGACTACTGGCACTCCGCGGATGCCGACATTGTCTTCATCAGCGTCACCGGTATTCTCGCCTTCTATCCCTCCAAGGCCCCCTTCCATCGACATGGAAAATATCTGCATGGTCGCGACTTCTTCGGCGAGTGTGTCAGCGCGGCCAAGAAGCGCAACATGCGCGTGGTCGCCCGCATGAGTCCCGACCTCAACTGGGGCGATGCCCTTGCGGCTCATCCGGAATGGGCCATGCGATATAAGGATGGCTCTGTGCAGCACAGCGATCAGGATCCGCGCCTGTTTCAAACCTGCATGTTTACGAGCTACATGGATGACTACATTCCGGCCATCATGCGCGAGGTGAATTCGCTCTACGATGTGGATTGTTTCTATACCAACGGCTGGCCACCAATCGGCGAACTGCCGGATTGCCACTGCGCCATCTGCAGCAAGCTGCCTCCCGCGAACACTCCTGCTTACTGGGCCGTGTTCAACGATCGCGTCTTCCACCTTTGGCAGAAATACGACGCCATTGCAAAAGAGAAAAAGCCGGACAGTTTCTTCTTCGCCAACTTAGGCGGCAACGTTCGCTGCGGTCCCAACATGGATCAGCTCGGCAAGCTGGCTGTATGGTTTCAGGCCGACAATCAGGGCCGCAGCTACCACGACGCCGCTGTTTGGGGATGTACCCTGCAGGGGCGGGCCTGCAATGCAGTGCTCGATGGAAAATTCGCCGCCAACGTGACCGGCGCGTATTCGACCGGGGCTGTCACATGGCGCAACGGCTCCAAAACTCCCGCCGAGGCCACCATGTGGCTGAATGAAACTCTTGCCGGTGGCATGGTCCCGTACTATCACTTTGTTGGCTCGGAAGATGGGTTGGGCGAAGATCGTCGCTGGCAGGCAGTCGGCGCGGATTATTTTCGCTGGACCGCACGGCACGATGCCCACCTGACCACACGCCGCTCCATCGCCAACATTGGCGTTGTCATGGGCCAGAGCACGCAGCTTCTTTATCCCGGCCCGGCTACTTCTCACGGACACGCCTACATGCATGAGACGACTCAGGGCCTGTACAACGCGCTGCTTCAAGGCCGTTTCGCGTTTGACTTTGTGCATGAAGATCGTCTCGATCCCGATCGTCTCAGTAAATATCGTGCGTTGATACTGCCGAACGTCGCCATGTTGAGCGATCAACAATGCCAGCAGATTCGTGAATACGTCCACTCCGGTGGATCTGTCATGGCCAGCTTTGAGACCTCGCTCTATGATGAAAATCTCAATCCACGCACCGATTTTGGACTGGGCGACCTGCTTGGCATCCACAAAGCTGGCGAAGTTATCGGTACCAACGGCAATGCCTACTATGCACGCATTGAAGATCCGAATGCCACCAGTCAGCATCCCTTGCTCCAAGGATTCACCGACACGAACTGGCTTCCCGGTGCGCAGAATCGCATCCCGCTTAAGCCTGTTCCTAACCCGCTGCTCACCGTCGTCCCGGGTTTTGTCAGTTATCCGCCGGAGCTAGCCTACCCTCCCGTCTCGCACACCAATGAACCAGCCGTAGTTCTGCGTGAAGTTGGCTCAAGTCGCATCGCCTATTTCCCTGGAGACATTGAGCGCACTTATTGGCTTACAGGACACGGCGATTTATTGCGACTGCTGCTGAATGCCATTCAGTGGATTACGGCAGATCAGCAGATTGTCCACATTCAAGGAGAGGGGTTCATCGAAGCGCTTGCATGGGAGACGACACCCGGATACGCCATCCACGTGCTGAACTACACGAATCCGAATGCACAGCACTGCTGGTTGCAGGAGAGCTTCCCTATTGGGCCGCAGACCATCCGCATGCAGTTGCCGCAGGGCGTGGGAATGAAATCTGTCGAGCTGCTGAAAGCCGGACGGTCAGTGCCGTTTCATCTCGACGGCGGTGCACTGCAATTTACCATTCCAAGCATCGCGGACTATGAAGTTGCCGCCATAACGGTCGCGTAGTGCGAGCCTGCGCCTAACGAGGCACATCCTCCAATGGAATCGTTGCCGCGCTTACTTCTCCAGTTCATAGTGAAAGCCGAAGCGACCGATCAGCATCAGTGAATGTTCGCTGGGCGGAAGAATCTGGAAAGACTCGATTTTTCGATGGGTGTCGTCGCGGACGGCTTGCACCTTGCCAAGAAGCCGACCGGAAGGTGCCTCGTAAAACAGCACCTCCAAATTATCATTCACTCGCCGCCATCCAAACACATACTGGCCCGGCTCCAGCGAAGCTGTTCCGATTTTCAGGGGAACCTGTGTCACCAGCAGGATCGAATATTTTCCGTTTGCGGAATATCCAGAGGTGATGAGCACCGCGCCCGCAATATATTTTCCTGCGCTGTCGACAATCCCTGTCTCCGAGCGCGATTCTGTTTCGATTCGCTCTTTTACCACCGGCGCACGTGCGGGAATCCAGGAGTTCAGCTCCTGTTGTGTGGCGACACGCCACTGCTGTGCCGCCGAAAGATTCAGGCTGAGTAACAAAACTGTTACGGGTGCTAGAAGGATTGCGAATGTTCGACGTGTCATGCGAGTGCTCAATTCCTCTGGGCGAAAGAGTTTTCTAAAAGTGAACGATACCGCGCTGGATCGCGGCCGTGACAGCTTGAGTTCGATCGGTTACGCCTAACTTTCCAAGGATGCTGTTGATGTGGGTTTTTACCGTTGCTTCGGAAATGTTCAATTCTTTGCCAATCTTTTTATTGGATTTTCCGGAAACAATTTCACGAAGAACGTCCAGTTCTCTATCTGTCAGCGCCGGCCTCGCCATCCCTTCGGCCAGACGTTCCGCCACCTGTGCGGGAATTCTGGATCGACCGGAGTGAACCGCGCGAATTGCATCCATCAGCTCGTCGCCGTACATTCCTTTCAGCAGGTAGCCTCGCGCCCCCGCATCCAGCGCCCGATGAATGTCCTCATCTCCGTCGTAGGTGGTCAGAACGATAATGCGCGCCTGCGGAAACTGGCTGCGAATCTGGACGATCGCCTCGACGCCGCTCATACCAGGCAAGCGCAAATCCATCAGCACAACGTCCGGCAGATGTTTTCGATATAAAGCCAGCGCCGCCGCGCCATCGGCGGTTTCGGCCACCACCTGCATCCTCGGCACACCGTTTAGCAACGCAACCAGGCCTTGTCGCACCACGTGATGGTCTTCAACCACCATAATGTTGATTGCATCAGGCATAACGTTCACTTTCTCTCTAGGCTTCGTACATGCGTGCGGCCTCTGGTTGTGATGTCCCTATGCTAATTGAGTGGCAATTCAACTGTTATTTTCGTACCCTCCGCCGGAACGCTGTTCATTGTGAAAGTTCCTCCAATCGCCTGAGTGCGCTCGCGCATTCCGATCACCCCAAAATGCCCGGGTGGTGTGGCCTCGGCAACCTCGCTCGAAACACCCACACCATTATCCTCAATCTGCATTCGCAAACGCTTGGTCTCATACTGAACTTGGATGTATAGATGAGTCGCTCCGGCGTGCTGCACAACATTGGCGACCGCTTCCAGAGCAATTCTTAGCAATTCTGCTTCGACATTCGCCGGCAGCGCTCGATACGTTCCCGTGAACTGAATGTTGGTTTCAACTTGCTTGCCGACAGTTCGCGCGCGAATTGCGTTGGAAAATCTTGCAGCAAAACCGACGCTACCGGGTTCATTCGATCTTAGATTCCAGATGGAACTTCGCGCTTCGGCCAGACTGTCGCGAACCAGTTTGCGGGTCTGGTTAAGTTGTTCGCGTACCGCCTGCGGAGAAGTGGACAGCATCTGTGCGGCTAACTCCAATTGGACTGAGATCCCGACGAAGCCTTGTGCCAGCGTATCGTGAATCTCGCGTGCGATGCGGGTACGCTCTGCCAGCACGGCGCGGAATCGCGACTCCACCTGATGCACGCGCCAGCGATAAATCAGCCACACCAGCAGCAGAATCAGTACCGCACAAAGTAGATAGTACCAATATGTCTGACTGAAATATGGCTGCAACTGAAAGCTGAACGTCGCGGGACTGGCGCTCCAGACGCCGTCATTATTGGCTGCCATCACTGCGAAGCGATAGTTTCCAGGAGGAATATTGGTATAGTACGCATCCCGTCGAGTGCCTGCATCGATCCAGCTCCGATCGAATCCAATGAGACGGTATTTATAATGCACCTTTTGTGGCGCGAGATAGCTTAGCCCCGCATAATGAAAGGCAAATCGCGAATGACCTGGGCCAATTTTAATTGGCCCAGGCAGGGTCAAGTTCTTTTCGTCTACGGAAACCTGCTCGATGGTGACCAACGGACCTATTGAGTTCCGTTGCAATTTTGCAGGATTAACCCATGCCACGCCCTTCAGCGTGGAGAACCATAACGTGCCGTCGCTTGCTTTCCAAGAGGAAGGATGGCCGATCCCGCTGCACTCACGAATCTTCATTCCGTCCGCGGTGCCGTAGGAAGTAATCGGGAGGGAATGGCTTCGACCCGCAGCCACGTCCATTAGATCGGCGATACGCACGCGAAAAATCCCTGTATTCGAGCTGATCCATAGAGCACCACTCTGATCCTCGAGAATGCCGTCAACTACATCGGGAAGTCCGAGATTTGCGGAAAACGAATGGATCGGACGTTGAGGATCATCCGTCGCTAAAACATTGAGTCCTTCGCCATTGGTACCGATCCAAAGATCGTGCCGCGAGTCCAGGGTCAACGCAGTGATCACGTCGCTCGAAAGCCCATTGGATTTTGTGTAGTTGATGAATTTACCGTTCGCAAAATGGCTGAGCCCGTGCAGCGTGCCAATCCACAAGCTGCCATCGCTAGCTTGTGTCAGCGCTCCAACAAAATCGTTGGCCAGACCGTCGGCCTGGCTATAAACCGCAGCACGGCTGCCGTTGATTTGCGCCAGTCCATGCCGCGTGCCCACCCAAAGCGAACCATCTCGGCCCGCCAGCAGCGAGCGTACAAATTCATCCGGCAACAAGTCTGTCGCGGCTGCCGCGGCGAAGCGGCCATGCTCCATGTGATTCAGACCATCCGGAGTTCCCACCCATAAATTCCCCTTGCGGTCTGCCCCGAGCGAAAGAATGGTGCTGCTTGTTAGACCCTGCTTTTCGGTGAAAACAGAAACATGGCTGCCGTCGTACCGGTTTAGGCCGCCTCCATCCGTGCCAATCCACATCTCTCCATCGGGCCCTTGCAAAACGGAGCTGACCAGATTGTCGGAGAGACCATCGCTCTCCGTCAGTGTCATGAATTTCTGGTCTTTCAGCAGTGTCACGCCAGCCGACTCTGTACCGACCCACAACGATCCCTCGCGATCTTCATACATCGCGAGAATCAGGTTCTCCGCCAGCCCCTGCTTCGCCTGGAAGACGCTGATCGCGCCTTTATGAATGCGCGCAATGCCGTGGTTTGTCCCGACCCACAACGAGTCTTCCCGGTCCTGATATAGCGCCTGGATTTGATTTCCGGGCAAGCCGTTCGCCGAGGTGTAGGCGGTCAGCTTTTCACTCTGGATCATCGCCAGACCAGCCGGCGTGCCGATCCATACACGACCCGACTCGTCGGCAAGCAGAACGTCAACTTCATTGTCAGGTAGCCCGTTCGCGATGCCGAAGTTACGAAGCTTTCCGTTGGAAAACTGCTGCACTCCGTTCTGTGTGCCCACCCACAAGGCGCCAGCCGGATCACTCACAATGGAACGGATGGTCTCAGTTCCCAATGGCGAAGTGGCAAACGGCTTTACGACGTGCCGGCGCTCAATCCGATCCATTCCGCTGTCCGTCGCCACCCACAATGTGCCGTTTGGCCCATCGGTGACAGCGCTGACGGTATTGCTGGACAGTCCCTGCTGGGTTGTAAATGGAATGAAATGGTCGCGGCTATACTGCGCCAGCCCGCCCGCGGTGATCGCCCATACTTCTCCGCGACTGTCCTGAAACACGCTCCAGATGCTGTTATCCGGCAGCCCTTGTGCCACGGTGAACACGGTGAATTGGCCGTCACGCAACCGCGTCAGTCCGTCCGCAGTGCTAATCCAGAGGTTCCTGTTGCCATCTTCCAGCAGACCCCGAATGTCATTGCTCAATAGCTGCGGAGTATTCCTCCGGTTGTAGATTCTGAAGTCGATTCCATCGAAACGAGCCACCCCTTCCTGGGTCGCGAACCACATATAGCCATCGCGTGTTTGCAAGATTGCGCGAACAGAATTTTGCGGCAGGCCGCTGTCTGTCTGCCAGGTCTGCAGGCCGTATTGGCTTAGATTGCGATCTGGATTGAGTGCGTGGGCTCCGCTACACGCAAGAATAAAGAACACCAATGCAAGACTGCGAACCAGACGAGCCTCACGCGAAGCAAACGACCCCGCAATCGCATTTGGAAACAGTCCGGTGCGTCGAGAAGCCTGGGCAGCGCGGACTGTAAGAGGTTTACTCAAACCCATATCCATCGAAAGGTTGAGTCTGAAATCCATCTAAGGATACAAGACAACTCAGTGTAGTCCTTGTAACTTTGAAGATGCCTCTGAAAGTCTGTCACATTCTGGCCGTTGCGAGGAATCATCCGCGACGGTCTTTCTTTTTTGCACGAAAAACTTCAGCTCAGCCGGAAGGGAAGAAGATTCAACGGCAAACCCTTTGTCAATGAACATTGGAAGGCGTTGTGGCGGATGAATCTTTATAGAGCGAGCCTTGCTTCATAATCACGTGCAGGTTCTTCTCGCGCACCACTAGGTCCAGATCCTTCAGCGGATCTCCGTCGACCAAAAGTAAATCGGCGATGTATCCCTCTTTCACTTGGCCGAGTTCGTTCCCCATTCCCATCGCCTGACCGCCGACGCGAGTGCCGCATTGCAGCGCTTCGTTCGGAGAAAAGCCGAGCAGGTCGACAAAATGTTTCAGATCGCGCGCGTTGTCACCCTGGGGCGACTGGGCAAATCCATAGTCTCCGCCAATCAGGATGCGTACTCCGCGCTTGCGAAGCTCGGTGTAGACCGCGGCCGTGCTATCGATAGTGCGCTGCATCATTCGTCCGACTTTTGAATCGCGCATGAACCCGAAGGGTTCGCCCTCGTACAGCGTGCTGTAAATAATGCCGATGGCCGGTCCCACAAAAATCTTATCCTTTACAGATTCGAGCATGTCCAGCGCTTCTTCATCCGCAGATTCGCAGTGGTAGATCACATCGATGCCGCAGCGAACTGCGCGCTTTACCGACTCCGCCGCCCGCGCATGACAATTGACCTTCTTACCAAAATCGCGAGCAACGCTGACAGCCAACTGGATTTCGTCTTCGCGCATGACTGTCAGTCCTCCGTGCGCCGCTGGGCTAAGGTCGTCGCCGGAGATGTTCAGCTTGACATTATCGACCCCTTCGCGGCAGCACAGGCGAACCGCCTTCCGAATCTCCTCCGGCCCGTCTGCGATCAATCCAAAGCTTTCGTAATACATGTGCGCTTTGCGTTCATCGCCCAACCCGCCGGTCACAGTAATCTCCGGGCTTGCCGCGCGAATGCGAGGCCCCGGAAATTCTCCGGCGTTCACCGCGTTTCGAATCACAACGTCCAGGCGCAGCTTGGACGTGGCCGCACTATACGCACTGGTAAAACCGTGGTCGAGTAAGGTCTTCGCGTTGCGAACCGTCAGCAGAACATGCTCTTCGGGAGGGATGTTACCAAGGTCGGAATCATTCACTGCACCGCCAAAGGAAATATGAGCATGGCCTTCAACCAGACCAGGCATCAGCGTTCTGCCGCGCGCCTCGATTACAATGCCGCCGTCCGCACTCAGTTTTTGC
>Ga0134126_10014309_pt1 | contig 10023 bp, 6 predicted proteins | sample KB31752_FD_96881 | JGI IMG/M metagenome (GOLD analysis project Ga0134126, IMG submission 96881) | Terrestrial soil microbial communities with excess Nitrogen fertilizer from Kellogg Biological Station, Michigan, USA - KB3-175-2 | ecosystem: Environmental > Terrestrial > Soil > Unclassified ...
CCGGACTCCCGGAACGCGCTCGACCGCGAGCTCATGATCGAGCTCACGCAGATGATCTCGGCGCTCTCCTACGACGGCACCCGGGTCATCGTGCTCACCGGGGCCGGCAAGGCGTTCTGCGCCGGGGCCGACATCGAGTGGATGCGCAGGGCGCGCGACCTCGACCACGACGACAACGTGGCCGACGCCGCCGTCGCCCGCAACCTGTTCGAGACGCTCGACGCCTGCCCGCGCGCCGTCATCGCCAAGGTGAACGGCCCCGCGCTCGGCGGCGGCGCCGGCCTGGTGGCGTGCGCCGACATCGCGGTGGCCAGCACCGACGCGCGGTTCGGGTTCACCGAGACCCGGCTCGGCCTGATCGCCGCCACGATCTCGCCCTTCGTGCTGCGCGCGATCGGCCCCGGCCACGCCCGCGCCCTGTTCACGAGCGGCGAGCGGTTCGACGCCGCCCACGCGCTCGCGATCGGGCTCGTCCACCGCATCTGCCCGCCCGCGGAGCTCGAGCACACGGTCGCCGACAGCATCCTGGCATACCTGGCGTGCGGGCCGGACGCCGTCGCGGCGTCGAAGCAGCTCGTCCGCGACGCGACCCGCTCGCTCACGCTGCCCGACCTCGCCGAGCGGCTGGCGGTGACGCGCGCCGGCAACGAGGCCCGCGAGGGGCTCGACGCGTTCCTGGGCAAGCGACCGCCGGCATGGTCGCCGGAATCGCCAAGCTCCTGATCGCCAACCGCGGCGAGATCGCGGTGCGCGTGATCCGCGCGTGCAACGAGCTCGGCATCGACGCGCAGGTGGTGTACGAACCGGCCGACCGCGACGCGCTCCACGTCGAGCTGGCCGACGGCGCCACGGCCGTCACCAGCTACCTGAGCATCCCCGAGATCGTGGCGGCGGGGACGGCCGCCGGCGCAGACGCCGTCCACCCCGGCTACGGGTACCTGGCCGAGAACGCCGACTTCGCCGACGCCGTCGAGGCGGCGGGCATGCGCTGGGTCGGCCCGCCCGGGCCGGCGATGCGCGCCCTGGGCGACAAGATCTCCGCCCGCCGGCTGGCCGAGGAGGCGGGCGTGGCCGTCGCGCCGGGCTACGCCGGCGACGACCTCACCGACGCGACCCTCGCCCGCGAGGCCCGTGCGCTCGGGGCGCCGCTGCTCGTCAAGGCGGCGGCGGGCGGCGGCGGGCGCGGCATGCGCGCGGTCGACGACGTCTCGGACGTCCGCGCGGCGATCGACTCGGCCCGGCGCGAGGCGGCGGCGGCGTTCGGCGACGACCGCGTCTACCTGGAGCGGCGGCTGACCGGCGCCCGCCACGTCGAGGTGCAGGTGCTGGCCGACGCGCACGGGTCGTGCATCCACCTTGGCGAACGCGACTGCTCGCTCCAGCGCCGTCACCAGAAGATCCTCGAGGAGTCGCCCTCCCCCGCCGTCGACCCCGACCAGCGCGCGGCCCTGGGCGCGGCCGCGGTCGCGATCGCCTCTGCGGCCGGGTACGCCGGCGCCGGCACCGTCGAGTTCCTGGTCGCCGGCGACGGCACGTGGTGCTTCCTGGAGCTGAACGCGCGCCTGCAGGTCGAGCACCCCGTCACGGAGGCCGTGGCCGGCCTCGACCTCGTGCGGGCGCAGCTCGAGATCGCCGCCGGGGCGCCGCTCGAGCTCGAGCAGGACGACGTCGACCTGCGCGGCCACGCGCTCGAGTGCCGCCTCTACGCCGAGGATCCGGCGGCGAGCTTCGTCCCGGCGACCGGCCGTCTGGCCCGCCTGCGGCTGCCGGTGTGGCCGGGCGTGCGGGTCGACGCGGGCGTGCGCGAGGGCGACGAGGTCGGTGTGCGCTACGACCCGCTGCTCGCCAAGGTGATCGCCCACGCCGAAGACCGCGACGCCTGCATCGAGCGGATGGCGGCGGCGCTGGCCGGCGCCGCCGTGCTCGGCGTGCAGACGAACCTCGGCTTCCTGCGCTGGCTGCTCGACCAGCCCGGATTCCGGGCCGGCGCGGCCGGCATCGACTTCGTCGAGCGGGAGTGGCGGGCCGACCTCGTGCCGCCCCTGCCCGACGACGTCCGCGCGGCGGCGCTGGCCGCAGGCGGCGACGACGTCTGGCACGCCTTCGGGCCGCCGCGGCCCAAGGTCGAGGTGGCCGACGGGTACGTGCTCCACGCCGGCTGGCAGTACCGGGTCGCGGCCGACGAGGCCGAGGCAGGGCCGCTCGCGGCGGCCGACGGCTCGCTGCACGCACCGATGCCGGGGACGGTGCTGCGGGTGGACGTGCGCGAGGGCCAGGACGTGGCCGCCGGCGAGCCGCTGGTGGTGCTCGAGGCGATGAAGATGGAGCTGGCCGTGTCGGCGCCGGCCGACGGGACGGTCACGGCCGTGCTGGTGGCGGCGGGCGACCTGGTGGCGCGCGGCCAGGCGCTGGTGGAGCTCGACGGGTGACCGACGCGGTCACGATTGTCGAGGTCGGCCCACGGGACGGCCTCCAGAACGAGGCGGCCGTCGTCCCGGCGGCCGACAAGGTGCGGCTGATCGAGCGGCTGGCGGACGCCGGCCTGCCGGTCGTCGAGGCGACGTCGTTCGTCTCGCCGAGGGCCGTCCCGCAGCTGGCGGACGCCGGCGAGGTGCTGGCGGCGGTGCGCCGCCGACCCGGGGTGCGCTACCCGGTGCTCGTCCCGAACGTGCGCGGGCTCGACCGGGCGCTGGCCGCCGGGGCCGACGCGATCGCGGTCTTCACGGCCGCCTCCGACGAGTTCACCCGCGCGAACATCGGCATGACGATCGCCGAGTCGCTGCTCGCGTTCGCGCCGGTGCTGCAGCGGGCGCATGCCGAGGGGATGTGGACGCGCGGGTACATCTCGACGGCGTTCGGATGTCCGTATTCGGGGGACGTGCAGCCGGAGGTCGTCGCCGGCGTCGCCGCGGCGCTGCGCGGCCTCGGCTGCGGGCAGATCTCGATCGGCGACACGATCGGCGTCGGCCGCCCCGAGCAGGTGCCCGCCGTCGTGGGCGCGGTGGCCGGATCGGTGCCGGTCGAGGAGATCGCGCTGCACCTCCACGACACCGGCGGGCGGGCGCTCGAGAACGTGGCCGCCGGGCTCGAGGCCGGCGTGCGCGTGTTCGACTCCTCGGCGGGCGGCCTCGGCGGCTGCCCGTTCGCGCCGGGCGCGCCCGGCAACCTCTCGACCGAGGCGCTGGTCGGGTTTCTGCACGAGCGCGGGCACCAGACCGGCGTCGATCTCGATGCGGTGCGCGAGACCGGCGCGTGGATGCGAGGGCTGGTGGGCCGGTGAAGGCGCTGCTGCTCGACCTCGACGACACCCTCATCCCCGACTACGCCGGGTTTCTGGCGGCGGTCGACGACTGCGCCGCAGCGCTGGGCGGCCCGTCCGGGATGGGCGCCGTGCTGCACGCCCGGGCGCGCGTGCTCTGGGGCCAGGCCCCCGATGCGGCGGCGCTCGAGATGCGCGACATGAGCTCGTGGGAGGCGCTCTGGGCGCCCTTCCCCGTCGGCACCGAGGAATGGGCGGACGGCTTCCGGTTGGGCGCGTGGCACGAGGCGCTGGCCGAGCACGGCGTCGACGACCGCGAGCTGGCGGAGCGGCTCGCGAAGGCCTACCGGGAGCACCGCCATGCCGCCTGCCGGCCCTATCCGGAGACGGTGGCCGTGCTCGAGTCGCTGCGGGGGCGGATGCGCCTGGTCGTCGTCACCAACGGCACCGAGGAGCACCAGCGCACCAAGCTCGACGCATCCGGCCTGACCGGGCACTTCGACGCGATCGTGACGTCGGGGGCGGTGGGAGCGTCCAAGCCGGATGCCGCGATCTTCCGCGCGGCGCTCGCCGCGGTCGGCTGCGGCCCGGACGACGCCGCCATGGTGGGCGACAACCCCCTCCGCGACATCGCCGGCGCCCAGCAGGCCGGCCTGCGCGGCGTCTGGATCGACCGCAACGGCGGCGACTCCCGCGGCGTCGTGCCGGACGCGCGCATCCGCGAGCTCGGGGAGCTGGCGGGGCTTGGCTGGTGGTAGGGAGCGGAGCCGGCGGGGCGGTGTCTTGCCGGGCGCCAACGCCGACGAATGTCAGATGCTGATAGCGGTGTCTGGCGGGCCGGCGCGCTCGACCTGATCGGCGGCGGCTCCGCCACCCTGGCGTTCCCGCGCAGCCGCCGCATCGATGCCGCCGTCGCCCGGACCCGCGAGCTGGGCGTGCGCGAGGCGAGCTGCCGGACGCCTCAGCCCATCCGCGTCTTCCCGAGGGCGATGACGCGGATCGGATCACCGCCGAACCAGACGTATCGATGGGGCGCCACCTCCCCGGTGCACCACTCGGGGTGCTGCGCCTCTCCCGACGTCTGCGCCTTGACGCAGGCGACCTCGGGGTACGCCTGGCGCGCCCGGCGCAGGGGGTCGCCGACGTGTACCCCTCGCGTCGTCACGGCGGCCGGATCGTCGACGACCACGCTGAAGATCCCGACGCTCGGGAAGTACAGGAACGACGCGCCCTCGTAGCGGAGCAGACGGGGCTTCCTCACGTACCCCGGCGGGTTCCTCTGAATGAGCGGCCCTCCCGTCGAGAAACCCGAGCCGATCGGCGCCGCCGGCGTCTTCGGCCCGTCCCGCTCGGCGGGAGGCCCAAGCGCCTCGACGGCATCCGACGCGGGATCGCCGAAGCCGACGCCACGGTAGGTGCCGGCCAGCTCGTCGACCCGATGGGGCGCTCCCGGCCCGTCGTCCCCGCCCCCGCAGGCCGACAGGGCGACAACGCACGCTGCGACACCCAGCGGGAGCCGGCGTCGCACGCTAGTCCGAGCTGACGGTCACCTTCTGCATCGTGACCGGCTCGGTCGGCCGGTCGCGGCCGTCGCGGTCGACGTTCTGGATCGCGTCGACGACGTCCTGGCCGCTCGTCACCTGGCCGAAGGCGGTGTGCTTGCCGTCCAGCCAGGGCGTCGCGTCGGCCGTCACGATGAAGAACTGGCTGCCGTTCGTATTCGGGCCGGCGTTCGCCATCGCGAGCGTCCCGCGCACGATCCGGTGGCTGTTGATCTCGTCGTCGAACTTGTAGCCGGGCCCGCCCATGCCCGTGCCCTCGGGGCAGCCGGCCTGGATCATGAAGTCGGGGATCACGCGGTGGAAGATCAGCCCGTCGTAGAACCCGTCGCCGGCGAGCTTCTCGAAGTTCGCCACCGTCTCGGGCGCGTCGTCCGGATAGAGCTCCAGCTCGATGCTGCCCATGCTCGTCTCGATCGTCGCGGTCTTCGCCATGCTGTCCATTCCCCCGGTCGTTGATCGCTCGGAGAGGGCACCATAGACCGCGGCGCGCTACACCCCCGCACGCTCGAGAGCCGGGATCGCCCCCAGCCGCTCGTACTCCTCGCGCGCCGCGACGACGTCGCCCGCGAGCTCGAGGCAGCGGGCTCGCTCGAAGCGGCAGCCCAGATCGGCGAACGCCCGCGTGGCCCGGTCGAGCGCGGCCTCGTCGCCGGCGATCCCGCGGGCGCGGTCGAGCTGGGCCATCACCCGCGGCAGCTGCTCGATGCCCGGCGCCGCGACGGCGTCGGCCAGCGCCGCGTCGAACTGATCCCAGCGGCCGAGCATCGCCAGCGCCTCGGCCCGCACGGCGAGCGCGTTCGGCCGCATCGTCGCCAGGTGGCGCAGCTGGTCGAGCGCGAGCTCGGGCTCGCCCCGGCCCACCAGCGCGAGCGCGACCACCGGGTGGAACTCCGAGACCGGTACGTAGCCGAGCCGCTGCTCGAGCTCCTCGGCCCGCTCCGGCTCGCCGCGCAGCAGGTGGATCGCCGCGGCGATCCCGCTCGCCCGGGCCGGCGCCTTCCCGGCCCGGCGGCCGCCGCTGCGCCGGTAGAGCGCCAGGTAGCGCTCGTACGCGCGCAGTGCGGGCTCCCACCGGTCCCAGTAGAAGAGCGCTTCGGCCACGTCGAGCACCGGCCGGGCCTGCCAGTGCGCCTCCTCGTCGGCGCCCGGCTCGCCGGCCTGCTCGCCGGCGCGCACGGCGCCCGCGTAGTCGCCCACGAGCATGCGCGTCTGCGCCGCCTGCGAGCACGCGTCCATCCGCTCCTCGCGGCCGCTGCTCTCGGGGAGCGCCAGCTCGAGCCGGCGGGCGGCCAGATCGCGCGCCTCGGCGTAGCGGCCGAGCGCCAGCAGCAGCACCGCGATCGCATCCATCGCCGCCGAGCGCAGCGTCGGCCGGTTCACCCGCTCGCCGATCGCGAGCGCCTCGCGGCCCGCCGTCAGCCCCTCCTCGAGCGCCACCCGGTCGCTGCTCTCGTAGCGCCAGCGGTAGAGCGCGCTCGCAACCAGCAGCCGGCCCTCGATGATGGGCAACCGGGCGCTGCGGGCCTCGACCAGGCCCTGCGTGATCGTGTCCGCGATCGTCGTGCGGATCGGCAGGTCCTCGAACCACGAGCCCCACCGGGTCGGCATGTCGACCCACTTCCAGCGCAGCCGGGCCAGGTCGCCGGGATCGGATCCCGCCGCCTCGGCGTGCTCGAGCGCCTCGCCGTAGGCCTGCATCGCCTCCTCGGCCTCCTCGGTCATCCAGCGGGCGTCGCCGACCGCCTCGGCGGCCTGCGACCGCTCGCTGTCGCCCTGCGCCAGCGTCTCGGCCAGGGCGGCCTGGCGCAGCGCCAGGCCGTGCGCGTAGATCATGCGGGCGTCCGCGGCAGCCGCCAGGAGCAGCCGCACCGCGTCGGCCCGGGCCTCGTCGGCGCCCAGGCCGGCGGCGGTCGCGTAATGGCTCGCGAGCGTCTGCCGGCTCACGACCGGGTCGCTCTCGAGGCAGCGGGCGAGCGCGAGGTGCAGCCGGGCACGCTCGGCCCGGGGAATGCTCTCGTAGGCGACGTCGCGGATCAGCGCGTGCTTGAACACCTGGCCGCCGCCCGGCTCGCCGAAGATCATGCCTCGCTCGGCCAGACGGCGCAGGGTGCGGCCGAGGTCGGGCTCGTCGGCCAGCGCGGCCAGCTGCGACTGCGTGAACCTGCGGCCGATCACCGCCGCCCGCTGCAGCACCAGCTTCGACTCGGGCGGCAGCAGGTCGATGCGGGCGCTGATCACGCCCTGCACGGTCTCGGGCACGCGCTCGGCGCCCTCGTCCGTCATCGCCAGGATCTCCTCGAGGAAGAACGGGTTGCCGCCGGCCAGCGCCACCTCGCCGTCGTGCTCGCCGCCGAGCGCCGTCGCCAGCCGCCGCATCTGCTCGGCCGGAAGCGCCGACAGCGTCACCGTCGTCTCGTCGCGCATGCCCGAGCCCCAGCCGGGATGGCGCACCAGCAGATCGTCGCGGGCGATGCAGAGGACGACGAGCGGCACGCGGGCGTCGCTCCGGATCACCGACGACATCAGCTCGAGCAGCGCCGGCTCGGCCCAGTGCGCGTCCTCGATCACGACGAGCGTCGGCTGGCGGGCGGCCATCGCCAGCAGCAGCTGGCGCCAGGCGTCGTGGCCGCTCTGCGCGTCGCGCTCGAGGTCGTCGTGCTCGCGCACGGCCCGGCGCCGGTTGGACACGGTGCGCAGGAGCTCGTCGATCCACTCCGGCGTCGCGTCGGGGACGAGCGCGTGCAGGAAGCCGGTCACCCGGGCGATGGCGTCGTCGGGCGCGTCGTCGGGGCGCACGGTGGCGGCGCGCAGGAGCACGTCGCGCAGCGGCGCGTACGGCCCGGCCTCGCCGTAGGGCAGGCAACGGCCGACCCACACGGCGGGCGGCTCGTCGGCGCGCTGCAGCTCGACGACCGCCTCCTCGAGCAGCCGGCTCTTGCCGATGCCGGGCTCGCCGATGATGGTGATCAGGTGCGGACGGGCGTGCTCGACCGCCCGCTCGACCAGCGAGCGCATGAGGGTCAGCTCCGAGTCGCGGCCGACGAACGGCCCGAAGGCGCGCCGCCGCCGCCGGTAGGAGCCGACCGGCGCCATCCGCTCGACGCCGAACGCCGTCACCGGGCCGGCCCGCCCCTTCACCCGCAGCGAGCGCGGCGCGACCGTGCGCGCCAGCGGCTCGACCGCCCGGAAGGTGCGCTCGCCGACCAGGATCTCGCCCGGCTCGGCGGACTGCTGCAGGCGCGCGGCCAGGTTCACGGCCTCGCCGGTGACGAGGAAGTCGCGGCCCGGGCTCGTGCCGGTGACGACGAGGCCGGTGTTGATCCCGATGCGCAGACCCAGCTCCATGCCCCGGCGCTCGGCAAGCATGGCCAGGCGCGAGCGCATGACGATCGCCGCGCGCACCGCCCGCTCGGGGTCGTCCTCGTGGGCGACCGGGACGCCGAACACGGCCATGACGGCGTCGCCGATGAACTTCTCGACCGTGCCGCCGTAGGCCTCGGCCGCGCGGGAAAGCTGGTCGTACACCTCGCCGAGCAGCCCGCGCAGGGTCTCGGCGTCCATCATCGTCGAGAGCTCGGTCGAGCCGGCCAGGTCGGCGAAGAGCACGGTCGCGAGCTTGCGCTCGGCCGCGTCGCCGAGGCCGAGGGCGCGGCCGCAGTTCGGGCAGAATCGGGCGCCCTCGGGGGGCAGGGCGCCGCAGTTGGGGCAACGGGTGGCAGTCATCGTCGTGATGGGTAGGATGCCCGAGGCCGGCCGACCGGCCGTCCGCCCGGGATGCGAATCACCACCGCCAACACGTCGCCTCTTCGAGCCAGCGCCGACGTGCTGGTGGTCACGGTGACGAAGCCTCCCACGCTCGAGGGGGTCGCTGCAGAGGTCGACGCGGCGCTCGGCGGGACGATCGCCGACCTGATCAAGGCCGGCGAGATTCGCGGCGCCCGCGGCCAGGTGACGGTCGTCCATACGGCTTCCGGCGTCCGCGCAAAACGCGTCGCGGTCGTCGGCCTCGGCGCGACGCCGGAGGGCGACGACATCCGCCACGCGGCGGTCGCAGCCGCCCGCGCGGCGACGACCGCCCGGGCCAAGACGATCGCGTTCGCCGTCGACTCCGTGCCTGCCGACCGCGACCTCGCCAGCCGCTGCCTCGTCGAGGGCGCCGTGCTCGGCGACTACCGCTTCGACAGGTTCCGCAGCGGCCCGGCCAAGGAGCGGCCGAGCCGGCTCGACACGGTCACCCTGCTGAACGGCAAGCGCCGGGCCAGCGAGCGGGCCGCGGTCGTCGCGACGGCGGTGAACCGCGCCCGCGACCTGCAGAACCTGCCCTCGAACCACCTGGGGCCGGAGCACCTCGCCGAGCGTGCCCGGTCCATCGCCGTCGAGCACAGGACCGTCACCGCGACGGTGAACGACCGCCGCTTCATGGAGCGGCGCAAGATGGGCGCCTTCCTGGCGGTCGCGGCGGCCGGCGGCCCGCAGCCCGCGCTGATCACGCTGCGCCACACGCCGGCGAAGCCCGCCAAGGGCGTCGTCCTCGGCCTGGTCGGCAAGGGGCTCACCTACGACACGGGCGGCTACTCGCTCAAGCCCGCCCGCAGCATGAGCGGGATGAAGTTCGACATGTCCGGCGCGGCCGCCGTGCTCGAGGCGACCGCGGCGATCGCCGAGCTCGGCCTGCCGATCGAGGTCGTCTGCGTCGTGGGCGCCGTCGAGAACCTGGTCTCCGCCACCGGCATGCGACCGGACGACGTCGTCACCGCGGCGAACGGCAAGACCATCGAGATCACGAACACCGACGCCGAGGGCCGGCTCGTCCTGGCCGACTGCCTGTACCACGCCCGCCGCCAGGGCGCGACCCACGTCGTCGACCTGGCGACGCTCACCGGCGCGATGGTCGTCGCGCTGGGCGACTGGCACGCCGGCGTCTTCGCGAACGACGACGCGTTCGTCGAGCGCATCGACGCCGCCGGCGAGCTGGGCGGCGAGCACGTGTGGCGGATGCCGCTCCATGACACGTACAAGCGGTTCATGCGCTCGGACGTCGCCGACATGCGCAACGCCTCGACGGCCGGCAAGGGCGGGGCCTGCTTCGCCGCCCGCTTCCTGCAGGAGTTCGCGGGCGACGGGCCGTGGGCCCACCTCGACATCGCCGGCGTCGCCGACATCGACACCGACCGCGGAGACGGGCTCGCCAAGGGCGGCTCC
>Ga0134126_10014313_pt1 | contig 10022 bp, 6 predicted proteins | sample KB31752_FD_96881 | JGI IMG/M metagenome (GOLD analysis project Ga0134126, IMG submission 96881) | Terrestrial soil microbial communities with excess Nitrogen fertilizer from Kellogg Biological Station, Michigan, USA - KB3-175-2 | ecosystem: Environmental > Terrestrial > Soil > Unclassified ...
GCAGGTGGCGGGCGATTTGCTGCCTTACGGCTCGGTCGACGAGCGGCGCAGCAACCTGGTGGCCACGACATACCTCTCGCTGGGCAATGCGAATCTCGAAGAGCAGGACAAGGGGCAACTGCGGATGGACGTGGTCGACGAGCAGCTCGACACGATTGGCAAGAGCATTCTGGCCCAGACGATCGGCTGCGCGCGTTGCCACGACCACAAATTCGACCCGATTCCTACCCGCGACTACTACGCCCTGGCCGGCATCCTCCGCAGCACGCGCTCGCTGGAGCACGCCAACGTCTCGAACTGGATCGAAGCGCCGCTGCCGTTGCTCGCCGACGAAAAGCTCGTCGTCGAGCGGCACGCGGCGGAGGTCGCTTCGCTCGAAGCCCGGCTCAAAGCGGCTCGCGGGGCGCCGCGCGGAGTGGCCGCGGCCCGGGCGCTGCCGGGCGTCGTGGTCGACGATCTGGAGGCCACGGCCGTCGGCCAGTGGAAGCTGTCGCAGTTTACGGCGTTTTACATCGGCGAGGGCTATCTGCACGACCTGGACGCCGGCAAAGGCGAGAAGACGCTGACCTTCTTGCCCAAGCTTCCGCGGGCCGGCGCCTACGAGGTGCGGCTGGCCTACACCGAAGGCGGCAATCGCGCCACCAACGTGCCGGTCACGGTGTTCAGCGCCGACGGCGAAAAGACGCTGCGCATCGACGAGCGGCAGCCGCCGCCGATCGAGGGCCGATTCGTTTCGCTCGGCGAGTTTCACTTCGAGTTGAACGGTCAGGGGTTCGTCATCGTTTCGAACGAAGCGACCGACGGGCACGTGGTCGCCGATGCCGTGCAATTCATCGCGGCCGACGACGCGGAAGCCGCGACAAAACCCGCCGCCGACGCCGCCCAGCCGGTCGCCTCTGCCGCCAAGCAGGCCGAGGCCGACTTAAAACGACTTGAACAAGAACTGAAGCGATTGAAAGCGAATTCGCCGGCGCCGAAGGTGATGACGGTCGCCGAAGAAAAAGAGATTGGCGATGTGCAGATCCATATTCGCGGCAGCGTTCACAACCTGGGCGAGCGCGTGCCGCGCGGATTCTTGCAGGCGGCCAGCCCTCTCCCACAGGGAGAGGGAGCATCGTCTGCGATCTCCGATAGCGAAAGCGGGCGCCGCCAACTGGCCGACTGGCTGGTGCGCCGCGACAATCCGCTGACTGCCCGAGTGATGGTCAATCGCGTCTGGCACTGGCTGTTCGGCGCCGGGTTGGTGCGGACGACCGACAACTTCGGGTCGGCGGGCGAAGCGCCTTCGCATCCCGAGCTATTGGATCACCTGGCCGCCGAGTTCATCCAGCGGAACTGGTCGGTCAAATCGCTGGTCCGGCAGATCGTTCTTTCCCGGACTTATCGGCTCTCGGCGGCGATCGACCCGCAGGCGCAGGCCGCCGATCCAGAGAACCGTCTGCTGGCGCGCGCTCCGCGACGGCGGCTCGACGCCGAATGCCTGCGCGATGCGATGCTGGCGATCAGCGGCCAATTGGAGCTTGAACCGGGCGGCAAAACCATCCGGTCCGGCGCGACGGCCGACTATGGTTATCGGCACGATTTGCGCCGCCGCAGCGTCTACCTGCCCGCCTTCCGCAACGCGCTGCCCGAAATCTTCGAAGTCTTCGATTTCGCGGACACCAGCGTCGTGACCGGCGAGCGCAACCGCAGCACGACCTCGCAGCAATCGCTGTTTTTCATGAACGATCCATTTGTCGTCGCGGCCGCGCAGCAAGCCGCCAAGCGGTTGTTGGCGGTCGAAGGATTGGACGACGCGGGGCGGATCTCGTCGGCCTACGGCGCCGCCGTCGGCCGAACGCCTAGCGAAGCCGAGTTGGGAACGTCGCTGGAGTTCATTTCCTCGGCGATCGCGTCGGGCGTCGATCGAAACGACGCCTTGTCGCAGCTTTGGCAAGCGATCTTCGCATCGCTCGATTTCCGTTTTCTCGATTGAAAGGAGCGCCCTCTCCGATGGGCCACGAATTTGCGGCAAGACGACCCGACGCGCCGATCGACGAGTTGCTCTCGCGCCGCGCGGCGTTGGCGCGGACGACCTGCGGGTTCGGCGCCGTGGCGCTGGCCGGCTTGCTGGCCGAACAGGCACGCGCCAGCGGCGATCCGCTTGCCGCGCGGCCGCCCCACCACGCGCCGCGGGCCAAGCGCGTGATCTTCCTGTTCATGCAGGGCGGTCCAAGCCACGTCGATTCGTTCGATTACAAGCCGCTGTTGGCCGAGCAGGACGGCAAGCAACGGTCGTTCGCCGATGCGCGGGTGATCGCCAACACGGGACAGCGAGAATCGACGCAGCGCGTGATGAAATCGCCTTGGAGATTCGCCCAATACGGCGAAAGCGGACGGTTCGTCTCCGAGCTGTTTCCGGAAACGGCCCGTCACGTCGACGATCTTTGCTTCGTGCATTCGATGCACACCGAAGGGGTCGCCCACGGACCGGCGACGCTGTTTTTGCACTGCGGGGCGACGAACCTGATCCGCCCCTCGGTCGGCTCCTGGGTCGTTTACGGCCTGGGCAGCGAGAACGAAAACCTGCCGGCCTTCGTCGCGATCGCCCCTTCTTCGGGGAACGGCGGGCCGCGCAACTACGGCAACGCGTTTCTGCCGGCCGTCTTTCAAGGCTCGGCGCTGGGCAATGCCGGCGCCGGGGCCAATGAGGCGACCATCAAGAACCTGACCAATGCGCGACTGGCGCCGGACGTGCAGCGGCGGCAGCTCGACTTGCTCGGGCGGTTGAATGCGGAGCAGTTGTCGCGGCGCCCAGGCGATAGCGAGCTGGAAGCGGTGATTCAGTCTTACGAGCTCGCCTGGAGGATGCAAAGCCACGCTCCGGGCGTACTCGACTTGTCGCAGGAGTCGGTCGAAACGCGCGAGTTGTATGGCATCGGCCAGCCGGCGACCGACGACTTCGGCCGCAAGTGCCTGCTGGCGCGCCGGCTGTGCGAATCGGGCGTGCGCTACGTGCAGGTGAGCTACGGCGACAACACCGCCAACCCGGCGTGGGACCAGCATTCGAACTTGCCCAAGCACGCGGACCATGCCCGCGCCGTCGATCGTCCGGTGGCCGGACTGCTGGCCGACCTGAAGCGGCGCGGCTTGCTCGAAGACACGCTCGTTTGGTGGGGAGGCGAATTCGGGCGCACCCCCTATGCGGAGAAGAACGGCACGGGGCGCGACCACAATCCCGACGGCTTTACCATGTGGCTTGCCGGGGCCGGCGTTCGCGGCGGATTCGCCTACGGCCAGACCGACGAGTTCGGCCATCAAGCCATCGCCGACAAGGTCCACATGCACGACCTGCACGCCACGCTGCTCCATCTGTTGGGCCTCGACCACGAAGCGCTCACCTTTCGCTACGCCGGACGGAACTTCCGCCTGACCGACGTAGCGGGCGAGGTTGTGAAACCGATTCTCTCGTAGCGGCCAACGTCTACGCCTTGGCTACGGCTTGGCCACACGCTCCAAGCCAGCTAGGGAGTATATTGGGCCGCAACGCGGCCTTGGCACGCGAGCGCTACCGCTGCGCACCGACCCAAGCCGCGGCATTCGGCCGGCGCCGAAGATGGCCAAATTTGAAGCGCAAAGTTGGGAAAGTTGGCCATCTTCGCGAGCGATGTACAACCTGCAACTTGGAATCCGATACCCACAGGCCGAGCAAAGTTGGGAAAGTTGGACATCTTCGAGGGCGATGTAGCGGACCGACTCGGGGACCGGTCTAGCATCAAAACCGGTCTAAAGTTAAACTTCCGCTCAGCTTACCCCGATCGGGACAAGGAGATACGACGTGGTTTATTCCCCCTTCCGTATGCCGCTTGCGGCAGTCTGGGTTGGCTTGGCGCTGGCGGTTGCGACGGCCCAGGCCGCGCCCCCGAGCGACAGCCTTTTGCCCGCGGCGACGAAGGGTTATGTCTCGATTCCGCAGGTGCAGGCGCTGGTCGACAGTTTTCGGCAAACCCAGCTTGGCCGCTTGCTCGACGATCCTCTGATGAAGCCGTTCGGCGACGATATTCGTCGGCAGATCAAGCAGAAATGGTCGCAATCGCACTCGAAGCTCGGGTTGTCATTGGAAGATCTGGAAGGCATTGCGGCGGGCGAATTGAGCCTGGCGGTGGTGGCGGTTCCCCGCGGCCGGGCGGCGCTGGCGGTGCTGGTCGACGTCTCCGGCAAGGAAGACGAGGCCCAGGCGACGCTGGCCAAGGTCGAAGGCGAACTGAAAAAACAAGGCGCCAAGAGCACTTTGCAGACGGTCGGCGGCGTCAAGCTGACCGTGCTGGAATCGCCGCCCAAGGGAGAACAGAAAGAGCCGAACCGGGCCGTGTACTTTTTGCACGACGGCTTGCTCGGCGCTTCCGACCACTTGGCCGTGGCGAGCGAAATCGCCAAGCGAGTGACGGGCGGCAAGGCCGACACGCTCGCCGGCGTCGAAGCCTACAAGGCCGTGCTCGAGCGCTGCGAGTCGGACAAAGCAACCGACGCCGAGCCGCATGTGCGCTGGTTCATCGACCCGATCGGCCTGGCCGAAGCGATGCGCACCTGGCAAGATCGCCGCCACCGGGGCGACACCGACTACCTGAAGGTCGTCAAGAGCCAAGGCTTCGAGGCCCTCAAGGGTATCGGCGGTTTGGTGAATTTTTCGGTCGGAAACTACGGCGTGCTGCACCGCACGGCGGCCTTCGCTCCGCCCCCCTATGAATTGGCGATGCGGATGATGGTCTTCCCCAACGGCGGCGACTTCAAGCCGCAGCCCTGGGTTTCCAACGAATTGGCGACCTACGCCTCGTTCCGCTGCGATTTGCTCAACGCCTTCGACCGCTTCGATACGCTGTTCGACGAGGTGTATGGCGAGCCGGGCGTTTGGCAAGACACGCTCGACAGCATCAAGAACGACCCAAACGGAAACCGGATCGACCTGCGCCAGGATCTGGTGGCGCATCTCGGCCAGCGCGTGACGATCGTGACCGACTACAAACTGCCGATCACCCCGAATAGCCAGCGCAGTCTGATCGCGATCGAAGCGAAAGATGAAAAGGCGTTGGCCAGAGCGGTCGAAGACACGATGAAGAACGACCCGCGCGTCAAACAGCGGAAGCTCGGCGAGCAAGTCGTTTGGGAAATCCTGGCCGAAGACGAACCGACGCTCGAACTCGACGTGCAAGACGCGGACGCCTCCGGAAAAGAACCCGACGCCGACGCCAAAGGCGGCGCCGCGGCGCCGACCGGCACGCCCAATTCGGCCGTCACGGTGGCCAAAGGGCACTTGTTCGTCTCGTCGCACATCGAACTATTGGAAAAAGTCCTGGCCGATCTCGACCCGGAACAGCAGCTCGCGGAAGGCGAGGGCTACCGATTGGTGGAAGCGGAGTTCAGCAAGCTCGGCGCCCGGCAGACCTGCGCGCAGGGCTTCGCCAAGACCGACGAGCAGTACCGCGCCACCTACGAGTTGTTCCGCGAGGGCCGGTTGCCCGAGTCCGACACGTTCTTCGCCAAGTTTTTGAACCTGTTGCTGGGCGAAGAAAAAGAGGGCGTCACGCGCAAGCCGCGGCTCGAAGGCGGCAAGCTGCCGCCGTTCGAGGAGATTCGCCGCTATTTGGGGCCGGCAGGCAGTTTCGTCACCGCCGAGCCGAACGGCTGGTATGTCATCGGCTTCACTCTGGGCCATCAAACGCCGCTGCCCAACGCGTTGGGCCCCGGCGAGACCACGAAGAAGTAAAACCCTCTCCCAAAGGCAGAGGGGTCGCAGAGGGCCTCGATCAAGTGACCCTTCGCATCGCCAACGGCGCCGGCTTTCTAGGCGACAACCTCGACGCGCCGCGGCGCCTGGTCGAATCGGCCTCGCTCGATTATCTGACGCTCGAATACTTGGCCGAACTGACGCTGTCGATTCTGGCGCGGCTCCGCGAGAAGAACCCGGCGGCCGGCTATGCCGAAGATTTCATGACGGTGCTCGCCAGCCTGCTGCCGGCGCTAACGGCGCAGCCGTCATTGAAGATCGTGACCAACGCTGGCGGCATGAACCCTTGCGCCTGCGCCCAGGCCGCGGCGCGAATCCTGGCGGGCGCCGGTTTGGGCGGCGAAAAGATCGGCGTCGTCGACGGCGACGACATTCTCGCCGAATTGCCGGCGCTTCAGTCCGCCGGTTGCGCGTTCGAGAACCTCGACACGGGCGAGCCGCTGGCTTCGCTGAAGCAGCCGATCGTCAGCGCGAACGCGTACCTGGGCGCCCGCGAAATCGCCGCGGCTTTGGCTTCCGGCGCGCGGTTCGTGATCACCGGCCGCGTGGCCGACGCCTCGCTGACCGTCGGCCCCGCGGTCCACGAGTTCGGCTGGAAGTGGGACGATTGGAATCGCCTGGCCGGCGCCAGCGTGGCCGGTCATGTCATCGAGTGCGGCGCCCAGGCGACCGGCGGCTTTTATCCGCACTGGCGCGAAATCGATCTGGCCGACGTCGGCTATCCGATCGCCGAACTGGAGGCGGACGGAAACTCGGTCATCACCAAGCCCGAAGGTTCAGGCGGAACGGTGAACCGCGAAACCGTCGCGGAGCAATTGCTCTACGAAATCGGCGATCCGGCCCACTATCTAACGCCCGACGTCGACGCCGATTTCACGACGGTCGAAATCGAACCGCTCGCGCGCGATCGCGTCGCCATTCGCGGGGCAACGGGGCGAGCGGCGCCGGAGCGCTACAAGGTTTCGTTGGCCTATCGCGACGGCTATCTGGCGACGGGCCAGATGCTGGTCTACGACCGCAAGCCCGTCGAAAAGGCGCGGGCCTGCGCCGAAATCATCCTGGCCCGGCTGAAGGCGGCCGGCTGCGAATTCCGCCGGGTCAACGTCGAGTGTCTCGGCGCCGGCGAGGCCGTGCCGGGCTTGCACTCGCCGCCGCCCGGTTTGCGCGAAGTGATGCTGCGCATCAGCGTTCATGATCCGCGCCGCGAGGCCGTCGAGCGGTTTACCAAGGAGTTCGCCCCCTTGGCCACCAGCGGGCCGGCCGGTCTGGCGGGCTATGCCAGCGGCCGGCCTCAGGCGCGACCCGTGTTCACCTATTGGCCGACGCTCGTTCCCAAGAGCCGGGTCGCCCCGCGCGTGCGGGTGCAAACGGCCGCCGCATGGAGCGAACCGGACTGACGACGAGGAACGCAGCGAAATATGGCCAAAACGATCCTACTCTCTCAAATCGCTCACGCTCGCAGCGGCGACAAGGGCAACCACGCCAATCTCGGCGTGATCGCCTACACGCCGGCCGGTTTCGAATACCTGCGCGACATGCTGACCAACGAGCGCGTGGCCGACTTCTTCGGCGGCTTGGGGTGCAGCCGCGTCGAGCGTTTCGAGCTGCCCCGCTTGTGGGCGCTCAATTTCCTGCTGTACGATGCACTCGCCGGCGGCGCCAGCCGCTCGTTGCGGATCGACACGCAGGGCAAGTTGCTCAGCACGGCCATCGCCGATTTGACCTTGCCCATGCCCAAGAATCTGTCCGCGATGCAGCGTCGCTGAGGTAGGAGATAGGAGTCAGAATTGCCCCCTCTCCCTTTGGGAGAGGGTCGGGGTGAGGGCCGCCTGCGGCACGTCGGCGTGCAATCACCAACCCGCAATCCCCAACCACCAATCCCCGCTCTCCACATGCCTCCTCTCATTCGCATCAGCATCCACGAACACGCCGGCACGATCATCTTGAACCGGCCGGAGAAGCGCAACGCCTTGAACCGGGCGATGCTCGGCGAATTGGGCCAAGCGCTCGGCGATTTGCATCAGGAGCGCCGCGTGCGCGCCGTGGTGCTGACCGGCGCCGGGCCGGCCTTTTGCGCCGGCATGGATTTGAACGAAATGCGGGCCACGAGCCGGCAAGAAGACGCCCACGTGCAGTGGCACGAAGACGCCGTGCAGTATCGCGATCTGCTGGAACTGATGTGGCGCTATCCCAAGCCGCTGATCGCAGCCGTCAACGGGCCGGCGATGGCCGGCGGGGCCGGATTGCTGTTGGCCTGCGACGTCGTCATCGCCGCCGAGACGGCGAGCTTTGGCCTGCCCGAGCCGCTGCGCGGGATCATCGCCGGCATGGTGACGCCGCTGTTGCAATTTCGGATCGGCGGCGGTCAGGCCGCTCGGTTGCTGCTGACGGCGATCACGATCGACGCGGCGGAGGCCCTTCGCCTGGGATTGTTTCATGAGGTCGTGCATCCCGATCATTTGTGGCCCCGCGCGATCGAAGTCGCCGCGCAGTGCGCACGCTGTGCGCCAGAGGCTTTGCAGCTTACGAAGCGCGTGCTGAACGAGACGGTCGCCGAGCACTTGCCCATATTGCTTTCGGCCGGGGCCGCCGCCAGCGCAACCGCCCGCACCACCGAAGCCGCCGCCGAAGGTTTGGCCGCGTTCATCGAGAAGCGCGAGCCGAAGTGGCCGTAGCGGCGCGCGAGGCGAAATCGCGAAGCTGCGCCGGCGTCAGGCGGCCGTCGTGCAGCGCGCTGGCAATCAACACGCCGTCACAACCGGCCGCGGCCAACGATTCGAGATCCTCCACGCCGCGAACTCCGCCTCCGGCGACGATCTCGACGCCGGAGTCCAACTGCCGCAGGCGGCGGCAGATGCCTTCCGTGCCGGCGCCGGCAGACATGCCGACCCGCGCCAGGTCGAGCACGATCAATCGCCGCACGCCGAGCTTCAGGGCCGCCGACGCAATCCGAAAAGCGTCGAGTCCTCGCCACGCCGAGGCCGCGACCAGCGGAACTTCGGCCTTGAGATCCAGGCTGAAAACAAGCCGTTCAGGCCCGACCGCCGCGAGCATTTCCTTGAGCGCGTCCGGGCTGGCCAGCGACTCCAGGCCGGCAATCACGGCCGACAGCGGCTTTCCGTCCGCCCGGAACTCCGCGAGCCGCCTGGCCCGTTCGAGCGTCGTAATTCCGGCATCGACGCGCAGCGAAAGGCCGCAACCGGCAAGTTCGCGAAGAATGTCCCAGGCCGGTTCTGCCCCGGCGATCGCGTCCAACTCGGCGACGTAAATCTCGTCGATGGCGAATTGCTCTCGCAGCGCCCGAGCAACGGCGCCCGGTTTGGCGCCTGAGCAGAGCCGGCTTTCGATCGGCCGATACTCGTGCCGGCGGCCGCCGACCCCGCGGACCACAAGGCCGCCCATCAAGTCGATGACGGGAAGAATCTGCATCGAAAGCTCGGAGAATCGCAGCGGCCGTTAATTGATCGCATTCGGGCCGTAGAGCGGCAGATGGCGATAGTAGACTTCGAGAATCATGATCGCCAGGGCCGTGTTGTAGAGCCGGCCGCCTTCCGAGGACCAACTGCCGCCAAAGTTCCAACTGCCGTTTTCATGCCCTTCGTTGGCTTGGGTGCGGACCAGATAATCGCGCATCCGGTAATTCCACTCTTGCCACTCCTTGCCGCCCCACTGGTGCAGAACCTGGGTGGCGTAGTAGTCGAAGTACATGTTATCGGGCGACGGGCCGTGGCGGCTGAGGATCGCCACGCCGTCGGCAATGCCTGGATGGTCCAGCGGCCAGCCGGTATACAACCGGCAGAGCAGGCCGACCGATGTCGTGGTCAACTCTTTGCCTTCTTTGACCCTCGGCTGGTACTGGTACTGGGCGCCCTGCTTGAATTCGACGCTGTCCAAGAACTTGGTGGCGCGATGGATCGTGTCTTGCGGCACGCGCAGATAGGCCATCTGGCCGCTCTTGAGGGCCATGATTTGCCAGCCGCTGACCGTCGTATCGCCCGGCATTCCGGGCGTATACCGCCAGCCGCCGCCGCGTTTGTCTTGGGCGCTGACGATGAAATCGATAGCAAGCTGAGCGTAGCTTTCCAGTTCCTTTTCGCGAGTCATCGCGTAGGCTTCGCAGATGGCGATCGCCGACAGGCCGTGCGAATACATCCCTTTGCCGCCGGATTCCATCAGGCTGCCGCCGTTGGTCGAGACCGACATTTGGCCGCAGAGATAGTAGAGCCCTTTTTTCACCGTCTCCTGGTATTCGCCTCGC
>Ga0134126_10014314_pt1 | contig 10022 bp, 8 predicted proteins | sample KB31752_FD_96881 | JGI IMG/M metagenome (GOLD analysis project Ga0134126, IMG submission 96881) | Terrestrial soil microbial communities with excess Nitrogen fertilizer from Kellogg Biological Station, Michigan, USA - KB3-175-2 | ecosystem: Environmental > Terrestrial > Soil > Unclassified ...
CAAAGCTGCGGTTCCAGCGCCGGAAATGCCCCTGCTCATCGTAGAGATACAAGACTCCGGGCAGACTCTCGGTGGTCGCGGCAACATAAAAAAAAAAACGCAGCATCAGCGCCTGCGCGCGGCGGCGCACCGCCTCACTGGCGAAGTGATCCAGGGCAAATGTGAGGTCGTCAGCCACCTCCTGGAGCAACGCGATCTCCTTGTCCCTGAAGAAGCCCACCTCTTTGGCATATACGGCCAGAACGCCGCGAACCCGGCCGCCGCGGCGGATCGGAAATGCCGCCGAGGCCCGCAACCCGAGCCGCTCGAACTCGCGTCGCCACAAAATAGTCGTCGGATCGTTGAACGCATCGTTACAGATGTAGGGCCGCTCCTCGCGGAACGCGATCCCGCTCGGCCCACGGCCAAGGGGACGGTCGTCGGTGTAGACCTCCGCAATGGTGACGTCTTCGCCCCCTTCCCCGTACTGCGCCACCGGCGTCAATCGCTCCGTCCGCGCCGAGCGCCAGCCGATCCACGCCATGCGGAAGCCGCCGACATTCACCAGCGCCTGGCAAACTCGCCGGAACAGCGCCCTGCGCTCCTGTATGCGCACAATCGCCTGATTGACATGGCTGCGGGCGATGTTGAGGCGGTTGACGCGCTCGAGCTCTCTTTCAGTCTGCTCGCGCTCGGTGATGTCGTTGACAGTCAGAAACGCGAGCGACTGATCGGCGCCATAACCGACCCGCGAACCGGAGAACCTGAACACACGCGACCACCCAGATCGTAAGCGCCGGACCCTTAGGTCGACTTCACACAGTGTCTCGCCACGCAGCACCCGAGTGAGTGGCCACTCCTCCACCTGTAGGATCTTCTCGTCGAGTGTTGCCACCTCGAACAGCTTCGGGAGATCGGGCAGTGTACGCACCGCCTCCTCAGCGCTCGAGAAGCCATACAGCTTCAGTGCGGCGGGGTTCCAGTAAATGAGCTGGCTGGTCGCATCGACGATCAACAACCCCTCCGACAGATGTTCGACCACGATCCCTGGCGCCTGCGTCATGAGCGCCTTCGGGAATTGCACTGTCTCGAGGTTGGCCGGATGGGTAGCCAATTGGGCGACCGGTGAACGAGTTGACACACGGTGTCTATTGGCGCGGAGTTTGTCAATTCAACCAGGAGGGGATGCGCCTCCCCGGGCGGTGCCGTATAACCGCTACCGCACCGCACCAATCCCCTAAGCCCGGGAACTAGGTCGGCAAAATCTCCAGCACCCGCTCCGGCGGCCGGCACAGCCGCACACCCCGACTCGTAACGACAATCGGCCTGTTGATCAGAACCGGGTGCGCCACCATCGCGTCCACGAGTTGCGCCTCCGTGAGATTGGGATCGGCGAGGCCGAGCTCCGTATATACGGACTCCTTCTCACGCAACACCTGGCGAGCCGTGAGTCCCGCCGCCGCGATCAGCTCCGTAAGCCGCTCGCGAGTGGGCGGCTCGCGAAGGTACTCAATCACCACTGGCTCGATGCCGGCGCTGCGAATGAGTCCTAACGCGTTGCGCGAGTTGCTGCACAACGGGTTGTGATAGATGGTGACCTTACTCATTTTGAGCTCTCCCGCGATGCGAATCGCGTTGCTTTCACGACGCATTTCCTGCTGCCACGGCAGCAAGACCGGTGATATTGCCCGGATTCATGCTCTCGACCATGGCGGAGGATCAGAAATGGTAGCCCCGCGCTCCTTCGTGGTCTCGTAAATGATACTCATCGCTCGCAGCTGCAGCGCTGCCGGGTTGCGCGCGTAGATGTCGGCGGCCTCCAGAAACTTGTGCGCCACCTCCTCTTCCGCCAAGCCCAGGATGACGCGTGCCGCCCGCTCGTGCTCAGCTTGCGCCTGGCGACTCATGGCATCTTGCAGCTGAGCGGGTACGGCGACGTCGCGGATCGCCACTGACAAAGCAGCCACTCCCCAGTCGGCCGTCTTACGCCCGATCTCCGCTTTCAACTGCTCGTCTGCCGTCTTGCGCCCGGCATCGTGGACCTGCCGAGGCCGGCCACCAACCCCGCCAACACCACCAACACAACCGCAATCAGTATCGCAATCGATTCTTGCCTGTCCCGTTCACGTCAGACTCCTCCTACCCTTGGCTGCCAGCTGCAGAATTTTCTGCGCCACATCGGCAGGATCGACCCCTGCCGAGTGGGCCGTGGCAATCGTTTGTTGGGCAAGGCTTTCCACCTGCCGGGCGCGGCGGGTCGCATCGAGCGGCGGCGGCCGTTCGGCCACGTAGGTCCCGCGTGCCCGAAGAATGACAATGGCGCCGGTGCGCTCGAGATCAGCGTAGGCGTGCCGGACCGTATTCAGGTCGATCTTCAAGGCGACCGCAATCTGGCGTAGGGTCGGCATCTGCTCGCCCGGACGCACAACTCCCGCACCGATGGCCTGCAACATCTGCTCACGGATCTGGACGTAGACGGGAACGCCGTTGTCCTGAATGTGAAGCGCTGGCTGCATCTCCGCCCGGGCATCTGTGTGATAGTATGCATACAGTCCATCACCGAGATAGACCCGCTGTCAAGGGCAATGCGAGCAAGTCGATGAGCATCGTACTGATCGGGGATTTGACGGAAGCCGCCTACGCGAGCTGGGGCCAGTACCTTTCCTCGCAGCTGCCGCCAGATGAAACGCTGGTGCTGGCTCCGCGGTGCCAGGACAAAAGCGCCGTGGACATTGCCCTGGCGGCCAATCCTCCCCGGGGCGAGCTCGCGACCTACCCTAACCTCAGGTTCGTGCAGAGCCTGTGGGCCGGCGTCGATCGGCTATTGGCAGACCCTGCGCTGCCGCAAGACATCCCCGTGGCGCGGCTCATCGATCCGACCATGTCGCAAACGATGGTCGAGGCCGCGATCGCCACGACATTGTTCATACACCGACAATTTCCCGCTTACCTGAAGCAACAACAAACCCGCCACTGGCGCCAGCTGCCGCAGCCGGTTGCCGCCCGTCGCACGGTAGCGGTACTGGGTTTCGGGCAAATGGGGGCGCCGGTCGCCCGGGCACTGGCTGCACTGGGTTTTTCCATCCGTGCCTGGGGCCAACAGCCGCGCGACGGGACAGCGCCAATCGACTATGTGTGGGGACCGCCGGGCCTCCGGGCCACACTGGCCAATGCGCAGATTCTGCTCAATCTTCTGCCCCTGACGACCACGACCACCGGCATACTCAACAACCAGCTGTTCGAGCAGCTCCCTCGAGGCGCCGCGTTGATCAACCTGGGGCGCGGTAAGCACCTCCAGGAGGCCGATCTGCTCGCCGCCCTCGACGCAGGCAGACTCAGTCACGCTGTGTTGGATGTCTTCGCACAGGAGCCTCTGCCGGCAGACCATCCATTTTGGTCGCACCCCCGGATTACCGTCCTGCCTCACGTTGCAGCCACTACTGACCCCGCGTCCGCGGCATCTATAGCAGCGCAGAATGTCGCCGCATTCCGCGCCGGCAGACCGCTCAGTGGCCTGGTCTCGCGCTCGCGCGGCTACTGACCGGCGCCGAGTCCCAACTCCGCGAGAATCTCTTCCGTATGCTCACCAAGTCGGGGGGATGGCCGCTGCAAAGTCAACTCGGCGTCGGAAAACTGCAAGGGTGTACGCACCGAAGGCACGGTTCCGCCACCGCCCGTCAAAGGTAGATCCACACGCATCCGGCGATGGAGCACCTGGGGATCTGCAAACACCTCTTCCAGAGAGTTAATGGGGCCGGCTGGAATGCCTCGGGTCTCCATGGCACTCAGCACCTCATCGCGCCCTCGCCCCGCCAGGGCAACCGAAAGCTTTTCGATCAGCGCCGCCCGCTGTGCGACGCGTCCCGCATTGGTTGCGAACCGAGGGTCGGCCGCCAGCTCAGGCAGGCCAAGAAACTCGCACAGCCGGGTAAACTGCGAATCGTTGCCCACCGCAATGACAACATAACCATCCCGGACGGCAAACGTCTGATACGGCACGATGTTGGGATGAGCGTTGCCCATGCGATGCGGCACGGCGCCCGAAACCAGGTAACTCATCGCCTGATTCGCCAGTACGCCGACCATTGAGTCCAGAAGCGCCATATCGACGTGCTGGCCGCGTCCGGTTCGCTCCCGTTGCGCCAAAGCCGACAGCACACCGATCGTCCCGTAGGTACCCGTGAAGATGTCCGCGAACGCCACACCGATCTTCTGCGGCGAGCCTTCCGGCTCTCCGGTGAGATCCATGATGCCGCCCATGCCCTGGATCACGAAATCGTAGCCGGCCCGATGAGCATAAGGCCCTGACTGTCCGAATCCTGTTACCGAGCAATAGATGAGCCGTGGATTGGCCGCACTCAAGGTCGGATAATCGAGCCCGTACTTGGCAAGCCCGCCGACTTTGAAATTCTCAATCAACACATCGGAGCGCTGCGCGAGGCGCCGCACGACTTCCTGCCCTTGCGGGGTGCGGAAATCGGCGATCAATGAGCGTTTACCCCGGTTGCAGCAGTGAAAATACGCAGCATCGCGACTCGCGCCGTTCGCGTCCCGCACGAACGGCGGTCCCCAGCGCCGCGTCTCATCGCCCTCGGGAGCCTCCACCTTGACGACATCGGCACCCAGATCCGCCAGGGTCTGTCCGATCCATGGCGCCGCCAGAATTCGTGCGAGCTCCACCACTCGCAGACCCGCCAAGGGCGCACTCATCGAGTCACCTCTAATCGCTGTCCGAATCGTCCACAGGCTCCGGTTTCGGCTTGCTCGTTGCAACGCCTAACCGCAAGTCCTTGTAGTTGAACATCGCATTGTAGAGCATGCGGAACTCGCCGAAATTCTCCCAGCGATACACCGGGTTGGTGGCGAACAGCACGATCTGACCCGCCCCCAGGGAAAAATCCACCAGGGCCGGCCGATGTTTGATCTCCTCCGCGCCGGCCATGAGCCCGCTCTGGACGCTCTTCGGACCGCCGGGAAACTCCATCAGGACGTCGTTCTTGTACAGCAGGTGCACGGAGAGCAACTCGCTCGTCGCCCAACGCACCGGCAGCGTCTCGTCGGTATAGCCGTAGAAGATCGGATTGGCAGGGGCGAGAACCTTTGCAGTCACGAGCGGGCCTGGGGCATAAAAGGACTTGGAGGGACGCTCGACGTCGATGTCGGGTGTCAGGCCGAATGTCGGCGGAACCGAGCTCGATTCACCTAGGGTAATGAGGGTACCGCCGGCCTCGACGAACTTGCGCAACTCTTCCAGGCCGTCGAGGCCCATGCCACCGCGGATGTCAGGGCTCGAGCCGTAATCGCCCAGATACTTCGACCGCGCCGTCTTGGTGTACGGCAGCGGCTTGCCGCGCATGGGCAGATCGAACACGAGGTCCTGCGCCGAGTGTCCCTGACTTGGCACAATGATGATGTCGTAGCGGCCGTGCAGATGCCCCTTTTTCACGTCATTTTTGAAAATGAGCGAGTACGGCGTCTCATACTGATCGAACGCATAGCGCACCCACCCGACATTCTGAGTGGCGCCCCAGGTGCTGTAGATCGCAACCTTGGGCAATGCCGCCTTATGGGTGGGCACATCAGGCTTGCTCCCCAAGGCCACAGCGGTCAGACCGAGAGGCTCGACCGCCGCCTTCAGGCGAGCGTACGCGCTTCCCGGAACGATGAACGACCCCGCCGGAATGGTGCGCCCTGCTGATGGGAAACTCTTCTCGGCCACGAGCACCGCCACATCCTTCAGCCGGTAGCGCAGGGTGGCAAAGTTGACCGAGCCGAAATCGAGCACCGCATAATTGGCGGCATCACTGCCATCGATGGAGCCCGGCACGTCGAAGTGCTCCACCGGCTGCACGGGAATATCCAACGCCGCAAGATCCGCGCTGCCGACCACCTTCACGTGCGATTCCAGGCCCATGGTCCAGGCGGAGTCATCGTACGTCTTGAGCGGCGGTGCGCCCTTCTCCTTCGGATAGTCCTGCTTCTCCAACAGAGTCTTGACCAGCCGGCCGTACGGCTGGTTGCGCTTGATGACATAGGAGCCCGCCGGGAAGCTACCCTCCTTCAATTTTACCGGCGCGGCGGCACGGCCGATCTCGATGCCCTGCAGATGCAACAGCTCCAGAACCCGCGCGACCCGGGTCATGTCCGGCTGTTCGGCCGGAATGACATAGGCGTACGGCGCCTGCTTGCGCCCGGCCTCGATGGCATTGCGGCTCTTGCGGTAAAAATTCTCCAGGATGGCCTGCGGAAACATCGAGGTCATCTGCAACCCGGTCAGCAGCCCGGTCTCCATGAAGTTGGTGTTGTTGCGCATCGACCATTCGACGGTGTCATAGGGCGGATTCGGACGGTACCATTCGCGCCTGGTGTCATCGCCCAGGTGAAACTCCTCCTGCGCGCCCTTGACAGGCTTCACGTGCCGCAACTCGGTGTTCGCGCCACCATTGCCGAAGGTCTCGTAAAACCGCACCAGACCATTGTGGTTGGATGACATAAACGCCACGTAGCCGGGCGACCAGGCATCCACGAAGCCATGATCCCACACGCCCGGCATGCCGTATTTCGTCAGCTGCGCCATCTCGAAGTTGGAAAACCACGGCAGCTCGGCATAGGTGATGGGATCGAGATTCGGATTTTGCGGCGGCTGCCCGCTGAAAACGTACAAGAACGGAATCGACTCATGCAGGTCGTGCATGATCGGTGGGTGCCATTGCAGATAGAAACTGAGGAGATTACGCGCGCTGTAACCGCTGTAGTTGATATCGCGGTTGTCGTCGTGAAAGATGTACTTTCCCCAATACGGCGCATCCGGCACGGGATCGAGGTCATCCGTGTCGTCGAGCATGTTGCGATAGTACCAGTCGGTGTACCGGTCGCGCCCATCCGGGTCGCTCGCCGGATTGATGCCGACGATCACATTCTCGCGAACTTTGCCGATGAGATCCGAGTCCTCGGTGACCAGGCGATAGGCCAACTCGGCCAGCATCTCCGGCGGCCCGGTCTCGGCGCTGTGCAGACCACCGAGCGCGACATACATCGGCTTGGTTTTCGCAATGATCTCGTGCGCCTGGGCCTCGGTGATCCCGCGGGGATCGGCCAGCTTCGCCATATTCTGGCGGTTGCTTTCGAGGCTGGCGATGTTGCTCTCCGATGAGATCAACACCATGACGGTGGGCCGTCCCTCCTCCGTCTTGCCGGTCTCGATGATCCTGACCCGCGGCGACTTCGCGGCCAGCGCCTGGTAGTACTTCAGCAGATCCTCGTAGTAATCCAGCTTCTGCGGGGCGCCGATGTCATGCCCGAGTACGTCGCGCGGCGTGGGGACTGTGGTGGCCGCTGGCAGGTGGTCCACCAGGGGGCTGGAAAATTCAGGCTTGGTGGTCCACTCCTTTACATGCTGCGCGAAGGTGGGATCCATCGCCTGACCGGAGTCAGGCGTCGTTTGAGCCCAAACTGAGCCGAAAGCAGCCAGCGCGAGGACGACGGCCACCCCCGCTCGGCGCGGCGCGAATGAAACAGTCATGGGTTGCGGAGGCGAAACTCTTGCGGTAGATCCGCCGATTGTACGCGGCCACGCACCGAGTCGTCAGCGCAGCTCGGGAAAATCCTCTTCCCAGAACTCACCCTCGTTGCGACCCGCGCCACCGTGTCCGCGAGCCTGTTCTGCCTTGCGCAGGTCGACGCGCCGGATCTTCCCGGAAATGGTCTTGGGCAATGGCGCGAACTCAATGCGCCGCACCCGCTTGAAGGGCGACAGGCGTGCGCGGGCGTGCTGGAGAATCGACAGTGCCGTTTGGGCATCAGGAAGCGCGCCGTGAACCAACTCCACGAAAGCCTTCGGCACCGCCAGCCTCACCGGATCCGGCGAGGGCACGATGGCGGCCTCGCAGACCGCATCGTGCTCGATGAGAATACTCTCGAGCTCGAACGGACTGATGCGGTAGTCCGATGACTTGAAGACATCGTCCATACGGCCGACGTACGTCAGATAGCCGTCGGCATCACGGGAAGCAATGTCCCCCGTGTGATAGTGACCTCCCGCCATCGCTCCGCTGTTGCGCTCAGGATCGTCGAGGTAACAGCGCATCAAGGCGAGCGGACTGCGCGCCAGATCGATACAAATTTCGCCTTCGTCGGCCGCACGGCCGTCCAGATCCAGCAGCGTGACGGGACAGCCCGGCAGCGGCCGGCCCATCGAGCCCACTTTGATCGGCTGCCCGGGAGGATTGCCAACTTGGGCGGTCGTCTCAGTCTGTCCAAAGCCATCGCGTATGGTGATTCCCCATGCCTCGCGCACGCACTCAATCACCTCCGGGTTCAAGGGCTCGCCGGCGCTCGTTGCCTCTCTGAGGCTCATGCGCCAGCTCGCCAGATCGTGCTGGATGAGCAGGCGCCACACCGTCGGTGGCGCGCAGAACGTGGTAACGCCACAACGCGACATCTGATCCAACACCATGCGCGCGTCGAATCTGTCGTACTGCAGGGCCACCACACAGGCCTGCGCGTTCCACGGCGCAAAGAAAGATGACCAGGCGTGCTTGGCCCAGCCGGGAGAGCTCAGATTCAGATGAACATCGCCCGGATGCAGCCCCAACCAATACATGGTCGACAGATGCCCGACCGGATAGCTCACCTGCGTATGGGCGACCAACTTAGGACGCGCGGTCGTCCCGGAAGTGAAGTAGAGCAACAGGAGATCATCTGCCCGCGTGTCCGCGACGGCTTCGAATCGTTCACCCGCCGCATGGGAATCCTCATATGCGAGCCAGCCGGCCTGCGCCCCTCCAACAGCTATGCGCACCGGCGCCGCCAGACCCGAGAACCGCTCCACGAGTTGCGAGGTGGTCACGATGACCTTCGCACTCCCACGCTCGAGCCGGTCGCGCAACTCGCCGCTCTCGAGCAACGTAGTCGCCGGGATGATGACCGCACCCAACTTGATGGCCGCCAACATCACTTCCCAAAGCGGCACCGCGTTCGGAAGCATGACCAGAATCCGGTCCCCCGGCCCAACACCCCGGGCCCCGAGGAAATTGGCGACTTGCGAGGAGCGACCGCTCAGTTGTGCAAACGATAGCGACTCTTCGGCGCCCGCGCCGTTCACGACGCGCAAAGCGGGGTTATGATTGTCCCTTGCAATGACATCGAAGTAGTCGCGCGCCCAGTTGAATTGCTCGAAAGTCGGCCAACGGAACTCGCGCTCGGCCCGCCCCACATCCTCTCTGAGATGCAACAGCTGGTCGCGTGCCGCAATGAAACGGTCGGTATTACTGCCCACGAGCCCCCCAATTCTTGTCGGAACCGGGACAGTTTATCCTGAAGAAACCCGTTCCGGCTCTCTCAAGTCACAGCTCCCGGTAACACTCCTGCCACAGTCCCTCCGACCCCCGACGCGCTATAGTGTCGCGCGCCGACCGTCATCACAGTAAGGAGTACCCCCTATGTCAACGCAACAGATCGCGGACCGTCTTGCCGAGCTTTGCCGCCAGGGCCAGTTCGAGGCGGCGCAAAAGGAACTGTTCGCCAACGATGCCGTCAGCATCGAGCCTGAGGACAGCGCGGACTTCCCCAAGGAGACGAAAGGCTTACAGGCCATTATCAACAAGGGCCACAAATGGAGCTCCATGGTGGAGAAGGTGCACGACTGCAAAGCCTCCCAGCCCCTGGTTGCCGGCAACGCCATCGCCATGACCCTGTCCATGGATGTCACCATGAAGGGACGCGGACGCACTCACATGGAGGAAGTGTGTGTTTACGAAGTCAACAAGGATGGCAAGATCGCATCCGAGCAGTTCTTCATGTAACCCTCTGCGCGGGCAACACAGCCTCGAGACCCAATGCCGCCGCCTGCCGTATCAGGCGGCGGACCTCACTGAGATCGAGGTCAGGCTGCAGGCTGACCTCATCCAACAAGAGGCCAGGTATGCGATAGTCATTGCAGGGGGTTGGCTTCATGACGAGGCGGAGTGTCGATGTACAAACCGCGCGTGCACCAATATCATGATCGAATAATGTGATTCCCGCCTCATGCAACCGATCGATAA
>Ga0134126_10014315_pt1 | contig 10022 bp, 8 predicted proteins | sample KB31752_FD_96881 | JGI IMG/M metagenome (GOLD analysis project Ga0134126, IMG submission 96881) | Terrestrial soil microbial communities with excess Nitrogen fertilizer from Kellogg Biological Station, Michigan, USA - KB3-175-2 | ecosystem: Environmental > Terrestrial > Soil > Unclassified ...
CTTGTTCTCAGCCTCGTTTCCGGCGCACTCATGGGCAGCTTCTATCCAGTCGTGAGTCGAGCCATGACCGGTCCGGATGGACTTACGCCTTACGCCGTTGCACTTCCGTTTGTTGTAGGCGTAGCGCTATGCGCCCTTCCGCTCAACTACTTCTTCATGCGCAAGCCGATCGATGGTGGTCCTCAAACCTCGATGCACGACTACGGCAGAGCTCCTGCCCGCTGGCATCTTGCCGGCGTACTCGGCGGAGCGATCTGGGCATCCGGGGCGATCTTGAACTTCGTCGCATCGCGTGTGCACTTCGTCGGGCCAGCCATCTCTTACTCCATCGGCCAGGGCGCAACGATGGTCTCCGCATGCTGGGGCGTCTTCATCTGGCATGAATTTCGCTCCCCAACCCCACGCATGCGCAGGCTCTTGTTCTGGATGTTTGTGTCCTTCCTTGCAGGACTCACTGCGATCGCGATTGCTCCACTTGTTCATCCTTAACCTTTTCCCGACGGAAGGATTTTGAAATGAAGCCCGTTGTAGTTGTCGGCAGCATCAACATGGACCTTGTCTCTGTGACCGAACGTGCGCCGTTGCCCGGCGAGACAGTATTTGGGACTGACTTCCAGATGTACTCGGGCGGCAAGGGCGCCAACCAGGCCGTCGCCGTCGCCCGCCTCGGCCATCCATCCATTCTGCTGGGAATGGTTGGTGAAGACATCTTCGGCACCCAGCTCCTCGACATCCTTCGCCGCGACGGTGTGGATACCTCGCACGTCACGCGCGTTCCCGGCTCCACAGGAACAGCCTCTATCGTCGTCGACTCCCGCGGCGAAAACAGCATCATCGTAACGCCCGCCGCCAACCTGAAGGTCTCGCCCGAGTATCTCGAAAGCAAGCGTCATCTCCTGAGTGCGGCCGGGATGGTTCTCGCCCAGCTCGAAATCCCTTTGCCCACCATTCGTCGGCTGGCACAACTCTGTGAAGAGCTTGGTGTGCCGCTGATGCTCGATCCCGCTCCCGCCCAAAAACTCGATGCAGCAACACTCGCGCGCATCAGTTGGCTGACTCCGAACCAGACCGAAGCAGGCTTCTACGCAATCGATGCTGTCGGATCGGAGGCCACGGTCGGCAGTTTGCTCGACCAGAATGTGCGCAACGTCATCCTCAAGCGTGGACAGGCCGGTGCCGTCATTGCTGCAGCCGGGAATGGCACCCGCTACACAATCCCCGCCTATCGCGTGAAAGCCGTTGACACCACGGCAGCCGGCGACTCCTTCAACGGTGCGTTCGCCGTAGCTCAGCTCCGCGGCATGGACATGGAAGAGAGTGGCCGTTACGCCGCCGCCGCAGCCGCTCTCTCTGTCACGCGAAAAGGTGCGCAGTCCTCCTTACCTACCGGCGAGGAAGTCCAGCAATTTCTCGCAGCCGATAACGCAAGCGCTCTGACGAATCCCGCGCCCCAGGAGGTATAGAGGGTGCACCGTTTGCTCAACCTCGCAGACCGCGAATCACGGCGGCGCAAACGCTGCGCATCGTTCCTCTGCGCGCTGTTCCTCTGCTGCGTCACGCTTCATGCCCAGCCGCTGCCACTCACAAAGGCTGGTGTCGGCCTGCCGATCGTCACCTCCTCATCGCCGTCGCCCGTCGATCAGTTCGCCGCCGGCGAGCTCGCCCGCTACCTCGCCAAGATGACGGGAGCGACCTTCTCCGTTCATCCGTCCGGCAAGACTCCCGCGCAGGCAATCGTTCTTGGTCGCGCGCAGGTGGAGTTGATCGACCCCGGTTTTTCTACGCAGCAACTCGGAGACGACGGCTTCATCCTCCGCAGATCCGGCGGCCGCATCCTCATCGCCGGCGCTGGCGACCGCGGCACACTCTACGGAGTCTATGAGCTCCTTGAAAAACTCGGATGCCGCTGGTTCGCGCCGAACTTTGCATTCTATGGCGCCGCAACCGGTGAACTCGTCCCGCACATCGCCCACCCTGTCGTTGCCGAACTCAACATCGCGCAACGCCCATCCTTCAAGTGGCGCAAGCTCTACATCGAAGAAGGCCGAAGCCACACACCGCAAGAGCTGAAGCAGATGGTCGACTGGATGGCCAAGGCGCGCATGAACGTCCTCGACTGTCCCATCGACTATCAGCACCAGCACCACACCGAATGGGACAACTTCCGCGAGGCCCTCATCCCCGAGCTGCGCAAGCGCGGCATCCTCATCGAGGTCGGTGGCCACGGCTATCCCAACTTTCTCCCGCCCGAAAAATACTTCGCCGCCCATCCCGACTGGTTCGGCATGCGCGATCACAAGCGCACCGCCGACCCGCGCGTCGTCTTCTCCACCGCCAACAAGGATGCGGTCGATACCTTCGTCTCCAACATCAGCAGCTACCTTCGCGCCCATCCGGAAATCGATGTGCTCGATGTCTGGCCTCCCGACAGCGCCGTGTGGTCTGAAGCTCCCGAAGATCTCGCGCTCGGCTCACCGTCGGAGCGCCAGATTCTGCTCCTCAATCATGTGCTGCAGCAGCTCAAGCCTGACTTCCCCAAACTGAAGCTCCAGTTCATCGCCTACGAATCCTACACAGTCCCGCCCGTCGCGCACCAGCCTTCTCCCGGCATCTTCATGGACTTCTGCCCCATCAACCGCAGCTTTGAAGATCCTCTCTACGCCAGCAGCAACCAGCAGAGTCAGGAGTACTTCCACAACCTCCAAAGCTGGCTCAACGGTGTCATGAGCCCGTCCGAAATATCCATCTACTCCTACATCACCAAGTACGCCTGGAGATCTCTCCCAATCCTCATTCCTCACCTCATCGTCGATGAGATACGCCGCTTCCACCAGATGGGAGTCGGCGGCTTCGCAACCTACAGCGAGCCCGGCAACTGGGCCACGTTCGAGCTCGACCACTACATCGTCGCCCGCGCTCTCTGGGATTCACAATTGAACGTCGCGCATGAGCTCGAGGACTACACCAGTCACCGCTACGGCGCTGCCGGCCCCGCCGTCCTCTCTTATCTGCGGCTCGTCGAGGACGTAGCCCCGCACGCCACCGGAATCCCCGGCACGCAACTCACCATCGAAAAGCAGCAGCAGATGCTGCATGATTTCGCCCCAGCCGCCGCCTTCCTTAGACAGGCTCACGCTCTCAGCGCGGGCGATCCCGCCGTGCAACTCCTGCTTGTAAAGCTCGACCACAGCGACCAATACCTTCAAAGTGAAATGAATCTTCGACTGGCTCTCCTGGTGAACGCACAGGCTGGCGGCCACGGTCGCCTCTCCGATCTTTCGGATCTGATCGCGGATCAAACCAGAATCATCAACACTAGCCCCAACGACGGCGTTATTCTTCACAGCACTCGAACTTCGCAAAAATGACTCGCCGTAGTCCGAATCAATCACGACGGATTCCCCTTGGCCTCTGCTCGCGTGCGCCTCTGGGACATGGTCAGCTCCGGCGTAGAACCGCACATCTTGTCCGCGGAAAACTTCCGATACGCGTTCTGGATGGGAGATCGTGTCTGGCTCAAAGGCCGATCCAACACATGGTACGGTTAGGACAGGCGATGCGGCTCACCAAGACAATGCGCTCATCGAAAAATGCGTCGGTGCAGTAGTTCTCATAAGCGGTCTTTTCGTCGGCTATGGTTGCTCATTTCGCGGAATCTGCATCGATTCAATTGGCAAACAGTGAAACAGCACTTACGCGTCAGCGAAAGGATGGCCGGAGAGGCATGACCGATGGAGCTATTCCGTAGCAATCTCGGCGGTACTTTTGCCCAGCGAGGTGTTCCAGAGAGGGTATGGAAGCCCGGCAAGCCGATTGATAAGGAGAGCCTGAGCCACGAGCAAAAATACCGCGATCTCGATGATTACCAGTTCACGAGGTTTCGCGATGATCCCTAGGGAGACAATCAACGTAGTTGCGCCAGCGGGAGGGTGGTTGACGCGAGATAAGACCATGATCGCTCCTGTCGCGGAAAGCGAGAGCGCGGCTGCGAGAATTCGCGGCCAGAAGATGCCCGGATGAACGCCAAATGGCACGGTTCCCGCACCTGTCAGCGCGAAAGCGAAATAGCCGCAAATAAGCCCAATCGCGTGCCCCAGGATGGTATTGCGAGGGGTCGACGCGTCCGCGAGCGGTGAAAAGAAAAGCAGATAGGCTGTAGGTCCGAGGGATGGAAACACGAATGGATTGCCGGTGATGAGCGCCAATAAAGCAAGCAGTGCAATCGTGACAAAGCCATTTACGAAGACGTAAATGGACCGCACGAGCCGCGGCGAAAAATGGCCAAGCAGCCAATCAAGCCGAAACTTCCCGACGATCGTCAAAACATGGTCAAGGCCATGTTCTTTATTTGAGGACGACGGCAACGCATGAAATCCTCGCATCAGATGTTCGGCAGAAGATCAAAATACTCGTCATCTTCGTTCTTTCCACCTTCTCCTTTGCCGAGCAGTTTCTCGGACTCGACGAAGTCAATCCGCTCGATCCACTTCACCATCTTATATCCGAGCTGGTTTTCGACACGTAGACGGAGCGGAGCGCCGTAAAGTTGCTCCAGGCGCCTTCCGTTCATTTGTGAAGCCAGCAGACATTGATCTTTGAGCACATTTTCAAGGCTCTGCGTGTCATAGTAGTGGCCGCCGTAGAGCGCTTCACCGAACGAATAGAACGCCACCGTGCGGGCCTCTGGAAGCGGGCGCACCAGTTCTACGAGCTTCTTCATCGGCAGTCCACCCCATTTGGCAATGCCGCTCCAGCCCTGGATACAGTGGTGCATTGTTATATGTTCGGCGGCGCCGAGTTCCTCCAACTCCGCAAGGGAGAGTTCGACGGGATGCTCAACCAGCCCACCCACTTTGAGGCGAAAATCGCGGAAGCCGTCCTCTGCCATGCGCTTCCAATCGTCGCGAACGGGCATCTTGCCATTGGGCCAGAAGTACGGCGAGATATCTTTTTCGCTGTACTTCTGCTGCGGCACAAGCCGGTTCAGCGTGAGTAGCTGCATAGGATACGTCACTAACTTAAGCGCGTGCTGCAAGCGGCGGGGATAGCGCCAGGAGAGCCAATGCGCGAGAACCCATGACAGAACCACAACAACAATGCCGCAGAAGCCAAGCCATATTCCGAGGTGCCCTTGAGTATCTGTGCCCAGCACGACGTGATTCATGTTGCGCGCAAATCCAGTCATCACCACCAGAGTCACGTGCACCACAAGGAAGGCGAGGAAACTAAGCATGGTGAGGAAGTGGATGGAGCGGGCCGCTTGCCTGCCCCCGAACAGCTTCGCATACCACGGGAACCGATTGACTACGGCGGGCGACATCGCGATTCCGGTGAGGATGGCTCCAGGGCCGAAAACAAAGACAACGGCAAAGTATGCGATCTGTTGAAGGGCGTTGTATCCGTAAAAGCCGTTCGGCTCGACTGGCATGTGAAACGTCGCATAGTGCACCCAGGTGTTCCAGGCCTGTGTGACCACGAGCGGTGACGTGGGGACGATACGCTTCCATTGCTCTGTGCTGAAGAGCATGGCGATGAAGAAGACTCCGGTGATGATGAAGCCATGCACATTGATGAAATGCCAGACCCGCGCTACGCCGATCGTGTGCCTGTACCCGGGTGTGCCTGCAATGGGCGTTAGATAACGCGCATCATCCTTCGCGGTCCAGATGCCTTCACGCGGCATCTTGATCGGTGTTGCACGAAGCCACTCGCTGCCGGGCGTGCAGTCGTCGTTGAAATACAGGCGCGGATGATCAAACAGGATCGAGAGACCGCTGCGAATGAGCAGCATGACAAAGAAAAAGTTGAGGAAGTGGCTGACGCGGACCCACAGCGGGAAACCGTGTGGCCCAACGAAGTTATTGGGATAGACCACAGGCACAGCCGGAATCCCTGGCAGACCGAAGAAAACGAACTGGACCCAGGCCGCAACCACGAACAACAAGATCACTGTGCCGGTTCCGATCACAATCGACGGTCGCACCCAAACTCGAAAGCGACGATCGCCGGGATCGTGCACAGCTTTATGTGCTGGATCAAACGCAACCATAGAGTCCTCATCCGCGATATTGTGTTGCTAAGGATGTCACGATTAGAAGCTAGTGCCGGTCCCGTGTCGCCAAATGATGCCGCGGCGCTCTGCCATCTCTCTGCCCACTGTCTCTTTTTCCATCGGGGAAAGAGTACGGCGCGCTACGGGAAACACCTCTTCTTCTTCTAAATGGATGTGGTGGGCATAAAAGCGCGATAAAGAGTGGACGAGAGACCGGAATTGAGCATGGTAGCCCGAGTGAAGAACACCGGCGGAAAGCCAGCGGTTTCCAATCGCGTCTACCTCATGATGTTGAACTTCGGCCCAACGATGGTCGGCAGCGAGTGATGCAAGGTGTGCGAAAACCTGTTCGCTTTGCTCGCCGGGATGACTCCGCAACTGCGGAAACAGGGACTCTTCCTCGTCGGCATTGTGCCGTGGAGCGACCTTGCGAAAGTATCGCAGAGACCGCTCCAAGGCATCACGCTCAACAGCATTCAGGGGCGCGGCTCCGACCGAATCGGCGAGCGTAACCAGCGCTTGCATGAAATGAAGGATGCGTTTGTGACAGTCTTCGAGCAACCCTAGCGGTTCGCTGAAATCGTGCTCCGGTTTTTGACCAATCTGCATCAGCATGGTTGCGGACCTTTCTGCGGCGTGACATTTGCCGCGATGCCTTTTCACTTATTGCCCAGTGTTTATGGTGCATGCGGGCTTGGCCGCTCGGACGCTCGACCGCTCATCGTTCGATGCCCAGAAGTTCCTCAGATCGTGGTGACTCTGGAATTGCCGGACTGCTCAGTGGTGCAATGCGGAGCACTCGAATGCGAAACGCCTTCGGTCCCTGTTCAAGATAGCTCCACGCCGCTTGTCCGGGACGCAGGCCCTCCATCTGTCTGTGGAGTGGAATCGGATTGTGATCATTGACCAGCTCGAAGGACTCGCCAATACCGAGAGCATCGAATCTGGCAAAGACCAGCGGGTGCTGGTCCGGCCCCGGAACCTGACGCAGGTCCAACTCGGGGCTGGCCGCCGGAGCAGCGCTTCCGGCAGCCACAACAAGCAGGGTGGAGTCTTCATGCGCCTCGAGCGCATGAGGCATCCCTCCCTCAATAAGCACCACCTCGCCGGCGCGCAATTCAAACGGTGACCGAGCCTCATAGAACGTGATATGGCCAGAGATGGCGTAGACGGTGACCATCTCCGTCGTCGCATGCTCGGGAATGCCCTGGCCTCGACGCAGATTCAGGAGCACCAACCGGTATCCGGGACGATTCACCAACACTTTGGGGTAGGACTTCTTCTGATCGAACTCAACCAGTTCGCGCAACTCGTGAATCTGCATTGATGACTCCGTCGCAATGCTGAAAACAGCTTCATTTGCAAAGGTATAAGGCGGAGAACCGCTTCCGCGATGACATAAATCACAGCAAGCGGCCAGTATTTCAGGTAGCCGCTCGGCGAAATTTGACTGCACGCGAATGGAGACACTCACCGCGCAACTACGCGGGCTCTTCGCCCATGCGGCCTCTCGATCCTCGCTCGCGCCAGCAGCATTGCCGCATCCAGAACGGTGATGCGGTGTCCATGCACCGAGATCACTCCGTCCTCAATGAGCTTGTGTAGTTGCCGGTAATCACTTCGCGCACTGAACCCAGACGTGCCGCGATTCTCTGCGGTAGCGGCAGAGAAAACGAAACGCCATTTCTCAATTCACCTGCCTTGCTTACGGCCTCGTGCGCGAGCATGGCCGCCAATCTCAGATCGACATTATTCAACGCCAGTTGCTCAGCCAGCCCTGAAACGCTCCGCAACCGTCGTGCAAGAAGGAGCAGACCGGTAATCCTCGGGACACCATTGTAAAGAATGCCGGAGCTCAGTGTTGCCCTTCCGCGTACATCCTGAGCGACTGTACATCCGAAATGGTGACCGCCCGCATCTTGAGGCTGACCAGGCCAAGCTGCTGTAACCGCGCAAGCGCACGTGAAACGACGTCCCTGACGGTGCCGATACGCGTGGCGATCTCGTGATTGGAGAGATCAAGCTTGAAATGGACGCTCCCATTCTGCGCCCGGCCGGTCTTCTCGGCCTCTGACAGCAGCAGGAACGCGAGCCGCTGTCCTACCTCATGCAGCGACAGTACATTCACTAGATGCGCGTGTTTCCGTACACGTTCCGCCATGAGCTTCAGAGCGCTCAGTGCAAAGGTGGGCTGCTTCAAGCAGAGCTCGCAGACATCCTCCTTGCGCAGCAAGAGGATGTCTGTATCCTCTTCGGCAATCGCCGACGCGGGATAGGGTCCGTCATCAAATACCGGGACGTCGGCAATCGTCGCGCCAGCGCGATCGACATGCATCACCTGTTCGCGGCCATCGGTGTTCTGCTGAAACGCTCGCACCACGCCGCTGATCACCACGAACATGCCTGATGCCGGTTCGCCGGAGAAGAACAGCATCTCCCCCGCCGCCAGGTGCTGATCCTGAGCGCGAGTCGCGAGCCATCGCAAGCCCTCTTCATCCAACGAGCCGAACAAGCGAGTCTGACGCAACGCCTGAACTCTTCGGCCGATTCGGTCCATCGCGTCCCCCTACGACTCAAGTCATAGCACAGTCCGGTGGCGCGGCCTAGATTCGAGCATGAAGGACTCCGAAATTCAGAGGTGAGGGCCAGATGCAAAAACATAACTTGAACGAGCTCATTGAGTTCAACGCGCGTCTCAATCCGAAGGTAGTGATCAACGAGCCTGGCCACCGCGTAATGCTCATCAGTATGTCCGCTGGGCACCTGATTCCCGAGCACGCCGCGCCCGGCAAGGTCACGATCCATGCGCTCCAGGGATACGTAACGTTCTTCGAAGACGACACAGCTTGCGATCTGTATCCATGCGAGATGGTGAGCCTGGAACCAGGCAAAAAACACAGACTGCACGCTCACGAGGATTCCGTCCTGCTGGTAACACTTATCACCACTCCGAAAGCTGGCGGAGTGCCTGCGGACAGCACTGAGAATCTCGATATCCGCGAGGTTCCCCGCCCGTTGCGCCATCCCATGATCTTTGCCAAATTCGATGCGCTCCCCATCGGCGCTTCTTTGCGGCTTATCAACGATCACGATCCGATTCCGCTGAACCGCCAGTTCGATTCGATCCGGCCTGGCCAGGCACTTTGGGAGTACGAGGAACACGGGCCGAATCTCTTTCGCATCCGGATCACGCGCGTCGGTCCTCCGGCCACGTCGGATCGCCCGCTGAGTGCACCCGGGCAAGAAGTACTCCAGCCATAGCAGGCATGAATCTCCCTGAAGATCATGTTCCGCATAGCCAAAGAGGGGAAACATGGCAGCAGCCGCACCGCTTGTTCTTCCTGAGCTTCCCGAGTACAGCTATCTGAACGAGCGTCATGGAATCGGATCATGGCTGCTCACGTACGACCACAAACGGATTGCACTGCTATACCTGTTTGCCACCAGCTTCTTCTTCATTATTGGAGGTACTGCGGCGTCACTCATCCGGCTGGAGCTCCTGACGCCTGCGGGTGATCTCGTATCTTCGGATACGTATAACAAGCTGTTCTCGATCCACGGTATCATCATGGTTTTCTTTTTCCTCGTGCCTGTCGCGCCGGCGGTGCTGGGGAACTTCCTCATCCCTCTGATGATCGGCGCAAAGGATGTGGCATTTCCAAAGATCAATCTGCTGAGTTGGTATTTATTCATGATCGGCGGTTGTTTTGAGCTGTACATGATGATCTTTGGCGGCGTTGACACGGGGTGGACGTTTACGACGCCTCTGAGCACGCACTATTTGAACAGCAACGTCGTCAGCGCCGCGATGGGCATCTTCGTTGCGGGATTTTCCTCAATTCTGACTGGCTTGAACTTTATCGTCACCATTCATCGAATGCGCGCTCCGGGAATGACCTGGTTCCGGCTGCCGTTGTTCATCTGGTCGTACTATGCAACCTCGATCATCTTCGTGCTTGCGACGCCGGTC
>Ga0134126_10014316_pt1 | contig 10022 bp, 3 predicted proteins | sample KB31752_FD_96881 | JGI IMG/M metagenome (GOLD analysis project Ga0134126, IMG submission 96881) | Terrestrial soil microbial communities with excess Nitrogen fertilizer from Kellogg Biological Station, Michigan, USA - KB3-175-2 | ecosystem: Environmental > Terrestrial > Soil > Unclassified ...
CCATTCGCGACGGTAGGGGGGCTCGCCTCGCCGCGCGAGGCCGCGATCCTTTTCAGCGGCACCGACAAGCGGCAGACCAGGCCTTCGGCTCTCCAGTCGAACTCGGCTCTGCCGCCAAGCTGCGATTCGATGCTCGCGATCACGCTGCGCGTTCCGAAGCCGCGCGAGGACGGCTGAGCGACGGGCGGGCCGCCGTGTTCCTCCCAGACAAGCTGCAGCATGTCGCCGTGCACGTCCCATTCGATCCTGAGCCGGCCGGACAGCGTCGAGAGCGCGCCGTATTTGGCCGAGTTGGTGACGAGCTCGTGCAGCGCCAACGCCAGCGTCTGCGCGGTCGCAGGCTGTAGCTGCAGTTCCGTTCCCTGCAACTCGATCTGGCCGCCAGTGGAATAGGGTGCGAACTCCTCCTCGACCAGACGGCCGATCTCGGCGCCCTCCCAGTTCGACAGCGACAGGATGGTGTGTACCCGTGCCAGCGCGCTGATCCGGCCTTCGACGGCCTGCATGTAATCCTTGACGTCACCGGCACGCGTCAGGCGGACGATCGATTGCGCCAACGCCAATGCATTCTTGGCGCGGTGGTCGACTTCGCGGGCGAGCAGGTTCTGGCGTTCCTCCGCGCGCTTGCGCTCGGTGATGTCGATGGTGACGCCGCTCAGGCGGATCACGCGGCCGGCCTTGTCGAGGCTCGCGGCAGCCGAGCCGACGCACCAGCGCACCTCGCCATCCGGCCGGGTGATGCGGAACTCCGCTTCATACGCCTGCGCGCCGCGCTCGAAATGGGTAATCACCCTGCGGAAGCCGTCGACGTCTTCCGGATGCAGCAGCGCCTGGATGTTTTCCGATGTAACCTTGAAGCTCTCGGGATCGACGCCAAAAATCCGGTACTGGCCGGCGTCCCACATCCAGTCGCCGTTGATCCAGTCCCAGTCCCATGACCCCATCTTGCCGGCGGCGATCGCCATGCTCCGCCGCCGCTCGCTCTCGAGGAGCTGCGCCGTGGAGCTCTCGAGCTCGGCCGTGCGGGCGCGGACGCGGTCCTCGAGCTCGCTGTTGAGCCGCTCGAGTTGCCGCGTCTTGCGGTAGAGCTCGGCGAACACCTTGATCTTGGCGCGCAGCACCTCGGGCACGACCGGCACCGGAACGTAATCGACGGCGCCCATCTCATAGCCGCGCAGCCGGTCGATATCGCTGACCTGGATCGCGGAAATGAAGATCATCGCCGTCTTCTGGAAGCGCGGATGCTCGCGGATCATGGCCGCAAGCTCGAAACCGTCGAGCTCCGGCATGCAGACGTCGACCAGGATGATGGCGACCTCGTTCTTGAGCAGGTATTCGAGCGCCTCGCGGCCGGAGGTGGCCGCCGCAAGGTTCTCGCCGAGCTCCTTGAGGATCACCTCGTAGGCGAGCAGCTTGGCCGGCTGATCGTCCACGAGCAGGATGTTGACTTTTTCATGCTCCATCGTCGTTCCGCCGATCAGCGATGTAGCCACATGCGAATGGCGAGCAGCAATTGCTCGGTATTGACGGGCTTGGCGAGATAGTCGGAGGCGCCGGCCTCCAGGCATTTCTCGCGGTCGCCCTTCATCGCTTTAGCCGTCAGCGCGATGATCGGTAATCTCCCGAACGACGGATCCTGCCGGATCGCGGCGATCGTCTGGTAGCCGTCCATCTGCGGCATCATGATATCCATCAGCACAATGGCGATTGTCGGGTTGGATTCGACCAGCGTCACGGCTTCACTGCCGGTGGTCGCTGTCAGCACCTTCATGCCGCGCCGCTCCAGCACGCTCGAGAGCGCGAAGATGTTGCGGGCATCGTCGTCGACGAGCAGCGCGGTCTTGCCCACCAGGTCCTCATCGGAGCTGTTGAGCTTCTCCAGCATTCGCTGCTTCTCGATCGGCAATTCCGTGATGACACGGTGTAAAAACAGTGACGTTTCATCCAGCAGCCGTTCCGGCGATTCCACGCCCTTGACCACGATGCTGCGCGCCATGGTATGGAGTTCCGCGTCTTCTTCCGCGGAAAGCTCGCGGCCGGTGAACACCACCACCGGAACCGCGGAAAGTTCCGCGTCGCTGCGGATCCGTTCCAGCACCTCGAACCCGCTCATGTCGGGCAGGCGCAGATCCAGCACGACGCAATCGCAGGGATCGTCGCGCAACACCGAAAGCGCGCCCGCGCCGGTATCGGTCGAGACGATCTCGATGTCGTCGTGATGGAGCAGCTCGCGGATCGAGAGCTGTTCTGCCTCGTTGTCCTCGACGATCAGGAGACGCTTGCGGCGCGGCTTGGCGTATTCCTTGATCTGCGCCAGCGCCGCCGCCACGCCCTCGGTCGTGGTCGGCTTGTTGACGAAGGAGAAGGCGCCGCGGGCGAGCGCATGCTGGCGGTCCTCGTCCAGCGTAATGATCTGCACCGGGATGTGCCGCGTCAGCGGATTGTGCTTGAGCTGGCTCAGCACCGTCCAGCCCAGCATGTCGGGCAGGAACACGTCGAGGGAAACCGCCGCCGGCTGATACTGCTTGGCGAGGTCCAGCGCCTCGGCGCCGTTGGCGGCGACCAGCACCTTGAAACCCTTGTCGCGCGCAAGATCGATCAGCACCCGCGCGTAGTGCGGATCGTCCTCGACGATGAGCAGGATGGTATCGCCGGCTTCGAGGTTGCGCCGGTCGTCTGCCAATTGCTCGATGACGCGCGGCTCCTGCACGGAGGTCTGCAGCGCCGGCGCCGGCGTATACTGCGGCGCGTTGGTGCGCGGCCCCGAATATTTCAGCGGCAGGTACAGCGTGAAGGTCGAGCCCTTGCCGGGCGCGCTCTTCAGATGGATTTCGCCGCCGAGCAGGCTCGCGAGCTCGCGGCTGATGGCAAGCCCGAGTCCCGTGCCGCCATATTTGCGGCTGGTGCCGGCGTCGGCCTGCTGGAACGCCTCGAAGATCAGCTTCTGCTTCTCCAGCGGAATGCCGATGCCGGTGTCGGACACCTCGAAGGCGATCACGGCCGGCGCGCTGTTGAGCACGGGATGGTCCACGCTCCAGCCGCCTAGCGCCGCGGCAACATTGAGGCGCACGCCGCCTTCGGCGGTGAACTTGAACGCGTTCGAGAGCAGGTTTTTCAAGACCTGCTGCAGCCGCTTGGAGTCGGTGACGATGCTGCGCGTCAGATTCGAATCGACATCGATATGGAAATTGAGCTGCCGGTTGTCGGCTTCGTGCCGGAACGGGCGGCCGACCGTCTCCAGCAGGTTGGCGACCAGGATTTCCTCGGCGTCGACGGTGACCGTGCCGGATTCGATCTTGGAGAGATCGAGGATGTCGCTGATGAGGTTGAGAAGGTCGGTACCGGCGCCGTGGATGGTGCGGGCGAATTCGACCTGCTTGAGCGTCAGATTGCCGTCCGGGTTTTCGGTGAGCTGCTGACCCAGAATCAGGATCGAGTTCAGGGGCGTCCTGAGCTCGTGGCTCATATTGGCGAGGAATTCGGACTTGTACTTCGAGGTCAGCGCGAGCTCCGTCGCCTTTTCCTCGAGCGCGCGCCGCGCCTGCTCGATTTCCTGGTTCTTGCGCTCGACCTCGACGTTGCGCTCGGCGAGCTGCTGCGCCTTCTGCTCGAGCTGCTCGTTGGTCTGCTGCAATTCGCGCTGCTGCGCCTGCAATTCGCCGGCGAGCTGCTGCGACTGCTTGAGCAGGCCCTCCGTCTGCATCGTCGCCTCGATCGAGTTGAGCACGATGCCGATGGAGTCGGTAAGCTGCTCGAGGAAGGTCATCTGCGAGGTCGTGAACGAGCTCAGGGACGCTAGCTCGATGACGGCCTTGACCTGATTCTCGAACAGCACCGGCAGCACCACGAGGTTGCGCGGCGCCACGCGGAGCAGCGCGGAAGAGACCGGCACCACGTCGGCGGGGATATCCGCGATCAGCCGCTGGCGTTTGTCGGCGGCGCATTGTCCGACCAGCCCTTCGCCGAATTGCAGGGTCTGCGGGTGCGGATAATTGCCGTCATTGGCATAGGCCCCGAGCAGCCGCAATTGCGGATAGTCCTCGTTCTCGACCTGGTAGATCACGCCCAATTGCGCGTTCACCAGCGGCGACAGCTCGGTCAGCAGCAGCCGGCCGACGGTGGCCAGATCGCGCTGACCCTGCAGCATGTTGGTGAAGCGGGCGAGGTTGGTCTTGAGCCAGTCCTGCTCGGTGTTGACCTCCGTCGTGAGACGAAGGTTGGTGATCATCGTATTGATGTTGTCCTTGAGCTCCGAGACTTCGCCGCGCGCATCGACCTGGATCGAACGGGTGAGGTCGCCCTTGGTCACCGCGGTCGCCACTTCCGCGATTGCGCGCACCTGCGAGGTCAGGTTCGCCGCGAGCAGGTTGACGTTGCCGGTCAGGTCCTTCCAGGTGCCGGCTGCACCCGGCACGTTGGCCTGGCCGCCGAGCCGGCCTTCCACACCGACCTCGCGCGCGACCGACGTCACCTGGTCGGCGAAGGTAGCCAGCGTCTCGGTCATGTTGTTGATGGTGTCGGCAAGGGCCGCGACCTCGCCTCTCGATTTCATGGCGAGGTTCTGCTTCAGGTCGCCGTTGGCGACCGCGGTCACCACCTTGACGATGCCGCGCACCTGCTCGGTGAGGTTGGCAGCCATGAAGTTCACCGTGTCGGTCAGGTCCTTCCAGGTGCCGGCAACGCCGGGCACCTGCGCCTGTCCGCCGAGCTTGCCTTCGGTGCCGACCTCGCGCGCCACGCGCGTCACTTCGCCGGCAAACGCGTTGAGCTGGTCCACCATGGTATTGATGGTGTTCTTCAGCTCGAGGATTTCGCCCTTCACGTCGACGGTAATCTTGCGCGACAGGTCGCCGCGCGCCACCGCGGTGGTGACTTCGGCGATATTGCGGACCTGCGTGGTGAGGTTCGCCGCGAGCAGGTTGACGTTGTCGGTGAGGTCCTTCCAGGTGCCGCCGACGCCGGGCACGACCGCCTGTCCGCCGAGCCGGCCCTCGGTGCCGACCTCGCGCGCCACGCGCGTCACTTCCGCCGCGAACGAGCGGAGCTGCTCGACCATGGTGTTGAGCGTATCCTTGAGCAACAGGATTTCGCCGCGCACGTCCACCGTGATCTTCTTCGACAGGTCGCCGCTGGCAATCGCGGTCGCGACCTCGGCGATGTTGCGGACCTGCGCCGTCAGGTTCGAGGCCATGAAGTTGACGTTGTCGGTCAGGTCCTTCCAGGTGCCGGCCACTTCCGGCACCTGCGCCTGTCCGCCGAGCTTGCCTTCGGTGCCGACCTCGCGGGCGACGCGGGTCACTTCGGAGGCAAAGGAGTTGAGCTGGTCCACCATGGTGTTGATGGTGTTCTTCAGCTCCAGAATTTCGCCCTTCACGTCCACCGTGATCTTGCGCGACAGGTCGCCGCGCGCCACCGCGGTCGTCACTTCGGCGATGTTGCGGACCTGGGCGGTGAGGTTGCCCGCCATCGAGTTGACGCTATCGGTCAAATCCTTCCAGGTGCCGGCGACGCCGGGCACGTTGGCCTGACCGCCCAGGCGTCCTTCGGTGCCGACCTCGCGCGCGACGCGCGTCACCTCGCCCGCGAAGCGGTTGAGCTGGTCGACCATAGTGTTGAGCGTATCCTTGAGCTGCAGGATCTCGCCGCGCACGTCGACGGTGATCTTGCGCGACAGGTCGCCGCCGGCGATCGCGGTCGCGACCTCGGCGATGTTGCGGACCTGGGCGGTGAGGTTGCCCGCCATCGAGTTGACGCTATCGGTCAAATCCTTCCAGGTGCCGGCGACGCCGGGCACATCGGCCTGACCGCCGAGCTTGCCGTCGGTGCCGACCTCGCGCGCCACACGCGTCACCTCGCCGGCAAACGCATTGAGCTGGTCCACCATGGTGTTGAGCGTTTCCTTCAATTGCAGGATTTCGCCCGACACGTTGACGGTGATCTTTTTGGACAGGTCGCCCTTGGCGACCGCGGTCGCGACCTCGGCGATGTTGCGGACCTGGCCGGTCAGGTTCGAGGCCATCGAGTTGACGCTATCGGTCAGGTCCTTCCACGTGCCCGCGACGCCGCGCACCAGCGCCTGACCGCCCAGCTTGCCCTCGGTGCCGACCTCGCGTGCGACGCGCGTCACTTCGCCGGCGAACGCGTTGAGCTGGTCCACCATGGTGTTGATGGTGTCCTTCAACTCCAGAATTTCGCCGCGCACGTCGACCGTGATCTTCTTGGACAGGTCGCCGTTGGCGACCGCGGTCGTCACCTCCGCGATGTTGCGGACCTGAGCGGTCAGGTTCGAGGCCATCGAGTTAACGCTCTCGGTGAGGTCCTTCCAGGTGCCGGCGACGCCGAGCACGTTGGCCTGTCCGCCGAGCCGGCCCTCGGTGCCGACCTCGCGCGCGACGCGCGTCACTTCGCCGGCAAACGCGTTGAGCTGGTCCACCATGGTGTTGAGCGTTTCCTTCAGCTGCAGGATCTCGCCCGACACGTTCACCGTGATCTTCTTCGACAGGTCGCCGCCCGCGATCGCGGTCGCGACGTCGGCGATGTTGCGGACCTGCGCCGTCAGGTTCGAGGCCATGAAGTTGACGCTGTCGGTCAGGTCCTTCCATGTGCCCGCGACACCAGGCACCTGGGCCTGGCCGCCGAGCTTGCCTTCGGTGCCGACCTCGCGCGCGACGCGGGTGACTTCCGAAGCGAACGAGTTGAGCTGGTCCACCATGGTGTTGATGGTGTCCTTCAGCTCCAGGATTTCGCCGCGCACGTCGACGGTGATCTTGCGCGACAGGTCGCCGCGCGCGACTGCGGTCGTGACGTTGGCGATGTTGCGGACCTGGGCGGTCAGGTTGCCGCACATTGCGTTCACGGAGTCGGTCAGGTCCTTCCAGGTGCCGGCCACGCCCGGCACGATCGCCTGGCCGCCGAGCTTGCCGTCGGTGCCGACCTCGCGCGCCACGCGCGTCACTTCGGAGGCGAAGGAGCGGAGCTGGTCCACCATCGTGTTGATGGCTTCCTTGAGCTGCAGGATCTCGCCGCGCACGTCGACCGTGATCTTCTTGGACAGGTCGCCGTTGGCAACCGCGATCGTCACTTCGGCGATGTTGCGGACCTGGCCGGTCAGGTTATTCGCCATCGAGTTGACGCTCTCGGTCAGATCCTTCCAGACGCCGGTCACCTCCGGCACCTGGGCCTGGCCGCCGAGCTTGCCTTCGGTGCCGACCTCGCGCGCCACGCGCGTCACCTCGGAGGTGAACACGGAGAGCTGCTTGATCATTGTGTTGACGATGTTGGCCGACTGCAGGAACTCGCCGCCGAGCGGACGGCCATCGACGTCGAGCTTCACGGTCTGCAACAGGTCACCTTGCGCCACCGCGGCGACGGCGCGCGTCACTTCGCGGGTCGGCCAGAGCAGATCGTCGATGAGGGTGTTGACCGAACCTTCCATGTCGGCCCAGGACCCGGAGGCGAGGCCGAACCTGACGCGCTGGCGGGTATTGCCTTCGCGGCCGACCACCTGGCCGACGCGCTCGAGCTGCTGCGCCATGCGCTCGTTGGCGGCGACGATCTCGTTGAAGGTATCGGCGATCTTGCCGTCGATGCCGAGATGATCGCCCGTCATCCGCACCGAGAAATCGCCGGCCCGCATCGCCTGCAGCGCGTGCAGCAACTCCTGGGCCGCGTCGGCCTTCCCGTTGCCGGAATAGGATTTGTCTCGGGTGCGCCGGCGCGTCGATGACGCGGCGGAATCGAGATCACTCATGACGCTTCCCCCCAGCAGGTCGCAGCCGATTCGAAACCGGTGCGGACGATCAAAGCGCGGGCCAAGCTTTTGATCAAGCGGGAAGAAAATCTGTGGCTCGGAACTCGCTTGAATCAGCCCAACTGAGACAACGGCGTTGCGCTGCACGGGTTCCAATGCTCGGGAAATAACCTTTCTGAACGCCGGCGAAGTGGGTTAACGCCCGGTTAGCGGGTTGGTTCCTGGGGAGGAACCGGCTCACTGCCGTTTTCGCCCCGCTGGCCGGCGCGGCGCCGCGGCGGGCAGGGCGGCCGGATTGATCTTGCGGGTGAAATTGTTGGCGTCTTCGGAGACGTCCGCCAGCGTGCGGCGGCCCTCCTCCATGAAGGCTGCGGACTTTTGCTTGTAGGTGTCGGCGAGCTCGCGAAACGACTTCAGCTTCTCGAACAGCTCCTCAGCCTTGCCGTCGGCAATGCCGGGAACGGTGTCGTTGATCTTCGCCATGGCGTTGTCGAGGCCCGCAAAGGAGTCCTCGGTCCTGCTCATGATGCTGTCGATGGCAGCGCCCTTGTCCTTGAGCTCAGCCGTATAGGTCTCGAAGGAGCGCAGGCCGCTCTTGATCGTCTCGCGGTTATCGATCAGCAGGTGGTCGACATAGTGGAGGGTATCGGTGATCGACTGCTGCTCGCTCCAGTCGGCGGTCAGAACTGGCACGCCGTCCTTGTCGAGCGGCGCCGGTGGCGCGGCCGGCGCGCCGCCGACCAGCGCGATGTCGGCGACCCCGGTCAGTCCCTGGAATTCTATACCGATGGCCGTGTCCTTGCGGATCGGCGCGCTGTTGTCGAGCATGAGGAGCGCGACGATTTTGGAGGGGCTTTCCAGCTTGATCGACCGGATCTTGCCCGCCGGCACGCCGTCGAAGGTCACGGTGCCGCCCTTGCGCAGGCCGCTGGCGGAGCCGTTGAAGACGATGCGCAGCGGGCTCTGGTTGCGCAGGCCATGAAGCCTCTCGAAGATCAAGAGGCCGGCAAGCGCCGCGCCGATGATCGCCAGTGTCGTTGTTCCGACCACGAGGTTGGTTGCCCGCATGGTCTGATTTTATGATCAAAGGTCCGCGAACAAAAGGCAAATAGCAGCGCAGAACGGGCCTTTTGCCGCTGCTTGACAGCGCTTGGACAGGGCGCCACGCTTCGTTTCCAGCGTCAAGAACCGGAATGAAGGGAGCGAACGCATGCCCAGGATGCTGAGCGAGGCCGAGGTCGCCTGCTACCGCGACACTGGCTATCATTTCCCGATCGATGCGCTGTCCGCAGGCGAAGTCGCTGCGTTTCGCAACAAGCTCGAGGACTACGAGGCGGGGAGCGGCGGCCCGATCCAGGGCGAGATGCGCCATCGCAGCCATGTGCTGTTTGCCTGGATCGACGAGATGATCCGCCATCCCAAGGTCCTCGACGCGGTCGAGGATGTGCTGGGGCCGAACATCCTGTGCTGGAACACCAGCTTCTTCATCAAGGAAGCGCGCGATCCCGGCTTCGTCTCCTGGCACCAGGACGCGACCTATTGGGGCCTGAGCTCATCGGACGTCGCGACCGTCTGGATTGCGATGTCGCCGGCCAACAAGGTGTCCGGCTGCATGAAGTTCATCGCCGGCACGCATCGCCGGCAGGTTGTCCATCAAGACACCTTCGACAGGGATAACCTGCTCACGCGCGGGCAGGAAATCGCCGTCGAGGTGAACGAGCAGGACGCCGTGCATGTCGAATTGAAGCCGGGGCAGGCTTCGTTGCATCACGTACTGCTGTTTCACGGCTCGGAGCCGAACCGCTCCGACGAGCGGCGGATCGGGCTCGCGGTGCGCTATATCCCGACGCATCTGAAGCAGGCGGTGGGCTCGCGCGACTGGGCGACGCTGGTGCGCGGCAAGGACGCCTACCATCATTTCGAGCCGGCGCACGTGCCCAAGCGCGACCTCGAGCCCGAAGCGCTCGCCTTCCACAGGATGGTCTCCGAAGAGCAGGTCAAGGTGCTCTATCGCGGCACCGGGAAGACGGCGTATCGGGCTTAGTTGCCACAGCCGTAGGGTGGGCAAAGGCGCGCATGCGCCGTGCCCACCACGCCGGACGACATTGTCGCGAGACGGTGGGCACGGCGCGATGCGCCTTTGCCCACCCTACGCAATCTTGATTGAGAAAGGCGCCGTGCTCGTTACGCCAGCGTCCATTCCTCGGCGCTGGCGCCCGCAAGCGAGCGCACGCGGGCGTCGTCGGCGGCAAGCTCGCGCGCCGAGCCGGAA
>Ga0134126_10014318_pt1 | contig 10021 bp, 9 predicted proteins | sample KB31752_FD_96881 | JGI IMG/M metagenome (GOLD analysis project Ga0134126, IMG submission 96881) | Terrestrial soil microbial communities with excess Nitrogen fertilizer from Kellogg Biological Station, Michigan, USA - KB3-175-2 | ecosystem: Environmental > Terrestrial > Soil > Unclassified ...
CCGCGTGACGGTTGCAAAAGCAGCGTGAATAATTCAAACTACTGATGTTCCCCGGTAGCTCAATGGTAGAGCATTCGGCTGTTAACCGAAGGGTTGCTAGTTCGAATCTAGCCCGGGGAGCCATTCTTCCTCTTTAGTTTCATCGCGCTACGGCAACGTTGATAACGACGTTGTTTGGGTGCAAATTGCAGTTTTGGGTGCAACATCGGGTTCCGAAGCTGGAATTTCAAATCCGATGTTCACTTGTTCAGCGATTTTTCTACGGAACTGACTGTCCTCCTTAAGCAAAGAATATCCATCCGTGATCGTCTTGTTCGCGTGGCCTAGCCAAAAGCGAATCAGGTCTTCCGGGGTTCGCTGCATGCGTAGCCATGTTGCGCGAAAACGGCGAAACGCATGGGCGCCCGCTTTGGGCTGTCCAAGCTTCTTCAAGATGGGGTGCAAGGAATCACTCAGGATGTTCGATGGTGACAGGGGCCGACCGCTCTCGGTGCAAAAGAGCAAACCGGACTTCCTGTTACCGATGAACTGAACGAGCATTTGGGCGATCGAAGAATGGAGGTCGATTTCCCGCCTGGCGTTCCCGGTTTTCAGAAAACTGTGGATTTGGCCGTTCCATGCCTTTTGCCTGAGATGGAGGGTTAGGCCAGCGTCGAGGATGTGCTTGTCGATTTCCAGCCCCAACGCTTCGCCTATTCTCATGCCACTTGCGGCACAAAGGGCATAGAGCGCCCGGTATCGTCCAGCTGCTTTCTCCACAATTGCGGTAACCGTCTCGCTCGTAAAACTAGGTCGATGTTGGTCCGTGACGATGGGCAGGTCCATGAAGTCATGGTTCCACTGTCGGGGATAGAGCTGTTCCCCATCCTCGTTGACCGCGGATGCCACCACTCCTTTGACCACCTGAACTACGTTGGTGATCATTTTGGCTGAAACTTCTTCTCCCACCATCTGTGCGACCAAGCCTTTCACAACGAGATTGTTGACCGACGCAAGCGGAAGGTCGCCAAGAACGGGATTGATCCAGTTCTTGAAATAGCTCTTGTACCCACTGACGGTTGCCGGCGCGATTGGTCTTCGTCTTCGCGTCTGTAAGTAGCTGAGCCACCATTCCGCTTGTTTCTGAAACGTGTTGCCCTGGTTGATTGCTTCGATCTTCTCGAACAGAGCAGCAGAGTTTGCCCCTGCTGCTGCGATCACCTCCCTTGCTTTTCTTTGGCGCTCAGGTTTCGTCAGTTTGTCGGGGCCTGAAACCGGACAAAGAGGAACGCTTCGATATTCCCGTTTGTCCTGACCTGCGACATCAATCCGAAACCTCACGTGATACCAATCGCCCTTCCTTTCGACATAACCGTTCTGACCAGAACGACGAGCCATAGACTTTCTCCTTGGCCGTCTATCTGGTGTCGCTGGCGGGAAGCCTAGCACACCCTGCGCTAACGGTGAACCGGGCTCTTCTGATGGATGGGGCGGCGGATTTGTCGCAGCGAGGACCATATTGATACCGAACCTAGGAACCGGATTGATGGGACCTCAGGCAAGTGTGGGTTCTGTGACGAACTCAAAATCATCCGTAGTGGGGTTGTATTTTTTGATCTGGATGACCTCAGAAACGAATCGTCTTCCTGGCCGTCGTTCGAGTTGAATGATGACGTTGAGCGAGTCGCCGATGTTGGTCTTGATGGCGCGATAAGGCAATTCGACGCCACTTTGCAGAACACAGCTTGTGAATCTTGAGATCGCCTGCTGAGCGGAACTGGCGTGAACCGTTGAGAGCGTACCGGAGTGGCCCGTGTTCAGGAGTTGAAGCAGATCGAACGCTTCCCCTCCACGGATTTCTCCAAGGATGATGCGGTCAGGCCGGTGTCGGAGCGATGCCTTCAGCAAGTCACGAATTGAAATTGCTGGAAGACTTGCCTGTGCTTGCCGAGCCTCGAAGCGAACGAGGTTTGGCTTTTCGAGCTGAATCTCAGAGGTGTCTTCGATGAGTAGAATTCGGTCGTCATTTGGAATTAGTTTTCCCAAGGCGTTCAAGAGAGTCGTCTTGCCCGTGCCGGTTCCGCCGCTGATCAGGATGTTCTGCCTTCGCTCGATGTATGTTTTCAGGTGTTCGATCAGAATTGCGTCAATGCTGCCGCACTCCACCAAGTCTTCCAATGTGAAATGACGACTATTGAACTTACGGATTGTCAGAGTCACGCCGTGGATGCTGCAAGGCGGGATGACCGCCGCGACGCGACTGCCGTCAGGGAGACGGGAGTCGAGGATAGGTTTCTGCTCGGAGATGTCGTCGCCAAGCCGTCGAGCGATGTTCTTAACGGCGACCATTAAAGACTTCTCGCTCAGGGTTAGGTCTGGCACTTCTTGAAGCACGCCGGCGCGTTCGATGAAGACGCGGTTCGCGCCGTTGACCATGATTTCGCTTATGGAGTCGTCGCGGATCAGGTGCTCGATGGGCCGTAAGAACGGAAGAATGGTCTCGAAGCCGATCATTAGAGCTCGCCTCGCGCGAGCTGTTCAAAGTAAGAGCGGTTTACATTGTTGTAGTAGGGCTTCAGGTAGCAAAACGTGGGCGGCATCGGATCAAATCCGTCGTAGGCCAGCGTGACCGACTGCGCGTTCTTTAGTTCGGTGAACGTCTTGGTGTCGAACCGATAGTCGTTGTGGGTGACGTAGCTCTTTGAGGTCGTTACGTTGGCGCGATTTGATAGCGCTTTGCCACTGAGGAAGCTGACATTGGCATCGTGCCCGCTTTCCGAGATGTTGTAGCTGACCTTGAGGCGGTCCTCGCGACCGCAGAGTTCGCTTGCGACGCTGGCGGAGAAGTCGTCCGACAGCGCGAAGAAGATCTTCGTGCGAAACGTTTGAAGAAGGGATCGCCAGGAGTCGCCGGGCAATGCGGATTTCAACGAGCTGATGCTCTGTGTCGCTACGATGGGAATACACTTCGGCTGCCGCGAAAGACTGAAGAACTTCTCATCGCCAAGAGGCTCGTTCTCCCCGACCGTTGCGAAGTGTTGATATTCATCACACAGGAAAAGCACCTGGCGGAAGTGTTGGTTTGGGTGGGCCTCCATAAAGGGTATGCGGTTCAGAACGGCGCGTTCGAAATCGAGCTTCATCATGACGCCGAGAGCCCTGGCAAGGCCGGCGTTCATACCGATGGGAAAGTTCAAAGCGCAGACCTTGCCGTTCTCGATGAGCCAAGAAAACGAAGGCAGGGGCTTGCCGTGTCGGTAGTCGGCGTTAGCGTCGGGATCGAAGCACTCGGCAGGCGGGCAGAAGGTCCGCTTCACGTCGGGGTTGTCGTCGAAGAGTGAAAGGAATACGGAGATTCCTTCGACGATGGACGTGCGGAGTTTAGGCTCAAGGCTCTGCCAGTCGTTGTGAAACCATCGCTTGACGGCATCGAGCTGTGAACGCTTGCGCGCCTGCATCGCGTCCGCTGCGGAGTCGGTATCGTCGTTGAATTGGATTTGTTTCCTCAAAAGGAAGTCGCGGAGTTCCGATGTGCCTAGGGCGTGGTACATCTGCTTCGTCTTATTGAAAACGAAATGAAACGCCTGAAGCTCGGTGTGGTGTTCCGAAGTGTAGTCCTCCGCCGCGATGTAGATTTGAGCTTCAGCCGAGAGGATGCGCTCGGCGTCCTCGATGCGCTCCTTGAGAAGCGGCGCTGAAATGGCACATTCGTAGACATCGAAGAAAGTCACATAGTCGTAGGCGACCTTGTGGAGCAGGATGATGAATTTGATGAGGTTCGTGTACGCCTGCTGCCAGAACGGTTCCTTGCCCTTGCCGAAAAGATTGTTGAGAAGCGACGCGATGTTGTATGCCAGGGCATAGGCGTCGAGGCTGTTGTGCAGTGGGTTGTAACGATACTCGGCATCGAGGCTCACTTCGATGTAGTCCTCGGTGCGCCCGTACTTTTCAAGAATCCCCTTCAGCTTGTGGCAGAAGTCTCCTTTCACTTCGAGCACGAGTCCGCCGATGCGCTCTTCTTTGTTGTCTGCTTTGTAGGCAAAGAGCTGTTCGGCGAACGGGTACATGCAGCAGCTCGTCTTGCCGGTTCCAATCGCTCCGAAGATGGCGATTCCCGTGTAAACGTCGTCGTAGGGAAGGTCGTCGAGTTTCAATGTTATGACAAAATCTTTGAGCCCGAGCTTCTTCTCGACCGCTAGAGCACAATTCAGCTCATCTAGCGTTCCCGATTTCTGATTTGAGTGGCGCGACAAAGCGAACAGGAATTTGATTGTTCTATTGCTGATCGCATTTTGAATGTCTTCCCAGAACTTCTCGCCGCCCAAGAGCTTTGTAAGATCACACCAGACCGGATAGCCCTCAGTCGCAAGCTGTAGAGCCAGCCAGAGGGCGAAGTCATTGTCCTCGGGGTTGGCATGGCATATAAACACCATGTCGGGTTTTCGCACGGCTTTGAAGTTTACAAACCTCTAGATACGCCAGCCTAACACACGGACCCGAAAAGGGATGAGGCACCTTGTCCACGGGCGCGGCGTGATTCGACAATACCATGTCGTGTGAAACTGCCAGATGGTTGAGATTCGCCCAAGGGAATGAACTGCAATGACGACGTGGGCTTGGCTGCGCCGAAATCAATGGCGAGAATAGTGGCGAGATTGTGGCGAGAATATGGTAGGATTGTGGCGAGATTGACGGCGAGAATATGGCGAGAACATACATACATGAACTCGTTGGCTGGCCCACATTTACCTGGGATTCAAAGACTCTTGCCCCCCTGCTTTCTGAGGTCAGACTGCATCAGGGGCTATTGCTGGGCAAGATGCGCGGGTATGGCTTGACTTCGAGGTGGACTGCAACGCTGAACGTCCTCACGGAAGAAACGATCAAATCCAGCGCCATCGAAGGGGTTGCGCTTGACCCAGAGAACGTCCGCTCATCCCTCGCACGTAGGTTGAGGCTAGACGTGGGAGGACTCAAAACGCACAAGGATCGGCATGTCGATGGCGTCGTTGAAATGATGTTGGACGCGACGCAGAAATTCAGCACGCCATTAACAGAAGAGCGGTTGTTTGGCTGGCACGCACACCTTTTTCCCGGCGTTCGCACGACCAGCGATAAATTTCGAGTCGGCGCATGGCGTGATGACAGTCAGGGTCCAATGCAAGTTGTGTCCGGGCCAATCGGTCGCCAGAAAGTTCATTACGAAGCACCAGCGGCTGATCGCGTCGAGAGCGAGATGGGTAAGTTCCTTGCGTGGTTCGACGGCAGTGAACAAGAAGATCCGCTCTTAAAGGCCGCAATCGCGCATTTGTGGTTCGTTACGATCCATCCCTTTGAAGATGGCAACGGCAGAATCGGAAGAGCAATCGCTGAAATGTATTTGGCCAGATCGGACGGCAGTGCTCAGCGTTTCTACAGCATGTCGTCGCAGATTCTCGAAGAACGAAAGGACTACTATGAAGTTCTTGAGAAAACACAGTCAGGCTCGTTGGACATTACCGAATGGCTAACGTGGTTTCTCGCTTGCCTGGATAGGGCCATCGAACAATCGAATCAAATCACAAGCAGTGCTCTGGAGAAGGAGCTGTTTTGGAAGGGCCTGAAGCAACGGAAGGTCTCGCTGAATGATCGGCAGACGAAAGTCCTGAACAAACTATTCAGCGGGTTCGAAGGAAAGCTGACCAGAGACAAATGGATGAAACTGACGAAAGCTTCTTCGCGCACTGCGCTTCGAGACATCGAAGAGCTGATCGCCATAGGGGTCATTGAACAAGAGGAGGCCGGAGGAAGAAGCACCTCCTATAGGTTAACGAGGAATTTCGAGCACAATATCGGAAAACCGAAAGCGAACGGGCCGGGCTAGCGATCTCTGAGCCCGACCCTTCGGTCTGTGACTGAAGGGTTGCGCCAGCAGGAGAAGCACCTGCCTGGTGAGCAGGCGTTTCAGACAAGCATGGTCGCTCGTCGCACACAGAGGCCGAGGACTTGTCTATGGCCATATTGAGCGTCGCTCGTCCATCGAGCTCGCATCAAAATTCGCGAAAACCCGCCTGCGACCAGCGTCCAAACTTTTGCAGAACATAATGACAAGCGCCGAGTGCAAAATTGCGACCCAGGCGAGCAGCTTCTCCGTCGACTATACCGGGATGAGCTGCTCCACTTATAGTAAGAATCCATATACACCGCTGATACCTCGCTTTTCCTCCCGGGTGAAGAAACCTGTCACTTCCAGGTAATCTCGGATAGCCTCGTTCGCAGGTCTAGCGTCGCGCCTCGCGTCTGCGGTCATGTCAGCAACGTCTCGTAATATCTGCTCAAGCGCTTGACGAGAGTTGGTTATCGAGTTGTTGTCGTCGCGCCCGTATTCTCGGGCGGATCGATTGAGATGGTTTTCAGCTATCTGCACATTTGGCAACCCACTCGCGCGAAGCAAGATCAAAAGAGCGTCTTCTTCGATCTGTAGGTTTACCAATAGATTTTCCCGTCGTACCAGCCGGCCGTCCTGAATTTCCCAACCGTCTAAGCGCAATATTCTTTCGAGCTCTTCGAGTGGCGTGTCGAAGTTATAGCGTGGCGCGACGGTTGACCTGTAGTGTTGCCGATTCCGAATCAAATCTTCTACCAACTCCCCTAGACATGGATCTTCGGGAGTGTTCACTCCGACGAGAACGTGATGCAGGATCTCCGGTTGAAGCCCTTCAACGGGATAGTCGATCTCTATCTTTCCTAGCACGTAGCGCCGATTATCATTATTTAGCGCCGTCACCACGTATTCCAAACAGATCAACGCCCGAGTGGAAAACATTATCGCCGTCTCCTTAGGCTTAGAGACCAAACATTAGACGCGTGTGGCCGTTAACCCCGCAACATATTGCTCGGAAAAAAAACTCTCCAACGTGGATCGAAGGCAGGCTTTTTGAGACCGTGACATAGATAAAAGTTAAATTCCTTATCAATTTCCGCGAATATTCCGCACTCCGCCTGCGGATACCCGCCATGCTCTAGGTAGAAGCCAATCGCTTGATGATATGGATATGTGTGATCCAGTTTTTGAAGAACCCGCGACAGCAATTTCACAGAGATTCTGCCTCGCGCCAGACGAAAAGCCTCAAGGACGTGACTAACTCCACCGGAATAACTTGGCCTCACCGCAGCATCAATCAGTGTCCGTTCCATCGAGGTGACATCGACAACGTGCCCTGATGGCAGACTAAAAGGGCGCACTTCAAGACGGTTAGTGTGCTTTCCGCTAACCATCGTGATCTTTGTTTTTTCCACAAGATACACGAGGTTGGACGTCCTCTGCATGTTTCGAAACGCCCGATCGATCGCTTCCTGGGTTAGACCTGCCGTGTCATTTGATTTTTCCGATTGTTCGGTATTGACGAAGATCTCGTCTGATTTTCCACCAAGACCATGAATCCAAAGTGCAGTACCGTGACAACAATAGGAGAAACGCTTAATCGACAGAGCGATAGAAACGGGCCGTGTGTCCCGGCCCCAAACGTATCGAGTCAGTGCCGGATACGACCGCGATTTCAATTTCACCGATGTTATCTTGGTATTTTGGAGAAGCCATTCCCGGAAGGTTTCGTTAGTCATTCTGGGCGGCACATTCCAGTCCCGGCCGTATTCCGCTTGAAGCTCGGAGAGTTCTGATTCACGATAAACGGTCACTGGCGAACTATCAAAGTGAGCTTGGACCTTCTCTTGGTCGGGGGTTTTAGTCGCCATACGGCACAGCAGGTATATATACCTGCTGTGCCGATTGACGCAAACTCTTTCCCTTTCATAAATATAAAGGACCTAAAGATGGACACAATAACGATTAATGGGTATAATTAGGGCCATTATGAGGAAGCCAACTTCGAGATCCATGCCCATCCCCGTCCGCAATGCCCTAAGAAAACTCGGCACAGACATCCGCGATGCCAGGCTTAGACGCCGTATTCCCACGACGCTCCTCGCCAACCGTGCTCTCATCGACAGAAAGACGCTGCGAAAGGTAGAGAACGGAAATCCTGGTGTTGCAGTCGGCACCTACGCCAGTGTTCTCTTTGTCTTGGGCATGATTGACCGCTTTTCCGACCTCGCCGACGCTCGCTTTGACAATGTGGGGCTCGCACTCGAAGAGGAGCGACTTCCCAAACGAATTCGTTCCAAGGCCCAAGTCGCCTCACACCAAACAGGCAAAAGCTAGTGGACGAGAAAACCTACGTCTACGTCGACCTGGAGGGCATCCCCCAATTAGTCGGTCAACTATGGTCTCGCACCCGAAAAGGCCACGAGAGTGCCACCTTCGAATACCAAAAGACCTGGTTGGAAAACCCCAAGCGTTTCTCGTTGGAACCGGCTCTGATGCTTGGACCAGGGCCATACCACACCGACGAAGGTAAGGCTCTATTTGGAGCAATCGGCGACTCCGCACCGGATCGTTGGGGCCGCGTCCTTATGCGCCGCGCAGAGCGCCGACAAGCGGACTTAGAAAAACGTACACCACGAACACTCAGAGAGATCGACTACCTCCTCATGGTTGATGACGAAGCCCGCCAAGGCGCTCTGAGGTTCAGCCTTACCCCTGACGGCCCCTTCCTGAGGTCAGGTCCCCAAGAACGCATCCCTCCTCTTGTCGAACTCCCCCGCCTGCTCGCGGCGGCAGAGAACTTTAATGAGGAAACTGAATCAAATGAAGATATTCGGTTGTTGCTGGCCCCCGGGTCTTCACTCGGCGGTGCACGCCCCAAAGCTTCCGTCCGGGCCCCTGACGGGGAACTGCTTATCGCAAAGTTTCCTCACAAAACCGATGAGAGAAACGCTGTCTTGTGGGAGGCACTTGCGCTAAAACTTGCCGCGAAGGCAGGGATCAATGTTTCCTCCTGGCGCATCGAAACCATCTCAAAAAAATCGATCCTTCTCCTAAGGCGCTTCGACCGCGACAGCAGACGCCGCCTCCCTTTTCTTTCCGCGATGAGCATGTTAGGCGCTAGGGATAGGGAATCCCATAGCTATCTCGAAGTCGTAGACGCCCTTCGCCAGTATGGCGCGACTGTCAAAGAAGATCTCGAGGAACTCTGGCGCCGGATTGTTTTCTATGTGCTAGTTTCCAATACCGACGACCACCTGCGTAATCTAGGCTTCCTCTATCGGGGTCAAGCAGGCTGGAGCCTTTCACCAGCCTACGACCTAAATCCGGTACCCGTCGAGCTCAAGCCTCGTGTGCTGACGACAAACATCGATCTCGACGACGGTACCGCATCTCTGGATCTCGTTCTCAGCGTCGCGGAATATTTCAACTTAGATTTGCACTACGCCAAGTCAATTGCCGCAGAAGTTGCGAAGGCAGTTGGGCCATGGCGGCGCGAGGCGGCTGCCCTCGGAATCTCCCGAGCCGAAGCGGATGAAATGTCATCGGCATTTGATCACGGTGACCTCAAGCACGCTGCGAAGATCGAATAGACTCGTATGAATGATTACGCCCCGACGCCTACCATTCGGGCTGTGCTTAATGGTGCTTTGTGGCGCGGGTCAGGGCTGTAGGGTCGTATACTGGAGCGCTTTGCATCGATAACTGCTTGCCTAACAGTGGAATTATTTCATCAGCTTGCCTTTTTCATTGAGCTGCAAGCCCATATCGTATTGCCGCTTCAAGCATATCGATGGCAGCAAGGGCGCAAGGAACTCTTCTATCCCTACGGCAAAACCTACGCCCCAGACCCTCGGTGAACAGGATTAGAAGCCGTACGGGAAAGGAAACGAAAATGAATGCAAACCCAAAAGGAATAGCCCTCATAATGGACGCATCGTCAGGCACAGGAGTCGTGTATGCCGACCGTCTCGCCAAGCGTGCCTATGACCTCATCAGTCGAGGAAGCGTCGTCACGGTATGAGACCGGCCTGGGAAGATCTACGAATTGGGTGCAGGATTGGGTGCAGCTAGAGAGGTGAGAATGGCTCCGAGCCTTATGTAAGCGACACCAGACGCGGCACTTAGATTTTTGTCCCCCGCTGCTGTTAACCGAAGGGTTGCTAGTTCGAATCTAGC
>Ga0134126_10014319_pt1 | contig 10021 bp, 10 predicted proteins | sample KB31752_FD_96881 | JGI IMG/M metagenome (GOLD analysis project Ga0134126, IMG submission 96881) | Terrestrial soil microbial communities with excess Nitrogen fertilizer from Kellogg Biological Station, Michigan, USA - KB3-175-2 | ecosystem: Environmental > Terrestrial > Soil > Unclassified ...
AGGCGCGCCGTGTAGGATCGTGAAGTGCCGCGGACTCGGCTGTTGCCGCCGCTTTCGTGCTGGTCGTGTGAGCCATGAGACTCTCGCCTGCAGGAAGGATTGCGCCGAGTATACACCGGCTCGGCTCCCCGAGCCGCCGGCCTGGCCGCGGCGACAATTCCTGGCTGCCGCACGCTGGCTGCTGGATTGGATGGCTGTCGTGAGCGACTGGTCCCCCACCACCTATTTGCACTTCGAGGACGAGCGCACTCGTCCGGCGCGCGATCTGCTCGCGCAGGTCCGAGCCGGTCGTGTACGCAGGGCGGTCGACGTGGGCTGTGGCCCGGGCAATTCCACCGAACTACTCGCACATCGTTATCCGGACGCCCAGCTCCTGGGCATCGACAGCTCGCCGGCCATGCTGGCCCAGGCGCGCGAGCGAGTGCCGCAAGCCCGGTTCGAGCTGGCCGATGCGGCGGCGTGGATTCCCGCTGCGGATGTGGATCTGGTGTTCGCCAACGCCACCTATCAATGGATCCCCGATCACCTCGAGCAGCTCTCACGCGTGCTCTCGGCGCTGCAGCCTGGCGCCACGCTCGCCGTGCAGATGCCCGATAACCTGGCAGAGCCGACGCACCGGCTGATGAGCGAAGTGGCCATGGCTGATCTTTGGAACACGCGCCTGGCAGCCGCAGCGCGCGCTCCACTACCGCCAGCGCGCGTTTACTACCAGGCCCTGAAGCCGAAGGCCTCGCGCCTCGACCTCTGGCGAACGACCTATCATCATCCGCTGCGCGACGCCGCAGCCATCGTTGATTTCGTCCGCGCGACAGGCCTGCGTCCCTTTCTCGAGCCTCTGTCCGGGCAGGAGCGCGACCGATTTCTCGGGCTCTACACCGCCAGGATTGCGGCTGCCTATCCTGCGCTCGCCGATGGCGGGGTACTGCTGGCCTTTCCCCGCATGTTCATCGTCGCTGAACGCGCCCCTGCGTAGCAGCCGGGGCGTCGCAGCTGCGTGGTAGCAGCGTGCGCTCCAGGTCACTTGATCGGCGGCTTGGGAAGCACGGCGTCGCCGCGCTCCATCCCATAGGTGTAGTCCAGGGAGTACCAGGGAGGCTCTATCGTCGCATCCTGGGGATGCGGCTCGTCATGGCGTAGGTAATCGCCGGTGGTCGCCTCGGTGACGCCGAACTGCGCGTCCGAGTCGTAGTTGGGATCGGTTCGATCATAAACCTGACTGATGAGCACCTTGAAACCGGGCTTTACGATCAGCGCATGCAGGTGCCCCGGTCGGTAGGGATGTCTGCCCTGAGCAGCGAGCAGGCGACCGACGAGGCCATCGGTCGGGATGGGATAGCCCACCATCTTCACTGACCGGAACCAAAAGCGCCCTTGCGCATCGGTCCGGAATTTTCCGCGCAGATTCATGTCCGCCTGGCTCGGGTCCTGATTTTCGTAAAAGCCGAGGTGCGAGGCCTGCCAGATGTCCACCTCCGCATCGGCGATGGGCGCGCCCGTCGGATCGATCACCTGGGCATTGACGAACAGGGCCGGTCCCGGCGTGGGCGAGCGCACGATCGAACCGCCATTCTCCGTCGGCGGCGAATGCATCCGCCAGAACGGTCCGAGCAGATTCTGCGAGGTTTGATGCTGATGCTGCCCCTGATTGTGGTTGTTCATCAGGCAGACCAGGATGGATACGCCCAGCGATCCGGCCATCAGCACCGCCTCGTTATGCGTATCACTGCTGAGCTTACCGATCTGGTTGATGATCGAGGTCGCCTCGCGAAACTCCGCTTCGGTCAGCCGCACGTCCCGGACAAAGCCGTGCAGGTGCTTGACCAGCGACACCATGATTTCCCGCAAGCGGGGGTTGGGCGTGCCCTCCATTACCCGCAGGACCTCAGGCGTTACGTCGTCCTCATGACGGATCATGGTCCGTACTCCTGCGTAGCAACGATAGGCCGCTGAAGCATAAGACACGAGACCGCGGCGCGATAGCTGCCGCTGGAGCCGCGCTCTACACGGCTCCGGCCTCCGCAGGCGGCTGGTACTCGAAGTACTTCTCGGCGGCCAGCACCTCGTAGAGTGGCGGAGTGAAGAAGTGCGCGATGCGTGACGCAACCAGCGCGGTGGCCATCATCGGAATAACCATGCCAGTGCCGTTGGTCATCTCCATGACGATCACAAAGGACGTGATCGGCGATTGCGTGACGGCGGCGAGATAACCGGTCATGCAAAGCGCGATGATCGCAGCCATGGAGGTCCACGAGAACAGCGCATGTACCCATTGCGCGACGCCGGCGCCAATCGCCAGCGAGGGGGAAAACAGACCGCCCGGAAGCCCAGCCAGATAGCTGACGGCGAGCGCTGCCCATTTGGTAAAACCAAAGGCCTCGTTGAGCGGTGCCGTGCCATTCAGCAGTGCACGGGCCTGAGCGTAACCGCTGCCCCAGGTCTGCCCGCGCGTACCAATGCCGATCGCGGCGATGACGAGGCCGCTGAGTAATGCATACCAGAGCGGGCGCTTGATCTTGAGTGCGCTCAAAGGCTTCGGCATCCATTTTGCCCAGTGCAGCACCGTGAGGTTGAAAGCGGCGCCCAGCAGCCCACACGCGATCGCCGCGACGATTACCGGCAGCGCGAATGCCAAGTGCAGCTCGTCGGAGACGTTGAGCTGGCCGAAGTACAGGTAGTTACCCGCCAGTGCCAGCGAGGTCAGCCCGGCGAACACCACCGCCGTGATCATGGTACCGTTGGTGCGGCTCTCGAAGTCGCGGGCGATCTCTTCGATTGCAAACACCACTCCGGCGAGCGGAGTGTTGAATGCCGCCGACAGTCCCGCTGCGGCACCAGCCAACAGCAACTGACGCTCGAGCCGCGCACTGCGATGCGGATAGAAGCGGCGGGTCTCGGCCATGATTGCCGCGCCTATGTGCACCGTGGGCCCCTCCCGGCCGAGGGTAAGCCCTCCCAACAGGCCGATCAGGGAGACGCCCACTTTACCGGCGATCACCCGCAGGCCGAACAGCCGTTGCATCAGCTGGTCGTTCTCGCCGCGCGGTGCGTGGATGGCGGCAATGACCTGTGGAATGCCGCTCCCCTCGCTGCCGTAGAACCAGCGGCGCGTAAGATAGACGCCGATGACCGTCAGCCCGGGCGGCAGCACGAGGGCGAGCCACCAATGCTGTGCGATCAAGCGGATAAATTCCTGATATGCGTCAGTGCTCCAGTCCGCATACCAGACCGAAACCAGCCCCACGATCAGGGCGGCACCCCACGGAATCCCGACCTGCAGCAGCAAGCGCCGAGCACGCGTTGACAGCAGATGCCACGCGCGGTCCGTGATTGATATCAGCTTGCCCCATGGAGAATTGGACTGTGGATTTTCCAACGATTCTAGCTGCGGTGACTTTGGGGAGCCCGCGATGTTGCCCGAAGAGCGGCCCTCGTTGCCAGTCTGGGTGACAGGCGAGAAAATGAACTTGTCACGTGGCACACCGGACGGCAACCCTCATCATGTTCAAAGCATTGCAGAGCCTACCCATCGCACTTCTGCTGTTGATCGCCACGACCCTTGAGGCCAGCGGCGATGCCATCGTGCGGCGCGCCATCTATCAACACAGCGCGCCAACCCGAGTTGCGTTGCTGCTGGCCGGAGCAATACTGCTGCTTGGCTACGGCTCGTTCTTGAACACCGCACCCGTGGAGTTTGGGCGCGTAGTCGGCCTCTACATAGCCACGCTCCTGGTCGTCTGGCAGATCATCAACTTTCTGGTCTTTCACACGCTTCCCGGGCCACCCGTCTGGTTAGGAGGTGCCCTGGTCGTCGCAGGCGGCCTGATCATCACGTTTTGGCGCAGCTCCCATGCCTGAGGCGCCCGCGAGACGAGCCGGTAGCGCCAAAGCTGGCTCTGCGCCTTCAACCGCAGATTTAAACGACACCCCGCACGAATGATCCGGGCAATACCCGTCCGGATTCTTCGCCAGGTACTGCTGGTGATATTCCTCGGCGTAGAAAAACGGCGGAGCCGAACGGATTTCCGTCGTGATCTGCCCATACCCCGCCTTGTTCAGGGCGCTCTGGAATTGGCTGCGTGACAGCTCGGCGGCCTGCTGCTGCGCCTGCCCATCGGTGTAGATCAACGAGCGGTATTGGCTGCCGATGTCATTGCCCTGGCGCATGCCCTGCGTGGGGTCGTGTGATTCCCAGAACACCTTGAGCAGCTCTTCATAGGCAACGCGTTTGGGGTCGTAGATCACCAGTACGACCTCGGCGTGCCCGGTGGTATGGCTGCACACCTGACGATAGGTGGGATCCGGCGTATGGCCGCCGGCGTATCCGACGGCGGTGGCGTACACGCCAGGCAGCTCCCAGAACTGCTTCTCGGCGCCCCAGAAGCAGCCCATGCCGAACACCGCCCGCTCCAACCCCGGTGGAAAGGGCGGCTGGATGCGCCGGCCGTTGACAAAATGCGTCTCGGGAATCTCCATATGCTGCTCCTCGCGGCCGCCACGGGCCGCCGCCTGCTGGCATCACCTTCTATCGCTGTTTTCTAACGCTGCTTCTGTCGCCGCGGCATTGCCGCTAAAATTTACGCATGAACGCTATCTGTCAGCCCCACAACCTGCGTCGGCCCATCGTGCAGGGTCCCAAGCCCTACGGCGTGCGTATCAGTCTTCGCCCTGGCGATCCATTCCGCAAGATCATGGGGGCGGACTGGCAGCGCAGCCATTGGTACGCCACGGCCGTCGAGCGCGATGCCGCGTTGGCGGAGATGAGTCGCAAGCACGAGTACTCGCGCATCGGCGACCGGCCGGCCCTGCTGTTCGAGAAGATCGAAAACCTCGCAGCCAGTCACGGCGTCTGAGCCGGCGCCGCCAAATCGGCGCCGGTGCTCAGAAGGTGTGGCCGATGTACAGATAGAACGCCGTGCTGCCGCTCTGATCGTAACCCGCCGCGAGGTAGGCCGGTCCGAGATAGGTATCGGCCGCGACGAATAGCGAGAAATCCGTGCGCAGGCCGCTGAAATGCATCTGGCTGCGCTCGTCCCAGACATTGCCGGATTCGAGTGAGGCGCCGATGTAGGCGGGTACGTCCAGAATGCCTTCTCCGCCGTTGCCGACCTTGTGCAGGTAGATGAGCCTTCCAATGGCGTATTGGGGCCCGGCCAGCGTCTCGGCGCGCACGCCCGACAAATTGAGAAAACCGCCGAGCGGAAAGTAATCGCGGATGGCCGTCTGGCTGCCTCCGGGAGTCATGCCACCGGAGATCCAGGCAACCAGTGTGTTTCGAGCCCAGGAGTGCACGCCGCGCCAGTCGATGGTGGCGAGATCCGCGCCCTCTCCGGCACCGCGGCTTTCCAGTGTGAGCTGGGCGGTCAGCGCCTGACCGGCGCGCGCGAAACTCGGGCTGTCCAGATCATCGAAGCCGAAACGCGCGAAGTACTGCTGAACATCGAAGTTTGCGCCGGGCACGCTGAAGTCGCCGAGGCTTACGCGCTCGCTGCCGTCATTCTCCACCGCGCCGATGCGGATCTCGCCCCAATTGCCCAGTGCGCGACCCAGATCCAGGCCGGCGTGGAAGCTGCGCACGAGGTACTCGCCCACGTGCCGGCCGCCTTCCACCTGCGCAATCTGGTGCTGCCCGGCGTCGACATGAGGATCAACGAAGTACTGCGTGACGTTGGACAGCGGCTGATAAAACTCCGTTGACAGCAGCGGCTCCGTCCCGACCTGCAGCACCGAGTCCCACTCGGCACCCAGTGAATTGAGCTCCGTGACATCCAGCCGTCCGGCCGCGTTGAAGCTGGTGTCGCCTTCGAAGTCGTCCTGCATGTCCAGTCCGAGGCGCAGATAGTTCGGTCCCCAGGAGTTGCGCAGCGCGGTGAAATCCAGGCCGTACTGGCCGTCCGGATCCTGCTGGAACTGATAATCGAGCGTTTCCAGGTAACCGCGGCCATAGAGCAGCCGGATCTGCTGCTGCAGCGCCTGCGCGTCGAGCATGCGTCCGCTGAAGCGGTCGAACATGTCGTGGATCTGGCGGTTGTAGGCGGTGGAATCCGGATCCACGCGCACGAAGCTTACCTTGGGCGGCGGCGCCCGCACGGCGCGGCGTGCCGCGACGTAGCGCGCATACTCGGCGTCCGACACCGACAAGGCGCGCAGCTGCTTCTGCATGGCGGCCGCGGCGCTCTCCCCCGCGCTGACGATTTTCAGGGTGTCGACGAAGTCGTAGGAGGAGTAGTTGCCGAGCTGCGGACTGATCAGCACGTCGTGTGCACCGAGCGTTGCGAGCCCGCGACCGATATTCCGCCGCAGCAGGATCGCCAGCACCTGGCTGGTGATGCCCGGCAGCGAGACGAGCCCCTTGCGCGACTGCAGCGGATAGCCGGTGTCCACCACGATCAGGACGTCGACGTGCATGGATCGCGCCACATCGATCGGCAGGTTGTCGACCAGCCCTCCATCCACGAGCACCTGACCGTGGTACTCGACCGGCGCGAATACACCGGGCACGGACATGCTCGCGCGCATGGCAGTCGCCAGATCGCCACTGGCCAACACGCTCGCCTCGCCGTTCACCAGGTTGGTCGCAACGGCGCGAAACGCCGTCGGCAGGCGATCGAAGTCGCTGATGCGCGCGACCGGCAGTGTCAGTGCGCGCAACGTCTCGGTGAGTTTCTGGCTTTGGATGAGGCCGCGAGGGATCACCAACTTGCGACCCTGTAATCCCAGCGGCAGGTTGACCAGGTACTGCTCTTCCTCCTGCTTGCGCCGATAGTCCAGCGCTGCCAGCGGCGGACGATCGCGAAATGCAGCCTGCCAGTCGACCGACCCGATCGCCTGTGCGATCTCACGCCCCGACAGGCCGCTCGCGTAGAGCCCGCCCACCACCGCACCCATGCTGGTGCCGGCGATCGCATCCATCGGCACGTGCAGCCGCTCGAGCATCTCCAGCACGCCGATGTGCGCCGCCCCGCGGGCGCCTCCGCCCGAGAGCACCAGGCCGATGCGCAGGCGGCGTGGTGGCGCGGATGCTGCGGACGGCGCCGCGGACGCTGGTGCCAGCGGCGGTGCGGGAGTCGCAGAAGGCGCGGCAGAAACGGGCGGCGGCAGCTGCGCGGCCGCGGCGGCAGAGGAAAGCAGGCACACCGCCAGCGTGATGAGTCGGGGTTTATGCATGCAACCGCTGCGGCCATCGGGCCGGCACCGAGAATCTTAGCATGCGTGCCGGCGCGCATTCGCCACTGCGAGCTCGGAGCTGCGACGCGCTATCGTCACCGCCAGCCAGCCATTAAGCTTGCAACATGGGATATGGCTTTGGATTGATCATCGGTCTGGTCATCGAGGCTGCGCTGATCGCGCACTGCCTGCGCACCGGACGCAATGCGCTGTGGATCGTGGTCATCATTCTGTTGCCCCCGCTCGGCTGGCTGGCCTACGGGATCGTGGAGCTGCTGCCAGGCCTGTTCGGCGGCGCCGGCACCGCCCGAGCCACAGGCGTCATGCGTCGCGCCCTGAGTCCGGGCGCGGACTTGCGTCGCTACGAGGCGGAAATGCAGCGCAGCGGCGACGTCGCGAGCCGCCAGCACTACGCGGATGCGCTGATCAGCCACGGCCGTGCGAGCGAGGCCGTCGGGGTCTACCGCCAGGCTCTCACCGGCCTGTATGAGAGCGATCCGAACCTGTTGTGGGGACTGGCGCGGGCGCAGTTTGCCTCCGGGGCCGTGGGCGAGGCGCGTGCCACGCTCGAGACCCTGCGGGCGAAAAATCCGCAGTTTCCTTCGCCCGAGGCACACCTGCTCTACGCACGCGCGCTCGAGGCGGAGGGCAACGAGGAGCGCGCGCTGCAGGAGTATGCCGCGGTGATGCGCTCCTTCGCGGGTGCCGAGGCGCCGCTGCGCTATGCGCAGCTGCTGCGTGTCGCGGGGCGGTCGAACGAGGCACGGCGCGTGCTCAAGGAGCTGCTGGACAACGCGCGCATCGCGCCGCGCTACTACCGGCGCATGCAGCGCCAATGGCTGGTCATGGCCGAGCACGAGCTCTCCGCCCTCCCCTGAGGCGCGCCTGCGCTGCGCGCGGTTGCTGCTGCGTGATGCAGTGGATGTTGCCCCCGCCGAGCAGAATCTCGCGCGCGGGCACGCCCACTATGCGCCGCTGCGGAAAGACGCGCTGCAGGGCACGCCGCGCAGCGCCGTCGGTACGCGCATCCAGCAGCGGCAGGATCACAGCGCCGTTGGCGAGATAAAAGTTGACGTAACTGCCGGTCAGGCGCCGGCCCGCTCGCAGCGGGCGGATTCCCGGGCGCGGCAGAATCCCGCGCGCCTCGCGCGCACTCAGGTACAGCGGGGGCGGTGCGGGAATGCGGTGCACACGCAGACGCCGCCCGCGCGCATCGCGTGAGGCGAGCAGCCTCTCCAGGGCGTGCTCGCAGACGCGCCGCTGCGGATCACGCTCATCCTGCGGCCAGGTCAGGCATACCTCTCCTGGGCGCGCAAAGCAGGCCAAATTGTCGATATGGCCGCCCGTCTCATCGTCGATGAGCCCGCAAGTGAGCCAGAGCACCTGCGTTGCGCCCAAATAGCGCTTGAGCAGCGTCTCGATGCGCTCTCGAGTGAGCCTGGGATTGCGCCGCCGATCGAGCAGGCTCTCCTCGGTCACCAGTGCGGTGCCCTGGCCGTCTACATGCAATGCGCCCCCCTCGGTCACCAGCGGTGCGCAGTAGCGCTCACAGCCGGCGAGCTCGAGCACCTTTTGGGCGACGCTGCGATCACGCTCGAAGTTTCGATACAGCCCGCCCCAGGCGTTGAAGCGCCACTGCGCGCCGCGCAACTCGCCGTCTGCGTTCACCAGGAAAGTCGGCCCCACATCGCGCATCCAGGCGTCATCGCTCGAGAGCTCCACCAGGCGCACCGTGGCGGGCAGCTGCGTGCGGGCACCCGCATAAGCGGCAGCCGAGACCCCCACGGTCACCGGCTCGAAGCGCGCAATCGCGCTCGCCACGGCGGCATATGCGCGCTGTGCGGGGGCGGCATGGCGTCGCCAATTGTCCGGTCGCTCCGGCCAGAGCATCCAGCAGCCCGCATGCGCGGAAAATTCCGCCGGCATCCAGAACCCATCCCCCGCCGGCGTACTGCGCAACGTCTGCACCATCGGATCATTCTACGATGCAAAAGCGCTATGCTGTCGGCATGCAACGGTTCCTGGTCGTGCTGGGAGCATTGCTGGTCGTGGCGGGCCTGGCGTGGCCCTGGCTGTCGCGACTGCCGATCGGCCGGCTGCCCGGGGACATCCTGATCGTGCGTCCCGGCTTTCGATTCTACTTTCCGCTGACGACGCTGATTCTCGTCAGCCTCATCATCAGCCTGCTGCTGCGGCTGTTCCGCCGCTAGTAGGTGCGCTGTGCCGGCGGCGGTGGCGTGTATTGATAGAGCCAGGTCTCGCTGAGCGGCTGGCTGCCGAGCGCCAGGAACAATCGCAGATTGATCGGCTCGCTGCTCGAATCGGTGAGCTTCAGATCGAACATGGCACGCCAGCCATGCACCTCCTGCAACGGTCGCGCCGATACCAGCTCGATCTGCCCTCGCGAGGTGCTGACCATGGCCTGCACCTCGGCACCGGCGGCAAGCATGGAGAAATCCCCGCCGACGAAGTCGACGACGAACCGCCAGGAGAAGTAACTGCGCTTCTGGCCGACCACGCCGCCGATACCCGAGCGCGTCGCCGAGACCTGGGCGAGGTGCAAGGGCGTGGGATTGTAGCGGCACCAGTAGAGTCGATAAGCAAACAGCAGCTCCTGCCCCGCCTGCGGTTTGTTAGCCGGATTCCAGAAGGCCACGATGTTGTCGAAGGTCTCGTCGGCCGCCGGAATCTCCACGAGCATCACCGCACCACGACCCCAGTTGCTCTTGGGCTCGACCCAGACGCTCGGACGCAGGTTGTAGAACACCCCATCGTCCTGATAGTCCTCGAAGCGCCGGTCACGCTGCATGAGCCCGAAGCCGCGCGGCGCGTTGTCCAAAAAGGAGTTCACGCGCAC
>Ga0134126_10014321_pt1 | contig 10020 bp, 8 predicted proteins | sample KB31752_FD_96881 | JGI IMG/M metagenome (GOLD analysis project Ga0134126, IMG submission 96881) | Terrestrial soil microbial communities with excess Nitrogen fertilizer from Kellogg Biological Station, Michigan, USA - KB3-175-2 | ecosystem: Environmental > Terrestrial > Soil > Unclassified ...
GCATAAGCTGCCGGGTGGAGACCCGAATGCTCAGGTAGCAGGCAAAGAGTGTGCACAGGGAGATCTCGATGAACATCTGGACCGTGATCTTGACGGACGACGTCCAGAGGACCGAAGACAGAGCCAACACAAGCGTCCCACTGAGCAGCAGGTTTTGCTTCAAACGGATCCAGATTCCCGGCCAACCCACGGCAACAAACGCACCCAGGATCGCATAGTTGAGATAGAGAAAAATGCGAGATCCTCGAGCGGCGCCGTAGAGAATGGCGTAAGAACTATGGGCTGGCCCCGAGAAATATACGGTCTGCCTGGCTATCAAAGTCAGCAGCGGCCAGAAAAGAAGTGCTGTAAGCAGCGGCAGACTAAGTTGAGCCGAACGAACCCGCGCGCCGCGCGACTGCGACGGCCCCAGCCAGAACGTGCGGTCGGGTGCGGAAATGATGAGTTCGTTCATCTTCTCACTCCAGTTCTGACCCCGGTGATGTCCCCCCGAGACCTTTAGCGTGCAGCGTGTTCGGCTTTTGCATTGTGATCAAGCAGCTCGGCAAAACAATGCAGGTTACCGGCTTATTACCGTCGTAGATTCCGCACGGTGTCCGCCCTGCTCGTGTTCAATGGGCAGCACGTGGCGCCGCCGGAGACAGAGGTGATGTGACGGTCGGCGACCGTCGTGGGCTCCCCGGACGTTGAAGCGCTGTCAAGGCAGGACCAAACGCACGAGCCGTCATGTATGCCGAACCGGAAGCATCTTTGTTGCGCAAAAAAAGATTGTGCGTGTGCGGCGCCGCAGGGTCATCCTGCAGCCCCTCAAACGTGATCACTCGGACATATGGGTTGACAATGTCGAGAAACTGGCTGTACTTGTCAGAGACCGCCTGCGCGACTTGCGGTCCGGGTACATCAACGTCATCGACGTCGAGTTCAGTCACCATGATGTCGAGTCCGAGATCCTGAATCTGCTTCATAAATCTGGTAAGGCCGGGCCCGTCCAGCGGGGTCGCCCCACGAAGATGGCTCTGCATGCCGATCGTAGTGATCGGTACACCTGCTTTCTTCAAACGAGTCGCGAGCGCCAGTAGAGTCGCGCGTCTCCCGATTTCACCTGGAGTGTTGTGCTCGATGTAGCACTCGTTTAAAACCAGTCGCGCCTTTGGATCCGCCTCTGCAGCTGTGTGGAACGCAATGTCGATGTACTCGGGACCCAGCAGATCCACCCACGGCTTGCGGCGTAGTCCATCTGGCCGGCCATCGCTATGAAGAGGTTCGTTCACCACATCCCATGAGTACACGCGGCCGGCGTAATGCTTGACCACGGTGGAGATGTGCTTCACCATTACCTGCTTCGCATTCTTCTGGTTCACATAGGAGTTAAACCATTTCGGAAGCCCATTCCACCAAATGAGGCAGTGACCCCGGAATAACATGCGATGCTGCTGTGCCCAGTTAACGACGGTATCTCCGGAGCTGAAGTCAAATGCGTCAGGTGATGGACGAAGACGATCTGAAAACTTGAGATCATTGCCGTCCGCGATCAGGGAAAACCCTTCAGCGATCATGGCTGTTGCCTGGGGATCGAAAAGCAACTGATACTTCACCGTATAGGTGCCGAGAACCTTGCCGCTCTGTTGCGCCGCGAGCTTGAGGGACGCCACTGCAGAGGATGGCTTGAGTAACGCCGACTGTGCGGCAGCAGTCGCAGTTAAGCTGGCCACTGTCGCTGAAAGGGATTGCAGGAAGACTCTTCGATTCATCGTATGGCCGCTATATTCCCGATCAAAGTCAGTCATAGGAACCTTCCGGGAGTACAAAGCCTTTGAAAAGACCGGTAGCATGTGCAAAGCAGAAGGCCGCATCGCTCGGTCTGCCCCTTAAAACCACAAGGCCGGCCCGCACGAGGTCATAGGCCACGAGGGCCGTCCACAAAGCAGTAAGAGAGTGACGCCGAACCAGACGCCCCATCCCGGCGCCGTAGCTGATGGCACGCTGCCTGGAGACGGTGCCGCTCATCATGTCCCGTCGCGGATGACGAACGTACAGGCTTCTATCAAATCGCCCATGCAACCCTGTATCGAGCAACCGCAGGATAAAATCCGTCTCTTCCCCGCGAACGATCATGGGATCGAAGCGCACTCTGCGACTCGCTTCGACTGCCGAGATAAATAAACTGGAACAAAAGGTAGTTCGAAGTGAATTCCACGGGGTGATATCGCATGAATCGTGGATCCATCGATTCCCACTCGCAATTCCGTCATCGTCGATGGCTCCGACAGCGAGAACCGAATACCGCGGAGACGCCTTGAACCAGCGGTCGACGCCGTCTAGAAGATTGTCCGGATACCAGCAGTCGTCATCGGGAAAGGCCACAATCTCACCTCGAGCAGCATCCAGCCCGAGATTGCGCGCTGCCGAGACATTTCTCGTTTCGGTGCGGAGATGGCGAATTGTGAGACGTCCTTGGACCTCCTCAATCACCGGCAGCAAACGATCATCCGCATTCTGATCTACCAGAATGACCTCAATGTCATTTCTACGCTGGCAGAGGACGGAGGCAAGGAGGGTTGTAACCTCCGTTGTCCGTCCAAATGTTGCGACTACCAGGCTGAATCGGATCATTCCTTTGGATCTCCCTTGTTGCTTTGCGAAAATTAAAACAAATCGTAAATATAAGTCAGCTTTGGATCAGGCTTTTTCATCCATCTAACGCGCCGGATGGGACACCAAGCCACCCTGCTTACCCGGAACAAAATCGACCCGAACAGTTGTCATGACATCGATGGGCTGACCATCCGCCATGTAGGGCCGATAACGCCAGAGCCGAACCGCGTCCATGGCCTCAGGCTCCAGCGACGGATTGCCAGAGACAATGTGTATCGGATTGACGGCTCCGGTGTGACGCACCACCACCTTGAGTATGACGACCTGGGCCCCCTGAGCTTGCGCCTGCGGCGGAAAGCGTGGGCTCACCATCGTGAGGCAAGATGAAGCCATGGTGGATGCGGGAACAGTCCTTCTTCCAGCGGGCGCCGAGGCAGTTCCTTCCTGAAGGAGAGGGCTGGAAAGCGCGGGAACAGTGATGATCAGTGCCGCCGCAAAAACATGTGCCCGGACGAGCCCAAGGCTGAATTTAGCTAACGATCGACGTAGCAAGTCCAAGGGCTCCTCCCATCGATGAAAATCAAAATCGAAAAAATTAACTCCATGACTGCAAGCGACAACGGCCTTCGTCGCTTAAGGCACGGCGTAGATGGCCGCGCTAGCTGTCGACGCTGCAATTTGCGACCCTGACATCGCAATGTTTTTCATCCAGCTAAATGGGACGTAGATGATGTCGTTTGCCTGCAGGTCCATATCCGGAATCTTTCCTTTTTCCATGGCGTCCAAACGAATCGGAATTTCTTTTTTGCCATGGTCCGTATCTCTGATGAGCCGTACCTTGGACGGTTTGGATGTCTTATTCGCAGAACCAGCACGCGCGATTGCCTGCAATAAGGTCAAATGTGTTTCATTGGAAGACATGGCATATCCGCCCGGGCGGCCCACATCACCCATGATGTAGATAATGGGCGCCTTTGGCACCATCACGATGTCGCCTGGATTCACCATGACCATATCGGTCAACATTTTATGCGGATCATTCGACAACGTGTATGAAAGCTGTTCCGATGAGCCGTGGCGTTTTATCGTTACCTCGCGATCGGCCATATCTGTAACGCCACCTGCCAGGGAGAGTACACGCAGGACCGGCTGGGGCGTGGTCAGCGGATAAGCACCCGGCGTGCGGACCTGACCCAGCACCGAAACATCTTGCGTTGAATACTCCTGAACACGCACCGTGACCTGTGGGTGCTTCATCACATTCTTACTGATGAGCAGCAGACGAATCGTGTCGGCTGCTGCCGCGGGTGTCTTTCCGCCAACCTGCACATTGCCGACGTAGGCCAGAGATGCGCTGCCGTCATCCATGACCCGGACCTGCTGTTCCATCTCTGGCGTGTCCAGCACGTCCACCTGGATCAAATCTCCAGGACCGATCAGCAGACTTTCCTTCTGGGCGGCGGCTGGCCGCACCGTCAACGTCATCGCGATCAGCCCGAAGACGAGCATGATTCGACGCATCAGCGCCACCTTCCTTCATTTGCCGCAGCTCTGTATCCGTAATACGGATACTGCGCGCTGCTGTTTTGCTTCACGCCGTTTAGAACAACACCCTGCCGGCTCCCGCCGTAAGCGTGAAGAATTTGGCATGTTCTCTCGAGAGAGGCCCGATCCGTCTGGTTATGCCGTGCAACGACGACGGTATAGTCAGCGTATCGGCTGAGAATTGCAGAATCAGTGACCGGTAGTAACGGCGCCCCGTCGATGAAAATGAAATCATAGGTCTCGCGCCAGCGGTTCAGCAATTTCATCATGGCATCGGAGGCCAGCAGCTCCGCCGGGAAGTCAGGTGGTTCACCGGCAGGAAGAAAGTCGACGCTTGCCAGCTTGTTCAGGCGGACTCGAAAAAGCGTCGGCTCCAGAACATCGACATCGTCATTCTCCAGGAAGTTGCTGAGGCCATCGGCTCCAGAACACTCCAAGCGGCTGTGCAGCACAGGTGTACGCAGATCTCCATCGACCAGCAGAACCCTGCTGCCGCTTTGAGCGAATACCGCAGCCAGGTTCAGGCTAAGCATGCTTTTTCCCTCGCCCGGCAGGGAACTCGTGATCAGAACAACTTGAGGAGCAGGCTGCCCATCCACACTATGGGTAAGCGCAGTCCGTAAACCCCGCAGAGCCTGGGTGTATGCCGCACGCGGCTCATCCGCCGCAACCAGCGCACGTGTCGGACCGTTGTCATTCTGGCTGCCCGTGGCCATGCCGCCGAAAGTCTGGCCTGGCCGGTCATCTCGTTCCGCAGAAAGCCATCGAGCACCGGCGCGCCGATGGAATGGAAGAAACGCGATGGGAGGCGCGACCGGCAGACTCGGAATATCACCGATGCTCTGGATCCGATTGTCAGTCGAGTCGCGGAACAGGCCCACACAGCAGGCGAAGAACAGACCGCCCGCCAGTCCACCACCGATGTACAAGATCGGATTCGGCTTGCTCGGCCGCGCCGGCGTGCTTGCAGAATCCACGATGGTAATGTTGCTCGAGCGCAACCCGGCCATCAGATCGGCTTCCTTCAAGCGCCGAAGCAGGCTGCCATAGAGATCCTGACTTTGCTGTACTTCCTGTCGCGTGATCTCATAGTCGATGGCCTTGCTGTTGATCGCCGACGCCTGTGCTTTCTGCTGCTGGTATGTGGCTCGATCCTTGTTCTCTACATCCTGGGCGACCATGTAGTCGTTCTTGACACGTCCCGCAATACGATGAATTTCGTTCTGAATGGATTGCTGTGTTCCCGCAAGCTTGGCCTTAAGCTCGCCGACCTTAGGGTAGGCGGAGCCGAATTTGTCGGTAGTCTGATCAAGCTCGGCTTGCGTCTCCGCCTCTTGCGCTCGTAAACCCTGCAGGAGGGTGAGCGAATTGGTCAATCCACTCGATGCTCCGCTTGCCGTTGCGTTTCCGGCGAGACCCGAGATGAGTTCCGGATCACCCGTTTTGATTACCTGGTAGAGAGCTCCCTTGAGCACGCGCGCCGATTCAGCCTGCGAGAGCTGCGCGGTGGACGCCTGCAATTGATCGAGCAATGGCGTATAGGTCTGTGACCGGCCTTGGCTGTCGGTCTGGCCGAGCGTAAAAATTCCCGAGCCTTTCTCCAAATCAACCAGATGAGCCTGGAGCGTCTCAGTCTGCTTTTTCAGATCCGACAGTTGATTTCCGAGCCAGCTCGAAGCCGATGCGGTAGCGACATGCCGGGTTTCAAAGTTGTAATCCATCAGATCCTTGACCAGAAGGTTTACAACAGCGGCGGCTGTATGCGGATCGGAGCTGTAGTATTCGATATCGATCAGCCTGGTCCCGGAGACTGGCTTCACCTTCAGGCGCGACTCAAACATCTTGACGGCGCTTGAGCGGCGGCCGGGCGCATCCGACAGCGGAACATTGCTCGGGTCCTTGATACCCTTGGGAGCGAACAAGCCAAGCACCCACCCGATCGGACTCGGTCTGGGATGGAAATCAGGCGTCTTGTCGAGGTTCAATGTCTTAATGACACTCAGCGCCAGCGACTCAGATTGAAGAATCTGCGCCTCTGTCTGCAGAGTGATGTTTGACTCCATCGCATCTTCGCCAGCGTCCCCACCGCCTCCTCGCATACCATCGAGACCGATAGCGTCCGCAGACCCCTTCTGCACCTGGATCTCCGCAGACCCCTTGTAGAGGCGTGTGGCGCTGAAGAAGGCCACCATGGCAAGCGTGAATGTCCCCAGAAAGATCGCCGCCATCAGCAAACGCCGGCGACGAAAGATATCCAGCAGATCGCCCACCGTAAAGGTCGGCTGAACATGCGGCCCGTGTTGACCTTCGAGCAGGTTCGCTATTACGGCAAGTTCTGAAGTTTTGCGGCTGCGATGTTCCAGTTGATTCATAAATTGAAATCCAAAGTTAGTCTGCGCGCCCGGTATGCGCCTCGTATCCGAGGAGATAGCGCACGAGGTAAAAGAGGAAAAGCGTGTTGCCGACGATATACCGGCGTGCCAGGCGCCGCGGCTCCTGCGCGAGACGAAAAGCCCATTCCAGACCGAGCCGCTGGATATAGCGCGGCGCCCGTTTGAACTCGCCGGCGATAATATCCAAGCTCCCGCCTATACCGACCGCAACCGGAATATTCATTGGCCGAATATGATCCTGAATAAAGAACTCCTGAAATGGAGCACCTAGCGCGACGAACAGGATGGCAGCTTGACTCTCCTTTATTTCCGAGAGGACCTTGCTGAGCATTTCTGGATCCGACTGAAAACCCTTTGGAGGGCAGCAGATTCCAGCCACCCGCAACCCGGGAAAGCGCTCCGTCAGAATCGCAGCGGACCGCTCGGCCGAGCCGGGATTTCCTCCCAGGAAAAAAACCTTCAGGGCCAGACCGGCAGCACTTCTGCAAAGGTCCGATATCAGATCCACACCGGGAATCCGTGTGGCCTTGGCCCTGCCGAGCCATTTGCAGGCAACTACAATCGAAACCCCATCGGCGCAGACGTAATCCGCGCCCCGAATGCAGTCTCGAAAATCCTGTCGCTCCTCGGCGAGCACATAAAACTGAGCGTTTGCTGTAACCACATGCTGCGTCACATCTCCAAACGCATGACCGATGAGGCGCTGCGTCAATTGTTCCGCAGACAGCAGGGAGATTTTGATTGGCCCAATGGGTACCACGCCAAACAACGAATCCGGCCGTGTGCCCTCTACCAATCCGATTCCGCCAGTCGGAGAATCCCCGTCAACCGCTTCAAACTCCACCTGGGGAACAAGCTTTGCCCGTAGACTCATAGCCCAACCTCGCCGTCAGCTAAAACAACAGTGCCCCGCTCGAGAACCCTTCGACTAGATATGCGGATGCACGAATTCGGTCACGCCTTCTTCCATGACCGGAAGTCGCTTGCGCTCGATTTTAGATTCGGCCTTAAGAAAAGTTAGCCCCAACTCAAAGTGGGACCGAGTAGAAGCCGCTACCCTGAATTACTAGAACTGATCACTTCATTCAGTCCGTGCCCGACCGACGAACAATAGAGGGTCACATATCCTCTGATGCTTCCGACGGCCTTCACACTCGTAGTGTGATAGCAACTATTGTTGATGCAGAGCAAAGAATTACAGTAGCTAGATTCTGACAGACGCTATGCGGGTAGTCAAGGCGCCGATGAGGCGCGGACTGCGATTTGATGAGGAGTTCATACAACAGTGAACACAGAGAGTAATGAACCGTCTCGTCGCGTGAAAAATTTGCAGGTAACCAGCAAATCTTATCGCACAAAATTACATGAATCTTCGGGGTTGCCTCAGCGAGCTTTTATCTGTCGTCTTTGATGTGCTTATGTTTTGCATATTCCCGAATGAAAAGTTCACGGCTCTTCCAGCGCGCAGCATTTTCATGATCGCCACGATCCGTTGAGTATTTCGAGACACGCCTCGCCGCATTCCCGGCGGCCTCAAGGAAGGTTGCCCGCCATGTCGAAAATTGAAAAATTCGGTACCAACTCATATCAACTGTTTGCATCTTTATGAAAGTCATCACTAGCCTCTTGTGCTGCCCGGCTCACGTCAGATTGCAATCAGACTCGGCCAACGGGATCACACCGCTCACGAAGATAAATCGCCGAATCCTTCGCCGAAAATGGCACCTTCATGCTAATGCGCCCGCAGTGGTTACAAATGTGAACCAACGCTCTTCGCTTTGACCAATCGTTTGTTCGACATTCGAGATCACAGCAGACCGCAGGGGAGTACGCCACATGGTAATATGAAGGCTCGCCCAACAATCCAGCTCAATCCACGCGGACCTCGCATTTCCTCTTTTCCCCCCGCCTCCAGAGTGAGGGGGGTTCCATCTTGGGAATGGCTTGAAGCGGGACGGCCGTGCAAACCAGACCTTCGGAGAGAAAGAAGCAGCCATCGTTGAGCGGACCAAAATGACCTATAACAAGGCCCGAACCAGGGTGCTGCTACTTGATCTGGGAGCTCATTACGGCGGAGTTGAGAATTACCTTGTCAATCTCGCGTCGTTGCTCAGAAACGAAGTGGATATCTACGCGCTTTGCGTGCTCCCGGAGCTTCAAACGCGGCTTCAGGAACAAGGGGTCACGGTCGTCCGCCTTCCCATCTTCGCGGGACTGCTGAAGCCGCTCCGCTTTCTGCTCGCCTGCGCAGCGCTGATCTGGATGATGCTCCGTCACCGTATCGACTCAGTCCAGTTCAATGGTCTGCTGGAAAGCGCCCTCATCCTGCCGACCAGGCTGCTCGGCCGAGCGGCAGTGTACACGCGCCACGGCCCGTTTGAGCTGGAATACTATTCGCTGCTTCGGCATCCACATAAATTTCTGCCGCGCAAGATTGCACAATTGAGCCTTCGGCTGGCAAGCCACACTGTATGCGTCTCCGAGGCAGTGGCAGAGAGCGTCAAACCCATTTTGTCCCCCGGCCGCTTCACCGTCATCCCGAATTGGGTTCGACAACAGGGCATGCCACGGCCGGTCAGGACGGAGCTGGCCCCTGCGGCGGAGATTCTGTGCCTCAGCCGCCTGGAGCACTACAAGGGCATACATCTGCTGCTCGAAGCCACGCGCGCGCTTCCGGGTGTTCGGATCACTATCGCCGGAGATGGCGGCTTCCGGAAGAACCTGGAAGAGATGGCCGCGGGCCGTACCGATGTTCACTTTGCCGGCTTTCTCCGGGATGTCACTTCTCTCTACGAGCGTGCCGATATCGTGGTCATGCCCTCGCTGGGCCCGGAGGGTCTCCCGATGACCAGCCTTGAGGCTATGGGGAGAGGCATCCCCTGCATCTTCAGCGATCTGCCAGTGCATAGCGAGATCTCGGACGGGGGCAAGGGCGCCACTCTATTTACCTCCGGCAATGCGGAAAGCTTGCAGCGTGCTCTGAAGACACTGCTGGCTCAGCCCGAAGCACGTCAGACCCTTGCCCGGGAGGCGTTGCGAATCGTCAATTCCAGGTACACCGATACCCGGGTGCGCGGCGCATATCTGGCGGTCTTCGCAAAGGAGAATGGTGGCCGATGAAGAAAGTCCTGGTCTTCGCAGAGCGCATGCTTCCCTCCACCCAGACCTTCATCCCGCTCCAGGTCAATGAGCTGCAGCGGTACCGCTCGCAGTACGTTGGTCTGATTCCGGCCGACCGCAATCTGGCTCTGCCGCATCCTCCGGTTATGTTGACTCAAGATCGCGGATCCCTGTCCCGCATCCGCCGCGAACTCTATCGGTGGACCGGCGTAGCACCATCGTTCCATGCGCGCCTTCGGGAAAAGGGCGCAGACCTAATCCATGCTCACTTCGCCGAGGGAGGCCCCGCGGCGCTGAGTCTGAGCCGGCATCTTCGCCTGCCGCTTATCCTCCATCTTCGCGGCGGTGCCGAGATGCTGCCTGACCA
>Ga0134126_10014322_pt1 | contig 10020 bp, 8 predicted proteins | sample KB31752_FD_96881 | JGI IMG/M metagenome (GOLD analysis project Ga0134126, IMG submission 96881) | Terrestrial soil microbial communities with excess Nitrogen fertilizer from Kellogg Biological Station, Michigan, USA - KB3-175-2 | ecosystem: Environmental > Terrestrial > Soil > Unclassified ...
CAGCCGACCTCGGACCCGAGCGCGCACAGCTCCCGCTCGCCGATTCGAGCGGCGCCGAGAGCCGCCAGATAGTCCCCACGCCACTGCTCGGAGACGCGGATGCGCATCTCGCACATGCGGATGATGTCGGCAACATCCTGGTAGCCGCGCTGAATCGCAACGCACGGAAAGATGATCGCCCCTTCGTTGTACACATCCTTCGCGTCGGCCATGTATGTCGTCGGCTGCGAATTGCCGATGTCCGCCTGATGTGCCTTGGCCAGCACGGTGAAGCGATGGCGCCCCGCCTCATCGAAGACCGGGACCAGAATGGTCTGGTCGGCCGCATGGCTGCAACCGTGATACGGACTGTTATGAATGAAAGCATCCCCCGGGCGCAGGTCATCGTGAGACTCGGTCATGCTTCTGGCCATGAGGTCGGGGCCCGAGAGCACGTGGATGGGGAGGCTCTCGGCCGTCGCGAGCAGCTCGCCGGCCGCGGTGACGATGCAGCAGGAAAAATCCTTCGCGCGATTGAGGACGCCCGAGCGACCGGTCCGCAGCAGCGTATTCGACATCTTGCGCGCGATCCCTTCGAAGCGATTGATCAGGATCGCGAGGCTTGCGCTTTGGAATTGGCTCATGGCATCACCACCAGGCTGCCCGTGGGACGGCGCGCGTAACGCGCATTCGGATCGATCACGACGGTCGTGAAGGGCGATTCCAGGATGGCCGGTCCGGCGAATTCCTCTCCTTCCGGCAATGCATCGAGTCGGCGCACCGGAACACGCATGCGCGGATGTCCGGGGAATGCCACCTGGCGCTCACCGCGGCTCACCTGGGCGCCGGCTTCGCTGAGACGAAAGCGTGCGCGCAGTCCCAGCCGGCAGCTGACATTCGCGCGCAGCATCACGATCTCGACCGGCGACTGCGGGTCATCGACCGTGAAGAGACTGCGGTGCTGCGCATCGAACGCGCGCCGGAACGACTCCACCGACGCGGCTCCCTCAAACCCGGCCGCAGTCACCGGGACATCGATCTCCCAGACCTGGTTCTGATAGCGGGCCTCGGCGATCACGCTGACGGCGGTCTGCGCGGAACCGGCGCCGGGGCCGGCGGAGAATTCGCGGCAACGGCCGAGAAGCGCGTGCAGTGTCGCGTTTACTTTCCGCTCATCGAACGCGCGGGTGCTGGTGAAGCAAGCCTCGGCGAATTCCGCGGTGAGGTCCGAGAGCAGCGCCCCGGCCGCGCTCAGCGCCGCGCCGGTCTCCGGAATGAGCAGGCGCTTGACGCCCAGGCGACGGGCAATGTAGAGCGAATTCAGTCCCGCCGCACCGCCGCCTCCGATGAGCACCGCCTCGGACGGGTCGACACCTTGCGCCACGGTGATGTCGAGAATGGCCTGCACCATGTTTTCGGTCACCACCTCGATGATGGAGCGCGCGGCGGTATCCACGTCCGTCGCCATGGGTCGGGCAACGTCGCGCTCGATCGCTGCTCGCGCAGCGCCCAAATCCAACGGAATGGCTCCGCCGAGGAAGAATGTCGAGTCAATGAAGCCGAGAACGAGTGCCGCATCGGTCACCGTCGCGTGTCGGCCTCCACGCCCATAGCACGCCGGACCCGGCTGAGCTCCGGCGCTTTTCGGCCCCACGTGCAAGAGTCCACCAGCATCGATCCAAGCGATCGAGCCGCCGCCCGCACCGACGCTGCGCATGTCGACCGAGGGAAAGCCGATCAGGTGGCCGCGCATCGGCTTGCCGAGCCAGACCTCACGCGTGATCGGGATCTCCCCGTTTCGAATGAGTCCCACATCGTAAGTCGTACCACCCGTGTCTGCGACGATGGCTGTTACCGCACTTTCGGCCGTGGCGTAGTAACGACCGGCAACAGGCGCCACCGACGGACCGGAATTGATGACTTGGATGGGTGTGCGCGCCACCTGATCGGCGTCCAGCACTCCTCCGCGGCTGGTCAGCACCAACACGCGGCCGCTGAATCCAGCGGCCGCCAGGCGGCCCTTGAGTCCGGCGATGTACCGCGACATCAGAGGCTTCAGAGATGCGTCAATGGCCGCGGAGATGGCGCGTCGATACTCCCGCGGGGTCGGATTGAGCTGGTGACTGAGCGTCACCTCGATATGCGGCGCATGCTTGGCGAGAAGCTCCGCAACACGCAACTCGTGAGCCGGATTCACGATGGACCAGAGCAGGCAAACAGCAACCGCGCGCACCTCACGCGCTTTGAGCTCCTCGATCGCACCCATGACCGCGGACTCATCGAGCGGCCTGTGGACGCTGCCATCGTAGAGAAGCCGCTCGGGAATCCCGAACGTCAACGCCCGCGGTACATACGGCTCCGGGTAGGGCTCGGTATGATTGAAGGGTTGTGAGCGTCCGCCCTCCCGCAGCGTGAGGACGTCCCGATGCCCCTCCGTGATGAATAGGGCCGTGCGCGCCGTCTCACCCGTCACGATGGCGTTGATGGCATGCGTCGTGCCATGGATGAAGGTGTCGGCGCGAGCGAGGAACTGATCCAGTGGCTCGCCGTGTCGTGCGGCGGCGAGCTCGAGCGCATCGAGTACGCCCCGCACGGGATCGTGCGGTGTGGTCGAGGCTTTGAAGAGCTCAATCGACCCGTCGTCCCTCTCGACGATCAAATCGGTGAAGGTCCCCCCGGTATCGGTGGCAAGTCGCATCGGCACCCCGCTTCCCTCCTGCCGAGGCTCGGACCGGCAGTTTAGATATTCGAAAATAACCCTATATGGAGCCTGTATATTGGCCTTATAAGGCAAAATCTTCGAATATTCAAGCCAAGGCAATCGCCCCGGGGCGGAAATCAGGGCACGGATGCCCTGCGGCGTCGCCGCTTGACGCTTCCCTCGCGCTCCGTCCGCTGGCGGATCAGTTGAATCGACCAGTCGGCGTGGTAGTGCATGACCGCCGCGGCGGCTTCGCCGTCTCCGGCCAGCACCGCCTCATGCATTCGGCGGTAATTGGTCAGGTAACCCTCGATATTGGCGTGAATGTCAATGAGCTCTGCCAGGTAACGATCCCAGTACGGCACGCCCAATCTTTCGAGCGCCGGCGTGACGAACTCGTTGCCTCCCAGACGGTGCACCGCCCAGTGGTATCCATTGAGGCGCAACAAGAAGGCGACGGGAGAGAGGGCAAGCGGCTCGCGGCCAATATCCTGGTAGCGCGCCACGACTTCACTGGTATCGGCGCCAGCGACTACAGCGCGTGCGGCCAACCGCAGGCCCACTGCACCCACTGCAGCGATCACCTCCCACATCTGGCTCACCTGCTGCGCGGAGAACGGGCGCATGATCGCCCCGCGGTCCGGCAGCAACTCGAGAACTCCGCGTCCGGCCAGAATACTCAGTGCCTCCCGGACGGGCGCCGCGCTGAGGCCCAGCGTCCCCGCAATTCGAGCCGCGTTGACGCGCGATCCGGGCTCGAGCCTGCCGGCATCCATTTCCGCGAGGATGAAATCCAACACACGCTCTGCGGCGGGCACGCGCTTGCCGTCCTCGCGTGACTCGAGATCGTCGGCCAATGTCGGTCGTTCAGTCATGCCTGGAGCCCTCCAACGCGGCGCAGCCTACGGGCCCGGCGGCTCAATGCCAAGCCTGCAAGGAGCTTGACGTCGCTGTAATCTTCGAACATTCTATCCATATAAGGGGTCTATACCGCAAAATACGCAGGTATCTACGAATATGCGTCCTGAAAGCTCGACTTCGGCCCTTGGCGGCCAGCGAAACACAGGCTTAGGCTGGGGATTCTCCGTCCTGGCACTCACTTTGGCTGGCACCCAGTGGGCTCCCGCGCAGGACGCCGCGGGCTCGAGCAATCAGCTACAGGAAGTCGTGGTCACCGCACAGAAGCGTGAGCAGAACGCCCAGAACGTAGGGATTTCACTCGCCGCCTACAGCGCGAAGGATCTCGCAGCCGCCGGCGTCAAGAATCTCACCGATGTCGCCCACCTGACACCGGGGCTCGGCCTCTCGGGTGCCTTCGCCGGGCAGAACGCGTCCATTTCGATTCGCGGCGTGACCCAGCAGGATTTCAATGCGATTTCCGAGGGCCCCAACGCCGTGTACATCGACGGAGGCTACGTTGGCATCAACAACGTCGCGTCGGTCGGCCTTTTCGACATCGATCGTGTCGAGGCTCTCAAAGGTCCCCAGGGCACGCTCTTCGGACGCAATGCCACAGGTGGCGTGCTGAGCATCACGACGAACGCTCCCTCGGCGACACCTGGCGGCTATGCGGAATACTCGTACGGGTCCTACAATACGAACCGCTTCGAGGGTGCGATAGCCGGGCCACTCCTCGGCGACACGCTAACCGGCCGGCTCGCGGTCATGTACGACCATAACGGCGCATACGTCACGAACACGGCGCCGACCGGCGGCAACCTAGGGGGGACCACCAACTGGGGAGCACGGGCCGAGATCGACTTCAAGCCGACCGGAGATCTCGACATTCTGTTCACCGGATTCCTGACCCGGTGGACCTCATCATGGGGGCCGTATTTCAGCCTGCCGGAGAGAGCTGTCTATACCGGTACCGGCGCTGACGAGCGGCAAATCGACTCGGTGCCGGCGAGCGCAAGCCTGCTGTGGCCCGGCAACACCTCGAACCCGAACACCCTGACGCTCGATGCTCACGATGCGCAGAGCCATGGCGACTCCGAGACGATGCAAGGCGGCAACGTGCGCCTCACCTATGACCACGCCGGGTGGACGCTGACGTCGTTGAGCGACTACAAGGCGTACGGGTCCGCCTTGTTGCTGGACGATACCGCGCTGCCGGTATCGTTCTTCGATACGCCCGACTATGCCCATTTCAGCAGCTTCTCGCAGGAGCTGCGGGCCTATCGCGACATGGGCTTTCTGCGGCTGACCAGCGGTGTGTACTACCTCTACATGCACACCAAACAGGATCCGGGAGCGCAGGTCATCGAGCCTGCCCTCGGGGGTCCGGCGTATTACCAGGGCTATGCCTCCCTCAACACGAACTCCTACGCGGCGTTCGGTCAGGCTGAGTGGGATTTCGCTAAACGATGGACCTTCATTCTCGGCGCGCGCTATACGAATGACCGGAAGGAATACCACTACGTCCAGTATCTCTGCCCCGGCAGCGCAATCTGCGGCAACGTGTTCTACCCCGATCAATACCTCACCCGCGACGACGGGCTGGCGACCGGAAAGGCCGAGCTGGATTTTCACCCGGCAAGGTCCGTGCTGCTTTACGCTAGCTACAATCGCGGCGCCAAATCGGGCGGCTTCAATTATCCGCTGAGCAGCACCTCTCCCACGGCACAGCCTCCCGCGACGCTGCCGTACAAGCCCGAGTATCTGACCGATTACGAAGCAGGCTTCAAGAGCGAATGGCTGGATCGCACGTTGCAGCTCAACGGCAACGGGTTCTACTACAACTACGAGAACTTCCAGTCGTTCATCCTCCTGCCGCCCCTGACCACGTACCTGCGAAACAACCCGGCCATCACGCGCGGCGCCGAGCTCAACGTGATCGCAAAGCCCCTCGAGGGACTCACGGTGTCGCTGTCGGCGGACTACGTCAACAACCAGGTGATGAAGGTCGATATCGCCGCGCTCTCGGGAGCGCCCTACTATTACACCAAGGAAGCTCCCTTTACCTCGCCCTGGCAGGGCACGGCGACGGTCCGTTACGAGTGGCCACTCTTCGGCGGCCATCTCGCCCTTCAGGGCGACGCCAGGTTCATCGGTACCTATTACTTTTCATTGACCAATTACGAGGACACTGAGCAGCGGCAGTTCACTCTGTACGATGCAGATATAGCCTGGATGAGCCAGGATGGACATTGGAGTGTCTCCCTCAACGGAAGCAACCTGACGGATGTGCGCTACAAGACGGTAGGGTTCGATATCGCGGGACTGTTCGGTGAGGAGCAGGTGGGCTACGGTCGACCGCGGTGGTTCACGGGACAGATCGGATACTATTTCTAGTGGGGCAAAAGCGGCGCACCTTAGGGATCGTCGGCCTGGGGACGGTTGCAGAGCCGCACATCGAGGCGTACCTCCGGCTCGATTGCGTCGAGATCACAGGCGTCGCCGAGCCTTGCGCGCAGCGGCGCCATGAGGTGTCCGCGCGATTTGGCCTGCCGTCCTTTGAAAGCTGCTCCCAACTACTCGCCGCCGCAAGACCGGACATCATTTGCGTATTGACGCCGGCCAGCACGCATCGCGAGATCGTGGAGGAAAGCGCTCGAGCGGGTGCCCATGTGCTCTGTGAGAAGCCGATGGCGCACACGTTGGAGGATGCCCTTGCGATGGAGCACGCCTGCAGGCAGCACGCGGTCCGGTTCTGCTATGGGTCGTCGTATCGACATCTGCCCGCGCTGATCGAAGCGCGCCGCTTGATCGCGGAAGGAGCAATCGGCTCAGTGCGTCTGCTCGTCGAAGAGGTCATCACGGGCGAGGGCGAATCGTCCTTCCAGCCCCTTTCGGCGACACACTATCCGATCGGCGGTCCCGGAGGGGGCGGCTATGGGCTCGTCGATCACGGCATTCACATGCTGGATATCCTGCCCTGGCTCTGCGACTGCTCGATCGCGACCGTATTCGGACGGGGGGACCGCACCGGAGCCGCCGCCCGCCCGGAATTTGCCCTCCTCGGGCTGACCAGCGGGGCGCTCGGCGTCCTCCTCTACGACGGAAGCACGTGGCCCCTCGATCTACCGGCGGAGGGACTGTTCAGTGAGGCCCGTCAGTGGGTCGATCGACGGGGATGGGTGGGTCCGAGCGGCCTCTGGGATCCGCATCCAGGAAACATCCGGGTGTACGGCAGCATGGGGTCTCTGCGCATCTATCATTACGCGAATCGCCTTCTTCTGAACCGCAATGGCGGCGTGCGCGACTGCGAACTGCCACGAGGCGCAACGCCGGCGCATTTCGGCGCGCAAATGCGCCACTTCTGCCAGGAACTCGACGACGACGCCGATCCATCCTGCGGAGCGGGGACCGGTATACGGTCACTGGCCGCCCTCTTTGCCGTCTACGACAGCGAAAAATGTGGCACGTGGCAGGCGGTATCCTCGCCACCACGCGGGTGACGAGATGCAGCAGGTGACGTCGGCGGTGATCCACCCGTGGAATTGCGATGCCCAGGGACACCTCAACACGCGCCATTACGTCGGCATCTTCGATGATGCCAACCAGGTGCTGCTCGCCCGGCTCGCAGGCCAGGACGTTGTCGCCGCCCTTGGTTGGGCAGATGTCAGGAACGAGCTCGATTTCATCACCGAAATCAAGGCCGGCACTATCGTCGAGGTGTTTGCGGCCATTCGGCGGATCGGAACGAAGTCACTTACTATCGCTGCGGAACTCCGCCGAACGAACTCGGACCACGCCTGCGCGAGAATGCTAGCCGTCATCACACGCTTTGACCTGACTGCGCGCCGGGCCGTAGCTCTGTCTCAGCCGCTCATCGAGTCGGCACGACCGTGGCTCGAGCTGGCATCTGCAGCTAGGTAAGTTTGACCCTACTCCCTTTGCGTCTTCCCTCTCGGGCGAGCGCGCAGGACGAATTTGCCCTCGCGCCACTGTGTTAGCGTTTGTTCCAAACCCATTGCTTTGGCGAGACGCCGGAGGCGGCCTTTGTCCAGCTCGCCGATTTCGACATCCTGCAGCAAGGGTGGCGAGAGTGTGCTGCGTGGGCTTCTTGCGAGGTACAACCAATCGAGCAGCGCTTTCTCCGGTGTAGCGCGAGGGTGCGCGCGCCCGCGGTCCAGGTCGAGTCGATCCTCCAAGGCGCCAGCCTCCAGAATGCGGCGGGGTACCGCGCGCACGTAGACCGGCCCCTGGGCTGTGGTTACCTTTCCCACACGGGGGCGTGTCGGACCGACGTCCAGGGGGACGATTGCCGTTACGCCGTGGGGCGGATTGTTGTAGGCACCAGCCTCATCGAGGGCCGTGTGCAAGGAGACGACCGCATCGCGCCGCACGTGCGGAACCGCATCGGCAAGCCTGCCGGGAGGTGAGGCGAAGCGGTTCAGATAGAGGCCGCGCACCACGGGGGCCAGTCTGTCGCGCGCCATGGCGTCTGTAATCCAGGCTTGCAGCGTCCGGTCGGGGACGTCCGTTCCGCGGGCAATGCCTGCCGCACGTGAGAGAGCCCCTAGGGTGATCGCGGCGGGCGCGTCGGGCTCGCTCAACTTTCGCTCGAGGGCTTGCTTCCAAGCAATCATGGTGATTTTGCGGGGCGTAGGGAATGGGCATCCAGGAGGCTGGTGAGCGCGCGCTGCACGCGGCCTTTCATGTCTTCCCACGTCGTCTCTTCGAAGCGATCGAGAACGGCTGGATCGATCAGCATCTGAGTACGGAAGAGATTCCAATCCATGGATGTGAGCTGGTGTTGAACGCGCCACGAGGCGTCCTTCGGCGCTAACCCGGCGTGCTCCAGCGCCCACTCGATGAGACTCGGGCCTGGGGGGTGCGCCGGAAGGAGAAGGTCGAGGTCGTAGACGTCGCGGACCGCCGTCCGCCCGAGGAGCGCCGCCAGCTTCATCACTGCCAGCGTGCTTTCGTCGTAAAGGTCGACGTAAAACGTACCGAGGCCGTAAGCGGCAACGCCCGAGACGGCAGCCTGGCGAACCCGGCCTGGCGGTGGCGGACGGCGCGACACCTCGACCTTCATGGAGAAAGGCTCGCCCGCAGATCCACGGCCACGCACCTTCCACTTCGGTGAAACCTCCGCTTTGCCTGGCGCGCTGAGCTGTACGTCGACGATCCCGCTACCGCGCAGCGCCTGCTGGAGCGCCCTACGGATCTGGTTATGAAGGCTTTCGGCAGTGCGCAGCCGGGCCGCCGGGAAATCGAGATCGACATCGCGGGTCAGGCGGGACTGCGTGTATAGCGTCGAGACCGCCATGCCACCCTTCAGCACGAACCCTCCCTTCGCGGCGCGGAACAGCTCGCGAAGAAAGCGGGCTTGGACTCGTTGGAGGAGGTCGGACATGGGCAAGATCGTATTCTAATAGCGCACTCTATATGCATTATCATAATACATCAAGCGCAGACACTGCAGCACGTTTTGCACTGCCGAGTGGGCCGCACCCTGGCCGTTTGTTTCTGACCGCCAGGAGTCTGACGTATTGCGGCCACGCGAGCGGGAATCGCGTGGCGCACTCCCGAGCAAGAGCCGCAAGCAATTGTGCAAGCGCCGTCTGCACAATCCCCCGCTGGTCGGACGAGTCGCAGTGCGCCGGCGCCACACGGACGGGCCAGGCTACGGCAGCTTGCGGCGCCCAAGCAGAATGGCCTCGATAGCCGAGCCGTCACAGAAAACCGGGTGAGCGCCGAGCAACCTCTCGCGGACACTACTCCAACTTGGCGCTTCGGCTTAGTAGCTCTCGAGCGTAGGCCCGGCAATGTGCTCAAACCCGTTGCCCACGCGACGGAATACAACATTCTTGCAATAGCAGTCTAGTGTCGGCGACGACTCTCGCGGACAGGCCTTCCCATTGTGGGCGGCAGCGGCTGCGGATTTTGCTCACCTGCGCCTCCTTGCGTGGCGGGCCAGACCGTACGACAGCGCTTCGCCAAGGTGACGCACCCTCGCTCGCGATCTTTTTCAGCCGCTGCGCGACCAGGCAGCGCGTTAGCGACTGCTAGTGACTGTTTTCAGGTAGCGGGGTCAGCTCGGCATCACCGTAGCTGCCGTGGAGCCGCCCGTCCCGGGTGGGGGGGACGCGCGGACCCTTACGCCACGCCGTGCTCCTGATTCAGTCATTTTCCGCGCGCAGGCGATAGCCGAGGCCGGCTTCGGTGATGAGATGGCGTGGCTTCTTCGGGTCGGGCTCGAGCTTGCCGCGCAGGTTCTTGATGCAGACTCTGAGGCTCCTCGAGTCGTCGATGCGCTCCGGGCCCCAGATGACGCTCTGAACCACTTGCTCGCGGGGACGCAGCTCGTCGTGGAGCGCTCCCCCTCCGGAGCACTGATGATCCGTCGCCGCCAGGAGGCCAGCACCGACGCGACAGCCTCGGCGCGCTCG
>Ga0134126_10014323_pt1 | contig 10020 bp, 12 predicted proteins | sample KB31752_FD_96881 | JGI IMG/M metagenome (GOLD analysis project Ga0134126, IMG submission 96881) | Terrestrial soil microbial communities with excess Nitrogen fertilizer from Kellogg Biological Station, Michigan, USA - KB3-175-2 | ecosystem: Environmental > Terrestrial > Soil > Unclassified ...
AAATCTCGTCGTTTTTATAGATGGCCTCGTAACGCCGCGCGTCGGCGGCGGTGCGGCGCGCGTCGGCCTGCGCCGCGTCGGCTTTGGCGCGCTGCTCATCCAGCTTGGCTTGATAGTCGCGGGGGTCGATCTCCACCGTCAGTTCGCCCGCCGGGACCACCTGGTTGTCATCCACGCGCACGGATACCACCTGGCCGGCCACTTTGGCGCTGATCGGAATGACGTGAGCGTCTATAAACGCGTCGTCGGTCGATTCAAAATGGGAAGAATAAATATAGAAAGAGATCCCGCCCACAATGAGCAGCGAGGCGACTGCAATTCCCACGAACAACAACGTCCGTTTCTTTTTCTCAGACATGAAAGACTCCTTATTTAAACTCCTGGGCGTGTCCCAACGCGGTCGCCAAGTTGACCCGCGCCGTGTCATAGCGCGCGAACGCGTCGACTTGATCGTCGAGCGCGCGCGAAAGCGATGTCTGCGCGCTTAAAAGTTGAATGTTGTCTCCCACGCCGGCGCTGAAACGATCGCGCGCCATTTTAAGCTCCGTCCGGGCGAGCGCGACGGCCTGGTCGGCGGTCTGAGTTTCTTCAACCTCCGCCTCCAACGTGCGATACGACAGACGGACGTCTTCTTCCACCTGGGCGCGAATATCTTCATAGCGGCTTTCGGCTTCTTTCTCCTGCGCCCGATACTGCACCGTCACGCCGCGCGTTTGGCCGCCGGAAAAAATCGGCAGGCTCAGGCGTCCCCCGATGCTGCCGGTGCGGGCGGTGCTTTCGGGCGTGTTGCCGCTGAATCCATAATCGGCCGTGGCCTGGAGCGTCGGCGCATATCCCGAACGGGCGGCGCGCAGCGCATACATCGAAAGCTGTCGGCTTTCCTGGGCGACGTGGACTTCGGCGCGATCATTTTCAGCCTGAGCGATCAGCCGCTCGGACGCCGGAATTGCCGATAACGCGGCGCGCGGAACCTCCGGAAGCGCGATCGCTTGGTCCAGCGGCAAGCCGGCCACGCGTTTGAGGCGGATGTCGGCTTCCCGGGCGGCGACCTGGGCACGGATTAAACGCAGGTTTTCTTGTGCGGCGTCCGTTTCAGCGCGCGCCACGTCCACGCCGGTTGAAACGCCCGCGGTATGCTGGTCGCGCGCGAGTTTGGAAAGGCTCTGGGAAAGCTTGAGATCGGCTTGCGCCGCCGCCACGGCGCGCTGCGTGCGCTGGGCTTCTAGATAAGCCAGGGCTGCGGCGGCGGCGACCTGTTCGCGCGCCAGCTGCTCCTGCCACCGGGCCACTTCCTGGCTGCTGCGGGCGGCCTGGCGCACCCAGAAGGTGTTCAAATCAAGCAGCGTCTGGACCAGCTGGAGCCGCGCGTCGAAACTGTTGTAAGGGCCGATGACCGGGTTAAAACCCGCCAACGGAAACGAAGAGAAGCCTTCGGCCGCCAGATTGGTTTTAAAAACGCGCTGCTGCGAGACCGATCCGGTCACTTGCGGCAAGAGCCGCGCGGCGGCTTCGAGCGTTTTTCCGCGCGCTTCTTCGGAAGCGGCGTCGGCCAATTTCCGGGTCAGATTATTTTGAATTGCCAGCTGAACCGCCTGGGCCATCGTCAATGGCTGCCCATCCTTTTCACCCGCGGCAGAGGCGGCGAAAGTGCCGGAGCTCGGAGGCGCGGAGAAAACATCCGCCGGCGCCGGGCCGGCCAGCGCGGGAATAAAAACGGCGGCAAAAAAATAATGTCGAAGAGCCATGACGCTTATTCCTTACAGCGTAGCGGCCGGTGCGGAGCGAGTCCCCGATTCCCGAGGGTGCCGGCAGGAGGTGTGCCGCAGCTTGGTCAAAAGTCCGGCCAGCGTGGATTTTTCCCGGCGGTTGAGTCCGGAGAGCATTTGACGGATCATGGCGTAATGAGCGGGCAGATAATGATCGAGCCACTTTTCCCCCTCGCGGGTGATTTTGGCCAGCACTACGCGGCGATCGGTCGCATGGTCTTGGCGGGTGACAAAGCCCTTGCGCACCAGGCTGTCCACCACACCCGTGATATTGGCGCGCGTGACCAGCAGAAGCTGGCTCAACGCGTGGAGCGGGCATCCCGCCGGCGCCTGCTGGCGCAAAATCGAGAGGATATTCATGCCCGGGAGCGTCATGCCATACGTATGAAGCCGGTTCATCACGCAGGCTTCGGCCATCGTGTAGGTTTGAATCAGATCGAAGAGGACTTCCATCGACTGCGGATCGAACTCCCGGTAGCGCCGGGCGGACTGCGCCCGATAGGCCCGGTAATAGTCTTCCCGAAGCATCCAGGGTTCTTTGGAATCTTGCGTTGAAGGGATCGCGGGATTCATTCTTTTTCCTTAAAAGAATTCTACCGCTTTGCGGCCATAATGTCAATGGCTTAATTATATTGGCATTTAATATTAAGGGCTATCGTCGCGGGGAACCCCATCCGTTTCGCCATTCGGGCGCGGCCGCCGGCGGATCCTGCGCCCGCACGGATGCATTCTAGACACGAATTTCCCCGAACCGGATCTCGCGCGTGCTTTATAATAACGTTGCTCATGGGTCATTCCTTCGGCTTGTTTTTCGCCGTTTCCTGCGTCGCGGGCTTCGTCGGAGCGATGGCTGGCATGGGGGGCGGGATCGTCCTCATTCCGGCGCTGACTTGGCTGCATGTGGGGATCAAGCAGGCCATCGCGATCAGCATGGTGTCCGTCATCGCCACCTCCAGCGGTTCCGCGGCAGCCTATGTGCGCGACCGCCTCACCAACCTTAAAGTCGGCATGTTTTTGGAAATGTTTACCATCCTCGGAGCGCTGGCGGGAGCGCGCGTCACGGTGGCCGCCAATCCGCGCTGGCTGTTTTTGCTCTTCGGCCTGGTGCTCCTGGCATCCTGGGCGACCCTCTTCGCCCGCCGGGACGAGATCTGGCGTCCCGCCGCGCATCCGGACAATTTGAGCCGGTGGCTGGAGCTCGAGGGCAGCTATCCGGAAAAATCAGGCGATGTCTCTTACCAGGCGACGCGCGCGGGCTGGGGCGGCGCGCTGATGTTCGGCGCCGGCTTGGTGGCGGGCCTCCTCGGGATCGGCGCGGGCGCGCTGAAAGTTCTGATCCATGATCTGGTCATGGGGCTTCCGCCTAAAGTTTCGACCACGACGAGCAACCTGATTATCGGAGTGACCGCCCTGGCGGGCGCCAGCGTTTACTTGTCGCAGGGGCTCGTCGATCCGGGCTTGGCGGCCGCGGTCATCCCGGGCATTTTAGCCGGAGCCTTTTCGGGGACGCGCGTGCTGGTGCGCCTTGCGAACCGATCGGTGCGGCGGTTTTTTCTCGTCGTCTTGGCGGTGCTGGGAGTGGAAATGATCGTGCGCGGACTGCGGGGCGCGGGATGAAAATTTCCCGACGGGACTCGGGCCGGATGGAGGCGCTGATCGGATCGATCCTGGCCGTCGGCGTCGTCGGCAGCGTTCTTTTTCTGGCCGCCGGCTTATTCTGGCAGCGGCGCGCGACCGGGGCCATCCATTTGAATCACGCACTGCGGGGTACGAATCTCTTCGGATTTTGGAGCGGCTGCGCCCAGGCCGTCGCCGGCGGCCGCTGGAGTCCCGAGCTCCTCGTGAACCTGGGCATCGGGGTGCTGCTGCTGACTCCCTATGTGCGCGTGGCCGCCTCGGCGGTTTATTTCGCTTTCTTCGAACGCAACGCCAAATACGCCGGTTTTACGGCTTTCGTTCTCGGAGTGCTCACGTACAGCCTTTTCCTGCGCTGAAAAATGAGCTTAATGCGCGGCGGCCTTCTTCGGCCGAAGCGTCAATTGGCCGGCGGATGAAAAGGCGCGCGGACGGATGAGCAGCGTGGTCGTTAAAGACGAAAGCGCGGCGGCGGCGTAGAGCATGGCGATGACGACAAATTGATAGATCGCCGAATAAATAGGATCGCTTCCGGCCAGCACCATGCCCGCCATCAGGCCCGGAATCCAAACGATTCCCAGTGAGCGCAGGTTGTCGATGCGGGGAATCAGGCTCGCTTCCACCGCGGAACGTACATACGGCGTGACCGCCAGTACCGGGTCGGCGCCCAGCGAAAGCGCCGCTTCGATGCGGCCCGTGTGCGAAACCACCTCGGAGCGAAAGCGTTCCAGCGCCTGGGCGCTGGTATTCATGGAGGTGGCGATGATCATGCTGCCGATGGGAATGAGCGACATGATCTTCCACTCGATCACGCCGCAGAGCGTCATGAGGACGATCACGAGTCCGGCGCCCGTCGCCAAGCCATAGAGCGAGACGCGCAAAGCTCCGGAAATGCCGCGGGCCCGCCGCGCGGCCGTCACGCCGGCGGCCAGGATCATGCCCACAAGAATGATCACAGCCACCCACTTCGGCCCCTTGAGCGCGAAGGCCAGCACGTAGCCCATCAATACGATCTGCACGATGCCCCGGCTGAGGCCGACGGCGTTTTCGCGTTCGACGTGAATGGAATAAGTCCGCGCAAAGGCCGTGACGACCGCGCACAGAACGACGACGATGGCAGCCTGCCCCAAGCCCAGCGTAAGAGGCGTCTTCAAGAACTGGCTAAGCATGCGATTGGCTCGCCACGATGTCCAGGCGGGTTTGGCGCCCTTTTTCCATCACGAGGATCCGCTTGGCCAAGCGCCGCGCCTGCGTATCGTCATGGGTGATCATAAGACAAGTCAGGTTCATTTTCTGAATGAGGTCCTGGATGAGCGCTTCCACGCCGGACTCGGAAACGTCATCGAGCGCTGAGGTCGGTTCGTCGAGCAGAATAATTTCCGGCGAATTGGCGAGCGTTCGGGCGATATTGACGCGCTGCGCTTCGCCGCCGGAGAGATGGTAGACATCGCGGTTTTCATACCCGGCCAAGCCGACGCCTTCCAGGAACCGGCGCACGGCGCTTTCGGGAAGAATCTCCCCTCGCTGCCGGGGTCCGAAGCGCAGGTTTTCCGCCACGGTGCTGGGAAAAAGATGCGGCGTCTGCAGCACGAGCCCGATGCGGCGGCGCACCTCGCGCGGCGCGATGCGCCGGTAATCCACTCCGTCGAGATAAACCGTTCCGGCGGTGGGCTCGTCCAAACGGTTGAGCAGGCGCAGAAGCGACGACTTGCCCGCCGCGCTCGGCCCGACCACGGCCAGCACATCTCCGGCGCAAATTTCCAGGGAGATATCATCGACGATCTTCTTGCCCGCGACTTCACGCGAGAGGTGCTCCGTGCGCAGCAGAGGTCCGGCCATTCGCAAGCAGGGCTCAGGAGCGGGCGAGTTCTTTTAAAGCAACCGCTTTGCCCGGCGTCATTTCATACACCCTCGTGGGAATCGCGCGCCGCTTCAGCTCCGTCTCCAATTGAGCGGGCGTGCCGGTGAGCGCCGGGAACGTTCCAAAATGCATGGGAACGATGGTGCGCGCCTGAAGCATGCGCGCCGCCGCCGCGGCCTCGAAAGGCTTCATGGTATAGATGCCTCCGATCGGCAGGAGCGCGACCTGCGGTTGATAGAGTTCGGCGATCAGGGCCATGTCCGAAAACACCCCGGTGTCGCCGGCATGATAAAAGGCCGGCTCGCCGTCTTCTTGAATAATAAAGCCGAGGGGGGCGCCGGCGTAAAGCGTATTTTCGCCGTCCTTATAGCCCGAGGAGTGAAGGGCTTCCACCGCCGTGACCGTCACGTCGTCGACCCGCTGGCTTCCGGACACATTGATCGGCAGCACATTCTTGACGCCTTTCTGCTGGGCGATGGCCGTCAACTCAAAGCAGGCGATCACCGGGGCGTTGAATTTCTTCGCCAATTCAAAAGCTTCTCCCACGTGATCGAAATGCCCGTGCGTGATGAGGATCGCCTCAACGTGCGGGAAGGAAATATTTTTTGGCGCTTTGGGATTGGTGATCCACGGATCGATCAAAAGGATTTTTCCGCGACGCGTCGTAAATTCAAAAGCTGAATGGCCCAGCCAGGTGAGCGCCGGCTCCGCCGCTTGCAGCGCCTGCGCGCCGATCACAAAAGGAAATCCGAAAACGATCGATGACAGCAATATTTTTTTAAGCATTCTCATGGCGTTCTCCTTAAGTATTATTTATTTCGCCTCCCATCCTTCCATCCTTCCCACGCTATTTTAACTCGGATCCATGACTTCATCATCATTATCATCGAAGCGATCCTGAAAAATCGCCGCCTTGGCGATTTCCTATAATGGCTGCATCGATGCGCGATCTTGAAATTTTTCTGGGTGGATTCCTTTTCGGAGTTCTGGCGTGCCTGGCTTTATTAGCCAAAGTCCGGCGGCACGGCGCGGCTAAAACCTCCGCCGTTTCGCCCGAATCCAGCCCTTCGGAACAAGTCGGACACGACCGCGGCATTGAGATTTTTGATGACTGATCTCTCCCCCGCTTTTTTTCCGCTGAACGCTTCTCAGCGGGATCTTCTCGAACGTTACGCCCTGGCCGTCAGCCAAGCTCCTTCTTTTTTAAGTCTGACGAGTGACCGCACGGTCAAGAGTTTTTGGAACCGCCATATTCAAGACGCCTTGATGCTGGCGTCGCATCTCCCGCCGGAATGGTCGCAAAAGCCGCTGAAGGTTCTGGATATCGGAAGCGGCAACGGCATCCCCGGCATTCCCCTCGCCCTTGTTTTTACCCATTGGAGTGTGTTTTTGCTTGATTCTAATAACAAAAAATGCGGATTTCTAGATACGTTTTGTAAATTAAATTACATTAAAAATATTGCCGTTTTAGTGGGAAGAGCGGAGAAGCTCGCTCATGAGCCGTGGCGCGGATCGTTTGATCTAGCCATCGCAAGAGCGCTCGATAAGCTTCCCATCGCATTGGAACTCTCCGCCACGTTTCTAAAGCTCGGCGGTGCATTGATTGTTCCACATGGAACATCTTATAAAGATCAATTAAAAAAATCTGAAAGCGCTATTGATCTGTTGGGAATAAAACTTGTCAAAACATCCTCCTATTCGCTAGGCACAACTCCATTCTTATTACTGCATTTTGAAAAATATAAAGAAACCCCGACCCGTTATCCAAGGCCAACGAGTATGTTGGTAAAACGGCCTCTATGATTCCTTTGCGGGATAACGTTCCAAACAAAACGTTTTCGTTTATAAATTGGATTTTTATTTGCGCGAATATTTATGTGTTTATTTTAATGCTTCGTCTATCTAGTCCCCACGCCTTGCAACTTTTCGTAAATGAATGGTCGGTCATTCCAAAGCGGTTATTTTCTGATCCGTTCCATCAATGGACGACGTTGATATCAGCCATGTTTGTGCACGGTGGATGGCTGCATATAATTTTTAATATGTGGTTTCTATATCTATTCGGAGGTCCAGTCGAGGATAAAATGGGGCATTTTTGTTATCTCATTTTTTATCTATTGGTAGGGATACTGGCCAATGGGACTCAGGCCTATTTGTCTGCAAATAGTGTCATCCCTATGCTGGGCGCTTCCGGCGCAATCGCCGGTGTTCTTGGATCCTATTTTTTCTTCTATCCTCATGCTCGCATTGTCACATTGATACCATTAGGATTTTTTATTACAATTCGAGAAATTCCGGCATTTTTCTTTTTGGGTTTCTGGTTTTTGCTGCAAGCATTCAATGGAAGCATGATGATTTCTTCCCAACTTGTCAAATCTACTGGCGGCGTTGCCTGGTGGGCACATGCCGGAGGGTTTATTGCGGGCCTCCTTTTCAGCCCATTATTTGGTCCGAAAACATCCAAGTATCGATGAAAGGTTCCACGTGAAACAATGGTAAAAATACTTGCCGTGGCAAATCAGAAGGGAGGCGTGGCGAAAACGACTACTTCTCTTAATTTGTCAGCCTATCTCGGCTCCTTAGGTAAAAAAGTTCTCCTAATTGATTTGGATCCTCAAGCTAATGCGACATCCGGTATTGGAATTAATAAGGAAAGCGTCAACAGAAGTATCTATAACACTCTCATCGATCGAAGTCCTATCGAAACCATCTTATTAGTATCTCCCTCAGAAGGAGTTTCAGTTGTTCCGGCTAATCTATCGCTCGTGGGTGCCGAGGTCGAACTTGTAAACGTCGATCATCGGGAAACGCGGCTGCAAGAATCTATTTGCGAAAACGGCTTTAAAAATAGATACGATTTTATAATTATTGATACGCCTCCATCGCTTGGTCTCTTAACCATCAACGCTTTGACCGCAGCTGAAAGCGTTTTAATTCCTATGCAATGCGAATATTATGCTTTAGAAGGCCTGGCACAGCTATATAAAACGATACAACTGGTAAGGCAAAAAACGAATCCATCTCTCCATATCGAAGGCCTCCTTTTTTCCATGGTGGACCTTCGCTCCAATCTAACGGTCCAGGTTATGCAGGAAGTGAAAAAACTTTTAAAAGACAAGGTCTATGAGACGGTGATCCCGCGTAATATCCGGCTGGCGGAAGCGCCTGGGTTCGGAAAATCAATTCTGGCCTACGATAAAAATTCCAAAGGCGCCGAAGCTTATGAAAAATTGGCCAAGGAATTCTTATCCCGCCATGACGCGCTTCAAAACGAAAAAAACGAAGCGCCATCCCTTGTTTCTGAGCAAAAGATGGAAGAGGGATCGACCCAGGAGGTCAACGCATGAGATCGGCACTTGGCAAAGGACTAGACGCGCTGCTTTCCGAAGACACGGTGGCCAGCGTCACGGCGGCCGGCGCTGTGGTTTCGATGCTGCCCATCGCCCGGATCAAGCCGAACCCGAAACAACCCCGGCGCCATTTCGCGCCCGGCGCGCTCAGCGAATTAACAGCTTCCATCCGGCAGCGCGGCGTGCTCCAGCCCATTCTCGTTACAGCATCGGCCGACGGTAATTATGAAATTATCGCCGGCGAGCGGCGCTGGCGAGCGGCGCAATCGGCGGGCCAAACGGAAATTCCCGCGCTCATCCGCGCCGGGACCCCCGTGGAACATTTCGAAACCGCATTAATTGAAAATGTGCAGCGGGAAGATTTAAACCCCATCGAATTGGCGCAAGGTTATCAGCGGCTTCACGACGAGTTCAGAATGACGCAGGAAGCGATTGCGCAGGTCGTGGGAAAAGATCGCGCCGTGATCGCCAACACGCTGCGTCTGTTAAACCTGCCCGCCTCCATCCAGCAGGCATTGACGGAAGAAAAAATTACCGCCGGCCATGCGCGCGCGCTCGCGGCGCTGGAAGATCCCGCGGCGCAAAGCGCGCTTTTTCGGCAAATCACCGCGGACCATTTAACGGTCCGCGCCGTCGAGCAGGCCGTGCGCTCCCAAAAAGCCGTCCGCGTCCGCGAGCATGTGCGCGCCGCCGGATATGAAACCCGTTCGGCGGACGTGAAGGCCATCGAAGACGACTTACAGAAAACGCTCGGCCGCAAAGTGGAGCTGCGCACTGCCGGTCCTGCATCGCACAAAGGATGGATCAAACTGGAATTTTATTCCCTGGACGATCTCGATCAATTAATCGCCCGGCTAAAAAAAGCGCCGCCTGCTTGAATTCGGAAAGGACGGGGGCCGCGTGAAACGCCTCCTTAAAAATTTTCATCGAAGGTTTTTGCCTTTCGTTTTTCTTTTCCTGCCGCTTGCATCGTTCTGTGCGGAGGCGCCGGATTATCCCGTATATGTCGCGCAGGTTCCCAATCCCAATGATTACACGCTCTTTGCCAACGCCGGTTGGGACGGCAATTGGTATGTCGGATACAACACCTGCTGGGTGAAGAAGCTGCCGCCCATTACGCCCGGCCGCTACAGCCGCGCCTATATTGGAGCCCGGCTGGGACGCATGAAGCTCCTGCGCCCCGGCAAAAAACCCCGGCAGCAGCGGGCGGTGCCGGGGGCGATTGATATGGCGCTTTCTTCGACCGCCGCCTGGACGTCGGCGCAAAGTTTTTTTCTGACGGGGACGGAACAAATTCCAACGGACGGCGATCCGGAAAACGCCGTTGAGACGGCCGGCGAATCCCAGTGGTTTTGGACGGAAGTTCCTATTCAAGACGTGAATTTTAAAGGAGACAACTACCTCGCAT
>Ga0134126_10014325_pt1 | contig 10019 bp, 10 predicted proteins | sample KB31752_FD_96881 | JGI IMG/M metagenome (GOLD analysis project Ga0134126, IMG submission 96881) | Terrestrial soil microbial communities with excess Nitrogen fertilizer from Kellogg Biological Station, Michigan, USA - KB3-175-2 | ecosystem: Environmental > Terrestrial > Soil > Unclassified ...
ACTGTTTGGACTCAAGGGCGAATCTCCCAGCGCAAAGATAAGAGAGACGAAACTCACTTTTCGAGAGCCTGACATCGATGCCTGCGGGCAGAAGTAGAGGGGAATGGCAATCGAGTAGACGAACGCTCTGGGCGAGATTTAGCTCCGACCCTAAATGAAATGAGGAGAACGAACGTGCCATATCGAAGACGATGCAAGGGCGTGATGATCGGCGTGCTCTCCGCAGGGCTGGCGTTGATTTTCCCGGGGTGCAGTTCCAGCTCGAAATCGAACGGCACTGATTCAGCCGGTGACGGCGGCTCAGCCATTCACCTGGACGCGGGCTGCATGATAGATCGCGTCGACAAACCATCAGAATCTTTTCATTATTCCTACAAATATGCGAGCGCCGCCACCTGGGCCAACTACGAGGCGGATATCACGCCCACCTCGATTGACGGAACGACGAAAGACTCTATGGGCTCGCGTCCCGTCCACGCCGTCCGTTCGAACTCAGACGGCTGGGATAGCGCAGTGCTGGCGTTATCCAGCCTGACGTTCACAGCCCTGACGGGCAGGCTTGCTGGCCTCGACGGGACTTCCGCAATTGCCAGCCATGGCGTGGAACAAGTGAACGGCTATAGCGCCACAAAATACGCGATCGACACCGCGCACGCCAATGCGTCGGACCAACAGACGCTCGAAACCCTCTTCGGCAAGGGCAGCTTCGATGAAGGCACCGTGTGGATGGGCCCGGATGGTTGCGCCGTGAAAGTCATGTTGGATGAAGTATGGCCGATCGACAATCGCATCGAAAAGCGGCACTACGAAATTGCGAGGATTAAGAAGTGAGCGCGGCTGGATGACCGCTTCTGCCGAGCAAGGAAACAGCGGAGGCTGTAATGTCGGATCTCTGTAAACAATGTGGAGCGGCGCTGACCGAGCGCGATGCGTTTTGTACAAAGTGCGGAGCGCGGCGCGGAAATCCGTCGGAAACGGGCACGAGCCGGCACTTCTGCACCAAGTGCGGCGAGCCATTTGCGGCTGAAACCAAATTCTGCACGAAGTGCGGGTCAGAAGTTGGCGCTGGCGCGGCCTCTTCTGTTACGACGGCAAGCGCAACGCCAAACTCCGCTGCTCATGCGGACGGCGGTAGCGTTTTGGCAGAAAACGCCGCGCAAGGTGCGCTCCCTTCCCCCACACCTCCGATGCACATTCCGAAGGCGGCAATCGTAGCGGCTGTGGCGATTGTGGTCATGCTGATCCTCGGCGGAATCATCTCCGCAGCGCATCGCGCGCGAGAAAGGGCGCAAGAACGAGAAGCCGCAGAAAACATTGAGAAGAGTCTCAACAAATCCGCGGCAGACTCGAAGGATTCGGCGGCAAAAAGGCAAGCGAGGTCATCGTCGGACGCTGACCTCCAGAAGAATTTGGCTGATTTGCAAGCGGCGGCGAACGCGCTGGGAGCAACTTCCGGCAATCCTGGCGCGAATGGCGCGTCCTCCAATTCAGGCGCCGCGAACGCAACTTCCGCGGCATCGGCGAAACCTTCTGCGCCTTACGGCTGGACGCTTGAAAACGGCAAACTCGTGCCTGCTAAAGCCCCCGAGGCTCCCCCAATGCCGAAGGCCGATCCAATTGAGCCCGTGGCCGCAACGGGCAATCAGGCGCACGACTGGGCGCTCAAATATGAGCGCACGCTCGGCGGCCCGGAGGCGGACCTGGTGGTACGCACCGGCGACATCAACAATCTGGGATTTGGGTGGCCGCAGGGATTCGATCCATTTTCCGGGCAGTCAACACCGCCTCACCAGTGGCCCAATATCAATAAAATTCCGTCCGGCGCGCCGGATGGAACAGATCGAATCATGCTCGGCACGAGTGTGATGCCCGTGCACATGGTCACACAACATACCGCAGGTCAAGCAGACAAGACCCTCGTTGATTCCATCGTAAAGCTGATCGGAGGAGACGGGTATAGCGGTTCGCTCGGAGATTGCTTTTCAATACGTAATAACTTGCCGCGTAGCATCCGGGACAACCCACCACCGGACGGCAGACTAGACCAGCTACCGAATTATCTTCAGATCGCAACAGTGCCGACCGAGTTTGCGGCAAAATGCACACGCGAGCGACAGCTGACGATGCCCACTCCAATCGTTCTGCCCATGGGCGCATTGCCGGCGAAAATCGACTCAGTGCTATTCCAAATTTTCGTGGACGATTTTCAAGCCCCCAGCCTGCACTCGCATTTCCAGGTGGACTTGAATGGCACACGCATTCCCACTTTTGAATCCGCCATCAATTCAATCGATCAATCGGGACCCATCGGCCAGCTGGTGACTGTGAAGTTGTTGCCGGAATATTGGCCGCTCCTGAAATCCGGCACGGTAAAGCTGCTGTTTGACGATCCCACAACGCACGTGCCGGATGGCTACGCCGTCGATTTTGTGCGCATTTTGGTGAACCCGCATAAATTCAAATATCAGGTATCGCTCGCCGTTTCGGTGGTGGACTTGGATGCGGGGCATGCGCCGGTTGCGGGCGCGACGGTGACGGCGGCGCTCGAATCGGCGACGACCGACAAGAGCGGGAAATGCCAGCTCACAGGAATGCCCGCGGGCCTCGTTGTGGCAACCGCAAGTGCTCCGGGATACGACGAAAATTCCGCGCAAGTGGCTCTGGTGGCAGGACAGGCGGGCGCAGTAGAGATCCAAATGCACCGCCACAAGGAAAACATCGCGGCGCTCGAGCAATCCATCGCGCAGACGGGTTCGGCCGAGATTTACGGAATTCATTTTGACACGGGTTCGTCAAAGCTCCGCCCGGACAGTTTGCCGGCGCTGAACGCGGTGCTTGGCCTGATCAACAACCATGCCGGTTCGCGCTGGATCATTTCGGGTCACACCGACAATCAGGGCTCGGACAAGCTGAACGTTCCGTTGTCGAAAGCGCGCGCCGCTTCCGTCATCGCCTGGCTTACCGCGCATGGCGTCGCGGCAAACCGACTCGAGCCACAAGGATTTGGCGCCACGCGCCCCGTCGCCGATAACGCAACGGCGAATGGAAGATTCTTGAACCGCCGCGTCGAAGTCGCGCTGGCGAAATAATTCTTACGGGGAGGCGATGTGAAGATGAAATCTATGATTCTGGGACTGCTTTTTGTTTTCGCTGCGTGCAGTTCGCGAGCGGCTTACGCTGCGGCACCGAAGGATGCTTGTGCACTTCTCACACCGGCCCAGGTCAGCGCTGTTCTGGGCGTCCCTGCCGCAGGCAAGGCCCTCGGTTCAAAGAGTTGCATTTGGGTTCAGACCGGCGTGAAGCCGGGCTCGCCAAGAGGGAGAGTCGACGTCGTGATCCTGATTATGCAGGGATACACCCAGGGGTATGCGGTAGCGAAGATGCCAAACGCACCAACCTCCGCAATGCACGTGAGCGGCCTGGGCGATGACGCCTACTACCTCAGCATGACCTCCGGCGAGGCCATGGAACTCCGCGTCAAGAAGGGGAGCGTTGCATTCGGTATCCTAGTGCAGCGCAGCGGCACCCTCTTTACGCCTGACCAGATCAAGGATAAGGAAAAGACACTGGCGCTGGAAGTTCTCGCGAAGCTGTGAAGGGCTTGCCGTGGCAGTGGACGATTAGTCGCCGCTACAAGCGGAAGATCAAATTTGAGGAGGATAACGATATGAATTGGAAATCGAAAGCTGCAGTGACTTTCGGGGCCATTTTGGCGTTCGCGCTGGGAGCTTCGCGAGCAGCCTACGCGGCGCCGACGGCGGACAGCTGCGCTCTGCTCACACCAGCACAGATTCAGAAAGTTCTCGGACAGCTGTTCGGCGCTCCCGCCGCGAGCAAATGGCCGCCGGCCTACGGTAAACAGCCCTGGGGCACGCAGTGCCAGTACGATTCGCAAAAAGGACCGGACACGAAGGTTACTTTCATCGTTTACATCGAACAAACAGCCGCAGAGGCGAAGCAGACGTTCGACAAATTATCGATGTGGTTTCCCGCCAAATCGAAGCCGGCGGTCGGAGATGCCGCGTACATGGACAACAGCCATGCGATTCACGTGCTGAAAGGCAAAGTTCGCTACTACATCTCAATCGATCCTGCGAATGAAAAGCAGGTGAAGGATCTGGCAACGTCTGTCGCCGGGCGCATTTGAAATCGGCGATACGCAGCAATTTCTTGGGCCTGAATTGGATTTTAGTCTGAATTGAACCTTAAGAGGAGGAACCAATGAGGAAGACCACAGTGGGGTGGATGGTTTGTTTGGCGGCTCTAGGCTTCGCGGCCACAGCGCTGTTGGCGCAATCGCAGTCGGGAAAGCCCACGACAGACGTGGCGAAGGCGGCAAGCGCGCAGCTCACGCCGCTGAACATGAAGACCGGCGTTTGGCAAACGACTATGACCGGGAAGTACAGCGGACTTCCGCCACAAATGGCGGCAGCGATAAATCCCACTCCCCATGCGTACAAAAGTTGCGTCAAGCCGGAGCAGTTGTCCAAAGATCAGTGGGCCAAAGGGTTGGCTGGATACAAGTGTTCCTCCATGACTGTGCTGAAATCCACCGGCACCGACGTGGACGTGCAAGCCACAGGGTGCGACGTGAGCAATGGCATGACGGCCGGGGGACACGGCAAGTTCCACATGGTGGACTCGGGCCACCTGACAGGATCGATGGATGTGACGTTCAGCGGCAACACTCCTTTTGGTGACAGCGGATCAGTGCACATGCATGCGGATTACACCAGCAACTGGATTGGCGCAAGCTGCCCAGCCGACATGAACTGAAAAGACGAACGAGCGTCGCCGACGCCGTGCGACAACTTTCTACACGGCGTCCGTCAGCGACGCTAGCGCAGGGTTCGCCTTTATCCGTGTGGCTGTCTGATGGGAGAACCGCGTGAACCGAAGAATGGTTGGTGTCTCGCGGCGCGTTGCATTGACGTGGCGAGAATGGTCGCACTGATGAGTCATTGCTGAGCGTCATGAAAGGAAGAGATTGACGTGAACTGGCAATGGCTGGTCACACGCGGGTGTTTGCATTGGCGGCGACCGGTTTGCTGCTGGCCGCTATGGGATGCAACTTCGCTCCTCCCGAACAAGTTCAGAAGGGCGCTGCGGAAACGGCATCGAAGACAGCGGTCACGTCCGCTATATCTTCGACCAGCGGCGCCAATCCGGGAATTAATCTCCAGTGCGCAGCGGACCGTATTCAAAAAGCTTCCGCGCCGTTCCACTGGTCATACAAGAAAGTAGTACCGCCAATGACAAACGCGGATTGGGAAGCAGACGTGACGCCGGATTCCATTGCGGGCACGCTGATTGATAGGTCCGGCACGCGGGCAGTCCATGGCGTTCGTTCCGACATCACGGGGTGGAATACTGCCGTGCTCACCTTGACCGGCCCGCTTCCAGCGAGCACGTTCGCGTTGGTGAACAACTCATCCGCCATTGTGCGCGATGGCATCGAGAATGAAAACGGCCAAGACGCGATCAAATACACCATAGATACGACGCAAGCAACGGGTGGCGAAACAAACTTGATCAAAAGCGTGCTCGGCGCGAGCGGTTTTATCAAAGGCACGGCGTGGGTGACGCCGCAAGGATGCCCGGTGAAATTTGTTCTGAATGTTGAGCAGCACAATAACGACGGTACGGTGGAAAGACAGCATCACGAAGCGAACGTAACCACGCCGTAGGCTCTTGAATTTACAGCCAACCAAGGGCCGGGGCTGCCTGACGTACGGCGTTTCCGCTAACTCGGATTCATCGGCCAAGCACTGAACGAAGGGAGAACATAATGCTGCCAGAACAGGAAGCGCAAGGAATCAAAGATTATCTGGCCGCGCGAGTCCCTAAGCGGCCGAAGCCGCGCTTCAGCGGAAAGAAGCAGTGGTTCATCGTGCTCCTCCTTCTGATCGTGTTGGGCGTGATGTATGCTGCTCTAAATCCGTGGGCGTTTTTCATGGGCGGAAATTTTCATCCCTTCGGTTATTGGGAGGGCTGGGGGCGGATGCATTCCACAACAGCAGGAGATTATTTCGTCTATGTGATGATTTACCCGAACATGCACACCAGAGGCACAATCGTGCCCGCCGAGGCCGTCAATGCTCGTCTGTGCACGCCCAAAGGAGACCGCTACTACCTTCATCTCGGTGGCGGTATGCCCTGGGGCTACTATGTGGACTCGCTCGGTAAATCGATTCACGTCTACATGTACAACTACAAGACCTTCAGCCCGGACGATCGTCCAAGTTTCGACCTGTATGGCAAATGGGGCCAGGGTGAATTGATTGCCGACGATCGCAAACCCCTTTCGCGCGCTTTTTTGCCCGATGGAACGCTGCGGCCCAATGGCTCGCGTTTCATGCTTTCGGAAGCCGAAGACATTCAAGTGACGCTGCATGAGGGCAGCTTTTCGGACTGGAAAGCGGCCTGCTCGACAAGGCGTTGAGCAAATATTCCAAACGATCATGGCAACTGACGCTGTAAGGCCTGTCATTATCGGTCCGCGCGACCGCGAGAGCTTCTTTGAAGCGCAGCGTCGCAATCGTCGCGCGACTTGGCGCCTCTCGGCCGTCGCGGTTATCGCTACGGTCGTGATGGGCATCCCGCTCGCGTTGACCATTACACCCCTGCTTTACGCCGCCATGTTAATCATCGCTGACACTGTGAGTATCTGGGCGCCGCTGCCGCCTAGTTTCTGGCAGTACGCCAACGAACTCGCTCGATACGGAATGGTGGGAATAGGGTGGTTGACGCAGGGCAAGGCTGGGAATCCGCAGGCTCTGGTTCTCGGGTTGGCAGTACTGCTCTTACCCGGTGCTATTTTGTCCGTGGGACTGTGGCTCGGAGTGAATGCGCTTTTCCATCGCGCCGGAGTCGGAGGCGCGTTGCTGGCACTGAAGGCGCGCGCGCCGAACCAATCGGAGCTCAAGGAATTGCAGCTGGCCGACGTCGTTCAGGAAATGGCCATTGCCGCGGGCCTGCCAGTGCCGAAGATCATGTTGATTGACGCGCCCGCCGCCAATGCCGCGGCTATCGGAACGTCGCCTAACGACGCGCGCATCGTGGTATCGCGAGGACTAGTCGAGCAACTCAATCGCGATGAACTGGAGGGGGCTCTTGCGCATTTGGTTGCGTCAATTAGCAACGGCGATTTGCCCATCGCTTTCCGTGTCACCAGCGTTTTCGAAACTTGCGGGCTGCTGGTCGCGATTATCAACGCTCCGTTTGGTCGACGATCGCGCGGCACGCTGTGGCGAATTGTTCGTTATGGATTGTTCGGGAAAAAAGATAGCGAAAGCGCCGCACTGGAAGCAACTGCTATGTTCGCGCTTCTCACGCGCAGCGTCGGACTCGACACCGACGACATCGACGATGTCTTCTATAGCGCTTCGCACAAGAAGTCGATTTTCCGCTCCGTCCGAACCTTCCTGCTGTTCCCCATCTTTCTTACAAACACGGCCATCAAGCTATCGCTCTGGTTTTTCTCCTTCAGCATGCTTGGCCTGAGCATGGCGCTTCTCTGGCGCAAGCGCAAATATCTGGCGGACGCCTGCGCTGTGCAACTCACTCGAAATCCCAATGGGTTGGCGGAAGCGTTGCGAAAGCTCAACAGCGAGCGCGGCCCGATTCCGGGAGGAGCATGGGCTTCGCATTTATTCTTGGTCAACCCCGCGGGAAGCGACCGAATGGATGACCCTAGGGCAAACGCCGCGCAACAGCAGATGTGGACGCGGATGTGGGCCGCATCGGAAGCAAGCAAGACCAGCAATTCGTCACCGTCAGCTCCCGCGGATCTACCGTCCGTCATGAGACAAATCACTGCGACGAGGAGCGCGGCCTTGGCAGGAGACGCCAATGCGATAGCGCGCATAACGGCGTTCCGCCAAGCCGCCGCAACCGCGCTCGGCAAATCTGTGGATGAAATGCCCAGTCTTACGGAGATCGCTGCGGCGCAGCACGGCGATGCGGCGGCATTGCGCCGTCTGCGGGAATTCGGCAATACGAAAACAACGACGCAGCCGGCCGCGAGCAATTCTCAGGAATCCTTTGATTCGTCGAATACCGCATTCGCCGGCTTCTTCCCATCGTTGAAGCGCCGCCTGAAGTGTCTCGATCGCATGGGCGCGCACGTCGAGCTTGAATCCGACGGAGGCAAGTCTTGGATTGTGATTGCGGTGCTGGCTGTGCTTCTCGGGCCGTTTGCCTTGGCCGCCCTCGCGCTTCTTTTAATTCTGATCGCGATATTGACGTTGGCGAGTTTGGTATTTCTGATGCTTTGGATGGCGGTAATTCACCAATTATTCGTTGTGTTCCTGCATCATTAGCGCCAGGCATTTTGGAAAACAGGATGGTAAGACAGTGTCAAATGCTACGTTGATTGTGATAGGCCTTATCGCGGCCGGGCTGCTGATTTGGTTTATTGCCGTATTCAATTCTTTGGTGGCGTTGCGCGTCCGTGTTCAGAACGCCTGGGCGGACATTAATGTCCAACTCAAGCGCCGGCACGATTTGATTCCCAATCTCGTCGGGGCGGTGCAAGGTTACATGGCGCACGAGCGCTCGACGCTGGAGGCCGTCACTGAAGCGCGCACGAAAGCCGTGGAGTCAAGCAGCGGAACGGTTGCCGATCGTTCGCAGGCCGAATCGGCTTTGAGCGGCGCGCTATCAAAGCTGTTCGCGGTCGCCGAGCAATACCCGCAACTACGGGCTGTCGAAAGCGTGCAGTTGCTGCAAGAGCAGCTCACATCGACGGAAAACCGAATTGCCTTCGCCCGCCAGTTCTACAACGACGAAGTGATGAAGTTCAACACCGCGCAGGCGACGTTCCCGCGCAATCTCTTCGCTGGAATGTTAGGCTTTTCCCCTGCGACTATGTTCGCCGCCGAAGAGACTGAGCGCGCAAACGTGCAAATAAAGGTGTGAGTGTTAGATTTTTGTCGTACGCGCTGATGTCAACTGAAGGCGTCGTAAAGCCCACATCACTCTGCTTGCAAGCGCATCGAATCCAGCTAAACTGATGCCTCATGGCGAAGGTTTACGCAGGGACGTCGGGGTGGTCCTACCCTAGCTGGAAACCGCGATTTTATCCGGCAAAACTTGCTTCCGCGAAATTCCTGAACTTTTACTCGACGCGATTGAATTCCGTGGAAGTGAATTATACGTTTCGCCGCTTTCCGACCGAAAGCCTGCTGACGCGTTGGATCTCGGAGACGCCTGAGGAATTCAAGTTTGCGGTCAAAGCGCACCAGATGATCACCCATATCAAGCGCTTGCGTGAAGCGGGCGAGTGGCTGGCTCGCTTCGTCGATTCTGTAAAATTGTTGCACCAGGCGAACCGGCTGGGCCCGATATTGTTCCAATTGCCACCGTACTTGAAATGCGATGTGGAATTGCTGACGAGTTTTCTCAACGAAATTCCACGGACGGTGCGGGCGGCGTTTGAGTTCCGGCACGAGTCGTGGTTTTGCGAGGAAGTTTTCGCCGCGCTGCGCGAGAAAAATGCCGCCCTTTGCGAAGCCGAGAGCGACAAACTGGAAACGCCCAACGCCGAGACCGCGGACTTCTCCTATCTGCGCCTGCGCAAAGAGAGCTACTCAACTAAGGCTCGCGAGGCTATCTCAAAGAGAACAAAGCACCTTGCCGGTCGCGGGGACGTTTTTGTGTACTTCAAGCATGAGGACACTCCGGAGGGAGCGCTCTACGCGGAAGCGTTGCTTGCTAAGTCCGAAACTGCGCCTTGAATTGCGCGAGTCGCCAATTTGCCTTGAGTGCATTCTGCGCCAATCCGTCAGTGCCTTCAAACATGGAGGCGGATGTCTACGCGGTTTTAGTACTTTCGTACCGCAGTTTTGCCTCAAAAAAAGTGACTTGGCTCCTATCGACCTTCCTGGAGCTTTTCCCCACAATGGAGCCATGTCAAACACAAACGTACTTCTCGGACAAGCGTGGGTTGAGCGGCATTGGTGGTGCGTGGACTGTCGCGTTCCGACGGACCTCGACCGCCATGGACGCTGTGGGAGCTG
>Ga0134126_10014327_pt1 | contig 10018 bp, 10 predicted proteins | sample KB31752_FD_96881 | JGI IMG/M metagenome (GOLD analysis project Ga0134126, IMG submission 96881) | Terrestrial soil microbial communities with excess Nitrogen fertilizer from Kellogg Biological Station, Michigan, USA - KB3-175-2 | ecosystem: Environmental > Terrestrial > Soil > Unclassified ...
CCAGCGCGCGCGAGTTGGAATCGAGCTCGGATTTGCTGAGCGGCTGGCGATCCGACGCCTTCGGCGCGGTAAGCACCGAAACCGGCGGTAACTCGAATTTGTCGGATGATTTGCGCGCTGGCGCACGCGGCGCGGCTTTCTTGCGCGGAGCGCGCGCCGCCGGAGCTTCTTCATCCTCTTCCTCATCGTCGATCGCTTCGTCGAGATCGCCGTCGGAATGCGGTGCCAGCGGCGGCCCGGCACGGCCACCCAGATTGGGCTCCTGGCGTTCAAATGAGGCCGCGCGCGCTGTCGGCGCGCTCGCGACCAGCGCGCGGTAGGCCAGGGCCATTAGCCGCCACAGCCGTGCCTTGGCGCTCATCGCAGCATGAAATGCCCATCCCAATGAGACCGAAGCGCCATCATCCTCCTCGACGAACGGCGCGTCGTCGTCCTCGATCGAGTTCAATTCTTCCGGGGGGCGTGAACCCATGCCGCCGGCGATCAGCAAGGTTGCAACCGTCCCGGCGCCGAAAATGATCCCGAGCACGAAGCAGTAAAAGAAATTGGGTGGACCGAACACAACGGCGGGAGCGCGCACCAGTGCGTCGCCGACGACGCCGCCAAGCCCGGTTGGCAGCGGCCATGCTCCGCCATGGGGCCAGCAGCTTGCAAAGCCCGCCGACATCACCGTGCACAGTACCCAGCACGCGAGCCGCAGGGCTTCGCGGTCAAAGGTGCGATGGGTCAGCATGCGCCAGCCCCATATCGCCACCGGCAGGATCAGCATGATCGCGCCAAGGCCGAGGATCTGCATCAGGAGATCGGCGCCAATCGCGCCGGGATAGCCGATGACATTGCGGATCGCGCGCGATGTGGCGTGGCTGAGGCTCGGATCCTGCACCGACCATGTCATCAGCGCCGCCGCGGCGATACCGGCCAAAGACAGCAACCCGAGGCCTGCGAGTTCGCGCAAGCGCCGCGCCAAACCCTCGCGCATCGTTGCCGGCAAGTGGCCAACCAGGGGAATCACGCGTTCGATCGCGGGCATGCTCATGAGGACCTGCGATTGGAGTCAGGAACAGGTTGAAGCACGAGTGACAAGGAAGCTGCGCTTTCTTCCTCGTGGCGAGAAACGTAAGCCATGATGCGTTGCGATTTCGAAATCATCATCGTCAATCCAGAATTTCGACCAGACGGCGCAACGCCTCGGCGGTTGTTTCGCGGTCCTGCACCAGCGCCAGGCGAATGTAGCCGGCGCCGGGATTGCCGCCGTCGGGCTGTTGCCGCGCCAGATAGCTTCCGGGCACCACCCGAACGCCGCCATCCCTGTAGAGTTTCACCGTCGCCGCTTCGTCGCCGCCATGGGCCGATACATCGAGCCAGAGACAGAAGCCGCCGGCGGGCCGGCGATAGCCGTAGCGATCGCCGAGAATCTGGTCGGCGAGATCGAATTTGAGCCGGTAGAGCCGGCGATTCTCCTCGACATGTGCCTCATCGCTGTAAGCGGAGATCGCGACATGCTGCAGCGGCACCGGTACCTGGGGTGCGGCGACATTGCGCAACTCGTGAAACATGCCAAGAAACGTCCTGTCGCCGGCAGCAAATCCGACCCGCATGCCCGGCAGATTCGAACGCTTCGACAGCGACTGAAATGCCACGACGTTGGTGAAATCCGGGCCGGCGGCTTACAGCATGCTCCCGGGAGCGGTCCGGGTGTAGATTTCCGAATAACATTCGTCGCTCAGGATCATGAAACCAAAACGGTCGGCGAGCTTTTTCAGGCGGCCGAAATAGTCCCGTGACGCCACCGCGCCTTGCGGATTGGCCGGCGAGGCGATGTAGATCGCGACCGCGCGTGCGAGTGTCGCGTCATCGAGCGCATCGAGGTCCGGCAGGAAACCGTTGGCGAGCGTGGTCGGCAGATAGATCGCCTCGCAGTCGGCGGCGCGTGCGCCGGCGCCATAGGCGGGATAAAACGGATTGGGCACCAGGATCGCAGGTCTGCCGCGACGGGCGCCGACATAGCGCGCCGCGGTGATCGCGGCAAAAAACAAGCCCTCGCGGCTGCCGTTGAGCACCAGAATCTCGCTCTCGGGATCGATTGCCCGAGGCAGGTCAAACCGGCTGGCAAGCCAGTTCGCAGCAGCCCGCCGGAACGGCTCGATGCCCTTGGCGATGGGGTAACGGCCGAACTCGCCGATGTGCCTGACCAGTACCGGCCCGACAAAGTCAGGCACCGGATGCTGCGGTTCGCCCAACGATAGCGTAATCAACGGCTTACCCGGCAGGTAGGGGGCCAGCAGCTCGGCCAGCCGCGCGAAGGGCGAACGTTCGCTTTGCGGGCTGCCGGCGCCCTGCGGCGCGCGGGATGAAGCGGTCATTGCCATACTTGAAGCGCCAGCACTGTTGGGACAGCCGATCGCACGTTGAAACCGGTCCGTAAAAACGGATCAAACCACCATAGATACGGCGAGGTTAAGACACGATTAACCATCGGCCGGCAGCGGATATCCGGTCCCGCAATTCCCATAAAAAGAAAGGGGCCCCAGCTTGCGCTGGAGCCCCTCAACGGTCGGGGCATTGCCGGGTATATGCCCAAACCGCAGTTCTGGGCGCGACGAGCGAAGGCCGCGCCCCCGGGAGAACTTACATGTTGTAGGCGCGCTCGCCGTGATCGGTGATGTCGAGACCCTCGCGTTCCGCTTCGATGGTCGGACGAAGACCGATGATCACGTCGACGATCTTGTAGAGGATCGCCGAACCGATGCCGGACCACAGCAGCGTCGCCAGTACGGCCTTGCCCTGAGCGATCATCTGCGTGGCGAAGTCGTAGGTGCCGGCATTGTTGCCCGCGATGTTGGTGTAGTCGGTGATGCCGACGCCACCCAGAGCCGGGTTGACGAGAATGCCGGTGCCCAGCGCCCAGATGATTCCGCCGATGCAATGAACGCCGAAGACGTCGAGCGCGTCGTCGTAGCCGAGTGCGTTCTTCACGGTCGAGACGAAGAACAGGCAGACCGGAGAGACGATCAGGCCCAGCACCAATGCGCCGATCGGGCCGGCAAAGCCGGAGGCCGGCGTCACCGCGACGAGGCCTGCCACCGCGCCGGAGCAGATGCCCAAGAGCGAGGGCTTGCCCTTGATGATCCATTCGGAAAGCAGCCACGACAGCGAGGCGCCGGCGGTTGCCACCATGGTGTTGACGAAGGCCAACGCCGTGGTGCCGTTCGCTTCAAGGTTTGAACCGGCGTTGAACCCGAACCAGCCCACCCAGAGCAGCGAAGCGCCGATCATGGTCATGGTCAGCGAGTGGGGAGGCATCAACTCCTTGCCGTAGCCGACGCGCTTGCCGATGATGAGCGCACCCACCAGACCGGCGATGCCGGCGTTGATGTGCACGACGGTGCCGCCTGCGAAGTCCAGAGCGCCGGCGCCCGCGAGCCAGCCGACATTGCCGGTGACTTCATCGAGCTTGGCCTGTGCGGCAGTTTTCGCAGCACCGTCAGCCGCGGCGGCGAGCGCCTTGGCGGCAGCGGCGACATCGTCGGGCGCGGCCACATACCAGACCCAGTGCGCAATCGGGAAATAGACGAACGTCACCCAGAGCAGGATGAACAGGAACACCGCGGAAAACTTGATGCGTTCGGCGAACGCGCCGACGATCAGGGCCGGGGTGATCATCGCGAACGTCATCTGGAAGACGAAGTAAGCGAGTTCGGGGATCACGACTCCGTTGGAGAAGGTTGCGGAGGTCGAACTGGCATCGATGCCGTGCATGAAGGCCTTGCCGAACCCGCCGATATAGGGGGTCATGCTGCCGCCATTGCCGAAGGCGAGCGAGTAGCCATAAAGCGTCCAGACCACGCCGACCAATGCGACGATGGTGAATACCTGCGTGAGCACCGAGGCCATGTTCTTGGTCCGAACCAGACCGCCATAAAACAAGGCAAGGCCTGGAATCGACATCATCAGGACGAGTGCGCTGGATACGAGCATCCAGGCGGTATCGCCCTTGTTGGGAACGAGAGCCGGAGCAACTGCGGCGGCGGGGGCGGCGTCCTCGGCAAACGCTACACCGGCAAAGCCCGCGACACAGAGCAGGCCGAGCGCAGCGATGGCCAATCCCGCGCGGGTTGGACGTTCGAACGTCATTTGTTTTACTCCTGATTGGATAAAGTTGAGCGCGAAATCAAAGTGCCGCTGCGTCTGCCTCTCCCGTGCGGATGCGAACCGCATGGTCGAGGTTGATGACGAAGATCTTGCCGTCGCCGATCTGTCCGGTCTTTGCCGCTGACGTGATGGCGTCGATGGTCTTGTCGACCTGGTCCGAAGCGATCGCGACCTCGATCTTGATCTTGGGCAGGAAGCTCACCGCATATTCAGCACCGCGATAAATTTCCGTATGGCCCTTCTGCCGGCCATATCCCTTGACTTCCGTCACCGTGAGACCGTGAACGCCAATGGCGGTCAGGGCGTCACGGACTTCTTCGAGCTTGAATGGCTTGATGATCGCCATAACAATTTTCATGGGTCTTATCCCCGCTTGGGCCCGGTCCAGACGCGACCGGGCGTTCTCGACTGAGGTTCACCACGCGGAGAAGTTCGCGACGCGGGCACAGCCGGGACCCATAGAATCAAATGCCGTGCCAGATCGGCCGCGTTGCCTAACGGTTTATGAACGTGGGGCTTTTAGGGGGTTGCCGGATTCGAACCAACATGCGCCATTCGGTCGCGCTCAAAATCTAGCCATGCCAGCCCAAACCGTAGGCAAGACAGACTCCGGACATAATTTTGCTCAACCGGAGGGCAGAGAAAAGGTATTTTGATGAGGAGTTACCTTATAAGCCTCCCCGCGATCCCCTTCGCATCGGGTCCATCGAGCTGCGACGTCCTTCAGACCGCCAAATCTATCAGGCAGCCAGGTCTCGCTCGGTCACGATCCTGTCGATCAGCCCCCATTCGCGCGCCTGCTCTGCCGTCATGAAATGATCGCGGTCCAGCGTCCGCTCGACGTCCTCATAGCTGCGCCCGCAATGCTCGGCATAAAGCCGGGTGATGCGCCGCTTGGTCTGCTGGATCTCCTCGGCATGAATGAGGATATCTGACGCCTGCCCTTGAAAGCCGCCCAGCGGCTGATGCACGTGGAGGCTGGCATTGGGCAACGCGGCGCGTTGACCGCGTGCGCCGGCCATCAGCAGGAAGGAGCCCATCGAACGCGCCGTACCCATGCAAAGCGTGTGCACCGGCGACTTGATGAACCGCATCGTGTCGTACATTGCGAGGCCGCTTGTAATCACGCCGCCATACGAGTTGATGTACAGGTTGATCGGCTTGTTCGGATTATCGGCCTCGAGAAACAACAGCTGCGCACAGATCAGGCCCGACAACGCGTCGTTGACCTCGCCATTCAAGAAAATAATGCGCTCGCGCAACAGTCGGGAATAAATATCGAAGGATCGCTCGCCGCGGGCGGACTGTTCGACGACCATAGGGACGAGTTGCATCATGTCGCGCATCGGCGATCTCCTTCCAAAGAGTGTGTGAGCGAATTTAAATCGAGGCCTGTTCAGGCTGCGCGCATCAGATCTCGACGGTTGCTGTTGGCCGCGCGGGGTATCGAGTGGCCGTGCTCGATCTGATGGATGATACGAAACCGGGTCCCGCCGCTATGGTTTGGCTCGATCCGGAAGGTCACGCTGCTTTCGAGAAATGGTGGCTCGGCGTCGCGGACCCGATAACAAATCTCCTCGCCCGCGACCGACGATACAGGTTCGGATTCCGCCAGATCGGTTTGCGGAAGCCAGCGCGCGCGAAGCGCCGGAATCGTCACGGCGCGCCAGACTTTTTCGGGCGGCGCATCGAGATCATATTCGAACACCAGCTTTCGTTCGTCGTCGCGGTCACGCGTGGGTGCGTCGCTCATTGGTCCAACTCCTTCAGAAGATCCTGGAGAGCTTCCACGCGCCGCGGCCAATAGGATCGATATTTGGTCAACCACCTGCCGATGCTGACAATGCCGTCCGGATCGACTTCATAATTGACGAACCGGCCCTGACGCTGCTCGCGTACCAGGCCCGCGGCGCGCAGCACGGCGAGATGCTGGGACATCGCCGGCTGGCTGATCGCCATCCCCTCGCGCAAGCCGCTGGCATTCATGCCCCCAGCCGCCAGCTTTTCGAACACCGAACGGCGGGTCGGATCGGCCGGCGCCTTAAAAATATCGGTTTCCATCATCAATATCACATAAGCATAGACTTATGTGATATGCAATAGCCAACCCCGGCAGGAGGAAGCCCGGTTGATGAGCCGAGCTTGTTTGCGTTGTGTTGATTTACTGCAGTGCCTCGCCATGTTGCGAAATGTCGAGGCCTTCCAGCTCGTGCGCGCGGGATACTCGCAGCGGCACGAACGCGCTCACCAGCTTTAACAGCACGAACGTCACGCCGCCGGACCACACCAGGGTAACCACGACGCCGTAGAGCTGAATCAGCAATTGCTGGGGGTTACCTTCGATCAGGCCCGACGCTCCGCCGATCGAGGCGGTTGCGAACACGCCGGTCAGCAGCGTCCCGGTCAATCCGCCGACGCCGTGCACGCCGAACACATCGAGGGAATCGTCGTATTGGAAGCGATGCTTCAACCAGGTGCAGGCCCAGAAGCACGCCAGACCGGCGATCACCCCGATGACGATGCCCTGCCAGGGCGCCACGAATCCGGAGGCCGGGGTAATGGTGCCAAGACCGGCGACCGCGCCTGAAATCATGCCGAGCACCGATGGTTTGCGCCGGATCTTCCATTCGAGCGCGCCCCAGGTCAACGCGCCCGCGCAGGCTGCAAGATGCGTGGCGATGATCGCCATCACCGCGCGCGGACTAGCCGCCAGGGCCGATCCGCCGTTGAAGCCGAACCAGCCGACCCACAGCAGTCCGGTGCCGACCACGGCGAGGGACAAATCAAACGGCGACAAATTCTCGACGCCATAGCCGTGGCGTCGGCCGATCACGCCTGCCGCGACCAGGCCGCCGATGCCGGCGCTGAGATGAACCACCAGGCCGCCGGCAAAATCCAGCACGCCGATACGGCCGAGGAAGCCGCCGCCCCATACCCAATGAGCCAATGGCACGTAGACGAACATGAACCAGCCGATCGAGAACAGCAGATAGGCCGAGAACCGCATCCGGTCGGCGACGGAGCCCGCCACCAGCGCCACGGTGATGATCGCGAAGGTCATCTGGTAGAGCACGAACAACGCTTCCGGGATCGTTTTCGCGGCCGGATTGACGCTGTCCATGGTCATGCCGGCGAGAAATCCGCGATCCAGCGTCCCGAGCCAGGGACCGTCGCCGACGAATGTCAGCGAATACCCGAACGCCACCCACAGAATCGAAATAACAGCCACGGCTGCGAGGCTTTGCGCCATCGTCGCCAGCACGTTTTTCTTGCGCACCATGCCGGAATAGAACAAGGCCAGGCCGGGCACCGTCATCATCAGCACCAGCGCGGTCGCAACAATCATCCAGGCGGTGTCGGCGGTGCTGATGGTCGAGCTATCTGCAAACGCCGGCGTCGCAAAACCGAGCATCGCCGCAACGATCGTTGCCAGACGCGCGCATGATCCGCCGCAACGCCAGCGGTCCGCTGCAACGGTCAAGTGCCCTGTCAGCCGGTCTTGAGCGCGATCGGACGTAAACCCGGATTCCGCCCTTGCTGTTCGCCGATGACCGGCAAGCGCGGCCGGCGTCACCGCGCGATGCAATGGTGCCCCCATGATATTCCCCCGGCCTGTCATGATTTATTGATCGCGCCCCAGGCGTCGTTGCCGGATGCGAAGGACTTGCGAGCTTATGGACGTGCGAGAAGTCAGAGCGCGTCGCTATCGGTTTCGCCGGTCCGGATCCGCAACGCGTGATCGATCGGCGTCACGAATATCTTGCCATCGCCGATCTGCCCGGTGCGGGCGCTGGCGGTAATGACCTCGACCGCCTTGTCAGCGAGGTTCGCGGCGACGGCGATCTCGATCCGCAGCTTCGGCAGAAAGTTCACGACATATTCGGCACCGCGATAGACCTCGGTGTGTCCCTTCTGGCGGCCATAACCCTTGACTTCGGTCACGGTCATGCCGGTGACGCCGATCGCAGTGAGCGCCTGGCGCACCTCGTCGAGCTTGAAGGGTTTGATGATGGCAACAACGAGCTTCATGGTCTGGCCTTCATTTCCTGGACTCCGAAAGTCGGTCACGGCTTGCGTGTCGCACCGGGCAAGCCTTGAATTCCAAGTCTGGCATCTTTCGCCGTGAATGGCACAAAAAGTTGCAGGCTTGCCCAAAAACCTTGCTGCCGCCGACCCACCGCCCGGTAGCCCCCTGTACAGGGGCCGGGATTATCCGTCAAAATGCCGATCTATTATTGCCGTTTCTTTGCTCACCCATTCGTTTCAGCACCTAAAGGGAATGAATATGCCAAACCGATCCTGGTTTTATGCATCCGACGGCCAGCAACAGGGCCCTTATCCCGATGCCCAGCTACGCGAACTGATCGCCCGGGGCACGGTGACCGCGGACACGCTGGTCTGGAGCGAGGGAATGGCGGGCTGGCAGCGGGCAGGGGAAATTCCGGGCCTGGTCTCACGCGCCTCCTCAAACTCCTTGGGTCCACCCGCCGTTCCACGCTCCGGCGTTCCGCAGGCCAGCGCCGGCGGCGGAGCGCTTTCGGTTGACTTCGGAATCTGGGACTTCACCTGGCGGTCTCTCGTTCTCGTTATTGGCGTGGCGTTCGTCATCCCCGCGCCATGGGTCATGCTAATGTATTTCCGATGGATCGTTTCCTGCGTGCGCGTTCCGCAGCGTCCAAATCTCGCCTTCACGGGCAGGGTGAACGAACTGATGTGGTTCTACGCGTGGGTGCTCCTCGCCATTCTCGCGAGTTGGACGCAGTACCGATTGCTCAACCTTGCGGTAACCGTTACCGAGTTCGTGCTATATTTCCTCCTGGTGAAGTGGTTCGTTGCCAACCTCAGTTCAAATGGCCAACCTCTCGGGCTCCGGTTCACCGGTTCGCCCTGGGGCTTCATTGGCTACACCCTGCTGGCCGCCATTGCCGTTCTCACTATTGTCGGCTGGGCGTGGGTTTACGTGGCGCAAATACGCTGGATGTGCCGCCATATTGAAGGCGCCCGGCGCGAGATCATTTTCAACGCTACCGGGCTTGAGTTTCTCTGGCGTTCACTTGTGATGGTGATCGCGTGCGTGTTCATTATTCCCATTCCGTGGATGTATCGTTGGTTTGCCGGCTGGCTGGCATCGCAAACCGTATTGGTCGAGAGAGGCGCGCAAGCTAACGCCTGAGGTGGCTCACTTGCGCTGGCGAAGCGAGCCTTCCTGCGCGACCGAGGCCACCAGCGTGCCGTCCTGCTTGAAGATCATGCCGCGGGTCAAGGCGCGCCCGTCCTGCGCGCTCGGCGAGTCCTGCGCATAGAGCAGCCATTCGTCAGCGCGGAACGGGCGATGAAACCACATCGCATGATCGAGGCTTGCCGGCATCAAGCGCCGGTCGAACAGGGTGCGGCCGTAACGCGCCATTGCCGCATCGAGCAGCGAAAAATCCGATGCATAAGCGAGCGCGCACATATGCAGCGCCGGATCGTCCGGCAATTTCGACGCGGTGCGGATCCAGACGTGGATGCGGCCGTCGTCGATTTTCTCGCCGAAATAACGGCCGAGTTCGACCGGGCGTAGTTCGATCGGACGGTCGGATTCGTAATAGCGCCGGATGAACTCCGGCATCTCACGGAATATGGGTTGCTTGGCGACCTCTTCGGCCGTGAGCTTCTCCGGCGGCGGCACATCCGGCATCTTGTCCTGATGATCGAAGGTGCCTTGTTCCTCGACATGAAACGACACCATGATCGAGAAGATCGCGTTGCCGTGCTGGATCGCGGAGACCCGGCGGGTCGAATAGCTCTTGCCGTCGCGCAGCCGTTCGACCTCGTAGATGATCGGAATTTGCGGATCGCCCGGCAGGATGAAATAGCACTGCAG
>Ga0134126_10014328_pt1 | contig 10018 bp, 8 predicted proteins | sample KB31752_FD_96881 | JGI IMG/M metagenome (GOLD analysis project Ga0134126, IMG submission 96881) | Terrestrial soil microbial communities with excess Nitrogen fertilizer from Kellogg Biological Station, Michigan, USA - KB3-175-2 | ecosystem: Environmental > Terrestrial > Soil > Unclassified ...
CCGCCTGGTTGGTCACCTCCGCCCACCAGATCGCCCACCTCCGCGTCCTCAGAGCCAATAATCAATGGCATTCATTCTGGAACTGACCCTCACCCACTTCTAATCACACCCGGTTACAATTTGACGCCAGGCTTATGGAGGCCGCGACAGAAACAATATTTGCAGCGGAGCAGAGTTTGATGAAGTCGCGCTCAACCCAGGAGGAGGCCGGCAAGATGCCGGCCGCACTTAGCGTTGGACGCGGGCGCTGCCGCCGTTCATTATGGCTTCCACTTCTTTCAAGGTCGCCATGCTGGTGTCGCCGGGGGTGGTCATGGCCAAAGCGCCGTGAGCCGCGCCGTATTCAACGGCTTTTTGCGGGTCGTTGAATTGCATGAAGCCGTAGATGAGGCCGCTGGCAAAACTGTCCCCGCCGCCGACGCGATCGAGGATTTCCAGGTTTTCACGGTGCCGGGCCTCGTGGAATTTTCCGCCGGACCAGCAGATGGCGCCCCAATCATTGCAGCTCGCGGATTTCACGGCGCGCAAAGTTGTGGCGGTGACTTTGAAATTCGGGAATGCCTTCACCGCTTCGTGAATCATTTTCTTGAAGGCGGTGACGTCGATTTTGGAAATGTGTTCGTCCTGGCCGTCCACATCGAAGCCGAGGCAGGCGGTGAAATCCTCTTCGTTGCCGATCATGACGTCGACGTGCTTTGCGATTTCCTTGTTTACCTCCTGCGCGCGTTTCTGGCCGCCGATGCTTTTCCACAGGCTGGGGCGATAATTGAGGTCATAGGAAACTACAGTGCCGTGCTTCTTGGCGGCCTGGACGGCTTCGATGACGAGCTTCGGCGTGGTGTCGCTGAGCGCAGCAAAGATGCCCCCGGTATGCAGCCAGCGAACGCCGAGTTTGCCGAAGATTTCGTCCCAATTGAAATCGCCGGCCTTGAGCTGGCTGGCGGCGGTTAAGCCACGGTCGGAAACGCCGACCGCTCCGCGAATTCCGAAACCGCGTTCGGTAAAATTCAAACCGTTGCGCACGGTCCGCCCCACGCCATCAAATGGAACCCACTTGATGAATTCCGTGGCGACGCCGCCTTGCAAAATAAAATCTTCGAGCAGCCGGCCGACATCGTTGTCCGCAAACGCGGTGGCGACGGCGGTGCGGAGGCCGAAGCACCGGCGCAGGCCGCGAGCGACGTTGTATTCGCCTCCGCCCTCCCAAACTTTGAATTCGCGCGCGGTGCGAACCCGGCCTTCGCCGGGGTCGAAGCGCAGCATGATTTCGCCAAGCGAGAGGAGATCGTATTTGCAGGAGCCGGGAGGTTTTATTTCTAATTTCGACATTCGCGCGATAATGGATAGGAGGGAGGATATTTTCTGTCAAAGGATTTTTGGCTGCGGATGGCGAGGTTTAACCACGGATGGGCGCGGATGAACGCGGATTGGGAAACGGTGTCAGTTGCTTGTGGGAAACATCGAACATCCAACATCCAACATCGAACATCGAATGTTGCGGCCGAGGTGGCAAGGCTGCAAGGCAGGGGCAAATGTTTTCCCGTTTGCCCACTGGCCAAGGGCAGGGGGCTTTGTTAGCTTCACGACATCATGAACTTTCTGGCAAGGACATGGGTAGGCGAATGGATCGAGGGATTGGGCAATATCGCTTTGCTCGCGATGGAGGCGTTGCGCTCGCTCTTTCGCTGCCGGATCGCGTGGCGGGACTTGCTGTACCAGATTTATTTCATTGGCGTAAAATCGCAAATGGTGGTGCTCGTCACCGGCGCGTTCACGGGAATGGTATTGAGCGCGCAGACCGCAATTCAATTTCACAAGGTCAAGATGGACACGGCGACGCTCGCGGCGGTGAGCGTGGCGATGTGCAGCGAGTTGGGCCCGGTGCTGACGGGTCTGATGGTGGCGGGCCGCGTCGGCGCGGCGATCACGGCAGAGATTGGGACGATGAAGGTGACGGAGCAGATCGATGCGTTGCGCACGCTGGCGACGCATCCGGTGGATTATTTGGTGGTGCCGCGGATAGTGGCGGGATTGTTGGTGCTGCCGTTGCTGACGGCCGCGGCGATTCTTTTGGGCATCGCAGCCGGTTACGCCGTCAGTGTGTACTATTATAACATCGATCCCACCTATTTGTGGGCGAATATGCTCAAGCACACGGCGGACACCGACGTGGCGATTGGCTTGATCAAGGCATTTATCTATGGCGGGATTGTGGCGCTGGTGGGTTGTTACAAAGGGATGACGTGCGGTGAAGGCGCGGAAGGCGTGGGGCGGGCGACGACGGAGGCTGTGGTGTATTCGTCCATTGCGATTTTGATTTCGAACTTTTTCCTGACGCTGTCGCTCGGCTCATTTTTCAACGGGACATGAAGAAGATTTGCCAACTCGGAAAAAAATGGCCGCATGGCCGGGATGCTGATGTCGTTTTGCGGCGAATTCCTTGCAACCGCCGCGGCAATTCGCGCATCGACGGCTTAATTCGATCGAAAGGCCATGGGCAACAGCTCCTGACACTTTACCCGCATGATTGAAGTCCGCAATTTGCAGAAAAGTTTTGGGACGCAAAAAATCCTGGACGGCGTCACACTGAAAATCGAAACGGGCGAGTCGGTGGTCATTGTTGGCCGGAGCGGCGGCGGCAAGAGCGTTTTGCTCAAGCACATGATTGGACTGCTGCAACCCGATTCAGGCGAGGTGCTGATCGATGGCGAGAACATCGAGCCGATGAATGAGCGCCAGTTGCTGCGCGTGCGGAGCAAGTTTGGGATGTTGTTCCAGGGAGCGGCGTTGTTCGATTCGATGACCGTGGCGGAGAATATCGCTTTTCCGTTTCGCCGGAACAAGAAAATGACGCAGGCGGAAATTGACTGCCGGGTGGAGGAGGCGCTGGAGGTGGTGGATTTGCCGGGCATCCAAAGCAAGAAGCCCTCGGAACTCTCGGGCGGCATGAGGAAACGGGTGGGCCTGGCGCGCGCGATCGTTTACCGGCCGCAGATCGTGCTGTACGACGAACCGACGACGGGACTGGATCCGATTGTTTCCGACACCATCGACCAATTGATTTTGAGAGTGCGCGACCGGCTCAAAGTGACTAGCGTGGTCGTGACTCACGATATGCGTAGTGCGCGGCGCGTGGGCCAGCGCATCCTGATGCTGTATAACAAAAAAATTTACGTGGCGGGGTCTCCCGACGAAATTTTCAATTCGAAGGACCCGGTCGTGCGCCGCTTCATCGACGGGGTCTCGGACCTGAAGGAGATTGAGTTTTAATATGGAGAAAAAGCGTCTGGAATGGAGAGTAGGCCTGTTCGTTTTTATCGGATTGGCGGTCCTGACCGTCTTGCTGGTGCAATTCAGCAAGGGGACTTCGCTGTTCCGGCCGACGTATGATTTGTACCTGGCGGCAAAAAACGTCGGCGGCTTGAAACCGCGCTCGGCGGTGCTGATGTCCGGCGTGCAAATCGGCCAGGCCTCGGACATCCGCCTCAATCCCGAGGGCACGAACGTCACCATCACGCTCAAGATTTACAAGCAATATGTGATTCACAAGGACGCGCAAGTCCTGATCGAACAATCCGGTTTTTTGGGGGATTACTATGTGTCGATAGTCCCAACGCAGAACCAGGGTGGCGTTTGGCAGGCGGGAGATCATCTTTCGGCGGAGGAGCCTTTTAATCTCCAGGAAGTGGCGCGGTCGGCGGTTGGTTTTATCGCGCGCGTGGACGAAACGGTGAAAAAACTGGACGCTGCTGTTGCCGACGTCCGGCGGCTCGCGTTAAATGAGCAAACATTGACGAATCTTTCCGCGACCGTGGCCAACCTGCGCGTGGCATCCGACCACGCCATCACCGCCGTCGACAATGTGAACACGCTCGTGTCTACCAACAGTCAATCGGTGGCGGAAGCGGTGAGCAACGTGGTTTATTTCTCGGACCAGATCAACGAGTTTGCCTCGGGCCTCAAGGGGGTGCTGGCGACGAACGCCACGTCGCTGCAGGCCTCCCTGAAAAACATTGAATCATCGACGGTCGTGTTGAAAAATGTATTGCTGGATGTCCAGGCCGGCAAAGGCTTCGCCGGCGATGTGCTGAGAAACGAACAACTTGCGACGAACGTGGATACGATAGCGGCCAATCTCACCATCACGACGAGCAACCTCAATCGCCTTGGGTTGTGGCGTTTTCTGTGGCATAAAGAAATACCGCCGAACGAAAAAGATGGCAAAACCCGCAAATAATTTATGACGCTTTGGGTCATTCGAATTTTTTTCATCCTCCTCTGCACGGTGGGCGGCTACGCCGTTGGCGAGGTGCATCCCTATTACCAGGATGTCCCGTATGCGGGATACATCGGGATGGTGATCGGGTTCGGTTTCGGGTGGGTGATGATCGCCATCGACGAAATGCTCAAGGGCTTTTCGCTGCGCGCTTTTTCGGCCACCACGTTCGGTTTGCTGCTGGGGACTTTTGTGGCGCTGCTGGTCGATAAATCAGGATTGTTCGAAAACGTGGACGAAAAACCGACGCGCTGGCTGATCCGGCTGTGCCTGTTCCTGGCCTTCGGCTATATCGGGATCATCCTGGCGATGCGCAGCAACAAGGAGGATTTTTCACTCATCATTCCTTACGTGCGTTTCTCGCGGCAGAATCAGCCGGACAATTTATTTCTGCTTGATACCAGCGTGATTATCGATGGGCGGATAGCCGATTTGATTGATGCGAATTTTCTGGAAGGAATCATTGTCGTGCCGCGTTTTGTGTTGCGGGAGCTGCAGGTGGTGGCGGATTCCAATGATCCCATCAAGCGGGCGCGCGGCCGTCGCGGCCTGGAGATGCTCAATCGCATCCAGCGCAATGCCCGCAACGAGGTGAAAATTCATGATGGCGATTTTCCGGAGGAAACCGGCGTCGATGCGAAGCTCGTCCGGCTCGCGCGCAACCTGAACGCGAAGTTGTTCACGAATGATTACAATCTGGCAAAGGTGGCCGAGTTGCAAAAAGTGAGTTGTTTCAATCTGCATGAGCTGGCGAAGTCGCTGCGCGTGGTGTTGCTGCCGGGTGAGATACTCAGTCTGCGCGTGGCTCGAGAGGGTCGCGACAAAGGGCAGGGTGTGGGTTATCTTCCAGACGGCACGATGGTCGTCATCAACAACGCGAAGGATTTAATCGGGCACCAGGTGGACGCACAAGTGCAGAGCACGCTCCAAACCGGCGCGGGCGTGATTGTCTTCGCAGATTTGCAACCCGCTCCGACGCTGCCGCGCGGCGAAATTACGCAGGTGAAGGTATGACCCTCGTGACTATTTTCAAGGCATTCAGCGTGGCCGAGGCCGAGCTGACTCGTGCGCGCCTGGAGGCGAACGGTTTTCACGCCGTGGTGATAGGCAAGCTGGCGGCGTTGAGCATGGAGGGCTACTCCCAGGCCACGGGCGGCATTCGCGTGCAGGTTCTGGAAAGCGAAGCTGCTGAAGCACGGGCGTTTCTCGATGCCGACGACACGCCTGCCGGATCTGCCGAATGATTTTCTTTCCAGTGCGAAACAGTTTCGTCGCGCTGCCATTTTCATGAACGCCTCGAATTCAAAGAAGATTTCCCAGCTCAAAAAAGTCCTGCCTGCGGGCGAAGTTCTGTTCAAGGATTCGATCCCGGAAAAATACTCGGGCGATAAGTGGTTCGCATCGCACAAGCCGGATGCCGTGGCGCTGCCGCGCTCGACGGAGTCGGTCTCGGCGCTCATGCGCTTTGCGAATCGCCACGCGATACCCGTGACCGCTCGCGGCGCGGGCTATGGTTATGTGGGCGGATGCGTGCCGATTCATGGAGGGATTGTGCTTTCGCTGGAGCGGATGAACCGCATCAAGGAAATCAATGCCAACGATTTTGTGGCAGTGGTGCAGCCGGGCGTGATTACGGAAACGATTCAGTTGGCGGTGGAGAAACAAAAATTGTTTTACCCACCGGACCCGGCGAGCAAGGCGGATTCATCGATCGGCGGGAACATCGCGACGAACGCCGGCGGACCGCGATGTTTGAAATACGGCGTGACGCGCGATTATGTGCTGGGACTGGAAGTCGTGCTGGCGAACGGCACGGTAGTGCGCGTGGGTGGGCGGACGCATAAGAACAAAACGGGGTTTGAGTTCGCGCGATTTTTTCCCGGCTCCGAAGGAATGCTCGGCATCATCACGGAAGCGACGCTGAAACTGATTCCGCTGCCGCCGTTTCGTGCCTGCCTGGCGATTGGTTATGGCTCGATGCGTGATGCCGTTCGGACATTGCACGCGGTTTTCAAAGCGGGTTTTTTGCCGTGCGCATTGGAAGTGGCGGATTCCTTCACGCTGGCCGCGGCCTATAACCGGACCAGAAGCGAACGCTTGCGCGGTTGCCGCGCGCACTTGATTGTGGAACTGGATGGCCAAAAGAAATCCGTGCAGGGAGAAATTCGCGACTTGGAAAAAATTGTGCGACAGCACAGGCCGCTATTCGTCGAACGCGGCCTGGGTGCGCGCGAATGCGAGAAGGTATGGAAAATTCGGCGCGAGTTTTCATATTCCTTGCGCGACACGGGACTGACGAAATTGAACGAGGATATTGTGGTGCCGCGCGGGCGATTGGAGGATTTGTTTCGCTTCGCGGCCGAGTTGCAGAAAAAGCACGAATTGCCGATTGCGTGCTTCGGCCACGCAGGCGATGGAAACATTCACACCAACGTAATGGTGGATTACACCAAGCCCGGCGCGGATCGCCGCGCGGATGCGGCGCTGGATGATTTATTTCGTCAAGTCGTCGCGTGGGGCGGCAGCATCACCGGCGAGCACGGCATTGGCCTCGCCAAAAAGCCCTGGTGGCCGCTCGCGGTTTCAAAGGAACTGCGCGAGTTGCATCGCACGATCAAGCACGCTGTGGACCCAAAAGGGATTCTCAATCCGGGGAAGTTTGTGTGATTTGACCGATTTTATTTTTTCGTCCCGCGCTAAACGCGCGGGACAGAATATGGGGCGGCACGGCAGCGCCGCTCTACCTATGAGTTACTGCAGTTCAAAATCCACCGGCTTGCCCGACGCGGAGTCTTTGCAAATCCACAATTGAAATTTTCCGGGTTCGACGAGCCAATGGCCGGCGGGGTCGAAGTAACCCAGGTCGTGCATGGAAAGCGTAAAGGTCACCTTTTTGGACTCCCCGGGGTTGAGATGAATTTTCTTAAAACCCTTCAATTCGCGCACCGGGCGGGGGCCAGCCGTGGCTGCGATATCGCGGATGTAGAGTTGCACGACTTCGGTTCCAGCGCGGTCCCCGGTGTTTTTCACCTGCGCCGTTGCTGTCAGGGTTCCTCCGGGGTTAAGCCTGGATGGGCTGACCTGCACCTTGCCATAGTCAAATTTCGTGTAGGTCAAACCGTAGCCGAACGGGTAAAGCGGCGTGATGGGCGCATCGACGTAATTGCCCTTGTATTCACCAATGCCGGGGCGGCCCGTGTTGTAGTGATTATAATAAATCGGTATCTGGCCGACGTCGTAGGGGAATGAAATGGTCAACCGGCCTGAAGGACCCGTGTCGCCAAACAAAACATCCGCCACGCCATTCCCGGCCTCCACGCCCCCTTGCCACGCTTCGAGAATCGCAGCGGCGTTCGTATCGATTTCGGGAATCGTGAGCGGCCGGCCGTTGAATAGAACCACAATCACCGGTTTGCCGGTCGCAACAATGGCCCTGAATAATTCCATCTGGCGCCCAGGCACGCCGAGATGCGTGCGGCTTTTGCTTTCACCGCTCCAGTCGCGCGGTTCGCCAAGCGCGAGCACCACGACGTCCGCCTCTTTCGCGGCGGACACGGCCCCCTTGATGTCCGCCGTGTTGTTCGTGATGTTACAACCTGGCGTAACAGTGAGTTTGGAGCCGGCGGCAAGTTTTCCGCGAATTCCGGTTGCCAATGAAACAGCATCCTGCGGACGTCCGCGTGAAGCCCAGCAGCCGAGCATTTCCGCGCGCGCATCCCCGAGCGGACCGATCAGCGCGATTTTTTTCGCCCGCTTCGAAATCGGCAGGGCGTCGCCTTCGTTTTTCAAAAGCACGCACGATTTGGCGGCGGCTTCCTCGGCGAGCACGAGCGCGTCGGGTCTCAAATAGGCGTCTTTGTAGCGCGTTGTGTCCGTGTAAGGTTTCTCGAAGAGACCTTTGATGAATTTGACGCGCAGGATGCGGCGCACGGCTTCATCAACGGTCGCTTGCGAGACTTTGCCGCCCTGAATTTGTTGCGGAAGCGTCTCGTAATTGCTGGAAACCATTTCCATGTCGACACCGGCCTTGATGGCGATGCGCGCCGCTTCATTGGCGTCAGCCGCGACGCCGTGAGGAATGAGTTGCTCGACGGCCTGGTAATCGCTGACGACAAATCCCTGGAAGTGCCATTCGTCGCGTAAAATATCGTTCAGCACATGGCGATTGGCGCTGGCGGGAAAACCGGACAGGCAATTGAATGCGCTCATGACCGTCCACGCACCGGCATCAATGCCGGCTTTGAATTGCGGCAGGTAAAAATTGCGCAAGGTGAACTCGGAAATTTCAGTGGTATTGTAATCGCGCCCGCCTTCCGCCGCGCCGTAGCCAACAAAATGTTTCATGCACGCGACGACACTTTCAGGATCGGCAACATTGGTTCCCTGGAAACCGCGCACGTTGGCAGCAGCATAGAGGCAACCCAGATAAGGATCCTCGCCGAAACCTTCCGCAATGCGCCCCCAGCGCGGATCGCGGCCGAGGTCCACCATCGGCGAGAAAGTCCAGTCATTGCCGCCGGCGGAAGTTTCCCGCGCGGAAATGCGCTGGGTGCGTTCGAACAGCTCGGGCTCCCACGCGCACGCCTGGCCGAGCGGAATCGGAAAAATAGTCCGGAAACCGTGGATGGCGTCGTGGCCAAAAATGAGCGGGATGCCCAGGCGGGTGTTTTCGACGGCGATGCGCTGGAGGGCGTTGCGGTGGATGGGCGTTTCGATGATCAGCCCGCCGCCGAAGAAGGAGCCCATGTCGCCGCGCTCGATTTCGTCTTTGTAAATTTTTTCAGCGCCGACGTCGTAGGTGTTTTGATGAAGCTGGCCGATTTTTTCATCGAGCGTCATTTGCTTGAGCAAATCATCGACGCGTTTCTCCACCGGTTGCGTCGAATCCTCGTAAACGTCCTTCATGCCGTTCTTGTTCAGATCGATCCAACCCTTGTGATAGATATCCGGCGCCGCTCCAAACGCATTCATGGCAAAAAGGGTCCCCAGCAGAAAAAGCGTTCTTTTCATCCCGTTCACTGTGCCTCCGGGGACACGTGAACTCAAATGGTTTTCCCTGGAGTGAATGCTCCAGCAGCATGTCGTTTTTCTTTGCGGTTCTTGTGCGGTTGAATTATTTACGCTCAATCGAATGGGCGCCTTGATTACTGCCCAATCAGCACCACAAACTCCCCCTTAAGCGACCGCTTTTGCGTGATGGCCAGCAACTCCGCCGGTGTGCCCCGCAAAAATTCCTCGAACTTTTTCGTCAATTCACGAGCCAGCACAATTTGTCGCTCCGGAAAAACTTCATTCAGTTCGCCCAGTAATTTTTCAACGCGATACGGCGATTCATAAAGCACCAGCGTCCCTTCAGACGCTTTCAGCGACTCCAATTTGTTTCGCCGCTGCCCGGATTTATGAGGCAGGAACCCGATGAAATGAAATTCGCCGGTTGGCAGGCCGCTCGCGGTGAGCGCAGCCACGAGCGCGCTGGCACCGGGCACGGATTCGACGCGGAAGCCCGCCGCAATGGCCGCCTTGACCACGCGTTCGCCGGGATCACTAATGCCAGGACTGCCGGCATCGGTCACGAGCGCGACCTTTTCTCCGCGCCGCAGCCGCTCGATGATTTCCTCGCTGCGTTTGGCCTCGTTGAATTGGAAATAGCTCAGGAGCGGTTTCGAGATATTGAAATGTTTGAGAAGCTGGCCCGAATGGCGCGTGTCTTCCGCCGCGACGACATCGCACTCCTTCAGGACA
>Ga0134126_10014329_pt1 | contig 10016 bp, 9 predicted proteins | sample KB31752_FD_96881 | JGI IMG/M metagenome (GOLD analysis project Ga0134126, IMG submission 96881) | Terrestrial soil microbial communities with excess Nitrogen fertilizer from Kellogg Biological Station, Michigan, USA - KB3-175-2 | ecosystem: Environmental > Terrestrial > Soil > Unclassified ...
AACCGACGCTGGTCGGCCATGAGGTAAGAGTGGTGTACCGTTTTGGGGAGAAATACCGATCAATGAGGCTCGCAAGGCTTGAATTTGTGGATAAATTGAATTCATCGCTTCCAGCTGGCCCACGCAAAACGGGCACCAGCGGCCACGGAAAAAGCGGATAACCAGCCTGCCTTTTTGCAACAAGTCCGCGGTTCGAAGCAGCATTCCATTTTGATTGGCGAGTCAAAATCCGCAGCCGTCTCGCCGATGCGTGAGGCTCGGCCAGCGACTCCGGATTCTCTAACTTCCGAAATGGCGCGTTCGTGGATAGCCTGAATATCTGTCGGGACATATTCGCAATCAGTTTTTTTTGCTCAGCAAACACTTCGGCCAGAGATCGTGTTTCCGCTCCTTCCGCTGATTCTTCCAGTGACCGCCACTTCATAAGCGCTCCATCCAGGTAGGCGGCGGATTCCGACTATCCGGAATACGGATAAATTCTGAAGCAATACCGCAATTCATCCAGGCCATCTACCGGATATTCGTTTTCTGATCTGGCATCTAAATAGTTAGCGCTTTTCAATGGAATTGGAGGCCTCATCATGCCTCATAAACCACGAGTGCTGTTTCTTGATGACGAAGAGAGCATCCGGGCAACGCTGCCTCTGATGCTGGAAGCTTATGGTTTTGCGGTCACGCCTTGTGGCACTGTGCCCGATGCGCTGCGCCTTATCACTCAAGAGACATTTGAAGTGCTTATCGCCGACTTAAATGTCGGCAATGCGGGGGATGGATTCACCGTAGTGAGCGCCATGCGCCGTACTCAGCCGACGGCGGTAAATTTTATTCTTACCGGATATCCGGCCTTCGAGACTGCACTTGAAGCCATTCGCCAGCAAGTTGACGACTACCTGATCAAACCCACAGAGATCGAATCGCTGGTACAAACCATTCAGTCAAAGCTCAATGATAGAAAGCCGACCCACGGAATTCAGCCGAAGCGCTTGCCCGAGATTATCGCGCAGAACATCGATTCAATCGTCGAGCATTGGCTGGCGGAGGTGGACAGAGACGAAGAAATCAGGGCAATCCCTCTCTCCAGAGCCGACCGCCAAGACCACATCCCACGCCTGCTACAGCAAGCGCTGGCGTGCGCCCGCGGACGCCAGGCTACTTCAGAAGATACAGCCGCCGCCCAGATGCATGGGCAGACGCGCCGCAAGCAGGGCTAAAGCATTCCACTTGTAATACGTGAAGCCAAAATCCTTCTGCGCTCCATAGCAGCTTGCGTACAGCAGAACCTGCTGGCAATCCAAGTCAGCTACCTCATTCACGACATGGTCGACGTTTGGGAAACAGTCGCGACCGAACTTGAAATTTCGGTAAAGGCGTTTATTGAATCCAGCAGTGATTCGCAAGCCGGCGGCGATAACTCGTTGGTAGCGTCTCGTATGCGGAAAGGTTCACGCTCGACTCGGCGTTGAATCGGCAGGATCTAGCACAAAGTGCTGAACTAAGGTTGAGCCCGCCTAGAAGAATTCGCCTGGCAGTCCACCGAACGTGCCGTATCGACGCAATACCGAATGCTGACTCGGACTGCACGCCCCGTGCCAAAACGTCTACAAGGGAACGGGCGCAGTCGCCCGGCACTCCGGTGCAGCCACGCTATCGCGGCCTTTGGCTGTTTAGATACTTGTCCAGCGGAACTTCGAAGTACATCAGTTCATTGCCTGAAGCATTGCGCACACCAGTCAGATAAAATCGCGCGCCTGCCAGAGGAGTGGGAATATCCGAAACATCAAAGAACAGAAATCCGATTTGCGAGGTGCGCGGCTCCACTGCCTTGGCTCGGAACTGTGCGCTCTGGATTTCATCCATCTGTTTCGAGTTCACGCCACCTTTCGCCTTTTTGGTGGGGAACGGGACCGGGTAGCGGGTACCCGAGGCGTTAGGGTGAGAAATTCGCCTCACGATATCGTCTTCACTGTCGGGAGTGAGCTTTGTGCGGTCTGAGGTTACAAGCTCTGCTTTCATGTCGGCGAGCTCGATGGGACTGTCGGAGTCATTGGTGATGATTAGCAGTATTGGGAGCAATTCGTGCTCCCGGTATTTGACTACAAAAATTCCTTCTTTAGCTGGCGTGTCGTATGGGTCAACTGCGACAGTGACATTCTCGTTCGAATGATGATCGTGCGCCGGAAAGCTGAAGGCGGGCTGGGCCTTGGGCATAGAGAATTCTTTCGCTGCGAGGCATACGACCGGCGCCGCCACTGCCAGGCCGGCGGCAATCCAAAAACGGGATCGATAAAATTGTTTCATGAGTGCGTAAGCGTCACGTGAATTATAGGATGCCCTGCAACATTCCTTTTGGTGCCTTGGGTTTTCCCATCAAAAAGACTCCCCACCGACTTTTGTAGAGTTACAATAGGCAAAGCCGAATACCCCGTTTTTCTGGATTCTTTATGTCGAGAGTCTTTTTTCGTCTTATTCTTGTCGCAGCAGTTTTAGCGCCCTCCGTCCTTTCCGCCGATACCGTGGTCGAAGAGATCATTGCGCGCGTCAACAACCAGATCATCACCCGTACCGATTATGAGCGCGAGCAACAGCAGTTAAAAGACGAAGCTCAGCAGCAAGATCCCGCCACTGCACCAAAAGTGATTGCTCAGGGTCAAAAAGACGTGCTGCGTGGCCTGATCGACCGCGAACTCCTGCTGGAAAAGGGCAAGGACCTCGACATCTCTGCCGATACGGAGCTTATCAAGCGCCTCGACGAAATGCGCAAGCAGATGAAGCTTGACACCATGGAGGACCTGGAAAAGGCGGCTACCTCCCAGGGTGTCTCATTTGAAGATTTCAAGCAGAACATGCGCACTGAGATCATTACCCAGCAGGTGATCCAGCGCGAGGTCGGTTCGCGAATCAACATCAGTAAGGATGATGAGCGTTCGTTTTACGAGCAGCACAAATCTGAACTCGCGCGTCCCGAAGAAGTGAAGCTCAGCGAGATTCTGGTTTCGACCGAGCAGGCCGGCGACGATCAAGCCAAAATCACTGCCGCCCAAGCCAAAGCAGAAGATCTGTTAAAGCAGATCAAGGCGGGTGCGAACTTCGAAGAAGTTGCCAAGAAGGAATCGCAAGGCCCTTCCGCTGCGCAGGGCGGCGATCTAGGATTCTTCGAGCGCGGAAAACTTGCCAAGCAGCTTGAAGATCTCACCTTCGGCATGAAGAAGGGCGACGTTTCTGACGTGATCCGCACCAAGCAGGGATTTGTAATTCTAAAAGTGACCGAGCACCAGAGCGCCGGTATTCCTTCTTTCAGCGAAATTGAGCCGCGCCTTCAGGAAGCGGTTTACATGCAAAGATTGCAGCCGGCACTGCGTGAATACCTGAAAAAACTTCGCGAAGAGGCTTTTATCGACATTAAGCCGGGATACGTGGACACGGGCGCCAGCCCCAACGAGAGCAAGCCCATCGTGACCACCGCAGCCAAAGAAGCATCAGCCAAAGAACTCAAAAAGAGAAAGAAACTGGGCGTATTTTAGGTTAAGCTTTTCGGCAACAGAATTGGCCAAAAAACCCGCGGGTTGACGATCAGCCATGAAAGATTTTTTCCTCTCCGACTGTGCCCGCTTCGAAAACAAAGTTATCGTCTCCAGCTTTGTTGTAACCACCAAGCAGGTCAAACCTAAAAAATCGGGCGAGCCTTACCTTGCCCTTACGCTGGCCGACCGCTGCGGACAGATCGAAGCCAAGATGTGGGACAACGTCGAGGATGCGATCGATGCTTTCGATCAGGAAGATTTTCTCAAGATCAAAGGCCTGCTGAACAAGTACAAGAACCGCTTCCAGATCACCATTCACAAGCTCAGGAAATTGGGCGACTCCGAAGTGGATTTCGCCGATTACCTTCCCAAGACCACAAAGAATGTCGATGATCTGTGGCGGGCGCTGGAGGGATTCGTCAGCTCCATTGGAGATCCGCACCTGAAAACTTTGATTCAGTCTTTCATGTCAGACCCGGTCATCGCCGCCGCGTATCGCAATGCGCCGGCAGCCAAGGCGCTGCACCACGCTTATATCGGCGGACTTCTGGATCACGTGGTCTCGCTGTGCCGTTCCTGCGATCTGCTCTCCCGCAATTACCTGCAGGTGAATCGCGATCTGCTACTGGCCGGCGCCTTCCTGCACGACATCGGCAAAATCCACGAACTCAGCTATTCGCGCTCGTTTTCTTACACCAGCCGCGGCCAGCTGCTCGGGCACATGATCATCGAACTCGAAATGCTCCAGGCAAAAATTGCCCAAATGCCGCATTTTCCTGACAAGCTCAAGACCTTGCTCGAGCACCTGATCATCAGCCATCACGGTGAGTATGAGTTTGGATCACCGAAGCTGCCCATGTTTCCCGAGGCCCTCATGCTGCACTATCTCGATGATCTCGATTCGAAAATGGAAAGCATGCGCGCGCACTTCGAGCGCGAGGCAGAGAACGATTCCAACTGGACCACCTATAACGCTTCGCTTGGCCGGACTCTTCTAAACACCGTTAAATTTCTTCGGATCGAAGAATCTATTGCAGCTGCGGCTGCCGCTTCTTCAGCTGACAACGCGGTCACCGTAACTAATACAGGCAACGGCAATGCGCCTCAGGCAATCGAACCTGAGGTGCCGCTCATCGACGACCTCGGTTGATCCGGCGGAGCCATAACGTACCTGTACTCTTGTGAGTTGCTGGTCCGGTTCTGAATCTGATATTCATCAGTAACACGGAGGTGTTATGAGAGTGCATGTAGGAACGTGGATATTGAGCCTGACTCTGCTGCTGGCGGTTGGTTGCAACAAACCCAGCCAGAGCAATAATTCCCCGACCCCAGATAATTCGCAGGCCAATAACAATGCGCCCGCGCCTGAAAACTCTGCACCCCCACAAAACTCCGCACCGCCGCGGCCCGTCACTATGACGATTCCTGCCGGCAAGGTGCTCACCATCCAGCTTGCAGATGAGGTCGGTTCGAAGATCAGCCAGCCCGGCCAGACATTCGGCGGAACGCTAGCGCGAGCAGTAACGGTAAATGGTGAAGAGGTCATCCCCTCAGGCGCCCGCGTTACCGGCGAAGTCGTGGATGCCAAGCCTATGGGACACTTCAAAGGTGGCGCGCTTCTCGAATTGAAATTGGATTCCATCACCGTTCATGGCCAACAACTTCCTGTCAACACCGCAGTCCTGACCCAAACCACTAAAGGTAAAGGCAAGCGCAGCGGGCTATTAATCGGCGGTGGCGCGGGCGTGGGCGCGGCGATTGGCGCTCTTGCAGGTGGAGGCAAAGGCGCGGCGATAGGTGCGTTGGCTGGTGGAGGCGCAGGTACTGCAGGTTCGGCTTACACTGGCAACAAAGAAATCGTTCTGCCGGCGGAATCTGCCGTCGCTTTCACGTTAAAATCCTCATTAAAGATCACAAGATAGAAGGTAGTCTGAACTTATTTTTTGGTTGGCCATCGGGCATTCCCGGTGGCTGGCTGGCGATGGTTTAGCGCGTGGGATTCGACCTCTCTCGATTCAGCATCATAACTTTTGATTGCTACGGCACTCTTATTGATTGGGAGACCGGCATCCTGGACGCAATCCGCCCCATTCTTTCCGCGCACAATGCCCATCTTGGCGATGCCGATATTCTTCGCATGTACGGCGAGATCGAGGCAGAAGAAGAATCCGGCGAATACCAGACCTATAGAGAAATTCTGCAATCCGTAGTGCGCGGATTCGGGACTCGATTAGGATTTCTTGCTTCACAGCAGGAACAGCAGTCGCTACCGGATTCGCTGGCGAACTGGAAACCATTCTCCGACACCGTCGGCGCGCTTCGCCTATTGAGGCGAAAGTTCAAGCTCGGCATCCTCTCTAACATCGATGACGATCTTTTCTCGGCGACCGCGCCCCAACTCGAAGTGGAATTCGATTATGTGGTCACGGCGTCACAGGCGCGCGCTTACAAGCCCTCGACTGATATTTTCCAACTAGCTAAAAAGAAGATCCCCTTCGCGACACAGCAGTGGCTTCATGCCGGGCAGAGTATCTACCACGACGTTATTCCGTCCCAGTCGCTGGGAATTGCTACAGTGTGGGTGAATCGCCCCTCGCCGGTGCCCAACTCCGGCGCCGCAAAACCAGCCAGCGCGAAGCCGGACATTGAGGTATCGAGCCTCCGAGAGTTGACTGATTTGGTCTAGAGATTAGTTTCCAACTATGCCGCTGCGGTTCCGTGACTGTGGCGGTCGCGTTCCGAGAACTGCTTCATCGCCACCGGCACCGCGAACAGGATTGCCGTGAAAACCAAGTCCCCGGCAAGGGTTCCGCGGAAGAACGGTATAGCCATCGCGTAGCAGGTCATGAGTCCCGACAAAGTTTTCGGGTACATATCATATGCGGCCCACACCGCAAAATTGCTGAGAAGGTAAAACGAAACCGAAGCGCCAGCCGCCGAGCCCATGATCCACAAAGGCTTGATGCGTCCGCGGAGACCGGAGCCGAGCCCAAGCGCCGCGGCGTACCACGCCCACGTCACCACGAGGTCCCAGGTAAATGGATAGTGATAAACGAACCGGTTTAGAAGTACGTCCGAGGCAGCCAGCAAAGCCACCGGAAACCAAAGCTCGCGTCGCGACCTATACGCGCCAAAAAATAGCAGCGAAGCTGCGACCGGAGTAAAGTGCCACGGATGCGGCATAAAGCGAACGGCAACGGCAAGCACGACAAAAAGATAAGCCAGCATGAATCACCTCGGCACTACTGATTCTGGAGGGTATAGGCCAGAACGTCAAGTTGCGAGTCGCCTTTCGGACCAGGAACTCAGTCAATCGGGGGCACTTGTGATCGCTGTCCAAATTTTTCCCCAACGACATGCAAGTAATTACCCAACTCAACCGTTGCCGACAACGTGCTTCCTCCGCGCAAAGGCGGATAGTCATACCGCAAATCTCTGAAATGAACCGTCCAGCCATCCATCGAAGAAGTCTGAGTGACCAGCGGATATTGGGCCCAATCCAGATACACACGTCCTAAATAGCATTTTTTCGCCGCGAGCGTCTCAGCAGTCTCTGGCGGCTTGGAAAGAAACTCCAGTTCGCCACGATTCAATTCGCCGCTTCGCGAATCGATGTCCGCGCTGGCGAAAAAATCTTCAGTTTCCGCCACCGCGTACCAGCGAAATATATTCCAGTAGTAGGGATAAGCCGAAACCCGAACCGGCGATTCAGCCTTGAATCGCTGTTGCTTCAGTGCGTAAACCGCTCTTCGATGTTCATGATCACGCACGGCATACAAACCGGCAACGCAGACGAGGGCAATCACTGCAAACCCACGCCCGCGAGGCAAAGGCCGATGCCGAGAAAAAATTGCGGGCAGAACCAAGCCCACCACCAGGATCACGTACAGCGCAGGCTCAACAATGAAAATTATGTCCCACGAATACCACTTCTCCCAGAAGGGCCAGAACGGCCGAACGCCGTAGTTGTTGGTGTAATCGAGCAAAATGTGACTCAACCCGGCGATGTACGCGAAAAGAAACAGAAGTCCCCAACGCGGCGGCAGGTTCGGAATGTTAGTTTTACGGCCCCGGAAGCGCCAGATCAGATAGATGAAGCCGGTGACCACTGCCGACACCAAAATCAGTCCAACGAACGAGTGTGTGAACCCGCGATGGTGCGCGAAGCCAACCACCGGCCCTTTGAATCCCCAGAACACATCCAGGTCGGGGGCCTCGGCTGCCAGCGTCATAGTGGCAGTGGCCAGCGCGGTTTTGCGGTTGAACCCCGCCCGCGCAAGAACCGCGCCGGTCAAAAAATGAGTAATCGGTTCCAAGTGAAGTTTGTAACACAGGGCGCACCGCGTGGGGACAGCCGCCCTCGGCTGTCCGATCGGCCCTGGCGATCTAGTACTTGGGATGATTTTTTGGCACCAGGACAGTCAGAGCATCTGGAACCATGGACAGCGTGATCGGCAGCCCTCCCAGCAGTTCCCCATCGGCCTCAACATAAATATCTTCATCCTTCTCTCCGGACGCATGGCGGCAAGTGATCTGGTCTGCATGTGCAAGCTCAATGCCCGGCACACCACTCGAGAGTCCCAGCATTCCGCGAAAAACATACGCCAGATATAGCGCTCGATTACCAGTGCGGCACAGCACCAGCCGCATATCGTTGCGCGCGAGAGAGGCCCCAGGAGCGAGCTCCCGAAGCACTCCGCCAAAGTAATTAATGCGCACCGCCAGCATTTCCGAGAGCCTGGGTTCGACTCGAGCGTCATCACTATCAGTCGAAAACTCCGCCTCGAAGTAGCGCATGCGGTGCGTCAGCCAGAGATGTGTAGCCTTGGCGTAGTAAGCCATCATGCCCATGCGATGTTTGATCAGCCGGTTGAGCTTATAGAACAGGTGCGCATCCACCCCCACACCCGCGGCAACCGTGAAATATCGTTCACATGGAATGTTGTTGAAGTCGCGATACTCGATTTTCCCTACCGCGATTCGCTTAGGGATTGCCGTCAACAGCGCTCGTGCTGCGCGTTCACACGAGATCGGCAACCGAAGGTCATGCGCCATTGCATTGGCAGTGCCGAGTGGAATGATTCCGAGACCCGCATCCGTTCCAGCCAGTCCCTGTAGCACATCGTGGACCGTACCATCGCCCCCACAGGCTACGACGGTATCGAACCCATTGCGAATTGACATGCGCACTTGGGCCGCGGCATCGGACGCCGCGCGAGTCGGCGCAATCTCCACCTCGACCCCAGCCGCACGCAGGATCGCAGCCGCCGCTTCCACGTCTTTGACGCGGTGCTTTTTTCTTCGACCGGACAGGGGATTGTAAAACAGAGCGGCTTTGCGCATGAAGGGTGCAGTTTTGCAGTTTATATGAGCAGGTACTCCCGCGAAACTCTGCAATTGTACTGGCGAAACAAGGTTACAGGCGAGAAGTTAACAGGTGATAAATTTCCGTTGCCGAGTGTCTGGATTCGCAACAGGTGCAGCATTACCGCGCCTCTCCAACCCTTCGACTACCTGCGCAGATACAATGTGATTTCGTGACCGTAACGATTCCATCTTTCGCCAAGATCAACTTCGGGCTGCGCATTGGCCGCTTACGAGAAGACGGTTTTCATGAACTCCGCACGGTGTACCAGACGATTGCTCTAGATGACACCATCAGCGTTTCGGTCGCGGGTGGGACGGGAATTGAAATTCGATGCAACGACCCGCGCGTCCCAACCGATGCAACGAATACCTGCTTCAGAATCGTCGAACGTGCAATGCAGGCCCTTGGAGTCCGCGGCCGGGTCATGATCAAAATGGAAAAACGGCTGCCGGTGCAGGGCGGCCTGGGCGGCGCCTCTGGCAATGCCATTGCCGCTTTGCTGGCGCTCGAGCGCACTCTCCGAAAGAAATTCCCTGCGACTGAACGATTGCGGATTGCAGCCGAAGTGGGTTCAGACATCCCTCTGTTTCTAATTGGCGGGACGGTCCTCGGAGTCGGTCGCGGCGAGGAGGTCTACCCTCTGCCTGATCTGCCGCCGACAGCGTGCGTCGTCGCGCTATCTGATATAGCGATCTCCACTCCGAAAGCTTTCGCCGATTGGGATGGTACGTGTGGCGCCGGCGCCCTCGCCCGCGAAAAGTCAGAATTTGATAGTGCCAGCGTATCTGGAAACGAAAAAGCCGTCGTGCTCAGGAAGCCTGGCACGACCGGAAAGGGCGCGCATTCCAGCCGTGCCGAAACCTGCGAACGTGATTTGGCTTTAGCCCCAGAGGCTGCCGAGCTTATCTCCGGCCGGACGGGCGTGGACGCCCGTCCCTACACGGCCGGGGGAAAATTGACGCCCACTACTCACTCCGATAGAATGTTGGAGTTCAGCCGTGAGATTTCTGCGTGGCTGAATGCGGCGCAGATTGGCCGCAGATCCGGTGTCTCCGCTAGAGGCGGAGGCCGGGCCGAGAACCTACTGCTCGACCTTGTCCGAACCGGGATTGAAAACGACTTCGAAA
>Ga0134126_10014330_pt1 | contig 10016 bp, 7 predicted proteins | sample KB31752_FD_96881 | JGI IMG/M metagenome (GOLD analysis project Ga0134126, IMG submission 96881) | Terrestrial soil microbial communities with excess Nitrogen fertilizer from Kellogg Biological Station, Michigan, USA - KB3-175-2 | ecosystem: Environmental > Terrestrial > Soil > Unclassified ...
CCTTCACGGCCCATGGTTGGACCGGTCGGCGTGCGGTCCGCCGCGCGACAAAGCACAGGCAGTCGGCTTCCGTGGCCGCGACGAGCATTCGCAGGTGGGGTGGTGCAAGTACAGCCGTGGCGGCCGCTTTGCGGTGGCCGTCGAGAATCAGGACCTTCGAATGATGGTCCAGGCTGAGGGCAAGGTCGGGCGTAGCGTCCCGCTGTGCATCAAGCCGTCGGGCGATGCATGCGGCGCGTGAATGCCGCACGGTTTTCACCGGCGGGAATCCGCGGCAGCAGAAAGCAATCGCTTTCCTGAGCGACCATGCCCTGTATGGTCGTGACCGCTGCGCGGTAGTGACGGCGCGCCATGTCGGCCACGCCGGGGTTGTTGGCGCCGTTCGGGTAGCTGAACAGGTCCACCCTGCGGTCGAGTTTTTCCTCGAGTGCCACCCGACTTCCGGCGATTTCGTCCTGCAGCATCGATTCGGTCAGGGTCGGCAGGATGGGATGCGTTCGCGTGTGGCTGCCGATCGTGATCAGATCGCCACCCAGCTGTCGCAGTTGATCCCAAGTCAATGGCGCGTGGCTGTCCATTTGCGCCCGCGGCGGCGTGAAATCCGCCGTAAGGCTCTTTATATCCTGTTCGAATGTCCGCCTTGCGTCCATCGGCAGACTTTTGGTCCATTCCATGATCGCTTCGATCTCGGTTGCCATGCAGCCTGCGTTGCGGGCCGCATCGGCGCGAGTGGCGTTGCCGAGCACGTTCAATCGCATGCGCAGGTTGGTCCGCCACAACCAGTCGCCGGACTCGATCAGCCCCGGGCAGACAAAAAACGTGGCGGGTACCTGGTGGGCCCGCAACAGCGGCCATGCGACCGTGAATTGGTTCTGGACGCCATCATCGAACGTGAGCGCAACTTCGCGGCCGGTCGTGGTGCCTGCTTGCAGCCGGTCGACCAATGCGCCCAGGCTAATCGGCTCGAAATGGTCGCGCAGGAATCTCATCTGCCATTCAAATTGACGAACCGACAACTCCGCGTCGCCTATGATGTGGTACATCAAAATGCGCGGTTGCCGAATGGCACGTGCCTGCCGGACGGCCGCCCCCGACCAGTGGGACACCCAGCGAAAAGAGGCCGCAACGGAGCGGTGCAAGAGGTTCTGGGCCATGCGCAGATGATTTCCCCCCGTGGCGCCGGACCGCAACGGACCAAGACCGGCAGTCTACAAGAATCGAAAAGCCACATTGGCAGACCACGAGATTTGTATCCACCCGGATCCGGCCTGTCCAAACATCACCCTGCGCCTGCGCTCCTGCACCACTACGTTGGCCTCAGGGGGTAAGTTGACTGTGCGGACAACGGTCAACGACGGATGCACGCCGCGTCAAAAACCCGTTAGGCTGACGCGCTCGGGGGCTTCGGGGTTTCGTACGCGATGCACGATTTCGTTGCCCCGCTGGATCGGCAGGCGGATCAAATGATCGAACAGCCCATCTTCGTCGTCGGCGCCGGTCGCAGCGGTTCCAGTCTGTTCCACCAGATGTTCACCGAGCATCCACGGGTCGCGTGGATGTCTGCCTTGTGTGATCGTCATCCGGATCGGCTGGCGACGCATCGGGCCTTGATGCGCGCCATCGATTTGCCGGTCATGGGAACCGTGCTGAAAAGGCGTTGGGAATCGGCCGAGTGCTACGGCTTCTGGGATCATTTCTTCCGTGGCTTCTCGCAGCCGTGCCGGGACCTGCGCGCGGATGACGCCACGCCACGTACCAAGACGCGCTTGCAGCGCGCGGTGGCAGGATTGGTCACGTCGCGTCGATCCCGGCTGCTGGTAAAAGTCACGGGCTGGCCCCGTGTCGCATTTCTGCAAGCGGTGTTTCCGGATGCCCGCTTCATACACGTCTATCGGGATGGCCGCGCGGTCACCAATTCGCTGCTGCAGGTCGATTTCTGGCGCGGCTGGCAAGGGCCGGAGCAGTGGCGTTGGGGTCCGCTGGACGGCGAGCTGCGACGCGAGTGGGAAGCCCACGACCGCTCTTTCGTCGCGCTGGCCGGGATCCAATGGAAGATCCTGATGCGTGCGGCCGAAGCAGCCAAGCGCGCGGTTCCGGACGGCCATTTCATCGACGTACGTTACGAGGAATTCGCGAAGCACCCGGTTGAAACGTTTCGCGAAATCACGGATTTCTGCAAGCTGGACCGGGACGCCGATTTTGAACGCGCGTTGTCGCGCTACGTCGTGGAAAGCGCCAATTACAAATGGAAGCAGGATCTCGATGAAACGCAACAGGCCGTCCTGCTGGCGGTACTGGATGAGGAACTGCGACGCTACGGATACGGCTGAGGGTCGCCGGGGTGAAAGACATGTCGGGGCATCGGATTCCTTCCCTGGACGGGTTCCGCGCGATCTCGATCCTGATGGTCCTCTACGGTCATCTGGTCGGTACGCGCAATTTCCCCACGGCAGCTGTCCGTTCTTTCGACCGGTCGTTGGGTGACCTCGGCCACCTCGGGGTACTGGTGTTCTTCGTGATCTCCGGATTCCTGATTACCAGCTTGCTGATGGTCGAGCGCGAAAAGACCGGCACGATTTCGTTGAAGCAGTTTTACTTGCGCCGCGCGCTGCGCATCTTCCCTGCGTTCTACGTGCTGGTCCTGGTGCTGATGGCGGCGACTCTGCTCGGTTGGATGAGCCTGAGCGGCCGTGATTTCGCTTTCACCATGACCTACATGGTCAACTACTACCCCAATCATCCATGGCAGATCGGACACTTGTGGTCATTGTCGATCGAGGAACAATTTTATCTGTTGTGGCCGCTTGCCTTGCTGGTGCTGCGTGAGCGGCGAGCCTTGTTCTTTGCCGTCGCGGCCATTCTCGCCGCGCCATTGTTGCGATTCGCGATCCGCGAATATGCGTTTCATGTCAATCCGCATACGGCACTGGCGGGCATGTCGATTTTCCCCGCGATGTTCGACTACATCGCGACCGGTTGCGCGCTGGCGTTGCTGCGACCATGGTTGTTGACTCGGACGTGGTATCTGCGGTTGACCGCCAGCCGTGGGTTGTTGCTCGCGGTACCGCTGGTCTTCCTGATCAACCGGATGGATGGCTACACCCTCGTGATGTTGTTCGGTTCGCCGATCCTGAATATCTGCGTCGCGTTGCTGGTCGAGGCCTGTACCCGGCACGACCACACTTTTGCCGGCCGTTTCCTCAATTGGAAACCGATTGCCGCGTTGGGTGTGTTGAGCTACTCCCTGTACTTGTGGCAACAGCCATTCCTCGATCGCCACTCGAGTGCGTGGGTGGATGCCTTTCCGCAAAACCTTATTTTTGCGTTTGGGGCCGCTTTGCTCTCGTACTTCGTGGTCGAGCGCGCATTCCTCGGGTTGCGCAATCGGTTCCGGCGAAACGTTGCCATGCCGACGCATGGCCACGGCGCGGGTTCCGAAATCGAGGTGCAAATGGACACGACTACAATGCAGCCCGTTGCTTGTTCGACCCCATCCGCACGCACAGGGAACGTTCCATGACCCCGCGAAAACCCATCCTTGTCACCGGCGGCGCCGGTTACATCGGCAGCCACGTGGTGCTGCAACTCGTCGAGACCGGCGAACGGGTCGTGGTGTTGGATGACCTCAGCACGGGGTTTCGCGAAGCGGTAATTGGCGCGGAACTGGTGCTCGGCAACGTAGGCGATCGCGAACTGGTGTCGAAAGTGCTGCGTGAGCATGCCATCGACACCGTAATGCATTTCGCCGCACGCACCATCGTGCCGGAATCGGTCGCCGATCCGCTGCGCTACTACGGCAACAACACCTGCGCCACCCGCAATCTGCTGGAGTGCTGCCGTGACGCTGGCGTCGCGCAGGTCGTGTTCTCCTCCACTGCCGCCGTCTATGGCATTCCTGAAGGCGGCAACGCCAGTGAGGGCACGCCAACTGCGCCGATCAACCCGTATGGCAGTTCCAAGCTGATGAGCGAGTGGATGCTGCGCGATCTCGCGTCCGCGGGCGGCCCACGTTATGTTGCGTTGCGCTATTTCAACGTCGCGGGTTGCGATCCGGAAGGACGTGTCGGCCAATCGACGAAAAAGGCGACGCTGCTGGTGAAGGTCGCCTGCGAAGCGGCGCTGGGTAAGCGTCCGCGTCTTTCCATTTTCGGCACCGATTACGATACGCCGGATGGTACCGGTGTACGCGATTACATCCATGTCGCGGACTTGGCGCGCGCGCATCTCGATGCCTTGAGATACCTCCGCGGTGGTGGCGCATCCACGACGCTGAATTGTGGCTATGGGCACGGCTACTCCGTGCGCGAAGTGCTGGACGCCGTGGGCCGTGCGCATGGCGGGCCGGTGCCCTTCGTGGAGGAGCCGCGCCGCGCGGGGGATCCGCCGTCATTGATCGCCGTGTCCGACAGGATCCGCACCACGCTGGGCTGGCAGCCGCGCTACGACGATCTGGAATTCATCGCGCGCACCGCGCTTGAGTGGGAGCGGCGGTTGCCAATCTCATGAATGCTTCGTCCCGTCTCGTTGAAAACAAATCCCGGCGCAGAACATTGAGTGCTTTCGCGCCTCAATGCGATCCATAGCGGACAAAAGGGGCAAACATGTTCAGCGATGGAGAGATCGGTTACCGGATCCTGCGTACCCTTCGCCCGCCCAAAGGGGACGGTGGCATCGTCAGCACCGTTGATTTTGGGCTTCCCTATTCGTCCACGCTCCGGAGTCTGCTCGGTCCTGCCTGGGAGGAGGAGTTGCGCGGACGCACGGTGATCGACTTCGGTTGCGGTCAGGGACGCGGCAGCGTCGAGATGGCCCAGCATGGTGCAGGCCGCGTGATCGGCATCGACATACGCGAGGACAGACTGACGATGGCAGAACAGCTTGCGCGCGATGCAGGCGTCCAGGACCTGTGCGTATTCGCGTCCAAGACGGAGACGACTGCGGACCTCGTAATCTCCATCGACGCCTTCGAGCATTTCGATGACCCTGGAGGCATTCTTCGCCTGGTTCGCGACATGATGCGTCCGGGCGGGCGTTTTGTCGTGTCATTTGGTCCGACCTGGTATCACCCTTACGGCGGGCATTTCTTTTCCATTTTCCCGTGGTCGCACCTGATGTTCAGCGAGCACTCGCAGATTCGCTGGCGTGCCGAATTCAAGGACGACGGTGCCACCCGCTTCACGGAGGTTCAAGGCGGACTCAACCTGATGACGATTGCCTGGTTCGAACGTCTGGTCGCCGAGAGCGGCCTGACCATCGAACGGCTGCGCTTGGTGCCCATCCGGAAATTCCGTTGGTTCCATAATCGCTGGACGCGCGAATTCACCACCGCGCTTGTGGAATGCCTGCTGCTCAAAACCCGATCGGAAAACTAGTGCGGCAGCGCGGACAATCGGCCACATCGCAGTTGTCGCAGGAGACGAACATGCACTTGGGTCGATGGCTGATCGGCGTGGCGCTGCTGTCAGCAAGCATGCTTTCCACCCCCGTCCAGGCGGCGACCTATTACGTGCGCGTCGACGGGGGCACTGCGGCGCAATGCACCGGCAAAAGCGACGCGGCTTATCCGGGTAGTGGCGCGCGGCGTGCGTGCGCGTTCAACCACCTTTTCTGGGCTTTGCAGCCCGGACAGCGGGCGAGCAATTTCGCGCCTGCAACGGTAATGAAACCCGGTGACACGCTAGTGATCGGTCCGGGCAGCTACATGATCGGTTATGGTGCGCCGAATTCGCAAAATGCCATGTGCTATCAACCAGCAACGTGGGGTTGCGCAATCGCGAGCATTCCAGTTGGTATCAACGCCGAGCACCCGACAGTGATCACCGGAGATTGCGCGAAACCCCCCGAATTGTGGGGCACGCAACGGATATCGAGCCTTTTCGACCTCGAACATGTGCACGATATCGTTATCAAGTGTCTGGACCTCACGGATCATTCTGCCTGTGTCGAGTTTTACAAGCCGACAGCCAACACCGGTGGCACGACGCCATGCAACCGGAACAAGTATCCGTACGGTGAATGGGCGGCCAATGGCATCCATGCGGCGGACGTGACAAACCTGACGCTCGTGCACCTCGATATCCATGGCTTCGCCGACTATGGCATCCAGGCAGGTCGCCTCGCGGGGGCGACGACGGTCACGGACGTGACATTGCGTGCCAACGGTTGGGGCGGCTGGTCGGGTGATCTTGGCGGCAACGATCACACGAGTTCGGATTCCGGAACCTTGACCTTCACCCATCTCAGGGTGCTCTGGAACGGTTGTTCGGAAACCTATCCAGCGCGAACGGTGGTTGGCTGCTGGGGACAGAACGAAGGCGGCTATGGTGACGGTTTTGCCGAAGCTTGGACGGGCGGGGCATGGACGTTCAAGGATTCCGAGTTCAAGCACAACACGCAGGACGGCTTGGATATGCTGTACGCCAACGGCACCGGCAGCATCACCATTGATCACGCGATCGCTTGGCAAAACGCCGGCAACGGCGTCAAAACCTCGGGCCCGGCGACACTTCAGAACAGCATCGTCAACGGTTACTGCAACAATTGGAAGGGCTTTCCTGTTGCGGGAGAGGGGAAGACTGGGGTGTCGGGCACGATGTGCCGCGCCGATGGCACTGCAGTAGTGATGGAGTTCAACGGTTCGAGCCAAACCGTCTCGCTGAGCCACAACACCATCACTGGCAATGGGGACACGCTTTTCATAGGTGGCGGCGGCGATGCCCAGTATTCGCCGAATGCTACCGATTCGACCGTGTTCGAGAACAATATTCTGCTGGGACAACCAAGTGCCATTCCGCGCAATGATGAAGGTCTTACGGCTTTGGCTTGGTTCGGTGACGGCGCTTACAACGGAACGATCCGATATCGAAACAACATTATCTGGAATGTCAAACACGGCTTCTGCCCGAACGGCAATGTTTGCAAGGATCCGTCGTTGCGGAACGAGACGCTGGAGGCTTTCGATCCGGCGTTGTCATCCGCCAGCCCGGCTCGTGGAACAGCGACGGACAAACGCAACATTGGCGCCGTCCAGTGACCCGAGCTCCGCGGCGCGCCAGTCGAATTGAGACCCGCGTCATACCGATGTCGTGATACAGCGTGGCTCGGGTACGCCAACCTGAACACGAAACAACAGAATATCTCGCAGGTCTTTGCAATTATTCACAAATTGTGACCTGTCAGGCAGACTGCCCCGGCGTGTCAGCCGAGACTGCGCGCTCCTAACCATCCAGCCAAGAGGTAGGGGTGGCGCCGTCCCGGCTTGGATGCCATACCAATTTGCATGGATGCATGCGGCTCCCCGTCCCGGAACGCATGATCCCAACTTCCCGTTTCGTCCATCCGCTTCTCGCCTTTGTCGCCGTTGCATTTCTCTGGCTGGTTTCCCTGCCTGCCTCGGCGACTACCTACTACGTGCGCACCGATGGCGGCACCAGTGCACAGTGCACGGGTACCACCAACGCTGCCTATTCGGGGTCGGGATCAAATCAGGCCTGTGCCTTCAATCACCCGTTCTGGGCATTGGCCCCAGGAAGCAAGGCCAGCAACTACACGCCTGCCACGGTCATGAAGCCCGGTGACACGCTGGTGATCGGGTCGGGCAGTTACATGATCGGGTATGGCGCTTCGGGTTCAAACACCACGATGTGCTATCAGCCTGCGACTTGGGGCTGCACGATTGCGTCGATTCCGTCCGGTATCAACGCTGCACATCCGACGGTAGTAACCGGGGCTGATTGCAGTGCTCCACCCCAATTGTGGGGCACGCAGCGGGTATCCAGCATCTTCGACGTTGAACAGGTCCATGACGTCACGATCAAATGCCTGGAGCTAACCGATCACTCGATGTGCATCGAGAGTTACCAGCCCACTTCCAATACAGGCGGCGTGACCGCCTGCAATCGCAACAGCTATCCGTACGGCACATGGGCAGCCAACGGCATCTACGCGGCTGACGTCGTGAACCTGACCTTGCAAAATCTCAACATCCACGGATTCGCCGATTACGGCATCAATTCCGGCCGCCTTTCCGGCAACACGCTCTTGGACGGAGTCACCCTGCGCGCCAATGGCTGGGGTGGGTGGTCGGGTGACTTGGGTGGCAACAACCACAACTCCACCAATTCCGGGACGATCACGGTACAGAATTCGACGGTGGCTTGGAACGGCTGTGCGGAGGCCTACCCGGCAACGACGATCGTGGGTTGCTGGGGCCAGAACGAGGGTGGCTACGGCGATGGCTTTGCCGAGGCATGGACGGGCGGCAACTGGATCTTCACCAACGACAGCTTCATGGCGAACGCGCAAGACGGTCTCGACATGCTCTACGCCAATGGCACCGGCAGCGTGACGATGGATCGCGTCTATGCTTGGGAAAATGCGGGCAATGGAGTCAAAACATCCGGTCCAGCTACCCTGACCAATAGCGTGATCAATGGCTATTGCAACAACTGGAAAGGTTTCCCGATCTACGGCGATGGTTCCAGTGGCGTGGCGGGCACGATGTGCCGCGCGGACGGTACTGCGGTGGTGATGGAATTCAACGGCGCGAATCAAAAGGTGACGCTGGCCTACAACACCATTACCGGCGACGGCGACACATTGTTCATCGGCGGAGGCAGTGACGCAGGCTACACGCCGACCAGCAGCAACGTGACTTCCCTGTACAACAACGTCCTGCTTGGCCAGGTGAGCGTGATCCCGCGCGATGGTGGCGCGCTCACCGCCCTGGCGTGGTTCGCCGACGGCACGTACAACGGTGTGACCAATTACGGCAGCAACATCATCTGGAACGTCCGCAGCAATTTTTGTCCATCCGGTAATATTTGCAAGGATCCGCAGCTCACCAACGAAACCCTGGCCGGGTTCAATGCCAACCCGTTGACCAGCAGCCCCGCGCTCGGCAATGGCAACCGCAGTCTCTACAACGTGGCGTGGGACTTCTACGGCCAGCCGCGATCCGCCAGTGGATCCATCGACATCGGCGCAATTGCGTACCGCGGCCAGGCGTTCCTTGGATCCGGGAGCGGTGACAGTCCGCTGCCGCCAAGTGGCGGAACCCAGCCGGCAGCCGATGCACCGCTGCCAACACCTCCGAAGGCTTCAGCCGACCCGGTATCGGTGCAACCGAATTTGGATTCTCGTCCCGGCGCATTGCGCGAACGGGGGCGCGATATTTTTGATGGCGAACGCTACTACGTCCCAGGTCCAACCGGCAGGTTGCAACGAAGCGAGAATTCGTGGCAGCCCCAACGCATTGCGACCGGAACCACGGCTTCCGGAACCGCGTCAGCGAGGAATGTCGCGGTGCCGCCCATAGCCGCGGCAGAACCCGTGACTGCGAAGGCGACCACGTCGGCACCGATAACGCGGCCCTACTTGCTGGCCGTGTTCGGCTGGTTCGCCGACCTGTATCACAAATCCGGACGGTTTTTCCAATACTGACTGCGGGCAGCTACCAAAACCGTGATTTTCATGGCCCCTTCCGGGGCCATGTTTTTGTACGGGGCGCGCCAGGCGTCCTGCGTGGATACAATCCTGTGTCGCCGGACACTGTGGGTTCCGGTTGCCTGATCGGAGCCGGTGCTCACCTATGTCAGCGAGCGCGCGTCCCAGCATTGCGACGCATTACATGCGTTACACGATCGGAAACGCGCTGATCCTGCTCGCAGGCTTCGTTTCCTATCCTGTCCTGACGCGGTTGCTCAGCAACGCCGAGTACGGCGTATTGGGCTACTTCGATGCGTGGATGTTGATGTTGACCGCCGTGATCAAGCTCGGCTCGCAGCATTCGACGCTCCGCTTCTATCCGCATGGCGGCGACCGCAGCGGCATGGCGCGCTACGGCGCCACCTTCGTGCTTTTTTCGGCCGCGGTCAGCGGCGGCATCTGGCTGTTGGCCGCACTCATCCTCGCCATCATTACCTTGCTCGGCCACGTCAGCCAGCCGATCGAGGCATGGGTCATGTTGGTGCTGCTGTTGCCGACGGTGTGCATCAGCTATGTCACTTCGGTACTCA
>Ga0134126_10014331_pt1 | contig 10016 bp, 6 predicted proteins | sample KB31752_FD_96881 | JGI IMG/M metagenome (GOLD analysis project Ga0134126, IMG submission 96881) | Terrestrial soil microbial communities with excess Nitrogen fertilizer from Kellogg Biological Station, Michigan, USA - KB3-175-2 | ecosystem: Environmental > Terrestrial > Soil > Unclassified ...
ACCTTCTACGTCTACTTCGTCTCCAAGGAAGCCGCGTTCCGCGAACTGGTCCAGCATCTGGGGCACGAGTTGCGGAAGGCTACGCACCTGGCCAGCGACCAGGGCGCCAATCGGGTCGAGGCCGAGCGGGCCAGTTTCCGCGCCTTTTTCGACTTTATCGCCCAGCACCAACATATGTACCGCTTGGTGCGCCAGGCGGAGTTTATCGACCCCGCCCTCTTCCACGAATACTACGAGGTATTCGCCGCCGGCTATCGAAGCGCCCTCTCCGCTGCCATGGACCGTGGGGAGATCGCGCGCATGGACCCCGAGGTGCTGGCTTACTGCCTGATGGGGATCGGTGATTTCGTCGGCATGCGCTGGGTGCTCTGGACCGGCGAGCCAATGCCTCCCGCCATTCTCGACAGTTTGATGACCTTTATTCGGCGTGGAATCGCGGCCCATGGTGAACACGAAGGAGGTGTGTCGGGTAACGGGCAATCGCAATCCTGATCGTTACGATGTAGAACAGTGAGGAGTCGCGGATGCAAGCCAAATCGGGTCTTCGCCTTTTGGGTTCCCTGATCATTCTTGGTTCGGTGGTTGCCGGCGGGGTCGGTGGCGCTTCCGCCAGGCGCGCGCACTCGTCCAATTCTCCGATCATCATCGGACAGATCACCTCCTTGACCGGTCCTTTCTCGGTATATGGGGTGATGGAAGTCCAGGGATTCCACATCGGGCTCGAATATGCCACCCATGGCACGATGGCGATCAATGGGGCGCCAATCGTGGTCAAGACCCTGAACGACGCAGGCAGCACCGGACTCCCGGACCCGGCCGTCGCGGTCACCGACGCCAAGGAAGCGGTACAGAACGACCATGCCCAGATTCTCCAGTGCTGCGCCAGCAGCGCCAGCGCCATCGCGGTGGCCGGTGAGGCAGCCACGTTCCATAAGATTCTGATGGTCGCCCCGGCGGCCGATAACTCGCTCAGCGGGATCAATCGCTACACGTTCCGGACCAGCCGCGAGGATTCCCAGGATGCCAATACCGGGGCCGGCTTCGCGGTACAGCAGTTCGGCGATAGCTACATGACCCTGGCTCAGGATTATGCCTTCGGTCACGGTCAGGCGGACATCTGGAGCAAGCAACTTGATCGTTTGCACGCGCACAACCTGGGCAAGGTCTACTTCCCACTCACCGCGACCGACTTCACCCCCTATATCCAGCAGATTCTCAGCGGCGGCCCCAAGTGGCTGTTCGTGGCCTGCGCCGGTCAGCAGTGTCTCGGTCTATGGAAGCAACTGGACCAGCAGGGCTTGCTGGCTCGGGTGCATGTGATGACTGGCCTTCCCAACGTGGCGGCCATTCCCGCGTTCGGCCCCGCCGGGAATCACATCGGCTTCATCAGCGTCTACTATTCGGGCTTCGCGCACACGGCGGCGAACACCTTTTTGGTCAAGCAGATGCAAAAAGAGTTCCATCGCCAGGCGGATATCTTTGACCAGGATGCCTTCGCGGCGGCGCAGCAGATCGTCGCGGCGGTGACGAGGACCGGCTCTACCGATGCCGCCAAGCTGATTCCAGCCCTTGAGGGACAGACGGTCCAGGGCCCCAAGGGTCCATACACGATTCGCAAGCAGGATCACGTCTGCCTGCAGCCCATGTACGTGGCCAAGCTGGTGGGGATCACGCCCGTGCTGCTGGCCACCAAGACCCCTCAGGATACGGCGCCGCCCCTTCAGGCGAACTTCTAGTACAGCTTGGCGACCGGGGGCCATCGCCTGGGAGCGCGAGCATCTTGCTCGCCAACGGTGCGAGCAAGATGCTCGCGCTCCCAGGGGAGGAGCGATCAACCAGTGAAACCCAGAGGGCGATCACATGCCGGCTGAAAGCGACGTCATCCTGGAGACCCGAAGTCTCAGCTTCGGGATCGGCGGCAACTGTATTATCGACGATCTCTCGCTGGCCGTGCGAACCGGGGAGTTTCTTTCGGTCATTGGCCCGAACGGGGCTGGGAAGACCACCTTGTTCAACCTGATCAGCGGCGTCTATCGACCAACCACCGGTGAATTGCGTTACCAGGGGGCGGACTTGACCAGGATGAGCGCCAGCGCCCGGACCCAGGCGGGAATCGCTCGGTCCTTTCAGATCAGCGCCATTTTCCCTACCCTGCGCGTACTGGAACACGCGCGGTTGGCCGCTCAGGCCCGCGGGCGGGGCCGGTATCAGCTACTCCGACCCTCTACGGCCTATCCTCACTTCCTGGAGGCGGGATCTCGGAGCCTTGACCTGGTTGGGCTGGGAGCGATGGCCGGACGGCCCGCTGGGGCTCTCAGTCACGGCGACAAGCGGAAGCTGGAATTGGCCATGGTGCTGGCGGGCGACCCCGACCTGTTGTTGCTGGACGAGCCCACCTCGGGACTGAGTGCCGAGGACGTGCCGGCGATGGCGGCGCTGATCCAGCGGATCCGCCAGGGGACGGGGAAAACGGTGTTCATGATCGAACATAAGATCGGCATGGTCCTGGATCTCTCCGATCGGGTGGCGGTCCTGGCTCAGGGAAAACTGCTGGCCATCGACACGCCGACCAATATCCAGCGGAGCGATGCCGTGCAATCGGCCTATCTGGGCCGCGAGAGCGCCTGAAGTGGACGGCGAGACGCGCCTCGCGTTGCGCGACGTGCATACCTTTATCGGCGGCTCCCATGTGCTGCAAGGGGTCTCGTTCGTGGTGGCGGCCGGCAGGACGACCGTGCTCCTGGGGCGGAACGGGGCCGGGAAGAGCACGACCTTACGAGGGATCATGGGCGTGCTCCCGGCCCAGTCCGGCTCGATTACCCTCGGCCACGAGGAGTTACGTGGCCAGCCGGCCCACCGAATCGCCCGCCGGGACATCGCCTTCGTGCCCGAGGATCGCGAGGTGTTCGTGAGCCTCACCGTAGAGGAGAATCTTAAGCTGGCCCAACGGCGCGGAGATCCGCCAGGGGCGATTGAAGGGATCTTTCAGCTGTTCCCCGACCTCCAGCGGGCCCGGCGCCGCTCGGCGGGCGCCATGTCGGGCGGGCAGCAGCAGATGCTGGCGATTGGACGGGCCCTGGTCCGGCGGAACACCCTTCTACTGGTCGACGAGCCCACCAAGGGATTGGCCCCGATTATCGTCCAGGAGTTGAAGGCGACCTTCTCCGCCCTCCGAGAACGGGGAGAGACGATCCTGCTGGTCGAGCAGAATCTGGAGTTCGCCCGCGCGGTCGGTGATTTTTTCTACATCCTTGACGAAGGCCGGATCGTCCATGGGGGCGCGATGAGCGAACTCGGCGCGCGGCCCGAGGTTCTTCAACGCTATCTTGGGGTATAGGCGATGGCTACCTTTCTCACCCTGACGATCAATGGTCTGGCCCTGGCCGCGATCTTCTTTCTGGTCTCGGCCGGCCTGTCGCTGATCTTCGGCCTGATGGGGGTGCTCAACTTCGCTCATGGCTCGTTCGTGGTCTGGGGCGCCTATGTCTGGCTGGCCGTCTTCAATGACAGCGGTAATTTCTGGCTGGCCCTGCTCGCCGCCGGACTGGCGGGCGCCGCCATGGGCGCGATCACCGAGCGCGTCTTCATACGCCCACTCTATGGGCGCCCGCAAACGCAAATCCTGGTCACCCTGGGACTGGGGTTGGTGCTTGGCCAGGCGGTGGTGGTGATCTGGGGCGAGTCACCCCAGTATTTCAACGCTATCCCTGGTCTCGACGGCACCTTGCAACATGGCGACCTCTATATCGCCACCTATAGGCTGTTCGTCATTGGGGCCGGTCTGGTGATCTTGCTGGCGGTCTGGGCGCTCCTCCGGTTGACCAGGATCGGCCTGATCGTTCGGGCCGGGGTGGAGAATCCCACCATGACGCGGGCCCTGGGGATCAACATCAATCTGGTATTCCTGGGTGTATTCTCGCTCGGTTCGGCCCTGGCGGCCCTGGGCGGCGCCGTCTACGCGCCCTACCTCAGCGTGACCACCCCGGACATGGGGCAGAGTATGCTGCTCTTCGCCATTGTCGTGGTGGTGCTAGGCGGACTGGGCAGCTATCTTGGCTCCGCCCTGGGCGCCTTGATCATCGGTCTCGCTCAGGACTACGTGCCGTTCTACATCTCCAAATTCTCGATGTTGCCCCCCAACGTAGCCTCGTCCGCCGCTTCGCTCATTTCGCTGGCTTTACTGGTGGGGATTCTCCTCTGGCGGCCCCAGGGATTGCTGGGACTGAGATGGCCGGGCGGGGCGCTCTGATGGCCGCGCGCCGGAGACCACCCGCCCCTGGCTGGTTGATCGGCGGCGCCGCGTGCCTCCTGGCGATCCTGGTTCCACCCGTGCTGGGTAGCGACCAACTCAACCTGCCGACCGAGGTGCTGATCTTCGCCATGGTGGCCATCACCTACGACCTGATCTTCGGGATCACCGGCTTGATCTCCTTTGGCCAGGCGCTGTTCATGGGCGCGGGTGCCTACGCGACGGCGATCGCCATGACCACCTACCATCTGTCGCTGGCCCTGGCCCTGGCGGCGGCGGGCATTTCCGGCCTGGTTCTGGCCGTGCTCACCGGGGCGCTGGCCCTCCGCACCCATGGAGTCTACTTCGCCATGGTCACTCTGGCCTTTGCCCAGGCCGCTTATACCCTGGTCGAGAGCGACATCGGCAATCTCACGGGGGGCGAGAATGGGCTCTTGATCAGCGGCGGCCCCGATTGGCTGCTCCGCCCCGGCAACGAGGCCCATCTCTATTACGTGGCCCTGATTGCCCTGATCGGCGGTTTCCTCCTGGTCCGCCTCCTGGTCCGCTCACCGGCTGGGCGGGTCTGGCAGGCCATCCGCGAGAATGAGACGCGGGCGCGCATGTTGGGCTTCCCACCCTACCGATATAAGCTCATGTCGTATGCCATATCCGGAACCCTGGCGGCGCTGGCGGGCGGCCTGTATGCCCTGTTCGTCGGTGATGTGTCGCCTGGCTTGCTCACTCCGGATACCACGATCCAGTTGCTGTTGATGGTGATTATCGGCGGCGCCGGCAGCCTCTGGGGGGCCGTCCTGGGAGCGGCGATCGTCCGTGGTCTCGACCATTATCTCAATGTGCTCTCCACCTCCAGCCTCGCCAACAGCGGCCCCTCGTGGCTGCATGACGTGCTGGCGCAACCGCTCTTGCTCTTTGGGATCATCTATCTCCTGCTGGTGTATTTCTTTCCCAACGGGATCGCCGGGTTGGCCCATTATCGTCGGATTGGCGGCACGGCCATTGAACCATGAGCGATGGCATCGATCCCCCGACTGTGGCCGGGGGGAGCCGGGGACCGCGGTCGGCGGTTGGATTCACCGCGCGAAAGGGAGCAAGGATGACGAGAGGTGAACCAGCGGGGCGGTCGTCCGCGGAGGTCGGGCCGCTGACCGGAATCGCCGGACTTGGGATATGGGTGCCGCCGAGGGTGGTGACCGCCGAGGAACTGGCGGCCGAGACCGGCATTCCGGCCCCAGTGCCGCGGGAGAAATTCGGGATCAATCAAGTGCGGCGCGCCGCCGCCGCCGAGGTGTACATTCTGGGGGTCAAGGCGGCGTACTCTGGATAGGATACTAGATGGTGTGCCATATCCTTTTCATTATGGCGAATTGAAAGCGAAACAGTAGCTATTCGGATGAAAGAAAGGTACCCGTAAGAGGCATGGAAACGGCCGCTCGATAAGATACGGTCTTATCGGAAGCGGTGATGTGTAGACCTTACCTTGGGCACCTTGGTCTGCAATGAGCTTGTGGTGCAACCGGCCAGATAGCTCCCTTATGGAAGCGTCAGGCCGGTTTTTGTTTGTGGCGACGAGGAATGACAGCAGCTATGACCTTTTGGGGTTGCTAGACGATCCACCAGGGAGAGAATGAAGATGGGAAAAACCTCGACCGCCCACGCGAGCGCATCACATGGCTATGGTCGCCGGTTGCTCCGAATAGGGGCAGTGCTGGCCATGCTGGTTGGGTTGCCGATCCCTATCTTGCAGACATCCAGCGTGTACGCGGCCTCGACCACCTCGGCGACGTTTACCGCCGGGGGATTCCTTAAAGGCGGCATCTATTATGCCAAGACCGGGGCGACGCTGACCCTGACGGTCGCTACCAGTTCCGACACCAAGTGCGTTGAGGTGCCCGGGGCTCCCGTCACCGGATCGAGTTCTGGAAAATCGAGCTGGGCTATCCCGCTTACCGCTGCCAGCGGCAGCGGCGTGCAGACGGTTGCCGTACAAGCTTTCTCGAATTTCAACGGCACAAAATGCACCGGCAACAGCAACGATGTTACGCCGGTGAGTGTCTTATATACCCTCGATAACACCGGTCCCGCGGTAAACAGCAGCCTTTCGCCGGCGCCCAATACCGCCGGTTGGAATAACAGCAACGTGACGATCACCTGGTCTGCCACCGATACCGGTGCCGGCTTCACCCCCAATTGCCCGACCAACCCCAACCCCTGCACGGACAGCGTGACTACGGAGACGCCCCTCGCGGGCTTCGCCAAGACCGCGACCGCGACCGACAACGTGGGCAACAGCGGCATCGGCTCGGTGACGGTGAAGCTGGACAAAACCCCGCCTATGATCAGTGGCACTCCCGATCGCGATCCCAACGCCAACGGCTGGTATAAGGCCGGCGTCACGGTCAGCTTCACCTGCGGCGATGGCCTATCGGGGATCAACAGCTGTTCTCCCTCCAAGAATCTGAGCGGTGACGGCGCCAACCAGTCGGCCACCGGCACCGCCGTGGATAACGCCGGCAATTCGGCCACCGCCACGGTCGGGAACATCAATATCGACCAGACGGCGCCGACCCTGAGCGGCGCCCCCACCACCAGCCCCAACGGCGCCGGCTGGTACAACGGCAACGTGATCGTGGCCTGGACCTGCGGCGATGCGCTCTCCGGCATCCCCACCGGCGGCTGCCCGGCCAACAGTACGATATCGGGCGAGGGTACCGGCCTGACCTCTACCGCCTCGGTGAGCGACAACGCGGGGAATCTTACCACCGCCTCCAGCAGCCCAGCGGTCAAGATCGACAAGACACCGCCGGTGACCACGGCCTCGGCGCCGTCCTCCTGGACGAACAGCAACGTGACGGTAGCCCTCGCGTCCACCGATAATCTCTCCGGGGTGGCCGCCACTCACTACATCCTCGATGGGGGTGCCCAACAGACCGGCACGAGCGTCACCATCACCACCGAAGGCACTCACAGCCTGGAATACTGGTGCGTGGACAACGCGGGCAACGTCGAGAGCCACAAGACGATCCAGATCCTGATCGACAAGAGCAATCCAATCATTACCCACCAGCAGAATCCGCTGGCCAATTCGGGTGGCTGGAACAACACCAACGTGACGGTGACCTTCACCTGCAGCGACCCCAACCTGGCCGACGGCACTCTCGGTTCCGGCATCGCAAGCTGCACCGCTCCCCAGACGGTGACGACCGAGGGTCTGAAACAGCCGGTACCCGGCACGGCGGTGGACAACGCGGGCAACCCGGCCACCGACCCGGCCACGGTCAGTATCGACAAGACCCCGCCCACGATCAGCGGCGCCCCGGACCGCGCCCCCAACTCCCATGGCTGGTACAACGCCAACGTAACCGTCACCTTCACCTGTGCCGATCAGGCCCTCCTGTCCGGCATCGGAAGCTGCACCGCGCCGGTGACCCTGGGCGAGGGTAGCAGCCAGAGCGTGACCGGGACGGCGGTCGACGCCGCCGGCAACAGCACCAGCACCATCGTCGGTCCCCTCAACATCGACGAGACGCCGCCGACCTTGAGCGGCGCCCCCACCACCAGCCCCAACGCCAACGGCTGGTATAGCAGCGACGTCACGGTACACTGGACCTGCTCCGATGCCCGCTCCGGTATTTCAGGGAGTTGCCCAGCCGACACCACGGTCAGCGGCGAGGGGGCGAACCTCTCCACCACCGCCACGGTGAGCGACAAGGCTGGCAACCTCACGACCACCACGGTCGCCGGGATCAAGATCGACCGCACTCCCCCCAGCACCACGTCGAACGCGCCCTCGGGCTGGCAGAACAGCGATGTGGTGGTGAACTTGAGCGCCAGCGACAATCTTTCGGGAGTCAGCGCTACCTACTTCACCCTGGACGGCAGCGCTTCACAGCAGGGCACCAGCCTCACCATCCATGCCGACGGTACGCACACCCTCACCTACTGGAGCGTGGACAACGCGGGGAACATGGAAGGCGCGCACACCTTGCAGGTGCGGATCGACCAGACTCGGCCTACGATCGTCCACGCCCAGACGCCCCCCGTCAACAGCAAGAACTGGAACAACACCGACGTGACGGTCACCTTCACCTGCGCGGACGCCACTTCCGGCGTGGCAACCTGCACCGCGCCCCAGACGGTCACCACGGAGGGCCAGGGCCAGCCGGTGACCGGCACGGCGGTAGACAACGCGGGGAATAGCGCGAGCGACGTGGCGTTCATTAACATCGATAAGACCCCACCGACGATCAGCGCCGCCCTGAACCGGACCGCCAATGCCGGCGGCTGGTACAACGGCAACGTAACCGTCACCTTCACCTGCGCCGACACCCTTTCCGGCGTCGATGTCTGCCCGGCTCCGGTGACCCTGGGCGAAGGCAGCAACCAGAGCATCACCGGCACGGCCACCGATGCCGCCGGTAACAGCGCCAGCACCACGGTCAGTGGGATCAACATCGACAAGACGGCGCCGCTGCTCAGCGGCGTCCCCACCACCAGCCCCGGCCCCAGCGCCGATGGCTGGTACAACAACGACGTGACCATTCACTGGACGTGCGGCGATCCTAAGCTGGCCGATGGCAGCGACGGATCGGGCATCGCCGGCGCCTGCCCAGCCGATAGCACGATCACCGGCGAGGGCGACACCCTCTCCGCCCAGGCATCGGTCAGCGACACGGCGGGGAACCTGACCACCGCCGCCAGTCCAGTGGTCAAGATTGACCGGACGCCGCCTACTACCGGCGTCTCGGCGCCGTCCTCCTGGACGAACAATAACGTGACGGTGACCCTAACTCCCCTGGACGCCCTCTCCGGGGTGGCCGCTACCTACTACAGCCTGGACGGGAACCCCCAACAGACCGGCACGAGTGTCGCCATCAGCAGCGAGGGCACCCACGGCCTCACCTTCTGGAGCGTGGACAAGGCGGGCAACGCCGAAAGCCCCAAGACCATTCAGGTCAGGATCGACAAGACCGCGCCCATCATTACCCATAGCCAGTCGCCGGCGGCGAATGGCTATGGCTGGAACATGACCGACGTGACCGTGAGCTTCGTTTGCAGCGATCCGCCGCTGGCGGATGGTACATCCTCCGGCGTCGCCAGCTGCACGACTCCCCAGACGGTCAGCAGCGAAGGGAAGAATCAGCCGGTTCCTGGCACGGCGGTGGACAACGCCAGCAATACGGCCATCGATCCGGCGATGGTTAGCATCGACAAGACCCCGCCCACGATCAGCGGCACTCCGGACCGTGGCGCTAACGGCAATGGCTGGTACAACGCCAATGTGACGGTCAACTTCCTCTGTGCCGATCAGGTTCTGCTCTCCGGCATCGATACCTGCACCAAGCCGATGACCCTGGGGGAGGGCGGCAATCAGCATGTAACCGGGACAGCGGTTGATGCCGCCGGCAACAGTGCCAGCACCACGGTGAGCCCGCTCAACATCGACGAGACGGCGCCGATCTTGAGCGGCGCCCTCACCACCAGCCCCAACGGCGCCGGCTGGTACAACAGTGACGTGACCATCCACTGGAGTTGCGCTGACACTCTCTCGGGCATCGCCGTTGGCGCCTGCCCGAGCGACAGCACGATTACCGGCGAGGGCGCCAGTCTCTCCACCGGCGCCTCGGTCGGCGACCTGGCGGGGAACACGACCGCCGCTACCAGTCCGGCGGTCAAGATCGACCGCACGCCCCCCACCACCACGGCCACGGCCCCCACAGGCTGGCAGAACAGCTCCGTCACGGTCCTGCTCAAAGCCGGCGACAAT
>Ga0134126_10014332_pt1 | contig 10015 bp, 6 predicted proteins | sample KB31752_FD_96881 | JGI IMG/M metagenome (GOLD analysis project Ga0134126, IMG submission 96881) | Terrestrial soil microbial communities with excess Nitrogen fertilizer from Kellogg Biological Station, Michigan, USA - KB3-175-2 | ecosystem: Environmental > Terrestrial > Soil > Unclassified ...
ACTAAAGAACTATGCCGAACGCCAGGCGAGCGAGCGACTTCCAAATTTTGACATCACGATTGGCACACTCCACGTACAGCCGTTCCGGTTGGGAATGGGTGTGGAAGACCTCCAGGTGCGGCTCCGAGCCAAACCTGATCCACCATTGGCAGCAATCCCGCAGTTGAAGGTCCACACCCGGTTCCTCCCGCTGTTGACCGGCAAGATCGATGTCAATCTAGAGATCAAAGACCCACAATTCGCCGCAACGAGCCAGCAAGTCGATTCGGTTCTCCATACCATCAAGCAGGAGGCAGTCAAACAGGAGGCGGTGCCATGGCAGGACACCATGCGGAACATGATGCCCATTCACATATCGCTGTCCCTCTCCCATGGGGAAGTCCGCTCATGCTTATCCGGTTGTTTCAGGAATACAATACAGCGTGTGCTTAGACGTCCGGTCGAGCCCGCCGCTATACAGCCAGTAGTGGCCTCCTGAAACAACCGGATAAGCATGAGTCCGCTATCACAGTGACCCACATATCGACCCCATTCAACTTCACGACCTTCAGATCACGGCGGCGAATGTCACCAATCGGCTACTTGAGAACGAACCCTATCCGGCGGAGCTTTGTGTGAAGGCTCATTTAGCTGATAACGCCGAAGTGGCCTTGAATAGCCATGTCGATTTTCTCGCCAAACCAAGCCCACGGATGGATGGAGACCTGAAAGTTCAGCACTTGACACTTCCAACCTTGCGGCCGCTGATGGGGCAATACAATATTCAGCTTCATCAAGGTTCTTTCGATATAGGTTAAATTCCAACACAGGTACGTAAAGTCCCGCAGAAAACCCCCTCCAACGCCGACCCATCGCTATGCAATATAGGTGGGCTTGGGCCCACCGCGAGCCCTGCCCCAACACGTTTTGACCCGGTAGCATATCTTTGTCACCCAGGCTCCCGTACCATCTGCGCTACTATGCATGACGCTGTGTAGACTCGTTCGTGCTGGAGAGGCGCTTGTTCGGCCCTTCATGGCCCGGCACGAACGTGACGGGAGGCTTGCCGTGCCGCGCATGAATATTCTGCACACTGTTGAGCGAGAAGCCTTCGAGTCAGCCCCGATGTTCACGAGTGTTCAGCGCAAGCACTATTTTGATTTCCCTCACACCATCCAGAAGGCGGCCGCGAGCCTGCGCACGCCTGCCAATCAACTGTGCTTTCTCCTGAGTTGCGGGTACTTCAAAGCGAGCACGCGCTTCTTCCCGTCGCGGACATTTCATCGGCGGGATGTTGACTACGTTGTCAGTCGGATAGGCTTGCGGCTGGACGGGGTCCACCTCGTGCGCTATCCCAAAGAGACCTCATCACGGCACCGGACGTGTCTCCTAGGCGTCTACGGCTTCAAGCCCTTCCATCCGCACGGCGGTCCTGTCCTTGCCGAAGAAATCGCGCGTCTGGTACGGTCCCAGATCACGTCCATGGGCATCTTCTGGCGGTGTATCGAGGTGCTGATTCGCGAGAAAATTGAAGTCCCTGGCTATGTCCCCTTAGCCGCTCACATCCTGCGTGCAATCAAGACCCAGAATCACACGCTGGCAGGCACCATCAAACGGACGCTGGACCCTGCGATGCGATCTATCTTGGACGACCTGCTGACGCAGGAACCGCGCGCGGGAGAGACCGTCCCCGGCAAAACCAGTGCCTACAAGCCACCTTAATGAAGAAGCTTTCGCAGTCGACCAAACCCTCGAAGGTCAAAGAGCGGGTGGCCGATTTGAACCTGGTTCGAGACCTGTCCCATCAACTGAGCCGGGTGCTTCACACCCTCGCGCTCAAACCCCGCGGGATCTTGTACTACGCTCACACGGTGATCCGGTCGGAAATCTTTCAGATCGCGCGCCGGGATGATCCTGATCGCTATCTGCACGTGGTAGCCTTCATCGCGCATCAGTACGACCGGCTTCACGACAATTTGGTCGATGGGCTGCTTGCCAGTCTGCGGAGCTTTCAGAACGGCGCCCGCCGTGCGCACAAGGAGCAGTGGTACGCCCGCCAACAGCAACACCACGACACACTGAAGATTCTACTCGCAAGCCTGGAACACGGGGTCGTCGGAACGCTCACCACTATTGGCAGTAGTATCGAGGATCGGGCGCTGAGCGATGCTGAAAAAGTGACCCACATCCGGGCCTTGCTCGTCGCGCACGACACCCGCAGCCTGCTCGAGGATGATCCCGTGGCCGAACTCAAGGCGTCGCTGGTCAGTGAGTTGGGCGAGGACGACTATTATACACTCCTGGAGTCGCAGTCGGTCTGGATCCAGAATCGCATGAGCCCGATCCTGAGGGCACTGACCTTTCAGGGTGAGCCCGGCGCCAGGAAATTAGTGGAGGCCATTGAGCAGTTCAAAAACCAGGACGGGGCAGTGGATCAATCGGCACCGACCGGATTCTTGGATCCGAAGGAGCGGACCGCCGTCAACAAAGACGGCAAGTTCCGCGTCTCCCTCTACAAGGCGCTGCTCTTCCAGCACGTGCAGAGCGAAATCAAATCCGGTGCGTTGAACCTGGAACATTCCTACAAATACCGGCCTCTGGATGACTACCTGATCGACCGCGCCCGCTGGCAGCGCGAGAAATCGCAGCTCATCGAACACGCCGGGCTGGAAGCCTTGGTCGATCCCCGCAAGGTGCTCACGGCACTCGCCGAGGCCTTGTACCAGCAATATCTCACCACCAATCAGAATATTGCCGAGGGAAAGAATCCCTACATCACCTTCAGGAAGACCGGTGACTTCAGCCTCGCCACGCCCAAGCAAGACGAGCACGAGGCAGAGCCCTTACAGCACTACTTTCCCGAGCACCATGTCGTGCCCTTAGTGGAAGTGCTCGCCACGGCGAACCGCTTCTCTCACGACGTGGACGAATTGCAACACCCGCAGCAGCGGTACCACCGTGGTACGCCCTCGGACGCCACCATTTATGCGGGGATCATCGGCATCGGCTGTGCGATTGGCCTGCGCCGTATGATGCGTATCTCCCGCGGGATTCATGAAGAAGAACTGGAGCATACGGTGAATTGGCATTTCACTCTGGATGGTCTGCAGGCGGCCAGTGATCGCGTCGTACGCCTGATGGATCAATTGGAATTACCGAACCTGATGCGCCGCGTGCCGGATCGTCTCCATACCTCCAGCGACGGCCAGAAATTTGAAGTGCGCGTCGAGTCGCTGCACGCCAACTACTCGTTCAAATACTTCGGCAAAGAACAAGGTGTCGCCGCCTACACCTTCCTCGACGAACGCGACGTGCTGTGGCACTCGACGGTCTTCAGTGCGGCCGAGCGGGAAAGTGCCTATGTGATCGATGGGCTGATGCACAATGCGGTGATCCACAGCGATATTCATTCGACCGCCGCCTTCGGGTTCAGCGAGATGATCTTCGCCGTGAGCCATTTGCTCGGCTTTTCCTACGCGCCTCGCTTCAAGAACCTCAAACGCCAGCGGCTCTACATCTTTAAGACCAAGAGGCCCGATCGTTCCTCCTGGACAATCAACCCCGCGGGGTACGTCGATGACGCGATGGTGATTCAGCACTGGGGATTCCCGTACACTTGAAGGAATTTGTCGCGGTTTGAATAAAAAGGTTCATACAATCAAGGAGGAGCGTCGCCCGCCGCTCCAGACACTGTACGGACGATAAATGACTGAAATAGCATCGTGTGCAATGTGAAACCGCGACTTTCTCCGCCAACTGTACGAGTACCCCCTATAGGGTGTCGAGCTGGAAGAATACTCGCGCACCGTGAATGCTCGACTCACCCGAACCATTCAGTCCCGTTGACGTGGCGTGGCTTCTCTACCGCCAGAGTCGTCGCTAGTTGTGCGAGGACGTGGTGCACGATGGCAAGCAGGTCGTGCCGATCGAACGGCTTGGCCAAAAAGGGGAAGGTCCCGCGTTTGATCCCATGGCTTTCCAATTCTTTATCGGGATTCCCTGACATCAGAATGATGCGGAGACCGCTTCGGATCGTGCTGGCGCGGACGGCCAGGTCATGACCGTTCAGGTGCGGGAATTGGTTAGCAGTTGATGCAAGCTGAAAACCCGGTGGGGGCAAAACCAGGTCAGCCAGCAGAAGGTCGATCGGCCCTCGATGCTGCATGCAGATTTTGAGCGCTTCGGAGCTGCCGTCGGCTTCGAGGACCGTGAATCCCGACGCTTCGAGAAGCGCTTTGCACAGGTTGGTGATCGGGACTTCATCATCGACGACTAAGATGGTGGGCGAAGTATCTGATAATTGACTCTCCTGCTGTACCTGCATGCGCGAATCCTCCCTCGCTTATCATAGGGGTGAACTTATGACCGAGCGAGGAAAACTCACATTTCTATCTTCCCTGGACCTATGGTCCTGCTTGATTGGCGGCTCACATCATTTACCAGAAGGATGGCTAGACCCCCTACAGATGAGGGATGGGGACTTGTGAAAATTCGGGCAGGATAAACGCGATTTACTCGCACTGAGAGGAGGCGGCGTGTTCATTCTCATCAAAAAACCGCAACAAGGTACTCAGCATCACGCAGAATCCAACGGTGGTCCAAGACACTCAGTCTGGAGTTGGATTGGTATCTTTTTCGTGCTCGGTATGTTGTTTTGGCAGATCCTATCGCTTATCGGCTGTTCTTCGTCACGGAAAGAAATACGTGGTGGATTATAGTCGCGGGAACGATGTGACCGCCGAGGGCTCACGCGCGCGTCCCTGCCAGACCGAGGTGTACTGCCGGATGCTGGCTGAACGCGAGGGGGTACGGTCGTATTGGATGGTGTATCAGTGAGGGCAGCAATTGACGGAGCGAAGATCCAGGTGGACCTATTGAGTTCGACGTGAGGTGGTGAAGCAGGCATAGAAGAGGTGTTATGGGTGATGGTGAGGAGATGGCAAACAGTGTTATTGTTGTGCAGGGATTATCCCTGCTGATTGTTTCGGGGATATCTGTTGCTGTGCCGCTCCTGAGCTGGAGCACGACGTGATTCCATGCCCTGTCTGTCCGTAAAAGGTGACCCCATGATGGGATGCCCCCACGTTCGGCGAGACGATCTGCATGTCACCGGTCGAAACCTCATCGAATCTCTTCCGCCATTCCCACAACGGGACAGGAGCCAGATCAGCCCATAGCCTTTGTCCCATATATTCTTCATCGAGCTACTTTCTGTAGGAAAAGATGTCTTTCAAGGTAGCTGGACTACCGTGATGGTCCAATGGGCGTTACTGGCGATCCGTAGACTGTAGGTCCCGCCTTTCGCATGATACGTCGCGCCGCCCGCATCGCCCATCGAATGGCCCAGCGCCTCAAGCGGTTGTCCCTGGGCATCAAGCAGAAAGACCGTGAGTTCATTTGTTGTGGTCCATCGCACTTCCCATCCATCTTTTACGGTGAAGGGCCGCGTCGTCCGCGAACCGTTTCCGGTCAGCTCCACTACAATCTGTTCGTCTGCAGCGAGTACCACGCCTGCGAGCAGCAGCCAGCCGCAGAGTACCGCACCGATGAGTTGATACATGTCCGCCTCCTGTCATTTATGGGATGCAGTTGGAGTATGGTATATCGAGGCCCCGCCGCATCACCAGTGTTTTACCGATCACGGTACTGATTGCCCACGCTTGGCTTTACGGAATTCCCAAGGCGGTACAATGCCTGGCTGTATTGTCACGACTCGATGGTTGAAGGGCAGGTGTTTCATCAATCGTTTCTGTGGAGGATAGAGGGGAGAACACTGTGGAATCAAACGGTGCGGGCCAAATTGGACCACTGGCGGTCTTAGCGGGTGTCTGGGAAGGAGACAAAGGCGCCATCGGATGATCGCGGGACAGAACAGAATCGGTTTCGCGAGAGGATTACATTTGCCCCGATAGGTGCGGTGCGCAATCATGAGCAGATACTGTATGGCTTACGCTATGCGACGGTCGCACATCGCCTCGGAGAGGCTGGTCCGTTTCATGAAGAGGTCGGGTATTGGTTGTGGGATCCTGGAGAGCGGCAAGTATTGCGTTGCTTCATCGTGCCACGTGGGGTGGCCGTGATGGCTGGTGGCGTGGTGGAGCCGACAGCCACATCCTTTACGCTTGTGGCGGAAGGCGGGTCGGAGACCTATGGAATCTGTTCGAATCGGTTTCTCAATAGGGAGTTCAAGACGGTGCGCTATGAATTGACGGTGACAATTCTTGATGCGAATCGATTTCACTACAAGGAGGATACGCAACTTCGTATGTCGGGACGGAAGAATCTATTTCACCATACGGATGAAAATACACTCACGCGTGTAACCACGTAACCGGCTGGCGACGTAGATAAGGAGAGAGTGGTGATCCCATCAACTGTAAAACTTAGGACTTGACCCTTCGGACAGTGGCCGACATTGATAGATCACAACAGGAACCCATCTCACCTGGTCCAGCGGAATAATCTCGCTCAGGATGGCAATTTGCGCCATATTCCGACCAGCCTTCTGCACACAAATCATGAGGAGGTCGTTTCGATTTTTACCGACACTGTCTGAAGGTTCAAATACTGGCTTATACACATCAACCGTATGAGGAAGATTTAAGGGGGGCTACTCCCTTAAATCTTCTCATTTTTTATTATAGCTTTGCCCACTCGTCTAAGAAGGCCGAATGCAATATCTGCATCGCACCAGTATCTTAGTGAGAGCATCTGAGGTCGATGCGTAAACCTATAGAAAAGGCATCCATCCCTTTCTTTCGCTCCTCTTATTTCAAGCCGCTTTTTTCTCCTCTAGTATCTTTGCCCATTCAGCTAAGAAGGCTGAATGCAATATCTGCATCACGCCTGTTATCTTGGTGAGATTATCTTGTGTTGATGCGTAGGTGTAGAATCCTACTTTTACTTCAGGCATACTAGCACTTGTCTGCCCTACATTATTCACGTTTGTTCCGTCGTAATGTAGGTTGCCGCGCAAGTCTGGAAATGAGCAACCTAACCATGGATCACACACACAATACGAAGCTACAGTTCCTTTATCATTATTATAGCCATTGTTGGAAACGATAACATAAGCATGGTCAAAGTTTGTGCCATGGTACCAGCCCACGGTCAAACCACTCGCTGCAGTATACAGATCTTGAAACTTGCCATCTTTTGGGAACGTGGCCAGCAGCAGATAGGCTAAGAGAGATGTTTCGCCACAATTGCCGGTGGCATTGCTAGCCGCTCTCACCGCTAAAGTTTCATAGGTCTGCTTGCTGCTCATCTCCAGTGCACCTGCTTCCTGTTGCCAGCTAGGATGTTGGTTCTTGCCATCATTCCATAATGGTGCGTATATCTTGAAAGTGTTATAGACCGCAGTTTGTTTTTGAATGTTTAAAGCGGATTGCTGAGGAGGAGTTAAGGCGCTTCCCCAATTGGTTGGTTTCTTGTCGCCATTGGCGATTAATTGATAAACTGCACCTACTCTTGCTGCCCCCAAAAAATCGACCATGGTTCCTAGCCATGACCCGCGGGTTTTCTTGAGATTATCGAGGTCATCCAATCGCAACCCGAGGTCGGTTCCAATTTGTCTTATCCCCGCTCCATAACTATTTAAGTTGCTGCTGCCGGTGATGAAAGTTCTCACGGCTAAGGCTGCAGCGGTGCAATAATTTGTCATATCTGTTTTGTTCATGGTTGTTGTACTCCTCCTTGGATACAGGCGAAGCCCCTCAGAGGGGCTCACGGTTGGCCGATGGGACTGCGCCAGTTGCGTACGTCATTATTGTCACGATCTAACTGCTGAACAAGGTAATCAAGAGGATGTATTCTCATTTGGTTGTGTTATGACCCTGAACTGGATCCACTACCTGAACTCGATCCGGAGCCGGCCGGTTGACTATCGTCGGCGCTGCCGGCTTGATTGAACTTGTTGGGATAATACTTCGCCATCCATGCACGCGCAATCATGCCTTGCGTGATGGGCTTTAGGAAGTAGTTGATGGGCACGCCGATGTTGTCGCCGCCCGACACGCATCTCTGAATATAATCATCCATGGCGGTCATCAAGGAATTGGTGTCGATAATCTTATTCGCTCCATCATCGACCGCCTGAAGACCACTGATGGCCGCCGTAATTTTTGAGTTTTGGAGCGACAATAACTGTGCACCGGTTTTTGCCGCGTCGGCGGCCGATGCGACCGTTGTTTGAGCACCGATCGTTGCACCTTGTAAATTGGCCAACTGCTCCATGTCTTTTGCGGGGTCAAAGTTTGCAAATGACTGCACACCAATTCTGACTTCATTTGATTTGATTGAGGGAATGATCCCCATGGTGATAGCTGAGCAATGCGATTGGACATTTTGCGTGCTCAGGAGATCTTTGGCGCTGCTTGAGAAAGAGTCATTCACGCCAAATGCTCCGGTCTCAGAGGCAAACCACCCACCTACCTCGAACGCCGCCTGCATGGATGATGCGACAGATTCCATGCTCTGTGATGAGGAGGTCTTTGTCGTATTGAGGACATGCACCATGCCGACAAAAGAAGACCCATATGTGGCGCCAGAGAGGATGCTGAATGACTTTTCGCCTTTGGTCTCAGTGGTCGCCTCAATTTTGGCGATGGAGGCGGGGTCATTGGTGTTAATCATCTTGTCTGGGAACAGTTGGTTCCATGCCCGAACGGCTTTATCGACATCCAGAATAAATGGCGCGAATACCTGAGAAGTTTTATGGGTACAGGTGATACAAAAAACGAGCGTACCGGAAATGCTATGGCGGGAATGCTGACTATTGACCTGCGATTGTGCCGACGCAGAGGCCTGCCCGGAAAACTTGTCACCAAAGATACTCAGTGAGTCACTAACAAACGAGGCAATGGTCGCGGCATGCGAGGCTGAGGACTCAGTGTTTTCATCATAGGAGAAATATTGCACGTTCATTTCCATGGTATCTGCGGAGAGCGGCATTTGCTTTAAAGCACTTTTGTTGTAATCGATCGGACTTTCAATCTCTTCGCTGACCCCCAGGATCTTGGCGCGTAACGGGGCGATAGCGGTTTCTGCTTTGACTTTCGCTTTGCCATACTCGGTGGCTGCTTTTTGTATTTGTTTTCCGATGTCAACGGATTCCGCTAACAAATCATCAGGGGTGATCTGCATATTCATCATTTCTTGAATGGTCATATCGATGCTGCGCTTGAGGGTAATCATGGCATTTAGATTTGCCTGTGCGGCATCGGCGGGGGCTTGCAGCTGTGCCATCTGCAAGATGTTTGCGAGCTTGTCTTGTGGTACAACGTTACCCAAAGTCAGTGCGGGGTCGTACGGAATTGTTGATGGCATAGCTCACATCCTTTCTTGGCGCCAAAAAATGAACGGCATCTCATGCATGGCGCATGCAAGAGGTGCGGGGATGTCTGTGGGAAGAAGCTCGTTATGGGGGGACATTTCGGAGGATCTGGGTCAAGGAGGATTCGTTGACGAGCATCTCGATCTGTTCTCAATGTCATCTCAACATGGAACCTAGTAAAGCTATCTGAGGTTTTGGAAATGTCAAATGCCAGGAAAAACAATCAAAATCTGATTGATGGTGAGGTGAAGAGTGGAGTGTGAAGCGAGGCATGGTGACGATTGAGCTGGTTCACATAGGTGATTGCTCGACGAAGTGGGGATTGCTCGGCGAACTGAAACAGCGTCCGCTCCAGCAGTACAGGAGAATATTGGCGGGTATACCCATACCACTGATTCCAGGCACACGGAAGCTCCCCGCTCTCTTTACGCCGACGCCCGACGCAGCAGTCCAATGAAGATCCAAGTCCAGGCCGCCTCAATAGCAGCCGGTGACTGTACTGGATCCCACCCGATTGCTTGAACAGTTTTTCCCATCGCTGTAGTTGCGGAAGGTCGTCCCGTCGATCGATTGATGTGTGCTTGACCTTCCCCTGATTTCACAGACACCTCCAGAAGGAGGAGAATGATGAAATCGGAGGACAGAATGATCACCAAGACACGACGGCGGTCCACGGAGGAATTTAAAGACGAAGCAGTCCGG
>Ga0134126_10014337_pt1 | contig 10014 bp, 7 predicted proteins | sample KB31752_FD_96881 | JGI IMG/M metagenome (GOLD analysis project Ga0134126, IMG submission 96881) | Terrestrial soil microbial communities with excess Nitrogen fertilizer from Kellogg Biological Station, Michigan, USA - KB3-175-2 | ecosystem: Environmental > Terrestrial > Soil > Unclassified ...
TCCGGAACTCCGAGCCACCGCACCCTGCCCGGCGTTGTAGGCAGCCAGGCTCAGTTGTACGTTTCCGCCGTAACTTTCAAGCAGATGCTTCAGGTGGCGCACCCCAGCGTCAATGTTTTCTTCCGGGTTGAACGGATTGGTCACGTTCAGACTCCGCGCGGTCTGAGGCATGAGCTGCATCAATCCCATGGCACCTTTACGCGAGACCGCGTTAGGGTTGAAATTTGACTCCACCTTAACCAGCGCCCGAACCAAGTTCGCGTCCACATTGTGACGCGCAGCTGCCGCATTGATGGCGGCGTCAATTTCCTGCTGATTAAACCCTTTTCGAGCTGTCGAGTTTTGCTCGGCAGGCGATTTTTTCAGGTACTCACTTACTTCCGCCGCGGCCGAGGTTGCCGCCTGGACATTCTGGTGCGGGACCGCCTTCCAGCGATGCTCGGTGGTGCTCCAGAAAACCAGTTTGTTCTGCCGCGAACGGAATGGCTGCCGTGGTGCAGGAGCAGGTGCATCATTTACATAGACTTTATGGCCGGTATCGTCCACGGTTGAGGTAATTGGTGGAGCACCCGTGCCCGCCTGCAAGGCGGACGTGAGAGAAAGGGATGTCGCGATAGCCGAAGCTGCCATCAGGGCGATTTTCAGGCGTTTGCGCATACCGGGATCAATCGTCACAGAAGTGAAATTTAGCTCGCCGGCAGGTTTTAACCTCAGCCGAGCCGCTACACACCTCTGCCCTACCTTCCCGGAACCTGACGGAGAACCCTTACCAGAGTGAGCCAATTATAGGCTGCGCGTGGGAGCCGGACAATCACCCAAAGGGGAATAGAACCACGGTGGTAATGCGAAGTAAGTTACTTAAATTGTATGAGTTACACAGGTCACCGGTTAATGCCTGCTTTGGGTTGATCAGGTGATATCCGCGTAGGGTGATGAGAAGAAATCCCCGGCGACAAAACGCTCATAACATTCCTGGCATACCCAGGCGAGGCCATTGGTGTAACCAACGCCGTGGCTGATGTCGTCGGTGTCGAAGAGTTCCCAGGTGCAGATCGAACACAGGTCTCTTTTCCATCCCCCTTTGACCAACAGAAATCTGTCTGCGTCTTGCGCCAGGCCGATGTCGAAAGAGAACCGCTTCCCGTTCTTTTCATAAACGACATCCCGCGGGCGCCACTGCCTTCTTTCCCAATAGAACGGAAGTTGTTTGAGGAGCAGGGCTGTGATTTGGATTGCATCCACTATCACCTTTTTCCCGTGGATCTCAACAATACTTGGCCGTTTGACAGGAGCATGCGAATAACGCGCGATGCTCTCCTGAGCTGCGAATCGGTCGCTCATTTTCGCAACTCTCGCTTGCAGAGATTCAAAATCTGCGCCGAGTCTTGCCAATACCTTTGCCGAAGAGAAGTCGGCCTCTTGTAGCATGCCGAGCAACAGATGCTCGGTTCCGATGTGTCGCATATTCAGGCGGTCAGCCTCTTCCATGGCGAACTTGAGCACGAGCTTGGCGTCATCGGCCAGAGGTAAATCAACATTGAGCGGAAGCTTAAGAGCGCTTGGTTGAACTCGGGCGACGACATCGTTGCGCACCGTTTCATACTCAATATTCAATTGCAAATGGCGAAGGACAGCTTTATCGTCCCTGAGCAATCCAAGAAGAAGATGTTCGCTGGTGATCTCGGGGGAGCCGAGTTGACTAGCTTCATAACGGGCAAAAAACACCGTTCGACGGGCCTTTTCTGTAAAGCGTTCAAACATTGGTCCACATCGGCGGATCGGGCGAGAGTGAATCGTAACTTAGCTCACGAACAAAACCAATTTTTTAAAAATATATTTTTGATTTTCACCTGAACGATTCATTCCGGCTGTTGCCGCATTCGCAAAGCGAATGCCCCCGATTTGAATTTCGTTTCCCGATGAGAGTTCACCCTGGTGATCTCGCCTTTGTTTTCAACGAGCAGAAACATTGCTTATCCCGCCAATAGATTTCCTTTTTCAAAATTTCTCTAATCGCTGCAAAAAAAACAATCAATTGGACACCCTTTGCTGAACGCAATACTTTTTCAGCCACAAGCCACGACACATATTGGGGCCGGGGCGGAGATCAAGTCGTCAGGAATGTGCACGCTGACGATCTATTTGGGTCCATGAACTGATCAAAGCTTTCGAAAAGGAGATTTAATTTGCGCACACGATTTCTGAATTTGCTTCCGTTGTTGCTTCTGGGGTCACTTTCATGCTTTGGGCAGACTACCCCTGTAGATCCCCAGGCAGCACCGAGTTCCGCTCCTTCCGACAGTATTGCCGCGCAGACGAAGCCTGCGGACCCGGCGCCTCTGCCAATGCCCTCGATGTCTGGGCCGCTGCAGACGGCGGTACCTCACGAAGTTGAAGGCGGAAAACTGGCCGTGACAGGCATTCTGACAGGCATCGGCTGGACCGAAGGAAATCACATTGCCGGGGACAATGCGACGCATTACGACATCAGCAATGCGCAGTTGTTCGTGCAGAAGACCAGTGGCTGGTGGCAGTTTTATCTTCAAGGCGGCGCCTACAACCTGCCTGCCATCGGGGTGCCGTTCCTCTCCACTTCCGACACCATAAAGAACATCTACGGCCCCTTCCCGCAGGGCTATGCCAAATTTGTCAAAGGAAATTTCAACGTGGAGGTCGGCGCATTGCCGACGCTGATCGGCGCGGAATACACGTTCAGTTTTGAGAACATGAACGTCGAGCGCGGTCTTCTCTGGGGCCAGGAAAATGCGGTCAACCGTGGCATCCAACTAAACGAGGCGTATAAGAAGTGGAGTTTAGCGTTTAGCTGGAACGATGGCTTTTACTCTAACCGCTACACCTGGCTGACCGGTTCGGTAGCCTACGCCTTCAATTCCTCGAACAGCATCGCATTCGTGGGCGGCGGAAATGCTGGTTCATATGCGAAAAACACACTGGCTACGCCTCTCGCTTTGAATAACTCACGAATTTTCAATCTGATTTACACCTACACAAAAGGAAATTTGGTGGTGCAGCCGTACTTCCAAATCAACGATGTCCCGACCAATACAAAGATCGGAATAACGCAGGGCGCGGGTACACGTGGCGGGGCGTTACTGGTGACGTACAACTTTAAACGTGGATTCTCTTTGGCTCCCAGGGTTGAATACATTGCGAGCACGGGAAGCGTCAGCAATGGCGCCATCAACCTGCTTTACGGTCCAGGCAGCGGCGCGTTCTCATTCACGGTGACACCTACATATCGAAAGGACGCGTTTTTCCTTCGTGGGGACTTGGCGGTTGTTCATACGACGAGCATGACCCCAGGCTTCGGGTTTGGCACGACGGGTCAGAGCGCGAATCAACCGCGCGGAGTTGTCGAAGCAGGCTTCATGTTCTGATGGCGACGCCGTCTTCACTTTTACGGTGGGCGGAGTTCAGGTTTCGTGGGCAGCCCTCAACAGGCTGAAAAATGCGCGGACTGGCTTGGAGCGCGCAACCTCCTGCCATGACCACGATGGTTTTCGAGTCAGTCCGCACCAAAGTTAGAGATGGTCCCCGGCGGCCGGTAAATGTTGGGCTCAAAGCTGGACCCGACGACAAACGCGGCGCGATCTTTTAAGCGGGAGAATTCAGAACTGCACGAAGTGGAACCTTCGGCCTCACAGTTTTAGCCAGCAAGGTTGCTCCTGAACATGTTAGAAGGATATAGAAGCGGCGAAAGCACCCCTGGCCAGCAAACCTTTCCCGGAAGCGCCATGCTAGAACTCGATTTTGCCGCACTTTCCGATGTCGGAAAGCTTCGCGAACACAACGAGGATTGTCTCGGTCACGTTGTGCCTGGTTCCAACGGCAAGGCGCGGGAACGCGGCTGGCTTTTCGCACTCGCGGACGGGGTCGGGGGCCAGGATCGAGGTGAAGTCGCTTCCCGGATCGCCATCGAAACCTTGCAATCCGGGTTTCAGGATTACCGCGCTAATGAATCTCCGGCAGGCTGTCTACAACGTCTCATTCAGGCGGCCAATACTCAAATCTATGAAACTGCGGCTGCAACCGGCCCCGATGCCAGTTCCATGTGCACCACTATTGTTGCCTGCCTGTTTCGGTTTGATCGGGTGACCGTCGCCAATGTGGGGGACTCGCGCTGCTATCTGATCCGCGGCGGCCGGGCCGAGCAACTCACCCATGATCACAGCCTAGTTGAAGAACAGGTACGCATGGGAATACTGACGCCCGACGAGGCCGCCGAATCCGATCGGCGACATCTGCTCAGCCGTTCACTGGGCGTCAATGGGATTGTGAATGTTGACCTGAACGAACATCAGGTGCTGCCCGGAGATATACTCCTACTTTCGAGCGATGGTTTTCACGGTTCGCTAACTGCGGCGGAAATTGCTATAGCCGTCTGCCAGCTTGAAGATCTGAACCAGTGCGTCCGTCGTCTGATCGCACTCGCACTTGAAAGAGACGGTAGCGATAACATCAGTGTGCAACTGATCCGAATCAAGCAGGTGGAGCGGATGGGAATGTACCGAGGCCGGCCCTATAAGCTGAGCTAGAACGGAAACTGTAGCTTTACGCACCCCCTATGGCTAATCTGGCATCATCAAGCGCTGCCCAATCCATGAGCTCTCTCCACGCCGGCGACAAACTCGACCATTATGTGATTGAAAAGCTGGTTGCCCGCAGCGGCATGGCGTCCATTTTTCGCGCCACTGACGAGAACACCGGTCAGACTGTGGCGATAAAAGTCCCACATCCTGAAATTGAAGCCGATCCGATGTTCTATGACCGCTTCCGGCGTGAACAAGAAATTGGCGAGAAGCTCGATCACCCCGGCGTAATGAAGATCTATCCCAACCACCATCACAGCCGGTTCTATATCGCTATGCAATGGGTGGATGGACGCCTGTTACGAGAGGTTCTGAATGAACAGAAAACAATTCCCGCGGAGCGCGCGGTCAAAATTGCATCTCAAATTGCGTCCGCGCTGGAATACATTCACGGACACGGCGTCGTCCATCGTGATCTAAAGCCGGAAAACATCATGATTGACGCGAACGATCACATCAAGCTGATTGATTTCGGCATTGCCGCAAGCGTCGGAGCGCGACGCCTGACGTTCGCCAAATTTTCACAGACAATGGGCACTCCAGATTACATATCCCCCGAACAGGTAAAAGGCAAGCGCGGTGACGCGCGCAGCGATATTTATGCTTTGGGAGTGATGTTGTACGAAATGCTGACCGGCAAAGTCCCGTTCACCGGTCCCAATGCGTTCATCATTATGAATGACCGTCTTTTGAACAATCCCGTGCCACCGCGCGAGATTGATCCGTCGATTTCAGGGCAGTTGCAGGAGATTATTTATCGCGCCCTCGAACGCGATCCCGCCAGGCGCTACCGCTCAGCCCACGAGTTGGCGCACGATCTCGAGCATCCAGAGACCGTTGGAGTTGAGGACCGGGAAGAGCTGACTAACTGGAAAGTCCGCAAGCAGCCCCGCTCCAAGCAGGTGCTTGTTTATCTCGGAATGGCCATGCTGCCGATTATCATCTTTGCGATTCTGCTGTGGGTGGCTAAACACACGTAGAGTATTGGGCTTTGCTTTGGGTTCGACTCTTGCGTTTCCTTCCTCCCACACCCAAAGCCCCACCCTGAAGCAGATCTAGAGGAGCAGTGCATAAAGCGTGAAGGCTCGCGCCTGTTAGAATCGCCCCATGCCCGACGCCAAGTCTCGTGCCCGGAAGATCAAACTTCTTCTGTTCGATGTGGATGGCGTTTTAACCGACGGCAAGCTCTTTTTCTTTCCCAAGCCTGAAGGCGCAGAACTGAGCACGCACTCGCATGCGGCCAAACATGGCGGGCAAGGCGGCTTTGGACTAGCCAGCACCACTATGGTGGAAGCCAAGGGTTTTCACGCGCACGACGGCACGGCAATTTCTCTCGCCCGACTGGCTGGGATCAAAACGGGTCTGATCACTAAACGAATCTCGGAGACGGTTGCTCTCCGCGCCCGGGATCTCAAGCTCGATCACATATATCAAGGCATCCAGGACAAGCTGGGATCGTTCAAGGAAATTCTTCAGAAAGAAAAAATGGCAGCCGCCGAGGCTTGTTTCGTCGGCGACGATGTCATTGACCTTCCGGTTATGTGGAACTGCGGACTGGCCATTGCGGTGGCAAACGCCCGCGACGAGGTCAAAAAGGACGCCCACTACGTGACCAAACACAGAGGTGGCGACGGCGCGCTACGCGACTCGCTTGAGTTCATCCTGCGTGCGCAAGGCAAGTGGAAGCAGGTTGTCACCCAATACATCGGCGAACGCAGCTCAGACAGCCAGTAAGGCTGGTATCTGGCACGTGCGGCAGCTCTTAGGAACAATGTACAGGTTTATTCAACGGTAATACGGAATGTAATGTATCGAACATAACGGGAACCATCCCATACTATGAATGCGGTTTGGAAAACTGCCTCAGGTTACCGCTTCCCGGTCCCCAATAGTGAAACCGATTCCCAAGCGCCTCTTGTTTGTAGATGACGAACCCAATATTCGTGCCACCTTACCGGTTATTTTGCGGCGATACGGCTTCATGGTCACTGTGGCGGGCACCGTCAGCCAGGCGCTTAAACATATACGAGAGAACCGCTTCGACCTGCTGCTTTGCGATCTAAATATCGAGCATGAAAGCGACGGTCTCGAAGTGATTCGGGCCATGGGAGAAGCCAATCCCAGCTGCGTAAAAATAATTCTCACCGCCTATCCAGCCTTCGAGAGCGCAGTTGAAGGGATTCATCTAGGCATTGACGATTACATCACTAAGCCTACGAACGCCGACGCGCTGGTGGCAGTATTAGCTGAAAAATTGACTGCGCGCCCCCCCAAGGCGCGTGTTCTGACAATTTCAAACGACGAACCTGCGCTCGAGACCTGGCGATTGCTGCTGGAAAGCAAAGGACATGAAGTTGTAACTTCATCGGGAGCCGGTGCGTTAAAGCAATGCGCCAATGGGCCCTACGACGTCTTCATTCTTGGACGGTCGGTACCCGAGACGGAAAGGAAAAAGCTGGTTGAAGGCTTGAGGGGCTGCTGCCCCGCTCCTGTCATTTCCGTGTTTCCGGCCGACGTAGCGCCTAATGACGGCGCCGATTTCCACTACAAACCCAACCCTGAAGAGGTTCTGAAGCGCATAACAGAAATTGTTATGAAGAAATCCGCCGCTAAAAGCAGCGGATCATGAGCTCGTAGAGGCTGAGTGGGCACCTACTCACCTTTCCGTGAGTTGCCCGTCTAATGTTCTTACGCCTAGAATCGGCAGTTCGGAAACGAGGTGCGTCTTGCGTTTCAATATTCCAGCGGCAGCTCTCGCATTTTTATCGGCTGTTTGCGGCTTTGCTCAATCTGAACCGGCTTCGCCTTCACCAGATTTCAGCGCGGTAGATAAGAGCGCCGATCCGTGTACGGATTTCTATGCCTATTCATGCGGGAACTGGATGAAGACCAACACGATCCCGCCAGACCAGGCTTCATGGCTCAGTTTTCGCGAACTCGACGACCGTAACGAGGCGATTCTGCGCCAGATCCTGGAGAAGGCTGAGCTTAACGACTCGCACCGCAACGCTATCGATCAGAAAATCGGCGACTATTACGAGTCCTGCATGGACGAATCTGCCGCTAACTCCAAGGGACTGGACCCGCTTAAGCCGGAGCTGGCGCGGATCGCGGCGGTCAAAGACAAGGCGTCTCTGATTGATGCGATTGCGCGGGTGCACTTGATAGGGCCGAACCCGTTGTTCAATTTCTACAGTTCGTCCGACCTGCACGATGCCAACATGGTGATCGCCTACATCGATCAGGGAGGGCTCACCCTTCCCGACCGCGACTACTACATAAAAGACGATACGCACATGGTCGAAATGCGGCAGCATTTTACAGACTATGCAATGCAAGTATTCACTTTGGCCGGACAGTCTCCTGAGCAGGCCAAAGCTTCGGCAGAAACTGTGCTGCGCATTGAGACTGAGCTCGCCAAGGCAGCCATGGACCGTACGGCACGACGCGATCCTAAAACCCGCGATCACAAAATGTCGCGCGACGAAGCGGCAAGACTGGCGCCGAACTTCCATCTCGCGCAATATTTCACGGATATGAAGACTCCGGCGATCTCCGAGCTGAACGTCAGCAATCCTGATTTTTTCAAGCAAGTAAATGCTCTACTTGAATCCGAGTCGCTCGACGCGTGGAAAACGTATGTCAGCTGGCACCTGCTGGATGGTACGGCGCCCTGGCTCTCACAATCATTCGTGGACGCAAATTTCAAGATGGAGCAGGCGCTAAGCGGGCAAAAGGAGATCAAGCCGCGCTGGAAACGTTGCGTGGATTCGGTGGACAATGAAATCGGGGAAGCGCTGGGACAGCGCTATGTGGAGCAGACTTTTGGGGCCGAGGGCAAACAGCGCATGCTCAAGATGGTGGATGCGCTGGAAAAGGCGCTTTCCGAGGACATCAGCAATCTCTCGTGGATGTCGGAGGACACCAAGAAGCAGGCGCATGTAAAGCTCGAAGCCATTCGCAACAAGATCGGATATCCCGATGTGTGGCGCGACTACAGTTCGCTAAAGATTGAGCGGGGCGATCTGGTGGGAAATTTTCTTCGGGCGAACGAATTCGAGGCACGGCGTAATATCAACAAAATCGGCAAGCCACTCGATCGCAACGAGTGGGGGATGACTCCGCCGACGGTGAATGCTTACTATTCGCCGCCGCGGAATGAGATCGTATTCCCTGCCGGAATCCTGCAGCCACCGTTCTTTGATAAGAATGCCGACGACGCCACCAATTTCGGTGCAATCGGCCTGGTGATCGGTCACGAGCTTACGCACGGCTTCGACGATCAGGGCCGTAAGTTTGATCCTCAGGGAAATCTGCGCGACTGGTGGACCGCCGAAGACGGCAAACGATTTGAAGAGCGCGCCAGCTGCGTAGCCAACGAATACAGCAGTTTCACCGCAGTTGACGACCTCAAGCTAAACGGACGTCTTACCCTTGGCGAGAACACCGCCGACAATGGCGGTGCACGCATCGCGCTGATGGCCCTGCACCACTTTATTGCTGACGACAAGAGCGGAAAAGCCGGACAGACCATCGATGGCTACACGCCGGACCAGCGCTTTTTCCTGGGCTTCGGCCGGGTGTGGTGCGAGCTTCGCAGGCCAGAATACGCGCGAGCGCACGTGACTACCGACCCGCACTCTCCGGGCAAATGGCGAGTGGACGGCGTAGTCCAGAACATGCCGGAGTTCGACGAGGCCTTCAGTTGCAAGAAGGGTCAGCCGATGGTGAGCGAGAACGCCTGCCACGTCTGGTGAGAAAACAGTTGTCAGTAGTCAGTTATTGTCTTAAGTGCGGATAGCGCAGTGTGGCTGCTTGCGTTTGGGGAGCTGTTGAAACGCCGGCTCATCTGTGTCCATTGGTTCTGTTCTATTGACAACTGGACAACTAGCTACTAACCCTAGCCGCTGCCATTTGCTAACATCCTTGATTCGTCCCTCTCATGAAAAATATTGGCGAGGATGTAGTCAGGGTTGAAGCGCAGGCCTTGCGGGAACTTGCCGACCGGCTTGCGGGTCCGATGGCGGCGGCCTTCGAGCAGGCGATCGACCTGCTCTTCTGCTGCGCTGGACGGGTTGTCGTCACCGGAATGGGCAAGAGTGGCCTGATTGCGCGCAAGATTGCTGCGACCTTAAGTTCAACCGGGACTCCGGCTGTATTCATGCATCCGGTCGAAGCATTACACGGTGATCTGGGAATGCTGGTGAAGGGGGACGTAGTGATTGCGCTCTCGGCCAGCGGTGAGACTGAAGAAATTCTGCAACTGCTCGCCACCATTAAGCGGCTTCGACTTCCACTCATTGCTATTACCTGCGACGAGGAGCCGCGAGCAAAGACACCCTCCACTCTTGCGTCCGCTGCGGACGTTTTTCTGAGTTGTGCCGTCGCGGAGGAAGCCTGCACA
>Ga0134126_10014340_pt1 | contig 10013 bp, 9 predicted proteins | sample KB31752_FD_96881 | JGI IMG/M metagenome (GOLD analysis project Ga0134126, IMG submission 96881) | Terrestrial soil microbial communities with excess Nitrogen fertilizer from Kellogg Biological Station, Michigan, USA - KB3-175-2 | ecosystem: Environmental > Terrestrial > Soil > Unclassified ...
CGGTCAATTTGCCGCGCTTGTGCTGGGCCTCGATGCGGGCATTGCCGCCGCCGAGGCGGGCCTCGCCGCGCCGCTTTTCGAGCCTGTCGAGGATGTCTTTCATGCGCCCTGCCCTTACGGAATCCGGCTGCGAAATGCATACCATGATGCCCTCTCTGCCGTCATTGCCGGGCTTGACCCGGCAATCCATCAGGCACAGCGACAAAGGCAGACTTACGTAAGACCCTAAAGCGTGGAAGCCGATCATGGATGCCCGGGTCAAGCCCGGGCATGACAGATGTTGGTGCTTGGCAGAGTCCATAAAGGCTGATTAGACACGAGCCATGACCGACCCGTCCAAGGCCGCCGCCGTGCTGCAGCAGGGCCTGTTTCATCACCGCCAGGGCCAGCTCCAGCAGGCCATGGAGCGCTACGTCGAGGTGCTGCAGGACGACCCAGAAAACGCAGACGCGCTTTATTATATCGCGGTGGTCGCCTGCCAGGAGGAGCAGTTCAAACAGGGCATCGAGCTCGGCCGGCGCGCGCTCGACGTCGGCCCGCCGCAGGCGCGCGTGCACAATCTCATCGGCAAGGCGCATGAGCGGCTGGGCGAAGCGCAAGAGGCCCTCAATGCCTTCGACGCCGCGATCGCGCTCGACGGCAATTTCGCCGAAGCGCACGGCAACCGCGCCGGCCTGCTGGCGACCGCGGGGCATGCGGCCGAGGCGCTGGCCGGCTTCGATCGCGCGCTTGCGCTCGATCCAAGCGCGACCGCGGATTGGATCAACCGCGGCGCGCTGCTCAAGGAGATGGGGTCCTACGTAGAAGCGTTGGCGAGCTACGAGCGGGCGCTCAAGCTGATGCCCGACAATCCCGACATTCTGATCAGCCGCGCCGACCTGCTGACCACGCTCGGCCGCCTGCCGGAAGCTGAAGCGGCCTATGCCGAAACCCTCAAGCGCGACCCGAAACGGGCCGTCGCCTACGCCCACCAGGCGACCGTGGTGCGCAACCAGGGCCGGCTCGTAGAGGCGCGCCAGCTGGCCGAGCGCGGATTGGCGATCACGCCGGACGAGCCGGCCTCGAGTTTCGTGCTCGCGCAACTGATGCTGCTCAACGGCGAGTGGCCGCAAGCCTGGCCGCTGTTCGAGCGGCGCGAGGCGCTGCCGCGGCCGCCTTTCCAGCCGCTCGATGCGCCGCGCTGGCAAGGCGAGCCGCCGGCTGATTTCCGCCTGGTGCTGATGGCCGAACAGGGTCTCGGCGATACGATTCAATTTAGCCGCTATGCTTCAACGCTGGCGGAACGCGGCTACCCGGTCACGCTGCTGGCGCCGCCGGTCTTGGCGCCGCTCCTGCGTACCCTCCCCGGCGTCGAACATGTGGTGAGTTCGCTCGACGAGATGCCCGACGACGGGCGGCCCTGGCGCTGGCTGCCGCTGATGTCGGTGATGGGAGCGCTTAATCTGACACCCGAAACGGTGCCCGCGCCGGGTGTTTATCTGCGCGCCGAGGCCGCCCGCATCGCCAAATGGGCGGAGCGCATCGGCGACCGGGGCTTCAAGGTCGGCATCGTCTGGCGCGGCACGACCAACGCCAGCGCTGCGCCGCTTTCGGCCTTGGCGCCGCTCGCCGAAATTGCCGGCGCGCGATTGATCTCGCTCCAGAAAGGACCTGGGGCGGATGAAATTCCGCACGTGCCGTTTGCCGGGCGCATCGAGCAACCGATCGAGCCGCATGACCTTAGTCCCGATGCCCTGCTCGATACCGCCGCGATCATGACAAATCTCGACCTCGTGGTCAGCATCGACTCGATGCCGGCGCATCTTGCGGGCGCGCTCGCGCGGCCTGTGTTTCTCGCGCTGCCGCAGGTCCCCGACTGGCGCTGGCTGTTGAACCGCGCCGACACGTCTTGGTACCCGGCGACCCGGCTTTTCCGTCAGGATGAGACGCGGCAATGGCAGCCGGTCTTCGCGGCCATCGCGCAAGCCGTGCGCGAGAAGATGGCGCCAGCCAGCTCGCCGCGCTGAGCCTACCGGCTCTTCCAACGGAACTTTTCCCGATTGCTCGCGTTGGATTTCCAACGGGGCATTTATTTCCATGAGCAGGCAGAAGGCGCCCGCCAGCCGCGCCGATCTCGGCTTGATTGGCTCTGATGGGGGATTGCGATGGTGAGGCGATGGCGCTGCAAGAACTCAAATTTATCGCCTTGAACTGCACGCTCAAAAGCAGCCGCAACAGGAAGCGGTCATCGACCGACGTTCTCCTCAAGCAATTGGGCCGGGCGTTTTTGTCCCTTGACTGTAAGGGAGACATTGTCCGGGTGGTCGATCTCAGCATCATGCCCGGCGTGACCTCGAACGAGGGACGCGGTGACGATTGGCCGAAACTGCGGCAGCGTATTCTCGAGGCGGATATATTGATTGTCGGAACGCCGATCTGGATGGGTCAGCCATCGAGCGTGGCGAAACGCATTTGCGAGAGGATGGACGCATTTTTCGATGAACTCGACGACAGGCAACGCATGCCCTCTTACAATAAGGTCGCGGCCGTTGCTGTTGTCGGCAACGAAGACGGGGCGCATCACGTTTCGGCCGAGCTCTACCAGGCGCTCAATGATTGCGGGTTCGCGCTGCCGCCGAGCGCCGTGAGCTACTGGGTCGGAGAAGCGATGAGCGACAAGAATTACAAAGACCTCAAGCGCACGCCCAAAGCCGTCAAAAAGGCGACGGATATGCTGGTGTCCAATGCGGTCCATATGGCTCGTCTGCTAAAGGCGCGGCCTTTTCCGGGGCTCGGCGATAGCTGAGCGCGGTTTTCAAACGCGTTCTGGATAAGCTCGACTAAACGATCAAAGGAGAGAACGGTGGCAAAGAATAAGTCGAACGGAGACAAGCAACAGATTTCCCGCAACCGCCTGGCGGAGCTTTTGAATGAGGATCTTGCCCGAGAGTATCAAGCGATCATTGCTTACGTCGTTTATTCTCAAGTTCTCAAGGGCGCCGAGTTTATGAGCATCGCGAAACAACTCGAAACCCACGCGCAACAAGAGCTCAAACACGCGCTGATTATTTCGCGGCAGATCGATTATCTGGGAAAAATGCCGACCGTGACGGCAAAAGCCGTGCGTACCTCGGAAAAGGCCCGGGACATGTTGCGCTTCGACCTCGATAATGAAAACGAGACCGTTCGAAATTACCGCGACAGGGTTCGGCAGTGCGAGACCCTCGGTGAATTCGCCATGGCGGAGCAAATTCGGCAAATTCTGATCCAGGAGCAGGACCACCAGATCGATCTCGCAACCGCTCTTGGTGAGGAAGTGCCGGACCTTAGCAAGCGCGGGTAAGCCTGCGGGGCACGGGTTGCGTTGACGCGCGAGGACGGGCGGCCGTGACAAAAAAGCGAAAAAGAAAAACCAAAATGCGCCGCGACGCGGTCTCGCCGTTTCGGGACAAGCTCTGGGATCTTTTTAAAGATCAGGCCAAGGGAATGGATGGCGCCGACGTCGTTGAGGCGCTCAAACAGGCGGGCGAAGAGATTTGGTCGGTAGGCATCGACGACACCTACAGCAGCATGAAACATCAAGATGACGAACCACTCGGCAATGCTTTCGATATTACGTGGCTGACAATCGTTTGCATAAAGCTGAAGGAGATTAAAAAGGGCAAAAAGCCTCATATTCGCACCAGAGCTTAGCGCGCGTACTCATAAATCGCCGGTGATGTCCGCTTTGCCCCCGACACCGACCGCCGTTGTGCAACCGCAGCAAATGACGCGAAGAGCCAATAGCGGTCATGAAGAGAGCGTCCGGCGCGTGCGGCCGAGCCCCTTTGCAATCGGCCGCGCAACCTCTCGCGCGCAATCGATAACGAGTTGCGCCACCGGATTGAGCGTGCGGTTCTTCAATGTGACGATGCCGACCGGACTTGGCTCGATTGGCAGATCGACCGGCACGGCTTTGAAGCCGAGCCGCCGTCCGCTCAATTGCAACAACGACCCGGACAGCACTCCGAGAAAGCGACCCGTCGCAAGCAAGGCGATAAGAAGCTGGATGGAGTTGGACGACACGACGTGGCGCGGAAGGTCCAATCCCTTCGCTCGGAAGGCCTCTGCAATGCGAGAGCGCACGAAGACACCCTGAGGCAAACACCAAGTTTCGCCGACGAGGTCGGCGGCGGCGAGACGGCGCCGAAGATATTTTCTATTGACACCTGCCACGACGCACAGCGGGTCCTCGAACAAAATCTCGCTGTTCAAGTCCTCGTCGGTGGCTGGCGCTCCCAGTCGGCCCAGAGTGAGGTCGATGTTGCGGTCGCGGAGCTCGCGGTATTGCAGCTCGACGTTCTGCGCCTGCACGACCGTGAATGCCAGCCGCGGATATTTGCGCGACAGGCGGTCGAGCACCGCCGGGAGCAGCCCGGCGGTGTTCACCTCGCTGCTTCCGATTCGCACCTCGCCAGCGGTCGGATCGGCGAGAAACTCGATCTCCTTGACGCCCTGCCGCAGGTCGTCGAACACCGTGGCTCCCCATCTGCGCAAGGCGCGGCCATAGAGGGTGGGCTCGACTCCCTGCGTGGTTCGATCGAGGAGGCGGACCCCGAGCGTATGCTCGATGTCGGCAATCGCCTTGGATATCGCCGGTTGCGATACCGCGAGCTCCGCGGCGGCTTTTCCCATGCCGCCACATCTTGCGACGCTCATCAAAATGTGCAGGTCGCGCAAGCGCAACCGTCGCCCGATGCGGTCGTCCCAGGGCTCCGTGGTGCTCATGAGGAATCGATTATGCCTTCATCGCACAATAGAATTAGCCGGTTATGTGCCAGAGGACTAGTCTAAATGTGAGAAAACGGCTGGAGGAACCCCCGATGCTGAGCCGACGAGCGTTTGGAATGATGCTTGCGATGTCCACTGGCGGCATCGGCTCATGCGGTTACGCAATCGCCCAGTCGTATCCGACGCGGCGGATCAAGCTGATAGTGCCTGTCCCGCCCGGGGGTCCGTCCGATGGCCTTGCCAGACTGGTCGCGCCGACCTTGTCAGCCGCGCTGAATGAAACAGTCATCGTCGACAACCGTCCGGGAGGCGGGCTGACCATCGGCACCCGCGCCGCGGCAGCCGCAGACGCCGACGGCTACACACTGCTGCTCGCGCTGCCCGGTCCGTTCACCGTCCGCCCCGCGATTACAAACAACCTCGGCTACGATCCCGTCAAGAGTTTCGCAGCGGTGGCTCTGGTGGCGCGCACGCCACAGGTTCTGGTCGTCGCCCCCTCAGTCCCGGCGAATTCAGTCCGCGATCTTATCAGCTACGCCAAGAGCAACCCCGGAAAGCTCAATCTCGGAATTCCCGGCGTTGGTACTCAGCCGCACCTGATCGGCGAATTGTTCAAACAGCGAACCGGCGTCAACATCGTCATCGTGCCGTTCAAAGGAAGTGCGGCGGCCATGTCCGACCTTCTTGCTGAGCGGATTCAGATGTACTTCGAACCGGTACCAGGCGTGTTGCCCTTCATTCGCGCTGGAAAGCTGCGGGCTCTCGCCATCTTGAGCGACAAACGCCATGCGGAGTTACCGGATGTACCGACTATGGCCGAGGTGGGATACGATGAGTTCAACGTAAGCTTCTGGGTCGGCATCGTGGCGCCGGCCGGCACTCCTGCCAGCATCGTTGAAAAGCTTAACGCTGTCATCAATGCGGGCGTGAAATCGGCAGAAATGCGAACTAACCTGACGGTATTCGGCGCCGAACCAAGTCCCTGCACGCCGTCGGAATTTGCAACCTTCATCGCGTCGGAAATGAAAAAATGGGCGGCCGTCGCGAGATCCGCGGGCCTGAACGCGGAGTGAGTAAGCCAGTTGGCCCGGGACGCCAGCGCTCACCACCTCTCTAGCGGGGTCTGGCTGATGAACGCCTTGAGCGGACCGTCCGATCAGCACCGTTATGGACCCGCGCCGGCACTCGCCCTGATCCAAGGCGCAGCACTTGCCCAAGCCATATGTGTCGCTGCGGACTTGCGTATTGCTGATCTTATGGCGGACGGCTGCACGACTGCGGGCGAACTTGCGCAGTCGACCGGGTGTCACCCGCCTTCTTTGCACCGCCTACTGCGCGCGCTCACAAGCCTCGGCCTATGCGACGAGGATCCAACCGGCTCGTTCGCGCTCACCCCGATGGGCTCGTTACTGCGCTCGGACACACCGGACTCGTTACGATCCTGGCTTCTCTGGTTTGGCAAATACCAGTGCCCGGTGTGGGGGCAGCTACTCCACAGCGTAAGGACCGGGGAGAGCGCGCGGACGCTTGTCACCGGAGCTGAGGGATTCGGCCTCCTGCAAGGCGATCCGGAGGCGGCTGCGCTTTTCAACGACACCATGGTGCAATTAACGCGGGCCATTGCAGCCGAAGTGGCATATGCCTGCGACTTCGCCGGAATGCGGCGCATCGTGGACGTCGGCGGCGGCTACGGCACGCTGCTCGCTGCAATTCTCCAGGCTCACCCGCAGTTGCGCGGTGTGCTCCTCGACATGCCGCACGCCATCAAAGGCGCGGCGCAGCAGTTCGAGAAATCGGGTTTGGCGGAGCGTTGCGAGTTACTCGCTGGCGACTTCTTCCAGCGGATACCGGAGGGTGCGGACGCCTATATCCTCAAGAACATCATCCATGATTGGGACGACGACCGAAGCAGCGCGATCCTTGACAACTGCCGACGCGCAATTCTCGACCATGGAAAGCTTCTCATCATCGAGCGCGTCATGCCGGCGCGCATGGAGGACTCCTCCGCATACCGCGCCATTGCTTATGCCGATCTCGCCATGCTGATCGGTCCGGGCGGCCGGGAACGCACCGAACCCGAACTCCAAATCCTGCTAGATCGCGCCGGGTTCGCTTTGGCACGCGTCACCGCTACTGCGCTCGGGTACAGCATTCTCGAAGCAGTCCCCTCGTCAGCAGTGTCCTTCAAGACCGCTTAGGGTCATTTTCGACGGATTCAGCGGGGGTTGAATTCCAATTCTCCGCGGACGCAAACGTTATCCGTCAAAAAGTTATACGTTAAAGCAATCTCAACACCGTCACCGCCGCCTCGAACTCAGCGCGCCGATAAGCACGGCGGTCGAGCGCGGCGGCGTCGTCTCCCCATTGCGACATCTGCCAGTCCTCGTCGACATGCGCCGCCGCCCAGGCGGCGTCGGCGTCGATCGCGCCCTGCGCCAACGCCAAGGCCAGTAGGCCGGAGCCGGTCAGTGTAGTGATTGACGAGACGGCGGCCAGATTCCAAGGGTCCGCGGGTATCTTTGCGCGCGCGGCGGAAACCGCCTCAATCGGCTGCGCCACGTGCATGATGCCTTGCGCTAATATAAAACGAGCGCCGAGCGCGTCACGCGCCCAGGCCAGCACCGGATCCCAGTGCCGAGATTGAAGCTCGACCAGACCGGCAGGCGCCTCGGCGCGATAGCACAACAAGTCCGAGCCAAGATATTGCGCCACTTCTTCGGCGACAGGCTGTGGCGCATCCGCCACCGCATCGATCGCCGCATTGGCCAGCCGGGTGAGCGGCATGCGGCCCGGATCGATCACGTCGGCTTGTGTATTCCATTCGCCGGCGATTTTTTCGGCCAGCGCGCGCGCCGGAGCGGCAAGCGGCCGCCCCGCCGTCGTCTTGACCGGCTTACCGTCGAGCAGCAGCGCATAGCCGCCCTCGCCTTCGCCCACATCGGCGTGGCTGAAGAAACGTTTGCGCAACGCGGTACGCCCGCCCCGGCGCGCCGCCTCGCGCGGATCGAGCGGCTGATTTTCAAAAATATCGGAGAGAATTTCTCGCATCAGAATCGCGTGATTGTGCGCCGCAACAGAGTTGGAACCGTGGCAAACGGTGGGACGGGCGGTACTGCGAAAATAGCCGGTCCAGGAGCCATAAGCATTAACGCAAAGCGCCGATTTTGCCGTGTCCCAGCCTTGCTGCCGCCCCTTTCGGGGAGCGAAAAGGTCAGCGTTGACTTACAGTTGATAGCTCGCGGGCCTGACGGAAGGATAGGTAGCCTTGGGGGGTTCTAAGCCATATATTCCCGGCTCTGAATCGCGGCCTTAGGGTTTGGCCGCGCCGGGGAAAGGGCGGCCTCTCAAGGCTGCGACGCGACACCGTTCTCGTATTCGGCGTAGCGGGGCGCGTTTCGAGGAGTGAATGAAGAATACCAACATTGCCGCGCCGGACTACTTCCACAAGGTCGTGGATTGCCAATGGGCTTGTCCGGCGCACACGCCCGTCCCTGAATATATCCGGTTGATCGCGGCGGGCCGCTACTCCGACGCCTACATGGTCAACTGGTACTCGAACGTATTTCCCGGAATTCTCGGCCGCACCTGCGACCGGCCCTGCGAACCCGCCTGCCGGCGCGTACGCGTCGAGGACGAGCCGGTGGCGATCTGCCGCTTGAAGCGCGTCGCCGCCGATTACAAGGACGATATCACCGCACGGCTGCCCAAGCCGGCGCAAAAGAAGAACGGCAAGCGCGTAGCCCTCGTCGGTGGCGGACCGGCCGCGCTCACAGTGGCGCGCGATTTGGCGCCGCTCGGTTATCACTGCGTGGTGTTCGACGGCGACCCCAAAGCCGGCGGCATGATCCGCTCGCAAATCCCGAAATTCCGTCTGCCCGACCAGGTGATCGACGAGGAATGCGGCTACATCCTCAATCTCGGCGCCGAGTTTCGTGGCGGCGAGCGCATCGACAGCATGAAGGCGCTGCTGGCGGAAGACTGGGACGCAGTCTTCGTCGGCTCCGGCGCGCCGCGCGGGCGCGACCTCGACATTCCCGGCCGCAAGGAAGCAGCCAAGAACATCCACATCGGCATCGACTGGCTGTCCTCGGTGTCGTTCGGCCACATCAACAAAATCGGCAAGCGTGTGATCGTGCTCGGCGGCGGCAACACCGCCATGGACTGCTGCCGCTCCTCGCGCCGGCTCGGTGGCGATGACGTGCAGGTCGTGGTGCGCTCGGGCTTCGAGGAAATGAAGGCGTCGCCTTGGGAAAAGGAAGACGCCATGCATGAGGGCATCCCGATCCACAATTACCTGGTGCCGAAGGAATTCACCCACGACAATGGCAGACTCACCGGCATCACCTTCGAGAAGGTGAAGGCCGAGTACGATGCCAAGGGCCGCCGCAAGCTGGTGCCGGCCGGCGAACCCGAGCAGCATTTTCCTTGCGACGACGTGCTGGTCGCGGTCGGCCAAGAGAACGCTTTTCCCTGGATTGAAAAGGACTGCGGCATCGAATTCGACGAATGGCATATGCCGAAAGTCGACACGGTGACCTTCGCCTCGACCAACCCGAAAGTCTTCTTCGGCGGCGACGCCGCCTTCGGTCCCAAGAACATCATCTGGGCGGTGGCGCACGGTCACGAGGCCGCGGTTTCGATCGACAAGCTGCTTAACGGCGAAGATATCGCCGACCGGCCGGCACCGGCCGTCTCGCTGATGAGCCAGAAGATGGGCATCCACGAGTGGTCGTACGACAACGAGATCGATCTCGATAAGCGATACAAGGTGCCCCACCGCGACCTCGGCGTCGCGCTCAAGGACATCAAGGCCGAGGTCGAACTCGGCTTTAATCCCGATTTGGCGCTGGCGGAAGCCGGGCGCTGCCTGAATTGCGACGTGCAGACGGTGTTCTCTTCGCAGCTCTGCATCGAATGCGACGCCTGCGTCGACATCTGCCCGATGGATTGCATTACCTTCACGCCGAACGGCGAGGAAGCCGAGTTGCGCACCCGGCTGACCGCGCCGGCGCGCAATCTCAGCCAAGACCTTTACGTCCATGACGGGCTCAAGACCGGCCGCGTCATGGTGAAAGACGAAGATGTCTGTCTGCATTGCGGCCTGTGCGCCGAACGCTGCCCGACCGGCGCCTGGGACATGCAGAAATTCTTGCTCGATATGACCTACGCAGGGACTTCATGCCGACCGCCACACCGATCAGCCGCGTAAACGACTTCGTCGTTCGCTTCGCCAACGTCAACGGCTCCGGCTCCGCCAGCGCCAA
>Ga0134126_10014342_pt1 | contig 10013 bp, 15 predicted proteins | sample KB31752_FD_96881 | JGI IMG/M metagenome (GOLD analysis project Ga0134126, IMG submission 96881) | Terrestrial soil microbial communities with excess Nitrogen fertilizer from Kellogg Biological Station, Michigan, USA - KB3-175-2 | ecosystem: Environmental > Terrestrial > Soil > Unclassified ...
AGTTTCCAAAGACTGGCAGCGCGGAATACGACACGTACTATGTAGATAACACTTTGGCAAAAATCGATAGCGGAGCCGGTACGGGAGCAATCGTTGACACCACTGGAATCACCCGGAATGTCAAAGGAGAGGGCCCGTTCGACGACATGTCTGTTCGCTGCCTCTATCACTCGACGTCGGTGGGAGACACATTTCACTTAAACGGGAGCTGCGTTGAAACCGACAAAGATGGCGACAATGTATTCACGACCTTCGACGACAAAAACCACTACCTGATGGGTGGTACGGGGAAATATAAAGGTATCACGGGAACGGTTCCCTACACTTTCGTGGAACTTCACGAGGCGGTCGGCGGCCGCTCGGCCTTTATCGTCAACCACAAGGCCACCTGGGAGATCAAATAACTGAAGCGGCTGCTGACTGTAGCGAGCCATGCCAAGGCGCTGAGGGGCGGATTTCAACGGGCCCGCCAAACTGGACCAGTCTGATCTATAACCGCGCTGAACAGGTGATTGTTGATGTCCGCTATTGGCACTTAGCGGACATTGATGGTCAGGAGGAACATGTCCGCTATTGAAGGTAAAGCGGACGTTGACCAACCGCTGCTTACCAATCTCGATTTTTCGAGTGGTTCCGACGACCAGTTGTGACGACCAGTTGTCATGTGTCCGTTGGCAGCTCACCGACAGCAACCACATGCGACGCCAAGCTTGCTGCCCACGCGCCTGAATACTTCGTGGTCACACCTGGTCAGAAGGTTGCCGCGATAAGAACCACGACGAGCGGGACTTTATATGTGAGTGAGGTTATCGGGTGAGGGATAAGCGCATAGATTGCCTACTCGTAGGATAGGGCGTCGCGCAGCGCTCGGCCAAGGCCATACAGGACGAGCACGGGGCTGAACCAGATGAGGACTCCCAAGCCCATCTCGGACCAAGAATCGATCGGGAAAAGCTGAAGCGACATCAAGACCCAGACGGCGGCTAACGTTAGACAGATCCAATACAGAGTCCACCCCAAGCGGTGCATACCGGGTTTTGGTATTCTGACATTGCCGATTTCGGCCGTAAGTTCGCGTCTTAATTTCAAATTTTGGCGAAGCACCTTTTCAAGGTCATTCTGAAAAACCTCTTCAAGGTTATCGTTGTTTGAGGTCATGCCCGCACCCCGAGCCCCGAATATATCAGTCCAGGATCAGGCGGCCAAACAAAGCGGTTAGCGCAAGGGATCGAAGCCCGAATGGGTCAAGACCGAAGGACTTGATGCGAAGCACGAGAGCCCGGTGCCGTAAGGCATGCCCCAAATAGCGGCCTGGCACCTCTATCTTGGGAATGCTCGCAGGGTAAGAGGCACCAGGCCTAACCAGCCTAAAGGGCCACACCTGTAGGCTGGCTAGTTTGGAGTCTAGCGGCCGATCATGTGGTTCTTAGGGCATCAGCGGCCCGGCACCCCCTTCCGAACACCTTCACGAGAGCGCCGGGCCCCAGGATCGCGATGCGGTACTAACTACGAGGCACTAATGGCGATCCCGCTGAACCCCATGGGGGAAACGATTATCCAATCCGCGTTGTGGGACATTCAAGTTGGAGAAATCAACGGCGATCCCCCCGCGATGGCTTTGCTGCCTCTATCTTTTGGCTGCAATACTCAAGTGTGCCTGATCTAACAAGGTTCGTGCCGGGTTCCGTGATGTTGCACACTTTTTGATTCAACACGGTGCAACTGGCACCCTTGGGATCGTAGGTCCCATCTTGCGTTGTGCCGCTCGGCAGCATGCAGCTGCACTTGCATAGACCGGTCCAATATTCCTGGCTTTTTGATGCGGGCCTGCGCCGGTGTCAGTATCAACAAGCCTGCAACGCACACCAAAATCGCTTTGTGAAGCATTGCGGAAATCCTCCTGCCGAGGGAGCGTGTGACAGGAGACTATGTGACGGGATCACAGCGATAGGAAGCCCTGAATGGCTTAAAAGGTTAGCAAGGAAAGAACCAAGCTGATGCCACAACAAAGAAAACGAATAGGACCCCTCGATACAGCAGGCTCAGTCGCTGTCGAGAATGCGAAGGTCTACAAGGAACTCAGGAGAGGCAGAATTGAACCATCTCTTGCCTCACGCTTGAGCCAAATCCTCATCAACCAACGGGTGATTTTAGAGAGCTTCGAGGCTGAGAAGCGCATCGCTCAGCTAGAGGCTCTGCTAGAGGCAAGTGGGAATGGGAAGGTCATCCCGCTGAAGGCTCATGGCTAGTAATCTCGCGAAGAGGCTTGATCGGTTGGAGCGTCTCATCCGCGAGAGGACACAGCCCGACACCTCCCCCCTTTATTTCCGTGAGGGAGATTCCATTCCGGAGGAGATTGCTCCTGAGCGAGTGATCTGCATCAAGCGAGTGCTGATTGATCCGCCTGAGCGTGAGGAGGAAGAGCTGCCAGAGATGCAAGCGGAGGCCAAGGTCGAGAGTACTGCGCCAGCGAATTTTGATCGTCCGCTGCGCTACCCAAATGTGGTCGTCGTCTGTCTGACAATCAGAGGTTTTCAGCGGCAGATTCGGTTGAGGTCTGCGGTTAATTCTAATTGTTGGCTGCAATTAGGTAACGGGTAGGTAGCAAGCTGCTCAAGAATGGCCTGTTTTTAGCTGTTCGACCCTAGTCCCTGAAAACCAACTTAAGCGATCAAGCTTAAAGGTCACTTTAACAACAAGAAGCCCCGGTCAGAGCCTTGGACCGACCGAGGCTTCTGCGGCCCGGCGTTTTCGTCTGCCAAAGGGGAGCCGTCCGGGCCTAACAGCCCTGCTGAAGGGAGGCTGGGTCCCACTAACCTGGTCGCTGTCTAGATGTTCCAAAGGAAGAAGCCCGGCTCAGGGGAGGAAACCGGGCTTCAACGAACTTCGTAATGACGCGGCAAGTCACCGGGAATGGGATGCCGCGCACCTAATCAATGTTCATCAACCCAGTTGGTTCCGGCCCCTTCGAGGGCCTTTTTTATTGGGAGAAGCAATGAACGATTTAAAGAGTGGCTACAGCTTAGCCCCTGGAGGAGGAAACCCCGGCTCCTGCCACGGTCTATGGCCGCCAGGAGTCCCATGAAAGCTATGAGGGAGTGACATCCCGCGAGGGAGACCTCCGCATCGTCAACTGCCCGGACGATATTCAATGGATTGCCCAGCGGCGAACCGGTGGCAGATGGCGCAATAAGTCGTTCCATAGGACTCGCCGATCGCTAATCCAGCGCTACGGCCCGCTTGAGATGATCTTGGCGCTGCCAGAGCACCATGACGGGTTCATCGAAGTGCCCCGGTGCGGGGTCTGTGGCCGCATCGCCACCAAGCCAACCGGCGTCCTACCTCGTCACATGTTCTGCCTGGCCTTCCGAAGGCGGCAAAGAGAAACGGCCCCTCGCGTGACGGGGCCGCTTCCCAATCGCCGTCTACGGAGTCGGCGGCTCGTTCGCAGAGCGCCTTCTAGTTTCGACCTAAAGCCTTACGGAGATATTGATGCTCACAATTGATACGGCTCGCATCTTCGAGCCTCTACTCCAATCTTCCCGCTACAAGGGCCCATGGGGCGGCAGAGGCTCAGGCAAATCCCACTACATGGCAGGCGCTGTAGTCGAGTACTGCCTGCTTAATCCAAGCTCTCGCATCGTCTGCATCCGTGAGGTTCAGAAGACGCTCGCCCAATCCGCAAAGCTTCTCATCGAGAACAAAATCCAGGAGTTTGGGGTCGGCTCTCAATTCAGAATCCTCTACGACCGCATCGAGACCCCAGGCGGCGGGCTGATCATCTTCCAAGGCATGGTCGATGCTACAGCAGAAAGCATCAAGTCTCTTGAGGGCTACAACATCGCCTGGGTCGAAGAGGCTCAGACACTCTCCAACCGCAGCCTCGCTCTTCTACATCCGACGATCCGCGCTGAAGGTTCTGAGATTTGGTTTTCGTGGAATCCGCGGCGGAAGAGCGATGCAGTCGATCAATTCCTGCGCGGCGCGAGACCGGACAACGCCATCGTGGTGAAAGCCAACTGGCGGGATAACCCGTGGTTTCCATCTGTGCTTGAGGAGGAACGTGAGCTTGATCTCGCCAAGTACCCCGACCGCTATCACCATGTGTGGGAAGGCGAGTATGCACGAGCCTTCGAGGGCGGCTACTTTGCCTCAGTCCTTAGTCAGGTCCGCAAAGAGGGACGCATCGGCAAAGTCTCAGCCGATCCGATCCTCCCGTTGCGAGCCTTTTGGGATATTGGCGGCGCCGGTGCCAAGGCCGATGCCATGGCGATCTGGATTGTGCAATGGGCGGGGCAGGAAATTCGTGTCCTCGACTACCTCGAAGGTCAAGGCCAGGTGCTCGGTTACTACACCAACGAGCTACACCATCGCGGCTACAAGAAAGCGATCTGCTATCTGCCGCATGACGGGGTTAATGCGAACGTGGTCACAGGACTCAGATTCAAGGACCACCTGCGAGATGCCGAGTTTCAAGTCGAGGTGATTCCGAACCAAGGCTCAGGCGCTGCAGCCATGCGCATTGAAGCCGTGCGACGTATCTTTCCGAGATGTTGGTTTAATGAACCCACTACTGAGGCGGGCAGAGATGCGCTGGGCTTCTACCACGAGAAAAAAGACGAGCAGCGCGACGTCGGACTAGGGCCTGAGCACGACTGGTCAAGCCACGCAGCGGACGCGTTTGGATTGATGGCCATCGCCTATGAAGAGCCTTCAAGGCTGGCCGCGTTCAATCGGCCGATTGATTGGAGCAAGTATGGCAGCTCGCTTGTGTGAAGTCTCGCCTAGGCAATATAGCTCACCTTAGGATCACGGTAGACGCGAACAATATTGCCGGGCTTCAGGCGCCCACCTCTTTGCCATTCTGCAACGATTCTAGCGATGTGATCACCTGCTCCTTGCCGTAGCGCGTGACGGTCAACACGGAAGTAGTCTTCCGAACCGTCATCGTATTCGGCGACAAATGCAATCGAGTTGGCATGCTCGATACTTAGCGGGTCTTTAACCGGTTTCTCTTCCATAGTTGAGGTGCAGGCCTCAGTCGTTGAGTGGCTGAGCCATCAAAAAGCTCGGCAGTGTGGTAATGTTGCTGGCAATGCTTCATGAAGCAGGGAGATGTTCCAAAACGCGCCACAGCAGGTAGATCGCAAACAGCAAAAGGGCTACTGCGATTGCAGCCATTGCCATCGCGATACGCGTTTCTCTCGCGGTGCGGCGAGCCAGTTGGACGGTGTTCCTACTATCTCGCCATATTTTGTGCGTGGTCGCCTCTAGGCCGGCCCTTGCGAACTCTTCCTTCGATTCCTGTTCGACCATGAACGCCCCTCCGCTATCTTCAGCCGTTGAGTAGTTGCGCCATTAGGAAGCTAGGGAGCTTAGCGATGTTGGTAGCGATGCGTCGAGCCTCATCGAGAGTGAGTACGTCGGCTGTGTCGGCATCAGCGCGGGAGGCGCGCCCATAGACGTAAGCTAGAGATTGGCCGTTGGCGTCCTTCACTACATAGCCACCGGCGACCTCCTCAACCTTCTACGGTGGCGGAAACCGTCTTTGTGTCATGCGCAATTATAAGGCTGGTTCCTGCTTTCGCCCGCGGATGTTCGCGCTCATTTACCATCCCGGTCGGACTATCTGGAATTGCTTTGTTCCCCCAACAAACAAAAGCCCCAACCAGGGGAGCTGGTCGGGGCTAGTTCGTCTGTGGGACCGACCCAAGGCCTGGGCCGGAGAATTCTTTTATATCTGATTCGCAAGCGCCGACGCCGGTCCTCGTCCAATTTTTAACCGGTCTTCCGAAGCTTGGGATCGCCCCAGCGCTTTAGAAGGGCGTTGGCGCGGTCTGCATCTGTAGCAAGGCGCATCCAGGTTTTAGCCAGCTCCTCGAAACGCGCTCTCCCTAGAGACGATGGAGGAGCGTTGTTCGCCAACTCATGACAATTCTTCGCGTGCTCTCGACATTCTCTGGGAGGAGAGGAGTGGGCGGAAAAAACTGTCACAATTGAGACTATAGTGTCACGTAGGGACGTGTGAGAGCTAATAATGGAACGCACCACGCTCAGTTTCTCTTCACGATCTCATAATGGTCCATCAGCTCCGCATTCTCGAGCGGAGGCTTCCACCCCGCCGCAATTGTCGCCAGCTCGTCATCCGTCATATCGTCGGCGCGCTTAGTGATGGTCACTCCATGGTCTGCTGCTGCTTCGGCATAATCGCGGCCACCACCTTCAGGTAGTCATGGGGGCGTTCCGACGAATCCGCGCCATTACGTGATAGAGCCTCGTCGCGACGTTTTCGGCCTGGTTGCCATCCGCTCCGGCAGCCTCCGACGCAACATGGCGCTGGCTAGCACGTGACGTACACAATTTCTGTTGATTGGACGAAGTGATCACCTTTGTGTGATTCTCGACTCAGCTTAAATAGGGGAACGGAGCGCCGCCCTCGGCGTTCGCCGCATTGGCGGGCAACCCGAGGGAGATTCCCATGATGAAGCTGGACGGTGTTCCAGTAAAGACGCGTCTTCCCGTAGCTGCCTGGGCCTTAGCCGCGCTCGTGACCCTCTTCTCTTTGCTGTCCTCGCTTATTGCGACTGGCGGGACTGGACATGTGTATCAAGCGAGCATGACCCAACTGCTGACTTCTTCCAGCTGTTCTGGGGGTGGGTCCCTCCGGACGCTGGTGCATAAGGGAGCAATGCAATGGATAACACGACGCTGCTGATCATCATTTTGCTGATCCTGCTTGTGTTTGGTGGCGGCTACTACGGTCGCGGTCGTTGGTGGTAGTGATTCCGCGGCGCCGGAGGTACTTGCTTCCCGTGAGATGGCGGACCCGCGCCATCAATTGAGGCTGCACCCACTGAGCATCGGGGATTCTCAGTTTAGGAATTGGACAGCGTTCCAGCTTGCTGGCTTGTAAGCGTGCACCCAGTTCATTTCTTTCGGCACCGGAAAGCGCGATGAACGCTGAGCCTGCGTATGACAGCCCCTGCTGGTCAGCGCGAGCCAGTAAGGCGAGCGGAGCTTTTGTCTTTCGATCACGGCCGGTGCCGATGATGAGCAAAGAGCTTTCCGTGAAGCATTTGGTCTTGAGCCACGTCTTGCTGCGGCCACTTCGATATTTCGACGAGGCGAGCTTGGAGACAATGCCCTCAAGCTGGTGGTTCGCGCAGGTTTGAAAGAATGCAGCGGCGTCTCCGGTGAATTCTTCACTGAACAGAAATGGTTGTTCGGTCGGAATAAACTCTTTCAGCTTGGCCCTTCGCTCAAGCAATGGGCGGTCGCGGAGATTCTTGCCGGTCAGATAAAGGAGGTCAAAGGTGTAGAATACCAGCCTTTGCGGCGTCCAGCGAATAGCTGATTTGAGCGCCTCGAAATCCGAGCCGCCATGCCGATTCTGAACGATGACCTCGCCATCGATGATTGCAGAGCAGTCAAGCTTGGCTGCTGCCTTCGTTATGCCTGGATAGCGCTCGGTCCAATCGAAGCCATTGCGGGTATAGGCACGTGCTTTGCGACCTCAATGATCAGAAGAGTGCGACATCCATCATGCTTGACTTGGTGGATCCACCCTGCACGCGGAGTAGGCTGATCGGCTGAGGTTGCGAGTTGCGGCTTGATGAACTCCAGAGGCATGCAAAATTATCTAGCAGAGGGCCACAAGATTGCGAGTCCTCACGAGGCCCCGGATCCAAGTGGCAGCCCGATAATGGCAATTCATTGTGGAAGGCAAGATTTGAGCCTTGCCGTACCCATTTATATGTGTGTTAGAGACGTCAACCCGAGTGTGGTGGTACTTGTTACCTCTAGCGTTACCGCAAGAAATCTTTTTCCACACGAACTCCTTGAATTATGAGCGCTTTCAGCGATAGCACGATCCTGATGCAAAGTCAGGCGTTACCGGAGGCGTCTCACAACGACATGGCTAACGCAATCAGGGCGCTCGCCATGGATGCGGTGCAGACGGCCGATTCCGGCCATCCCGGCATGCCGATGGGCATGGCGGATGTCGCCACGGTGCTGTTCACCCGCTTCCTGAAATTCGACGCGAGCCACCCCGACTGGCCCGACCGCGACCGCTTCGTGCTTTCGGCCGGTCATGGCTCGATGCTCCTTTATGCGCTGCTCTATCTCAGCGGCTATCCCGAGATGGAGCTCGAGGAGCTGAAGCGCTTTCGACAGCTCGGCTCGCGCACGCCGGGCCATCCGGAATATGGCCACGCTCCGGGCATCGAGACCACGACCGGGCCTCTCGGGCAGGGCCTCGGCAATGCCGCCGGTATGGCGCTTGCCGAGCGGCTGCTCAATCGCCGCTACGGCGATGAGGTCGTCAACCATTACACCTATTGCATTGCCGGCGACGGCGACCTCATGGAAGGCATCAGTCAGGAGGCGATCTCGCTGGCAGGCCATCTCAAGCTCGGCCGGCTGATCGTGCTGTTCGATGACAACGAGGTCTCGATCGACGGCCCAACCAGCCTGTCGGTCTCAGACAATCAGGTCGAGCGCTTCAGAGCCGCACACTGGCATACCGCGCGCGTCGATGGGCATGATCCAGAGGCAGTGGCGCTAGCCATCGAGAATGCAAGGTCCGTCACCGACAAGCCGTCGCTGATCGCCTGCCGCACCATCATTGGCTACGGCGCGCCGACCAAGGCTGGCACCGCTGCCATCCACGGCGCATCCCTCGGCGAGGAAGAGGTCAAAGGCACACGCGAAAAGCTCGGCTGGCACCACCACCCCTTTGAGCTGCCGAAGCCGGTCCTTGCCGCCTGGCGTGCGGCCGGCACGCGGCATCGCGCCGCCTATGAGGCGTGGGCACAAGCCGCGAAGCGCCTCGATGCTCCAGCGCGCGCTGCGCTCACCGATCCGATCGACGCAAAGGTCGCAGGCGCGATCAAAGCCGCAATCGCCACGATAAAGGCTGACTTCGCTCGCGAAGGGGCGAAGCTTGCGACGCGGCAGTCCTCGCAGAAGGTGTTGGAGAAGCTCGTGCCGGTCATTCCTGGGCTGATGGGCGGCTCTGCCGACCTCACGGGCTCCAACGGCACGCTCACCAAGCTGCACAGCATCGTCAGGCCGGGAGATTTCTCCGGCAACTACATCCATTACGGCGTGCGCGAGCATGAGATGGCCGCAGCCATGAACGGCCTCTCGCTGCACGGCGGCATCGTGCCTTACGGCGGCAGCTTCCTCGTCTTCACCGACTATTGCCGGCCTTCGATCAGGCTCTCGGCGCTGATGCAGCAGCGGGTGATCTACTTAATGACGCACGACTCGATCGGGCTCGGAGAGGACGGCCCGACACATCAGCCCATCGAGCACCTGGCCTCCCTGCGCGCCATGCCGAACCTTAACGTGATGCGTCCGGCTGACTCGGTCGAATGCGCCGAATGCTGGGAGCTTGCGCTTCTTTCCAAGCGCACGCCCACCATCCTTGCGCTCACTCGTCAGAGCGTGAAGCCGCTCCGCACAACCCACACCGAAGAGAATCTGTCGGCCAAGGGCGCCTATGTGCTGGTCGAGCCGAAGGGCAAGCGCGACGTGACGCTGATCGGCACCGGCTCTGAGGTAGCTCTCGCGGTCGAGGCCGCCAAAGTGCTCGAAGGTGAGGGGATCAACGCCGCTGTTGTTTCGATGCCTGGTTGGGAGCTGTTCGAGGCCCAAGGTGAGGCTTATCGGAATTCGGTTCTCGGCACTGCCCCGCGGGTCGCAGTCGAGGCGGCCGCTGAGTTCGGTTGGTCGAAATGGCTCGGATCTGACGGTGCCTTCATCGGTATGCACGGATTCGGTGCTTCTGCGCCCGCTCAAGACCTATATAAGCATTTCGGCATAACGGCTGAGGCGGTTGCCGCCGCCGCCCATGGTTTGATTGCAAGTTCGAGGAGTAAGGGAGGACATGGCCAATAAGCGCGTCGCCATCAACGGATTTGGCCGGATCGGCAGGCTCACCTTCAGGGCCTTCCTCGAATCCGGCCGCAAGGACCTCGACTTCGTTGCCATCAACGATCTCGGCTCGG
>Ga0134126_10014343_pt1 | contig 10012 bp, 7 predicted proteins | sample KB31752_FD_96881 | JGI IMG/M metagenome (GOLD analysis project Ga0134126, IMG submission 96881) | Terrestrial soil microbial communities with excess Nitrogen fertilizer from Kellogg Biological Station, Michigan, USA - KB3-175-2 | ecosystem: Environmental > Terrestrial > Soil > Unclassified ...
ATCCCGGTGCGCGAGACGCTCGCCGCGGTCGCCCGCATCGTCGCGACGATCGCCGGCGCAATGCGCCTCGTCGCGCTCGTCACCGTGCTGGCGGGGATCCTGGTGTTGGGCGGGGCGATCGCCGCCGGGCACCGCCGCCGCGTCTACGAGGCCGTCGTCTTGAAGGTGCTCGGCGCGACGCGGCGCACGGTAACCGCCGCGTTCCTGATCGAGCACACCCTCGTCGGCACCGCCGCCGCGCTCGCCGCCGGGATCATCGGCACTGTCGCGGCCTATGTCGTCGTGACCGGGCCGATGCGGTCCGAGTGGGTTTTCCTCGCCCGCCCGCTCGCCCTGGTGCTGCCGCTCGGCGTCGCCGTCAGCGTCGCGATCGGCTATGCTGGAACGTGGCGGGCGCTCGGAGCCAAGCCGGCGGCCTATTTGCGGAACGAATGAGGAGTCGCGGCGAGCGGCCGCAGTTTCCTTGTAAAGTACCGGTTTTGTGCCAATATTAGCAGCCGAGGAATCTTCCTCGCTTGCTCTCTTTCGGAGGGTGTTATGGCTCTCGGTTCGCAGCCCCGCTGGACGGTGCGCACGGCGGACACGCAGGTCGACCTCGATGTCGGTCTGCGGAACTACATGCTTCGCATTTACAACTACATGGCGTCTGGCCTCGCGCTGACCGGGATCGTCGCCTTTGTCGCCGCCAATTCGGGCTTTATCCAGTCGATCTACCGCACGCCGGTGATGTGGCTGGTGATCCTCGCGCCGTTTGGCCTGGTGATGCTGCTGTCCTATGGCGTCAACCGGATGAGCGCGGCGGCTACGCAGGGCGTCTTCTGGCTCTATTCCGGGCTGATGGGCCTGTCGCTCTCGACAATCTTTCTTGTCTACACCTACCAGAGCATCGCCCGCGTGTTCTTCATCACGGCGGGCACGTTCGCGGCGATGAGCATCTTCGGCTACACGACAAAGCGCGACCTCACCCAATGGGGTTCGTTCCTTTGGATGGGCTTGATCGGGATCATCATCGCCTCGCTCGTCAACATGTTCGTCGCGTCGAGCGCGCTGCAATTCGCGATCTCGGTGATCGGGGTCATCGTCTTCACCGGCCTGACCGCGTGGGACACCCAGCAGATCAAGGAGATGTATTTCGAGGGCGATTACGGCGAGGTCGCCAGCAAGAAAGCCGTGATGGGGGCGCTGCGCCTCTACCTCGACTTCATCAACCTGTTCATGATGCTGATGCAATTGATGGGGACGCGCCGCGATTAAGCGACAACCTTAGATTTGCGTCGAACGGCCGGGCTCTCGCCCGGCCGTTTCATTTTGGGTTCATTTTGGGAATAGCCTTTAGCCGGCTTTGACAGGACCGTTCGGCGACGGCAATACTGATCGCCTCACTCGGCCGGATCGGATCCGTGAGCGGGAATAACCGCCGCCGAGGTATTGGAGACACGCCGGTCTGGGCGTCGGATCCCGGAACAGGACACGGGCGAGAATTTCGGGGCGGTTCCGCCGCTCCGCCCGTATCGCTGCCGACCCGATGCCGGACCCGCCGAAATGGGGACCCGGAGCACATGATTGAGCGCCTGGAACAACAAACGCGGCTGACGTCGAATCAGTGGAAGCTGATCTGCACCGCCAACGTCGCCGACCTTCTCGACTTTTTCGACTTCTTTCTGATCGGCTACGTCACCGCGGCCCTGACGAAAGAGTGGTCTCTGACCTACTGGCAGGGCGGGGCGATCCTGCTCGCTTCGGGTCTGGGCGCGGCCCCCGGCGCGATGATCTGGGGGTGGCTCGGCGACAAAATCGGCCGGCGTACGGTGTTTTTGTGGTCGGCGGTGATGATCTCGCTGGCGACGGGAGTGATGGCGTTGACGCCGGGTGCGGACGCGATGGTCCCGGGATGGCTGTTCCTCGTGTTCTTCCGCTTCTTCGTCGGTCTCGGCAACGCCGGCATTTTCACGATCGACTTCGCGCTGGTCCAGGAATTCGTCCCCTCATCCAAGCGCGGCTGGGTCGGCTCGTTGATTACGACCCTGTTGCCGGGCGGCAGCCTGCTCGCGGGCATTATCGCCGCCTGGCTGCTGCCGTTCATCGGTTGGCGCGGCTTGTTCGTCGTCGGGTTATCGCCGCTCATCCTGGTGCTGATGATCCGCTATTGGGTGCCGGAGTCGCCGCGCTGGCTCATTCGGATGGGCCGATACGAGGAAGCGCGCCGGTCGCTCGCCTGGGCGCTGATGGTCGACCCGAAAGAGATCGAGCTGCCGACGCATATGCCGCCGGAGGCGACCGAGTCGACCCGCTGGCTCGACCTCTTCAAGTATCCCAAGATCGTTGCCGCCGGCATGCTTACCGGTTTGACGCAGACAGGCGGATCGTCGCTGGGGTTGTGGGGCGCGACGCTGCTTGTCGTCGTGCTCAACACCAGCCCCGCGCACGCCGCGTTCCTGATGATCTTTGTCAATTTCGCCGGGATCCTCGGCCGGTTCACGATCACCGCCCTGGTCGAACCGATGGGAAGGCGCGGCTCAGGCACGCTGTTCTGCGTAATGGCGGCGCTGTTGATCGTTGCGGCTGGGTATCTCTACGACGTCTATATCGAATCCTGGTCCCTGTTTTACATACTGATCGTCATGCAGGGCTTTTTCAGCAGCGCGATCTATTCGTGCGTGGGGCCGTACATGACCGAAATCTGGCCCGCCCGGCTGCGCAGCACCGGCATGGGCCTGTGCTACGGTGTCGGCAATCTCGGCGGCAAGGTGTTCGGACCGCTCGGCCTCGCACTGATCATGGGCGCGGGCGACATCATCAAGCCGGCGGCGCCGAACCTGAAGATGCTCCTCCCGGCTTTCATCTATTTTGCGAGCTGGTACGCTCTCGGCATCATCGGCTTCTGGGTGTTCGGATTCGAGACCAAGGGCCGCTCGTTCGAGGAGATCGACGCGACCTTGTCGGGCGGCACCGCCCAGCCAATGCCGGCTCGTGTACCGGGCTCATAATCACCACGCTTTCTCGACACAGCGAATCGGCCGGGAATTTCCCGGCCGGTTTCGTTTCCGGGCGCAAAGGAACGCAGGAGTAAGTCGGGGCGGCACGCCGCGGCGGCGCCGGTCGATATCGAGCGGGTTTGACAGGGTTCGGCGGCTGGGTAAACATCACGCTGATGGGTTCGCGAGAGCCCAAGAGCGGCGGAGACAACCGCCGCGTGGCAACAATGGGAGGAACAGGCCGGCCCGAAGCGATTTCACGGGGTCGGCGCATCGAGGCTTCAACACACAACCGGCTGATACTGCCGAACATTCGGCTTCATTGCGCCGTATCCTGAAGTAATTGTGGGCCGTCCGCCCTCGTGGGAGGACGCGTCATGCTCGATCTCTTGGAGAACCAGAAGAAACTTACCTTTAATCAGTGGAAGATCGCCGGCGCGGCGACGCTCGGCGACATGCTCGACTTCTTCGACTTTTTCATGATCAGCTTTGTGCTGGGCTTCGTTGTCAAGAATTGGCATCTGACGTTCGGGCAATCAGGCGCGATCCTTCTCGCTTCCGGCGTCAGCGCGCCGTTCGGCTCGCTGTTCTACGGCTGGCTCGCCGACAAGGTCGGGCGCCGCACCGCGCTGGTCGCCAGCGTGCTCAACGTATCGGTCGCCACCGGCGCCATGGCGGTGACGCCGGAAGGGGCGTGGATCTACCTCGTCGCCTGCCGCTTTGTGGTCGGGTTTGGCGTCACCGGGCTCTACTCGGTCGACATCACGCTGATGCAGGAATTCTCGCCGGCGTCGAAGCGGGGCTGGTTTACCGGGCTGACGACGACGATGCTGCCGGCGGGCTCGCTGTTCGCCGCGCTCCTCGGCTACTACGCCTCACCGTATATCGGCTGGCGCGGGATGTGCGCGGTCGGGCTGGTGCCGGCGCTGCTCTGCCTCTACATCCGGTTGTTCGTTCCCGAATCGCCGCATTGGCTGTTGCGCAAGGGGCGGGTCGAGGAGGCGCGCAAGTCGCTCGCCTGGGCATTGCAGGTCGACCCGGCGACGATCCCGCTGCAGGGTAACCTGCCACCGGTCGAGAAGACCCGGTGGATCGAGCTCTTCAAATATCCGCGCAACATCATCGCCGGGTGCCTGACCGGGCTGACCCAGACCGGCGGCGTCGCGCTGGCGCTGTGGATGATCACGCTGTTCATCATGGTGCTGAACATCAGCCCCGGCGAGGCGTCCAAGCTGGCGATCTTCGTCAGCATCGCGGCGATCCTCGGCCGCTTCTTCTGCTCGTGGATTTCGGACGCTCTGGGCCGCCGCGGCTCGGGCATCATCAGTTGCGTGGTCTCGTCCCTCTTGATGGCCGGCGCCGGATATCTGCACAACGTCTTCCTTGGCGGCGTGTCGATGTTTTTCGTGATGATCCTGCTGCAGAGTTTCCTCGGCAGCGGCAACTACTCGATCGTCGGCCCGTACATGGGCGAGCTGTGGCCGGCGCGGCTGCGCGGCAGCGGCATGGGGCTCGTCTACGGCGTCGGCAATCTCGGCAAGTTCATCGGTCCCGCCGGGCTGGCGTGGATCGCCGGGTCGAACAATTTCGTCAAGCCGGACGCGACGCTTGACGCGCTGATCCCGGGCTTTCTGTTCTTCGCCTATTGGTATCTGATCGGGGCGTTCGCGTTCTGGCTGATCGGCCCGGAGACCAAGAACCGCTCGATCGACGATATCGACGCGGAGATGAACAGCATGGTCACCCGCAACCCCGAGGTCGTCTCGGCGGTTTGCGGCATCGTCGGCGCCGCGGTCAGCGTCGCGGTCGCGCCGTTCGCCCCGTTCGCGATCTTCCTCGCCGTCGGGATGACCGTGGTCGTCCCGGGCGTCGGCGGCGTCCTGATGTTGGCCTGCGCCGCCGGGATGGTCTATGTCGGGTTGATCGCCGCCGCCCCCGGGTTGGTCGGCGTCGCCCTCAGTGTCATCACCATCGTACTGGTCGGCATCTCGGGGATCGCGACGCTGGTGGCGGCCTTCGGCAAGCCGGCGGCGACCGCCCATCCCGGCGCGACGGCGGCGGCGCAATAAGCCGCACTCCGCAGACGATTGGCCGGGCCGGGGGCTTCCCTCGGCCCGGCTATTTTTTTTTCGGGCGCGGCCATGCCGGCTGTGCTTCGATGGTGATCGCAAAACGCAGACCCGGAGGCTCCCATGCAGCTCTACAACTCGATCGGCCCAAACCCGCGCGCGGTGCGGATGTTCATGGCCGAGCGTGGGGTCGACTTGCCCAAGGTCGAGGTCGACCTGCGCGGCGGCGAGAACCGCCGCGAGCCGTATCTGTCAAAAAACCCGGCCGGACAATGCCCCGCCCTCGAACTCGACGACGGCTCCTACATCACCGAGATCACCGCGATCTGCGAATATCTCGACGAGGTGACGCCCGGTCCCTCGCTGCTGGGGTCGACACCCGAGGAAAAGGCCGAGGCGCGCATGTGGGTGCGCCGCATCGATCTCAACATCCTCGAGCCGATGGCCAATGGCTTCCGCTTTGGCGCCGGGCTCAAGATGTTCCAGTCGCGCATCCGCTGCATCCCGCAAGCTGCCGACGATCTGAAGGCGACCGCCCAGGAACGCCTCGCCTGGCTCGACGGGCTGATGGCGGGCAAGGATTACATCTGCGGCAAGCGGCTGACGCTCGCCGACATCCTGCTTTTCGCCTTTGTCGATTTCTTCAACGGCGTCGATCAGCCGATCAACCCGGACCTGAAGAACATCGCCGCCTGGCACGCCCGCATGAAGGGACGTGCCAGCGCCACTGCCTGAGCGCGGCTAATTCGACGACTGCAGCTGGGCGGCCCTCGCGAGCTGCGGCTGGCGCGCATAGCAACTCGCGCGCTCCTCGGGCGAGAAGCGGATAAACCCCGGGTCGTGCGCGAGGCAGTTCCGCAGCGCCTCGCTCCTGAACGGATCCCCCGGATAGGCGTCGCGGACGAATTTGAGCCCGCCGACGCTCAGCAGAACCACCACGATCCCAAATGCGATACCCAACCGACGAACTAACGACATCGACTCCTCCTCCGGCCGTGGCATGGGCAGTTCCGCCTGGGCAGCGGGTTCGTGCCGGGCGGGTCGTCCCGCTTGCGCATTCCCGCGCGCCTCGCCACTGGTCAAGAGTAGAGCCATCGATCCCCGGAGCTGACAAGATCAAATTCGAAACGAATAACGGATTTATTGGTTAATTATTTTACCTTCTTCGCCCACGTAGGCCAGCCTCAATGAATTACTAATATTCATTACCAAACATGGTTAATTTTGTTCGCTTTCATGGCGGTCCGAGAGGGCGGAAAAGCCCGCGATCCGCGATATTCATGGCGTTGTCGGGGTGTTATGGTGCGGCCAAGAACCGGGCAAGAGGGCACTCATGATCGGCAAGGCCGGTCTCGTCGCCGCCATCGCAATCACCGCAATCGTATCGGGGCGCCATGTCGACATGCGCGGCCTTTACGACCAGATGTACCCGGTCAGCACGCTAAAGCGCGATGCGCTCTACCTGTGCCACGAATCCGACCCGACCTTTGTCCGCGCCTCGGGCAAGGACCGCAGCTCCTGCTATTCGAACATGCCGCACGCGATCGCCCTGGCCCTCGGGTTCGTGCATCCGAGCAGCGCGCTCGCCGGGCTGTTCGGCGGCGGTCTCGTCGGCACCGGGTCGCTGTTGGTCGAGGTTGGCCTGGGGTCGCAAGCGGTGATGTCGCGCCAGCCGCCGCTGACTGCGCGTGCCACGCTGGGCAAGGAGCCCTGCCGCGGCGCGGTCGCCGGGCTCGCGGAGATGCCGGCGCGCGCGGTCGACACCGAGGCTGCGCTCGACGCGCTCTCCGGCCGCCACGGCACGGCGGGGGGGACGACTGGGCTCGAACCCGTCGGCATCCCGCGCCAAAGCGACAGCCTGACGCTGCTCGACGACCTCGACCTCGGCGGGGCCACCCCGGCCAAGCCGCTCGCGCCGGCGATCGGCTGCGCGGCGCCAAGCTGACCCTCGTTTCTTACACAACCTGGTCTTGCGCAACCTCGGCGCACCCATGCTAGGGTCCGGCGCGCGTACCCGCCTGCCCAGCCCCGACGCCGACGGATGACCCAGGAACCACGCCGCGATCCCGGCGCCGCGCCGGCATCGCCGGTGATGACCCAGTACCACGAGATCAAGCAGGCGCATCCGGGCTGCCTGCTGTTCTTTCGCATGGGCGATTTCTACGAGCTCTTTTTCGACGACGCGGTCGCCGCCGCGCCGGCGCTCGACATCGCCCTGACGAAACGCGGGCGGCACGACGGCGCCGACATCCCGATGTGCGGCGTGCCCGTGCACACCGCCGAAAACTATATGGCCCGCCTCATCCGCGCCGGGTTCAAGGTCGCGATGTGCGAACAGGTCGAGGACCCCGCGGCGCAAAAGGCGCGCGGTGCCAAGGGTCCGCTCAAGCGCGCGGTCGTCCGCGTCGTCACCGCCGGAACCTTGACCGAGGATGGGCTCCTCGACGCGCGCCGGCACAACTACCTCGCCGGCATCGCCGAGGCCGGCGGCGAATTGGGCCTCGCCTGGCTCGACCTGTCCACCGGCGCCTTTTTCCTCGCGCCGACTACCGAGACGGCGCTCGGCGCCGACCTCGCCCGCCTCGCCCCGGGCGAGATCCTCCTCCCCGAGCGCCTGCTCGAACGCCCGGCGTGGTACGAACTCTTCGCCGACTGGAAACCAACGCTGACCCCGCTCGCCAACACGAGGTTCGACAGCGAGACCGGCCGCCGCCGCCTCGAAGGCTTCTACGGGGTCAGGGCGCTCGACGGGTTCGGCCAGTTCAGCCGCGCCGAGATCGCCGCCGCCGGCGCCCTCGTCGAGTACGTCGCGCAGACCCAGCAAACCAGCACCCCGCACCTCGACCCGCCGCAACGCCTCGCCCCCGGCTCGGTCATGCAGATCGACGCCGCGACCCGGCGCAACCTCGAACTGGTCACGACCCTTTCGGGCGAACGGCGCGGCAGCCTCCTCTCCGTCATCGACCGGACATTGACCGCAGCCGGCGCCCGCCTCCTCGCCGACCACCTGGCCGCGCCGCTGACCGACCCCGGGGCGATCGCCGCCCGCCTCGACGCGATCGCCTTCTTCCTCGACCGCGCCGACCTTCGCGCCGATCTGCGCGAGCGCCTGCGCCGCTGCCCCGATATCGAGCGGGCGATGACGCGCCTCTCGCTGGGCCGCGGCGGCCCGCGCGACCTCGGCGCCCTCCACACCGCGCTGAGGGCGACCGCCGAACTGCGCCGGATGCTGACCGGCCCCAGCCTCGTCGCCCTCCCCGAAACCCTCGCCGCCGCCGAGCGCGGGCTCGGCGAACATTACGCGGTCGTCGAGCGGCTCGGCCGCGCACTCGCCCACGAGCTGCCGCTCTTCACCCGTGACGGCGGTTTCATCGCCCCGGGCTATGCGCCCGAGCTCGACGAATACCGCGAGCTCCGCGACGAAAGCCGCCGCACGATCGCCGCGCTCCAGGCCCGCTATGCCGAGGCGACCGGCGTTGGCTCCTTGCGCATCCGCTACAACAACGTGATCGGCTACTACATCGAGGTGCCCGCCGCGCAATCCGGCAAGCTCGGCGCCGACTACATCCACCGCCAGACGATGGCCGGCGCGATGCGCTACACGACCGTCGAGCTGGGCGAGCTCGAAAGCAAGATCGCCAACGCCGCCGACCGCGCGCTCGCCCTCGAGCTCCGCCTCTTCGCCGACCTCGTCGAGGACGTGATGGCCCGCCGCCGCGAGATCGCCGACGCCGCCGCCGCGCTCGCTGTCCTCGACCTCGCCTCCGCCTTCGCCGAGCGCGCCGCCGACGACCAATGGGTCCGCCCCGAAATCGACAGCGGCGCCGGGTTCGAGATCAAAGGCGGCCGCCACCCGACGGTCGAGGCCGCGCTCCGCGGCACCACCGCCTTCGTCGCCAACGATTGCACGCTCGGAGAAGAGCGCATCTGGCTCGTCACCGGCCCGAACATGGCCGGCAAGAGCACATTCCTGCGCCAGAACGCGCTCATCGCGATCCTCGCCCAGATGGGTTCCTACGTGCCGGCGCAATCGGCGCGGATCGGGGTCGTCGACCGCCTCTTCAGCCGTGTCGGCGCGGCCGACGATCTGGCGCGCGGCCGCTCCACGTTTATGGTCGAGATGGTCGAGACCGCGTCGATCCTGAACCAGGCCGGCCCCAAGAGCTTTGTGATCCTCGACGAGATCGGCCGTGGCACCGCGACGTTCGACGGCCTCTCGATCGCCTGGGCCGCACTCGAACATCTGCATGAGGTCAATCGCTGCCGCGCCCTCTTCGCGACGCATTTCCACGAGCTGACCGCGCTCGCGCAAAAGCTCCCGGCGCTGGCTTGCCACACGATGCGGGTCAAGGAATGGCACGGCGACGTCGTCTTCCTGCATGAGGTCGCCGCCGGCACGGCCGACCGCTCCTACGGCATCCACGTCGCCCGCCTCGCCGGCCTCCCCGACGCCGTCACCGCCCGCGCCGAGGAGGTGCTGACCCTCCTCGAACAAAGCGAAGCCGGCGGCGCCCCCGCCAAGCTGATCGACGACCTGCCCCTCTTCCGCGCCGCCGCCAAGCCGGCCCCGGTCGCCGCGAAGGGGTCGGCTGCCGAGGCCGCCCTTAAGGACATCCACCCCGACGAACTGACTCCGCGCGAGGCATTGGAGGTGCTCTATCGGCTGAAGGGGCTGTTGCGCGAATAGAGCGTAACCGTTCTTTTCGCTCTCCGTTGCGTAGCGGAACCCACGGTTCAAACGTACGAGCGTCGTAGGGCGGAAAAGCGGGCCGCCCTTCGCGAGGAACCGGCGGAATGCGCTTCGCTTTTCCGCCCTACGACCCCACGGTGCTAGAATGCGGCCGGGAGATCCTGCAATCGGAGGAACGATGCCACGGGTAAGCGAGATCGAGGGTGCGGGCGGCAACCCGATCCTCAAGGAAATCTTCGAGCGGGAGCGGGCCGCGTTCGGCGACCTCCTCAATCCCA
>Ga0134126_10014345_pt1 | contig 10011 bp, 8 predicted proteins | sample KB31752_FD_96881 | JGI IMG/M metagenome (GOLD analysis project Ga0134126, IMG submission 96881) | Terrestrial soil microbial communities with excess Nitrogen fertilizer from Kellogg Biological Station, Michigan, USA - KB3-175-2 | ecosystem: Environmental > Terrestrial > Soil > Unclassified ...
ACCGGCATCGCGGTCGGCATGGCCACCTCCATCCCGCCGCACAACGCCGCCGAGCTGATCGACGCCTGCCTCGCCCTGCTCGCCAACCCGCAGGCCAGCACCGCCGACCTGATGGCGCACGTGAAGGGGCCAGACTTCCCCACTGGCGGGGTCATCGTCGAGCCCCAGGCGTCCTTGCTGGACACCTACGAAACCGGCCGCGGCGGCGTGCGCACCCGGGCCCGCTGGGTCAAGGAGGACACCGGCCGGGGCACGTGGCGGATCGTCGTCACCGAGATTCCCTACCAGGTGAAGAAGGCCGACCTCGTCGAGCAGATCGCCGGCCTGATCGAGGCCAAGCGCGTGCCGCTGCTGGCCGACGTCAACGACGAGTCGGCCGAGGACATCCGCCTCGTTCTGGAGCCGCGCGCCCGCACGGTCGAGCCCGAGCTGCTGATGGAGAGCCTGTTCAAGCTCTCCGACCTGGAGAGCCGCTTCTCGATCAACATGAACGTGCTCGACGCCAAGGCGACGCCGCGCGTGATGGGCCTGAAGGACGCGCTGCAGGCGTTCGTCGAGCATCGCCGCGAGGTCATCGTCCGCCGCGCCCGGCACCGGCTCGGCAAGATCGAGCAGCGCCTGCACATCCTGGCCGGCCTGCTGATCGTCTTCCTCAATCTCGACGAGGTGATCCGCATCGTCCGCTTCGAGGACGAGCCGAAGGCCAAGCTGATGGCCGCCTTCGAGATCGACGACGTGCAGGCCGACGCGATCCTCAACACGCGTCTGCGGCAGTTGGCCAAGCTGGAGGAGATGGAGCTGCGGCGCGAGCACGCCGACCTGGCCGAGGAGCGCGACGGCATCCAGGGCATGCTGGCCGACGACAAGATGCAATGGAAGCTGGTCGGGCAGGGACTGCGCGACGTGCGCAAGCTGCTGGACAAGCCGCGCGCCACCGACGTGCGCCGTCCCAGCGGCGTCATGGGCCGCTCGACCTTCGCCGAGGCGCCGACGATCGACGCCGACGCCGCGGTCGAAGCCCTGGTGGCGCGCGAGCCGATCACCGTCATCCTTTCCGAGAAGGGCTGGATCCGCGCTGCGCGCGGCCGTATCGACGATCCCAGCGAGCTGAAGTTCAAGGAGGGCGATGGCCTCGCCTTCCTGGTTCCGGCGGAGACCACAGACAAGCTGCTGCTGTTCGCCTCGGACGGGCGCTTCTTCACGCTGGCCGGCGACAAGCTGCCGTCGGCGCGAGGGCAGGGCGAGCCGCTGCGCCTGATGCTCGACCTCGACGACCGGGTGAGCATCCTGGCGGTGTTCCCCTACCGGGCGGCCGCCAAGCGGGTGCTGGCCTCGAAGGCGGGCTACGGCTTCATCATGCCGGAGGACGACGCGGTCGCCATGCGCCGCGCCGGCAAGCAGGTGCTGAACGTCGACGCCAAGGGCGCCTGCTTCTGCCTGCCGATCGACGGCGACCACCTGGCGGTGGTTGGCGACAACGGCAAGGCGCTGATCTTCCCACTCGCCGAGCTGCCGGAAATGCCGCGCGGCAAGGGCGTCAAGCTGCAGAGTTATCGCGAGGGCGGCTTGCGGGACGGGCTGATCTTCAACGCCGCTGATGGGGCCGTCTGGACCACCGCCGACGGGCGCAGCCGTGCCTGGCCCGACTGGCGCGAGTGGCTGGGCCGAAGATCCGCCGCCGGCCGCCTGGTCCCGAAGGGCTTCCCAGCGTCGAAGAAGTTCCGGCCGAGATCCTAGGCGGTCTGCTTGAAAGGCGCGGTGCGCCAAGTGTTCGGGCGCCGGTCGGCTGTCTGAATATCAATGTAATCCAGCCGATTTTACTTGCCGTGATTTGTAGCGGCCGGCCGCTGGGCGATATCTTCATGCATGTCCCTGGCATTCGATCCCGGCGGTCCAGCGCTTTGGCGCACATTCGCGCCGGCGCGCCGCCCGCTCATCTCGCGCCGTGCGGCGGGCGCGCTCTGCCTCGCCGCGGCGGTCCACGCCGTGATCGGCTTTGGCGTCTGGGAGGCCAAGTTCCGGCCGCACTACGAGCCCGCCGACACCCACGCGATCGAAGCTGACCTCGTCCAGCCGCGACCGCCGCCGCCGCCGCCTCCGCCGCCGCCACCCAAGCATGAGGTCCATCGCACGCCGCGCCCGGTCCCGCCCCGTCCGGCGCCGTCGCGTCCGACGCTGAGGCCAAGGCCAGCGCCCGTGCTGGCCAACATCGAGCCGCCGCCGCTGCCGATCGCGCCGGCCCCCACGCCCGCGCTGCCGGCGCCAACGCCAACGCCGGTGTTGCAGGCGCCCGAGCCAAAGCCCACGCCGAGGCCGCCCGAGCAGCATGTGATCACCAATCCCGACTGGCTGCGCCAGCCGAACGGCGACGACCTGGCGCGCTACTATCCCGAGCAGGCGCAGCGGCACGGGATCGCGGGTCAGGCGACGATCGACTGCGGCGTGAGCGAGGCCGGCGCGCTCGTGGGCTGCAGCGTCACGGCTGAGTCGCCGAAGGCCAGCGGCTTTGGCGGCGCGGCCTTGAAGATGGCGGGCGCGTTCCGCATGCGCCCGATGACCCGCGACGGCGTGCCGGTCGCCGGCGGGCGGATCCGCATCCCGATTCGCTTCGTGATGCCCGACGACGCGTAAGGCGCGGCGCAAGGCGGCGAGGCTGGACTTCGTCGCCTAAAGCGCGAGTATCCGCCCATGCTGCTGGCGCGCGCCTTGGCGGGATTTGCGTTCCTGTTCGCGGTCATGGCCGCCGTGCTGTTCGGCGCGGCGGGCACGCTCGACTATCCGCGCGGCTGGACGGTGCTGGCGGTGTTCTTCGGTTGCGCCGGGGTGATCACTGTCTGGCTGTGGTTCCGTGACAAGGCGCTGCTGGAGCGCCGGGTGAAGGCGGGACCCGGCTCCGAGCCCGATCCCATGCAGAACGTCGTCCAGGCGCTCGCCGGGCTGGTCTTCCTGTGGATCATCGCCGTGCCGGGCTTCGACCGGCGGTTCGGCTGGTCGCACGTGCCGCTGGCTGTCTCGCTGGCCGGCGACGTCATGGTCGCGGTTGGCTTCCTCGTCGTCTTCCTGACGTTCCGGGAGAACAGCTTCACCGCCGGCACCATCGAGGTCGCCGAGGGCCAGCACGTGATCGACACCGGCCCCTACGCCGTGGTGCGTCACCCGATGTACGCCGGCGCCCTCGTCCTGCTCGTCGGCCTGCCGCTGGGACTGGGCTCGTGGTGGGGCCTGGGCCCGGCGGCGGCGATGGTTCCGGTGCTGGTCTGGCGGCTGACCCGCGAGGAGACCTTCCTGGCCGCGAACCTCGCCGGCTACGGCGACTATCGCGCCCGCGTGCGCTACCGGCTCGCGCCGATCCTCTGGTAGCCGACCACGTAGTCATACGGAATGGCGCGGCAGGGCGACGCGGCGCAAGCATATCCATTGAACGCCAGGGAAGACTTCTGATATTGATAATCGTTCGCGACTGGAGGTTTCGTCGTTGCGTCGATTGAGTGAGTTCGATCTGCAGAGCGGTGGCGAGCCGGCGGTCGAGGCCGGCGCGGCGCCGCTGTCGTCGGGCCGCAAGGGCTTTTCCGGCGTGATCGTGGCTGTGCAGGCGGTGCGGCAGGCCGGCGGGACGGCCGGTGGCCTGGACGGCGCAGAGATCGAGCGGCGGCTCATCGAGATGGGCTTCGTCGAGGACGCGCCGGTCGAGATCGTCCACGAGGGCCTCATCGGCCGCGACCCGATCGCCATCAGGCTCGCCGACCGCACCGTCGCACTGCGCCGCCGCGAGGCGAGGGCGGTGCTGGTCCGCCCCAAGGGCGCCTTGCTGGCCGCCGAATAGCCATGGGCGAGGCCAATCTCGCGCCGACGTCTGCCGCGGGCGTGGGGGCTCGCGCGCCTGAAACGCCGACCGCCGAGGCGCGGCCGCTGCGTGTCGCGCTGGCCGGCGTCCCCAATTGCGGCAAGACCGCGCTGTTCAACGCGCTGACCGGCGCCCGCCAGAAGGTCGCCAACTACGCCGGGGTCACCGTCGAACGGAAGGAAGGCGTGGCGACGGCGCCGAACGGCCGCAAGCTCGCCACCCTCGACCTGCCGGGCACCTATTCGCTGCGCGCCCGCAGCCCGGACGAGGCGATCACCCGCGACGCGGTGCTGGGCCGCCTGGCCGGCGAGGCAGCGCCGGACGTCATCGTCTGCGTCGCCGACGCCACCTCCCTGCGTGTCGCGTTGCGCCTGGCGCTCGAGCTGAAGGCTGCCGGGCGGCCGATGGTGCTGGCGCTCAACATGATCGACATCGCCACGCGCCAGGGCCTGGAAATCGATGTCGAGGGCCTCTCCCACGACCTGGGCGTTCCCATCGTGGCCACCGTCGCCACCCGCAGGCGCGGCATCGACGTGCTGCTGACGGCCGTCGAGGCGGCCGCCGCGACGTCGCCAGCCGAGCCGACCTGGCGCGAGCCCTCGGGCGCCGAGCTGCGCGCGCTGCACCGCGAGGCCGAGCGGCTGATCAAGTCTCACGTCAAGCCGCCGAAGCGCCCCGACACCTGGACCGGTCGGCTGGATTCGGTGCTGCTGCATCCGGTCGGCGGCCTGGTGGTGCTGTTCGCGCTGCTGTTCGTGATGTTCCAGGCGGTGTTCCTGGCCGCCAACCCGCTCAACGACGTGATCACCGCAGGCTTCAACTGGCTGGCGGCGGGCATCGGCGCGCTGCTGCCGGACGGGCTCGTCAAGAGCTTCGTCTGCGACGCGCTGATCTCGGGCGTCGGCAGCGTGCTCGTCTTCCTGCCGCAGATCCTGGTGCTGTTCCTCTTCATCATCCTCTTGGAAGACGTCGGCTACATGGCCAAGGCCGCCTTCCTGATGGACAAGATCATGGGCGGCGCCGGCCTGCACGGGCGCGCCTTCATTCCCCTCCTGTCGTCGCACGCCTGCGCGATCCCGGGGATCATGGCGACGCGGGTGATCGACCAGAAGCGCGACCGGCTGACCACCATCCTGGTCGCCCCGCTCACCACCTGCTCGGCGCGCATTCCGGTCTACACGCTGATCATCTCGGCCTTCGTGCCTGACCACAAACTGTTCGGCTGGATCAGCGAGCAGGGCCTGGTGATGCTGGGGCTCTACGCCGCCGGCATCGTCAGCGCGCTCACCGTGGCGTTCGTGATCCGCAAGGTGTTCTGGCGCGGCGCGTCCGAGCCGTTCCTGATGGAGCTGCCGGCCTACAAGCTGCCCGATCCGCTGAACGTCGCGCGGCTCGTCTGGCAGCGCGGCGAGATCTTCCTGCGCCGCGCCGGCACGATCATCCTCTCGATGATGGTCATCGTCTGGGCGCTGGCGAAGATCCCGCTGCCGCCGGCGGGCGCCAAAGGGCCGGCGATCGGATACAGCTTCGCCGGCATGCTCGGCCACGCGCTGCAGCCGCTGCTGGCGCCGATCGGCTTCAACTGGCAGATGAGCGTGGCGCTGATCCCGGGCATGGCGGCCCGCGAGGTGGCGGTCGGCGCGCTCGGCACGGTCTACGCCGTGGGCGGCGGCGACGACTCGACCGGTGTCCTCGGCCACGCGCTGGCGACCCACTGGTCGCTGGCCTCGGCGCTGGCGTTCCTCGCCTGGTACGTGTTCGCGCCGCAGTGCGCCTCGACGCTCGGCGTGGTGAAACGCGAGACCAACTCGTGGAAGTGGCCGGCGATCATGTTCGGCTACATGGTCACGCTGGCCTACATCGCCGCCTTCATCACCTACCGCACCGCCGTGGGGCTGGGGGCAGGGTAGGGGTCAGAAGATCACCTTCTCCTCGCCCCACCAGAGCGGGGAGTTGGGGAGGTCGATGAATTTGCGTTCGTCATCGAGCAGCAGCTGGCCGGCCTTGGCGGCGGCCGCGTCGTTGCGCAGGCTCATCTCCTCGAAGCTGTCCCACCAGAGCTGGGCGACGCCGTCGTAGCCCTCGGGGCCGGCGCGCACCGTGCGCAGGGGCGCCGAAGTCTCCGCCGGCAGGCTGTGCAACTGCACATAGCGGCGGATGCGCAGCGCGTCCTTGACGCTGGCCACCAGCGGCGCGTGCGTTTCGAACCAGTATTTCTGGAACTCCGCGCGGCTGAGACTCGGCAGGCGGCGCAGGCAGAACGTCAGCTTGATCATGGCGCAGCTCCTTCAGCGGCGAGTTCGACGAGCTCGCGTTCGGCCGAGCGCGCCTCGCAGTCGGCGACGATCCGGGCGCCCAGCGCGCCGGCCGCCGTGCGGAAGCCGGGCTCGGCGATCACCCGCCCGACCGCGGCGGCGATCTCCTCGACCGAGGCGTCGGCGTTGAGGCGCAGGCCCGCGCCGCGCTCGGTGATGCGCGCGGCGTTGTCGGGCTGGTCGCGACCGAACGGCATCGCCACCACCGGTGCGCCGGCCATCAACGGCCTCAGCGCCGAGGCGTGGCCGGCGTGGGTGACGACCGCCGAGGCCAGCGGCAGGATCGGCGCGTGCGGGGCCCGGCCGGTGACCACCACGTTGTCAGGCGCCGGGAAATCGGCCGGCGACAGCACGGGCCCGAGCGTCACCACGCCCCGCACCGGCAGCGCGCCCAGCGCTTCGATGGTGCGCCGCAGCGCGGTCTCCTGGCCCTGGTACATGGTCGAGAACGAGACCAGCACCAGCGGGCGCGCGTCGTCGGCCGGCCAGGGCGAGTTCCACTGCTCGGTCCAGGGCGGATCCTCGAAGTAGGGCCCGACGTGGCGATAGGGCTCCGGCAGGTTGAGGTCGAAGTCGAAGGCGCGGCTGGTGGCGAGCAGGATACGGTCGGCGGCGTTCAGCTGGTCGAACAGGTCCGCGAGCGGCGCCAGGCCCAGCTCGGCGCGCATCGCGTTGTAGGCGGGGAGAGCCTCCTGGTAGGCGCAGCGCGTGGCCTTCTGGACGCGCCGGTAGAAGTCGCGCATGTCGTCCGTCTGCGCCGGCGCGATCCCTGCGCCGAACGGCGGGTGGCCGTCGAGAGTCGGCAACGACCAGACGTTGGACGCGAAGATCGCCAGCTTGACGCCGCGCGCCTCGGCCGCCGCCATGACGCCGAACATCAGCTCGTGGACGACGATTACGTCCGGTTCGAACGCGTCGATCGCCGCCACGGTGTCGGCGGCGAAGCGGCCTGCCGGGCCGAGGATCATCCCGTCGAGCAGCCCCTGGATGACTTCCTGCGGGTTGGTCGCCAGCCAGTCCTTCAGCGGGTCGCTTTCGGGCAGCCGGTCGCTGCGCGACGGCGCCGTCGGCCAGGGCCGGAACGGCACGCCGAGCGCGCTCGCGTCCGATGCATTGCAGGCGTCGCTGATCGCCAGCGCCGAATGGCCCTGTTCCATCAGTCCCCTGGCGACCAGCAACATCGGCTGGACGTGGCCCCCACCTTCCCAGGTGGCGAAGAGAAATCGCGCCATGATCGCCCGATAGCCGCCAAGCTTGGCCAACGCAACGCGGGTCGGCCTGCCCTTGACTAATAGGCGCATGCGGCCAAAGGGAGCAAAACACGGTTCAACCGGTTCTGGCCTGACGGGCCACACCGTTGGCTGGGTGAAGGAGGTGCGACCTGTGCTAGCCAGGGGCGTCATCGACTGGGCTTCGACGCGCGCAGACCGTCTGACGCGGTCGGTGCTGGACACCAGTCCGCGCCTTGGTCCGCGGCTCGTCGACACCACGATGCTGTATGCGCCCAAGAGCGGCGGGGTGAAGCGCTACCTCACCGCCAAGCGCGCCTGGTTCGCCCGCGCGCGGCCGCACATCCGCCACACGCTGGTCGTGCCCGGGCCGCGCCACGCCTACGACGGGAACGGACGGCTTTCGATCTACGCCGCGCCGCTGCCGTTCGGCGACGGCTACCGCTGGCCGGTGGGCAAGACCGCCTGGATGAAGCGGCTGATGCGCGAGCGGCCGACGCTGATCGAGGCGGGCGATCCCTACACGCCGGGCCTGGCCGCGCTGAAGGCCGGCGAGGCGCTGGGCGTGCCGGTGATCGGCTTCTGCCACACGGATCTGGGCGCGCTGGCGGCGCTGCACATCGGCGAGTGGGCGGAAAAGCCGGTGCGCCGGCATTGGGGCGAGATCTACCGGCGCTTCGACCGGGCCGTGGCCCCCAGCCACTTCATCGCCGGGCGCCTGGCCGACGCCGGGGTCGACGATCCGGTCGCCCTGCCGCTCGGCGTCGACGTCGAGACCTTCCGGCCGGACGGGGCCGACCCGGCGGCGCTGCGGCGGCGGCTCGGGCTTTCAGCGGGACACCGGCTGCTGGTGTTCGCCGGCCGCCCGGCGCGCGAGAAGCGCGTCGACGTGCTGGTCGAGGCGGTGGAGCGGCTCGGCGATCCCTACCGGCTGCTGCTGGTCGGCGCGCGCGCGGCGGTGACGCCGCCGTCCGATCGGGTGCTCGAGCTGCCCTACGAGAAGGACCCGGCGCGGCTGGCGACGCTGCTGGCCAGCTGCGACGCGTTCGTGCACGCCAACGATTCGGAGCCGTTCGGCCTTGTCGTGCTGGAGGCGATGGCCTGCGGCCTGCCGGTGGTCGGCGTGGCGGCCGGCGGGGTGGGGGAGAGCGTCGACCGCGAGGTCGGTGAGCTTGCGCTACGCTCGACCGGGCCGAAGTTCGCTGCGGCGATCGAGGCGCTGTTCGAGCGCGATCTCGGTGCATTGAGCTGCGCTGCCCGCCAGCGCGCCTGCGAACGGCACGGCTGGGACGCGGTGTTCCAGCAGCTTGCCCAGATCTACGCCGACGCGTCCGGCGAGCCCGCGTTTGCGCGGCCCGCGCCGGCCTACGCGCGGGCCAGCTGAAGCGGCTATTGCGCGCCCACCGGGCCGCCGAGGATCGGCAGGGTCTCGCCGGTGATGAAGCTGGAGGTCTGCGGGCTCGCGAGGAACACGTAGGCCGGGGCGATCTCCTCCGGCTGGGCGGGCCGCTTCATCAGCGTCTTGGCGCCGAAGCGGGCGACCTCTTCGCCCTTGCGGTCCGCCGGGTTGAGCGGGGTCCATACCGGCCCGGGCGCCACCGCGTTCACTCGGATGCCTTTCTCCACCAGCAGCGCGGCGAGCGAGCGCGTGAACGCGTGGATGCCGCCTTTGGTGGTCGAATAGTCGAGCAGTTCGCGGTTGCCGAAGATACCGGTCTCCGAGCCGGTGTTGATGATCGCGCTGCCCGGCTTCAGGTGCGGCAGCGCCGCCTTCGCCATGTAGAAGTAGCCGTAGAGGTTGGTCTTCAGGGTCCGGTCGAAGTGCTCGAGGCTGAGCAGATCGACATCGGTCGAGTGTTCCTGGAAGGCGGCGTTGTTGACCAGGATGTCGAGGCCGCCCAGCGTCTGGATGGTGTGCTCGACAGCCGCCGGGGCGAACGCCGGATCGGCGACGTCGCCCTTGATCAGCATGGCGCGGCGGCCCTCGCGCTCCACGGCGGCTTTCGTCGCTTCGGCGTCCTCGTCGGCGTCGAGATAGGCGATGGCGACGTCGGCGCCCTCGCGGGCGAAGAGCACCGCGACCGCCCGGCCGATGCCTGAATCGCCGCCGGTGATCAGCGCGGTCTTGCCCAGCAGCTTCTCGGAGCCCTTGTAGTAGGGCGCGTCATACATCGGGGCCGGATCGAGCATCGCCTCGATGCCCGGCTTTTCCTGGTGCTGCGCCGGGAACGGCGGCTCGGGATAGCGCCGCGCGCCGGCCTGCATCGCGCCGCCGTCGGCGCCCCCCTTGGGCTGGAACGAGCGTTCCTCCTCGGCGCGCTCGGCCCGCCGCTGGATCTCCCGCTGCTCTTCGATGGCGCGTTCTGCGCCCTTGGCCTGCTCGATCGCACCGCCGCCCATGACACCGCTCCTAAAGCTGTACCGCTCCTAAAGCTCGGTTTGCGACTGGAAATCGGCGGCGCAGCCCGCCGGTTCCCTGACGATTGCGCGAGCGCAGCGCCCGGCGCCCGGCGCCCGTCGATTTGGCGTCTAGGGCGTGGGCTGATGGCCGGGCGGCGGCGCGGGCGGCAGCGGCGGGGCCGCGGGGTTTGGACCTGGCCAATCGATGGTCGGCTCGTAGTCC
>Ga0134126_10014347_pt1 | contig 10011 bp, 10 predicted proteins | sample KB31752_FD_96881 | JGI IMG/M metagenome (GOLD analysis project Ga0134126, IMG submission 96881) | Terrestrial soil microbial communities with excess Nitrogen fertilizer from Kellogg Biological Station, Michigan, USA - KB3-175-2 | ecosystem: Environmental > Terrestrial > Soil > Unclassified ...
GCTGCGGCTGGCGGCGCGCCGGCCGTCAGAATGCGAAGCCCGCGCCGTGTTTGACGCGTGAGTTCGGTTGGCCCGTTGGCGATGCTGATCAAAACCGTCGGCGCCGCGCAGAGCATGCTGATGCTTTCCTGGTTGATCTTTTCGAAGATTCCAAGCGGGTCGACTTTACGAAGACAAACATGTGTTGCGCCGGCGGCGGTTACCGTCCACACAAACGTCCAGCCATTGGCATGAAACATCGGCAGAGTCCACAGATAGCGATCGGCGAGTGACATCGGGTGATGGATGAGCGTGCCGACCACATTGATGTAGGCGTTACGATGAGTGATCATCACGCCCTTTGGCCTGGAGGTGGTGCCGCTGGTGTAGTTGATCGTCAAGAGATCACTTTCCTGAATTTCCGGCCGCGTAAATTCTATCGGGGAATTGGTAAGCACGGTTTCGTAATCGAGCCAGCCTTGCTTGCCGCCTTCAAGCGCAACAAACGCCACGACGGCTTGCAGCTGCGATCGAACTTCGTCAATTGCATCCAGGTAGTCGGAATGAGCGCAGACGATCTTCGAGCCACTGTGATTGATCAGGTAAACAAAATCGTCAGGAGTCAGGCGGTAGTTAATTGGGACCAGCACGGCGCCGATTTGCGGCACGGCGTAAAAGGACTCGAGTTGGGCATGTGTGTTGGGTGCGATGTAGGCAACCCGATCACCCTGATTCACGCCGAGTCTCTGCAAGGCCGCGGACCAACGATCGCAGCGTGAGAAAAACTGCTCGTAGGTAAGTCTGAGCTCGCCATCAACAACGGCTTCGCGCTCGGGATAAAGTTTGCGCGTGCGACGGGCAAATTCAAGCGGGGTCAGGGGAAGCTCCAATGGTTCCTCCTTCCGGACACTTTCAGTAACCGGAGTTATTCGGCGAGCAGGCTTCTTGTTTCCGTTTCCCGCATGGCTTCTTCCAACTCTTTTTGCCTGATGCCCGCAGCGCCGTGGTATTTGATGAATTCCGGAATCAACAACGAGATGATCGCGGAGCCTACCACGCACAGGATTCCGCCTGAAACAATAGAAGCCCGCACACTAAACAGTGTGGCAACGATCCCCGCTTCCGCGTCGCCAAGCTTCGGCCCGGAGGTGTAGCTGATCATTTCCAGACCGGCCAGCCGCCCGCGCAAGTAGTGCGGGATAGTCTGACTCCAAATCGTCATCCGAAACACGGCGCTAATCATATCGAAACCCCCGGCCAGCGCCAGAAAGAATAAAGCGAGATACAGATTATGCGCCAAGCCGAAAAATATCATGGCGACACCCCAGAGGGCAGCGGCAATGGCGACGAACAAGCCGTGTCGATTAACCTTTTTCGCCCAGCCTGAAGTTAGCGTAGCCACCAGCGCACCCACTGAGGGCGCGGCGTAGAAGAATCCGACCGTTCCGGCGCCGAAGTTTGCGGCCATCGCCGGAAAGAGCGCTGCCGGCATACCGAAGAACATGGCGTTCATGTCAATCAGATAAGTCCCGAGAATATCTTTTCGTTTCCAGGCGTAACTCAAACCTTCAGTCACGGATTTCAAAGTCGGCCGTTGTTCAATTTGCGATGGCGCCGGGACGGCCCGAATAAGAAACACAGCAGTGAGTGAAGCGGCGAAGGTAACCAGATCAATTGAGTAAGCAACGCCGGCGCCGTACCGCGCCAGGATAATTCCGGCGAGCGAGGGACCTAGTATCGTGGTCATATTCCAACGCAGTGAATTCAGCGCGCTGACCGAAGCCATCAACTCCAACGGCACTATTTTTTGCAGCATGGATTCAAACGAAGGACGCTGCAAGGCGCCAAGTCCGGCATGAAGAGCAGCGCAAACAAATAGCAGCCAAATCTGCGGTTTGCTCAAGGTCGCGTTAAAAACCAGTACCAGGGTTACGAGGGTTTGCCCGATTTCGCTCAGGCGCAACATCTTGCGTTTGTCGATGAAATCCGCATAAGCCCCGCCGATAAAGGCCATCAGCAGTATCAGCACGAACTCCGACGCACTCAGCAAACCAACCAGCAGCGTTGATCCGGTCAACTGGTAAACCTGTACGGGCACGACGACGAAACTCATGGCCGTGCCGAAGGCGGAAACTAGTTGACCAAAGAAAAGGAGGCGGTAGTCTCGGGAGATTCTTAAAGGCGAGATATCTATCAGCATCAAGTCTGATCCGATTCACACTCAATTCATTGCTGAGGCTTCTTCTTCGTCGCTTCCCAGGTCGAAGTGAATCCTTCAGTGGTGAATTCTCCGACTAGTTTGGTTTCCTGTAGTTTGCCGGTGATGGCGATCGACTCGTGAGTTTTGAAGTCGAGCGTAAAACTTAACTTGCCGCCGATCCATGAGCCATCGCGAATAGTGCCTGGACCGGTGTGAGCCGATTCTGCGGTCCCGGTCACCTTATCGCCATCGAGCTTCAATTTGAAACTTGCTGGAGAAGTGTGTTCACCCACCTTGAATAAAGCGTCCCAGTCCCCGGAGATGAGATCCGGCGTTTGGGCGGCACGTACAGCAACCCGTGAAGCTCCGGCCAGCGCAAGCACGATCAGGATCAAACTAACGAACATTCTTAATTGCATAGTTGTGACTCCATTTTTGAATACTGAGATTAACGCTTAAGAAAAGTGCGAGGGCAAGCCCCCGCAGTATTTTTCCTAATCTATCGCGTCAGCCGATAAATCAAAACTGCAGCGCGTTTGATCTGTCTTGGCAAAGTGTCCAAATCAGCATACTCGCCACGGGCGTGGGCGCCGCCTCCGGTAGCACCCAGGCCATCAAGACCGGGGATCAGATGAGTGACGTAAGCAACGTCGCCCGCGCCTCTCGCTCCGGGATCGAGCGCTTCGATTTTTTCGAAACCCAGATCCTGACTGACGGCGTCGAGCTGTTTCAACAAATTGTAGTTCCCTTCGTTTGGCGACATTGCCGGAATGCCGTCTGCAAAAGTAATTTTTGCCGTAGCACCCGGCAAACTTTTGGCTACGATCTCGCGCATCTTTGCGCGCGCTGCTTCCTTCTGTGCCTCGCTAATGAAACGCAAATCGCCACGAACAATGACCCTCGCCGGGACCACATTCGTCTTGCCTCGCGTCGTCAGGCTTTGATCTTTAGCTTCAACTTCAGTACCGCCTGAGATCACAGACGGATTGAAAGTCAGATATTCTTCGCCGCGCAGGGTTTCGTAAAACTGATTGAGGATTCGCGCTGCTTCAAAGATCGCACCGCTTCCCATGCCCTTAAAAATTGCCGAGGAGTGTCCGGTTCTGGCGGTAACTTCAAGCGTCCAGTCGCTGCTGCCGCGACGCGCCACTGTTGCGATATTACTGCCGCCGTTTTCAAAACTGAGGGCGAGATCGCTCCGTTTGGCGGCAGCGATCATGTCGCCGCGACTGAGTTCCAACGGATCTCCGGAGTCTTCCTCATCGCCGGTGAGCATCACAATTATGCCGGCATCCTTGAGCGCACCAGTATCACGCAATGCTTTCAACGCGAAAAGCAATACAACATCGCCGGCCTTCATGTCTGACGAACCGGTACCGAATCCCTTGTTGCCCTGACTCCGGAACTTTTCGCCCTTCAAAACGGTATCAAGATGACCAAGCACCAGGATCCGTTTTCCTTTAGTCCCCTTCTTTTCGGCCAGCAGATGCCCGGCGCGTTTCATTTCAACCGGCATATTGATCCAGCGAGTGGCGAAACCGAGAGACTCAAACTCTGCTTTGAAGATCGCGCCCACCTGCTTAACGCCTGCGAGGTTCTCGGTCGGACTTTCAATGTTCACGGTTTTTTCCAGCAGGGCGGTGGCGTCGCTGGTGTGCGCGTCGATGTAGTCGACCAGCTTCTGTTCTTCCGGAGAAATCTTCTGCGCATAGGCGAGTGTGGCAGACAAAGCTGCAAGCATGAGCGCTACGGTAAGTCTTACAATCCAGGTTTTCACCAGCCTCACCGCTCCGCTCGTTTCCTTCATCAGGTGTTTTATCCTTTCGCTCTCAATCAAATTTAGTCGTGAAGAGACTTTCATGCCGGAGTGCTCGTCAAGCGATGTGCTGGGACCGCGGGCGTCTCGCCCGCAATGAGCGCGAAGCGCGAAAATGATAGAAGAGGGGCCCTCCGAAATACTTCGCCCCTGCGGTGCGTCTGCGGGCGGGACGTCCGCGGTCCCGGCACTTCACTTGATCGGTTTTACTGCGGCCGGCGGTTTGAGTTATCCATATCTGAAACAATCAGCCAACGCCCATCCGAAGCCTTGCGCAGTGTCAGAGTGAACTTGCCGGCGTCCGGCTTTCCTCGTTCTGCGCTATAGCCGCCGATGATGTAGCCGGTGTCACCGTTTATGGCGTAGGCAAACGCGCGTAGCGAAAGTGGCGAGCCATCTCTCGTGTAGAGTTTCTGGATTGCCGGCCTGCCTTTAACAGGCGGACCTCCGTTTGACAACACGAATCCATCCTCGGTGAACAGGTTTGCCAGTGCTGCTGCATCGCCGGCCTTCCAACCGGCTTCGTAATCTGTGAGTACACGGGCCAGGTCTGGCGGCAGCTCGACGGAGAGTGCTCCCGAAGTCGCCGATGGTTCTGTCTCGGCGCGTGGCATTCTGGTCGATTGCCAATTCACTACCTGCCACTTACCGTTTCGCTTAACAAAAGTACCGCTATTTAGATAGTTCATTACTTCAGTGTTCGCGCCTTTAACAGTTGTTCCCACCAAACGAAACGCCACGATTGCGGTATTGCCGTATTGTTGAATACGAACGTCTTCGGCTGTGAATACTGTGGTTGGATCTCCGGGCTTGGGCGCCGGCGCCGAGCGCACATCGCGCATGATGTCTGTCTTGCCGCGCCGCCTTCCCGACGAACCAGTATAGATCACGTCTTCGGCCCAGAAGCGATCGTGAACCGCGGCGTCGTTGCGTGAAGCGCCGGCGAGAAACTCGTTCAGCAACCTGGTCAGTTCGGACGCATCAGGCGCGGATTGCGCGTGCGAAAAGGTGACTAAGGTGAGCACTAAAATGGTGGATGAAAGAATTCGTTTCACGCGCTTTCTCCTCGCAATTCTTTGCAACTCCTATGTTTTGGAAGCAAACGCATCCTGCAGTTTTTGCGGTGCGATGAGTCGCCAGGCCTCGTGCAGATGCAGAGACAATTCTTTGTCGTTGACGCGCTTGAGTTCAATGCCGACCCACCCGCGCACGCCGACGTAGGGCGGCCGGTAGAACTTCCTGGGAGATTTCTTGACAAGCATTTCCTGAATGCCGATTGCCGCCGGGATTACTACGGCCACGTGCCCATCGTTGTGATGGTTAATTGAGCAAGTGGCAAAGACCTTCTTTTTGACGAAGAAGGTTGGTTCGCCGTGCGAGATTTTTTCCCAGGTCTCGGGTAAGGCGAGACAAATTCGCCGCACCCTTTCCACCTGTTCTTTTTCAGCCTCAGCCATTTGCGGTTTTGTTATTTCCTTCATACTCAGCGTCGACATTCAACGTAACGTACAGCCAGCGTTCAGCTTCATCATCATAGTATCTCGAAAGATCCTCGAGTTTGATCTCAACGGCATCGATCGGCTGGCCACCTTCGTTTTCGAGATAAAGTCTCAGCGCCTCCAACTGAACCAATAATTCGTTGAACCTATTGCGAGACTCGAGCGCGTCAGCCACCTTCAACCCGTAAGCCTCCTGAACATTCGCTTCCATGAAGTCATTTTCGGCGGCGGGCAGGGCCGCGAAGAGTTCGGCGTATTCGAAGTAATCTTCACTCGGATGAAATCTACCTCGTCTTTCGTGTGTTGAGAGAGCCCGTTCAAGCAGCGAGTAGCCGAGTAATTTCCGGTTCGTGTAAAGCAGGAACTTCGGATCCACATCGTCAGCGTCCCGCTCGCTTCGAGGAATTAACTCAAACCACGAATCCGTCACGATTTGATTAGGTGCGTCCGTGACGTCGCTACGCGCTGAATCGCGCAAACGAGCCATCGCCTCCTGATAACGCTTTCGCGTAGCCGTCAGAACCTTTGCCGGTTCTTTAACAGCCGCGTCTGTGTCTGGCGTAATGCTTTCGAATGGAGTATCGAAAAACTCTCCCGCTTCGCCCGGGCGTGCGATCAGCTTTGTGTAGCAGATGCCGGTCTCAGCGTCCACGACTGACGTGATAAGCACATCGTCAAAAGTTAAGAGGCCGGTGATCTGGAGTTGAACTGGCCGTGACAATGCACTGGAGGAAATCGTCCTGCGACTATCCTGCCCAACCCCTGGTTGCCGCAACCATTCGTGACATGCAGTCTGGATATATTCGAGTTCTGCTCTGGTCATTTAGAAGACGGAGGCGTGCTTCCCGGTGCACATCTCTTCAGGCTGGCGCTGCGTGGCAGGATGCATTCCCATAGGATACGCATCACTTAATCTTCTTCCACAATAAGTCAATTGTTTTCTCGACGGTCGAGCATCGTGATGACGCGGCCGTTCGCATCGCGCGCGAAAACTTTTCCCCGCGTATTGTCCCCTAGTGTGGAGATTTCCTTCATGTCAGGCGAGACTGAAATGCCGCTCAAACATCAAACGGATCTTTGTCAGTTAAGTAGGCAAGCAACTCCGGACGGTTAGAGCGCGTCGCGAGCCAGGCGCGCACTCGTTCGATCTCCACATAATCTTCCGCGCCGAATCGCGCGATATAAATTCGCTCCAAACGTTTCTTGCGCGCCTCTTTTTCCGCCGCATCCTGCCAGAAAGAAGTGAACATCGAGTTCAAGTCGTCATGAAGATTGCGTTCCTTCAAAGCCTCCCACTCATTCCGGTCAAGCCAGACGCCTTTGCAACCGGCGCAATGATCGATAGTGAAACTGAACCCATGCCCGACCAGATACTTGATCATGCGGAAGCGACACTCAGGACAGTCGATGTGGAAACCCGGTTCGGCGAGTGACAATCCGGTGTCCTGGTCAGATCGTTCCGGCAGGTTTGGCCCGTGCTGTTCCAGCCACTTCCAATACTCCACTCCCCGGATCCAGTTTCCCCGACACTGAGGACAGTTATGAAAGGTGAGGCCGTCTTCCATTACCGTCGCCCGGAGCTCAGGCGACTTGCAGACGGGACACTTCATGACTATGGCTTCCTTAGTTCCAGTTGGGTTGGTGTGCATGTCCAAATGAAGGTAGGCCGCGTATTAAGGAAAATAAGAGAGGGCTTTGCTCGGGAATGCCCCGCCAACTTCGATGCTCAACGGAGTAGTCGCTCAAGTCGGGCCTTCACTTCGGGCCAGTGACCTTGGTCGTCCGGATTGTCTTCCATGTCAGCTAATCGAGCATCAAGCAAAGCCCGTTCAGCCTCTGTAACACGGAGATCCTCGGGTGACAGCGTGTCCCAAACTGCGCCGATAAGCTCAATCCGGTCAGCGGCACTCAGACTCGCAACCTTGGCTAACAGAGACTCATCGATCATGGATTAAGGATAACGCAAAGAGGGTTTCAGTCCAATACTACTTCGCGACAAACATGAGGCAGAGCGGTAAAACTCCAGACGATGAATGTCGGTTAATGTGCAAGTCCTCCAGCAAGTGAAGGCGCGGCGCGCGTTTTCTTCATCTGCTATGCGGACTCTGACGAAGGCTTTGGGCCCGGTTTGAGAATCGCCGCTTAACAAACTCTTCGCAACGGTGAAAGTCGATGCAGTGCCGATTGCGGATTAGGTCAGGCACTTGCTTGGCGTCACACTGAAATAGGATCGGGACGATGGGCTTCTCCAATGCCCAGGCAGCATTCCATTCCGTCGTGACCCATTCGCTCTTGAGACTGTTTGGACTCAGTAGCAACCATAACTCTGAGGATCCGTTGAGCGCCACTCTGATTGCTTCAGCAAAGTCTTCTCCCGCTTTCAAGTGTCTTCGGCTGAGAAATACTGTGCCGCCCGCAGCAACAATGAAATCGTGGACGGCTTGGGCCTCTTTAGTTTCCTGAGAAGCGTAACTGAGGAACACATCATATGTTTGTACCGAAACGCGTTCGGTCACACCCCCATTCGACAAAGGCAAAGAATCAGATTGTGGGAAAATATCGCGCGCTTTGGAGTTCAAGTATGTCATGCGATGACTCTCGTAAATCGGTACGGCTGGGTCGTAATTATTCAAAGTTTTCGATTCGAAATACTCTTGGATTTCCATACCAGAAAAGAGATCATCTACGTCACTAGGTAGTCCCACATGCCAGGTGTTATCACCAAAGCTGCCCCCATTCCGAAACGGACTTAAGCGAAGTGCTTTAACAAAGAGTTTGTTGTCAGCTGGACTAAGCTGTAACCGGCCGCGCACCTGGGCACCATCGATCTCTTTCAATTCATGATCTAACTTGAGTCGTTCCTTGATGTAGTTGAGATACTGGAGGAACATCAAAGCTAAGGCTGAACCATTCGTAGCCAAAAGTGAGCCGAGGAAGGTAACGACAAACCGATCTCTTTCACCTGCACTACGACTTATGTAAACAATGCTTCCTCCCAGCAGTGTAATGTTGGACAGAACGGAGTCTTTACTGAACCTTTGGTATAAAGCGACGGCCGGAATCCAGGAGTCGTTGCGAACGTAGTAGTTCCATATCTCGTCTAAGATTATTTTTTGCTCGTCAGAAGTTTTTCGCGAGAGTTCACTTAGATTCATGATAAGCAAGCCTGTGGAAGGGCGAGATAATGAGCTAGGTTACTGATAAATCTCCCCACGCAGCCACAAACTCCTCCGCCTTCTCCTTCATCCCCACACCCAGCGTCGTCGCCTGTTCATCGATCTCTTTCTGCGCCGCGTACTCGCACACGTTGTGTATGACCTTCAACGATAGACTTCGCGCCGGTGTCGAATTCGATTGAGGCTATTTCACGGGCCTTATCATCGATTTCATTGGACAACACGATAATCGCCGACGCGAATTCGCCAGTCTTTATCCGTTCCGGTTAACTTTCGGCATCCGGTCGGACGCGGGTCTTTTGACAGTGCCTGAACCGCTTCGATCACGCGGTCGTGCAGCTTCGACGGGTAATTGTTTGAGCTGTTTCTCAGCAGCGCGTTCGAGGAAGACGCGATACATGACTATTTGCCGTTGCGTTTAGCTAGGTATTCTTCGAGTGGGCGGTAGTTAAGCTTCTTGCGGCGAGCCTGCTTAAGCCAGGCTACATCCTCTGCATCCTCGGCCCGTTCCAGTAGTTCCTCATAATCCTTGATCGGAAGAATGACCGAGACGGGCTTCCCATTTCGCGTCACGATTTCAGGTTGGCGACGAATCGCTTTCATAATCGCTAACTTAGCACTGCTAGGCCTTTGCGTAAACCTCTGCACCTCTCTGGATAAACTCCTCCGCCTTCTCCTTCATCCCTATGCCCAGCGCCGCCTGCTCGTCGATCTCTTTTTGCGCGGCATACTCGCGCACGTCCTGCGTAATCTTCATCGAGCAGAAGTGTGGGCCGCACATCGAACAGAAATGCGCGAGCTTGGCGCCTTCCTGCGGCAGCGTCTCGTCGTGATACTCGCGCGCTACTTCCGGATCGAGCGAAAGGTTGAACTGATCCTCCCAGCGGAATTCAAAGCGGGCCTTGGAAAGCGCGTTATCCCTATATTGGGCGCCGGGGTGACCCTTGGCTAAGTCGGCGGCGTGGGCAGCAATCTTGTAGGCGATGACCCCGTCTTTTACGTCCTTTTTGTTGGGAAGCCCGAGGTGTTCTTTCGGAGTTACATAGCAAAGCATCGCGGTGCCGTACCAGCCGATCATCGCGGCGCCGATCGCGGAGGTGATGTGATCGTAGCCGGGAGCGATGTCGGTCGTCAGTGGGCCGAGGGTGTAGAAGGGGGCTTCCTGACAAGTCTCGAGTTGCTTGTCCATGTTCTCTTTGATCAGGTGCATCGGCACGTGCCCGGGACCCTCAATCATCACCTGGCAATCGTGGTCCCACGCAATCTTCGTGAGCTCACCAAGCGTATCGAGCTCCGCAAACTGCGCTTCGTCATTGGCGTCGGCAATCGAACCCGGCCGCA
>Ga0134126_10014348_pt1 | contig 10011 bp, 10 predicted proteins | sample KB31752_FD_96881 | JGI IMG/M metagenome (GOLD analysis project Ga0134126, IMG submission 96881) | Terrestrial soil microbial communities with excess Nitrogen fertilizer from Kellogg Biological Station, Michigan, USA - KB3-175-2 | ecosystem: Environmental > Terrestrial > Soil > Unclassified ...
ATGCAATTAAGTACAGCCGGGAATTACACATACAACTTTGCCGATTCTACTAACGCATTCGAGGTGGGCATGATCGTTGATTTTGCAATACCCGATGAAGCATATAAAATGATGATGGACAGCATACAGGATGTTGCGCCCGGACTTTTTGATCTTGATAACGCTAAACAGAGTATTTATAATGCTTTTGCTATGCTTATTCAAAATAAAAAGGATAATGACCGGGTAATGAGCGACCTGACAAGCAATGGCGTAATACCTATAGTAGATGAAACAAATAAAATGTTTGTGGTTTCGTACGTTAAAATGATTTATTCCGATACATCAAGGGCATTTACTTCTCAAGGAACAATAGGGATATCCAACTCAAAGTCAACCATTATCAATAAACAATTTAAAGGGGTTGTAGAAGTATTAAAATCAACCGAAGGCGACAGGTTTTCTATTATTCTTGGCGATGCAAACGGCGGGTATTATTATTTCAGCTACAAAAAGGGGAATCTCTATTACCAGAGTTCTGATGATAGTTATACTGCCAAAATCAAAGAAACCGCATCAAAATTTGAACGGGCCCACCACGGCATTTCATTACGGCTTGCCACCGTTCCGGAAGTAATGGACCTTTTCCAAAAAAGCCTTAAAAAATAACATGGCAGCCGATATAGTGGTTTTTGTTTTGGCGTGGTTGCTTGGTTCAATTCCTTTCTCGGTCATTATCGGTATACTATTTTTTAAAACCGATGTGAGAAAACAGGGCAGCGGTAATCCCGGCGCTACAAACACATTAAGGGTTTTAGGCCCCAAAGCAGGGCTGACCGTTTTATTGCTTGACATATTAAAAGGTTTTATTGCTGTTATCCTGGCAAAATATTTTTGCCGCTGGCCCCTGTTTTCAACTTCTGATAGTATGGCCTTAGCCGGGGCATTGGCTATATTGGGCCATATTTTTTCTCCCTTTCTCGGTTTTAAAGGTGGAAAAGGAGTGGCAACTACTTTCGGGGTTATACTTGCTATTGAACCTTGGTTCGCCCTGCCTGTTACACTTATATTTTTCGCCACGCTTATGTTAAGCAAATACGTATCATTATCGTCCATATTGGCATTATTTGGTTTTACATTGCTAACTTTGCTGTTCAGGACCGGACAATATACCGAACTGATCTTCAGCATTGGTATAACATTATTAGTTACCATAAAACATAAAGCCAACATTTTACGCCTTGTAAAAGGCGAAGAAAACAAGTTTGTTTTCTTAAAAAAAGGAAAAGAATCGAATGCATAAATACAAAATCTGGTTATCGCCTCCCCATTTGAGCGGTCATGAAATAAATTATATCAGGGAAGCTTTGGACCAAAACTGGATTTCTCCCTATGGTGAAAATGTGGACGCGTTCGAGAATCAGCTTGAAAAATATTTCGGGGCAAATGTAGCCCTGGTCAATTCCGGCACGTCCGCCATCCATCTTTCGCTAATACTAAGCGGCATAGGGCCTGGGGATGAGGTTATTGTGCCAAGCATGAATTTTGCAGGGTGCATAAACCCTATCATGTACCAGCGCGCCACTCCCCTGTTCATAGATAGTGAAAATGAAACCTTAAATATGGATCCTGCTTTGGCAGAAGAACTTATTGAAAACAGGATTAAGGCGGGTAAAAAGCCAAAAGCGATGATTGCTGTGGATATTTTTGGAATTCCATGCAGGATTTCTGATTTAGCGGCCATTGCGGATAAATATGATATTCAACTCATTGAAGACGCTGCCGATGCCATAGGTTCTACTGTAAATGGAAAGCCTTGCGGGAGTTTTGGAAAAATGGGTATCATGTCCTTTAATGGCAATAAAGTAATAACTACTTCAGGCGGCGGCGCTTTAATTTCTAATGACAAGAATCTTATTGAGCGTGCTACTTACCTGAGCAACCAGGCCCGCGAAATTAAACCATACTATATCCACAAAGAAGTTGGATATAACTATATGATGAGCAATATACTTGCAGGCCTTGGCCGCGGGCAGTTTACGGCCCTTGAAAATCGTGTGGTGCGGAGAAGACAAATCTATGAAACATATAAACAGGAACTACAAGGCATAGAATGTCTTGAATTTATTAATGATTTGGAAGGTTCTTGTTCAAACAGGTGGCTGTCTGTAGTATTGATCCACGCAAATAAAAAGCAGGTAAGCCGTGATGATATCTTTTACAATCTTGAAAAAAACGAGATAGAAAGCAGGCCCGTTTGGAACCCAATGCACCTTCAGCCGGCTTATTCCGAATATCCTTATTTCGGCGGCAACAATGCTGAAACTATTTTTAAAAATGGTTTATGCCTTCCTTCCGGCACCAGTATGACTGACAATGAATTGCAGTTCGTAATAGAAAAGGTCAAAGAGCTATTCTGATTCCTCTTACGACTTAATCCTTACCCCCCTTTTTCAGATATGGACAATGCTTACACCCATTCCCGCAGCAATACCCCCGATTCAAATGATATTGGGCTGTAAAAACCATTAGTCCGTCTTCATTTATGTAATAATCGGTAGCTTCTTGCAAGGGTTTCACTTCCGGTTTATTGGCAAGTTGATCATCTACAGGTTCTTCCGGTTCCTGGCGTCCGATTCCTAATGCCTGGCTCCTGGTTCTCATTCAGCCAGTTTATCTGTTATGTTTTCGAGTTTCTGCTCAGTGTATTTGCCTGATTCAGTATAAGTTACCTTACCGCGAGGATCAACTACAAACAGGTATGGCAGGTCCTTGTCTTTCATTCCCAGGGTTTTCACATATTCCTGCACAGGCCCGGTATACAGTAATACATATTTATACAAAGAACTGTCCATGCTTTCCTTAAGTTTTCTTCTCAGGGTTTCTACCGAAACACCTTGAATGCCACCGGTCATCGGGATAAAATACATTTTTACCTGGAACATCATGTTCCCGGAAATACTTTGATAAACAGGTTCTATCCAGCTTACCATATCCTGCTCGGCCTTCATGCTGCGTACCACGCCAATAAGGGCGAATTTGCCATGTGCATCTGATGGCAGTGTAATGTCCTTACCGTTAAGGTTAGTTCCTGACATGGTTGGGAAGTCGCGGTTGTCATCTTTCAAAAAAGAAGCCATCGATAAAAAAGCAACTCCAAGGGCAATAAATTTAAGTTTGGGCATCATGTTCGTATTGAAATAATTTTGGCGCTAATTTAAGAAAAGAAAGCTTAAGAATAAAGGGTTTGCACCCCTGAAACCATATATTTTAAGCTCGTCAAAAAAAAAATGATTTTTTTTGTACAACATTTAAAAATTTACCATACATTTGGAACCTCAAATCAGAATATTGAATAAAAGATTTGATGGCGCTATTAAAGTTGATTATCATTTTATTGATATAAAGATTCTTTTGGTTGGTTAGGGTGGGAGGAGCCTTCTTTTTTTAAGGAGGCTCTTCTCTTTTTAGGCCCGGCCCCAACAGATTCTTACTTTACTCTTTATAATAAACCCTTTTCACCCGCTGGCTCACTTGTGTCAAAATTTCATAAGCAATGGTTCCGAGCGCTGCGGCCATTTGATTAATGGGTTTATCTGCCCCGAAAATAAGAACCTCATCGCCCTCTTCCGCAGTTATCTCTGTTATATCAATCATGCTCATATCCATACAAACATTACCAGTTACAGGCGCTTCTAATCCATTTACCAATACTTTAAAGCGACCGTTGCCAAGTATCCTTGGGAAGCCATCCGCGTAACCGATCCCGATCGTAGCAATAACAGAATCTTTTTGCATGATTGCTTTCCTGGAATAGCCTACTGATTCGCCTTTGGGAACATTCCTGATCTGGGAAATATGGGTTTTAAGGGTAGTTACATTTTCCAGTTTCGATTGTACATTTCCGCTTGGATCAATGCCATATAGCCCTATTCCCAGCCTGATCATATCATATTGCAAATCATTAAAACGTACGGCGCCGGGAGAATTAAGGACATGCCTGAGAACAGGATAACCCAACCTGGATATGATTTTTTGAGAGATGTTTTCAAATTGAATTGCCTGCTTTCGGGTAAAATCATCCTGGCTTTCGTCATCCGCAGCAGCAAGATGTGTAAAAATGGAAGCGACACGGATTTTATTATTGACAGCAAGGTTTTCAAGTAAAATATCAACATCTCTTTCTTCAAAACCTAACCTGTGCATCCCTGTATCCAATTTTATATGAACCGATAAAGGAATGTTTTGTGAATGATGAATTTTCAAGGCACTGGTAAAACTTTCCAAAACCCGCAAAGAGTATATTTCAGGTTCAAGGTTATAACGGATAATCTGCTCAAAAGCAGTTTCCTCCGGGTTCATGACCATAACCGGAACCGTAATGCCTTGTTCCCTGAGATAAACCCCTTCATCAGCGTAGGCCACAGAGAGATAATCCACTTTATTGAACTGGAGCATATTGGCAATTTCATAAGAGCCGCTGCCATACGAAAACGCTTTTACCATCGCCATGATTTTGGTAAAAGGGTTTAAGAGTTCCTTATACACATTCAGATTGTGGGCTAAAGCGTTCAAGTTGATTTCAAGAATGGTTTGATGTGTTTTTTGCTGAAGCCGCGCGGCAATAGCTTCAAAACCAAAAGCCCGGCTTCCTTTAAGTAGAATAGCTTCATCCCGAAGGCTTTGAAAATCATAATTGCTCAAAAATTCTTCAGTACTGGTATAGAATTCTGAACCTCCCTCAAAAAAACTACTATGCGCTTTCATAGCTTGCCCTATTCCAATCAATTTCATGACTCCTTTTTCCCCAATCATTTCTGCCACGCGGGCGTATAGTTTCTCTGCCGTCTGTCCGCTTTCAAAAATGTCTGAAAGAATTAATCTCTTTGTATGGTGCTGGTTTTGGGTATTTAAAGTATCCAGGGCAATAGAAAGCGAGATAAGGTCTGAATTATAGCTATCGTTGATAATAGTGGTACTGTTAATTCCTGATTTAATTTCCAGGCGCATTTCTACACGGTGCAATTTGTCCATACGGGCCTGGATAACATGACCAGAATAACCCAGGTGCAGCATCAGTACCCAGCAGTGGATAATATTTTCAACAGAGGCTGTATCTGTGAATGGAACCGTTAATCTTGTTTGTTCGCCATCAAACCATGCAATATATTCACTTCCCTCTCCTTTTTCTATGTAAGCCGCGGCATTGGTATCGTGTAAAGACCAATCCAGTAACTGGATTTCGGGACTAAAAAAGTCAGATTTAACTTTATTTTGAACCAATTCGTGAATGATACTTTCATCACGGCTATATATCAGTAAATCAGCATTTTTGAACAATTTCAGTTTTTCTTCCGCCTTTTGCTGGATACTTTTAAATTGTGCCTGGTGCGCTTCGCCAATATTGGTAAAAATACCGATGGTTGGTTGAATAACTTTTTCAAGCCGCTCCATTTCACCTGGTTTCGAGATTCCTGCCTCAATTATTGCAAAATTATGCTCCGGCTGCATTAACCAGACTGAAAGGGGTACGCCTATTTGGGAATTGTAACTTTTCGGGCTTCGTACAATTTTAAAATCCGTGTTCAACAACTGGAACAGCCATTCTTTCACAATGGTCTTTCCATTGCTTCCCGTGATAGCTACAATGGGAATATTAAACTCTTCCCGGCGTTGGGCTGCCAGTTTTTGCAGGGCATCTATACTGCTTTTGGCCTTAAGGATATTAGCTTCAAAGTTTTCACCGAAATAATCTGCAATCCGGTCATCTTCTATAACAAAATTCCGAACTCCCTTGGAATAAGCATCTTTAAGATATTTATGTCCATTATTTTTTTCAGTTGAAATGGCAAAAAAGAGCGCGTGTGCCGGTGAGCTAAGCGTCCGCGTATCATAGGTGAGGGTTTTGATTTTTGTATTCAAATCAAAAGATGAAATGATCTCTCCGCCAATAATTTCAGAAACTGTTTTAAATGTGTATTCAATCATTTGCTGAATAAATTCAGTGGACGTATGTTTGCATCTGCCGGTTCAAAGATAGGCGTTAAAAATGTACCTTCCCCCTAAATACAGCGATACGGTTGCGCTTCAAAAGCTGCGGAAATATTGCGCCTACCAGGAGCGCTGCCACCAGGAAGTGAAAATGAAAATACTAAGTTGGAATTTCCCGTACCGGATTGCAGACCAGTTGGTTGTACGACTTATTGAAGAAGACTTTTTGAATGAAGAACGATTCGTAAAAGCATTTGCAGGCGGAAAATTCAGACAAAAAGGCTGGGGAAAGCTAAAAATTGTTAATGCCCTGAAACAAAAAGGAATATCCCCATACCTGGTAAACAGTTCCCTGAAAGAAATTGGAGGGGATGACTACCAGGCCAAACTGCAATTGCTCCTCAAAAAGAAAATGCCTACCCTAAAAAAAGAAAAAGAATGGATAATGAAACAGAAATTAGCCCGTTTCGCCTTGAGCAAAGGGTATGAAAGCGAAATGGTTTGGGCGGTAATAAATTCAATGATCAATGATTAATAAACAATACGATCTGATAAGTTGACAACTTTCCAAAAGTTGTCAACTTTAAACCAATCAATTTTCAATTTCAAATACTACTTTTGACCCTCAATCTTGCTGATTTATGAACAAAGTATATAACAATGCAGATGAAGCCATTGCAGGTATCCAAGATGGCATGACATTGATGCTGGGCGGGTTTGGACTATGCGGCATTCCAGAAAACTGCATCACTGCCCTGGTGAAGAAAAAAGTAAAAAACCTGACTTGCATATCAAATAATGCAGGAGTTGATGATTTTGGGATTGGGCTTTTGCTTCAACAAAAGCAGGTAAAAAAAATGATAGCCTCCTATGTAGGTGAAAATGCTGAATTTGAGCGCCAACTCTTGAGCGGCGAACTGGATGTGGAGCTCATTCCACAGGGGACCCTCGCCGAAAGGTGCCGCGCGGGCGGCGCCGGCATACCTGCATTTTTTACCCCGGCAGGTTATGGGACTGAGGTAGCAATTGGTAAGGAAGTCCGTGAGTTTAACGGCAAAATGCACATTATGGAAAAAGGCCTTGTTGCTGATTTTGCCATAGTGAAGGCCTGGAAAGGGGACACCATGGGAAACCTGGTTTACAAAGGAACGGCAAGAAATTTCAACCCGCCTATGGCAACGGCCGGAAAAATAACTGTTGCCGAAGTAGAAGAGCTGGTACAGCCGGGAGAACTGGACCCGAATTTTATTCATACTCCTGGAATATTTGTGAACAGGATTTTTCAAGGAACAAATTATCAAAAACGCATCGAAAAAGTAACCATCAATAAAAGAAGTTAAGGCATGTTAGACAAATATGGAATCGCGAAGAGGATCGCTCAGGAACTTCAGGATGGCTTCTACGTAAATCTCGGTATAGGAATCCCAACCCTCGTATCTAATTATGTTCCAAAAGGCATAACTGTTATCCTGCACTCAGAGAACGGGCTGCTGGGGATGGGGCCCTACCCTTTTGAGGGCGAGGAGGATGCAGATATGATCAATGCCGGAAAAGAAACAGTTACCACATTGCCCGGCTCTGCCATTTTTGATTCGGCAACGTCTTTTACAATGATACGGGGCAAACATATACAGCTCACGGTTTTGGGCGCCATGGAAGTATCTGACAAGGGAGACATTGCCAACTGGAAAATACCAGGCAAAATGGTAAAAGGCATGGGTGGCGCTATGGACCTCGTGGCATCTTCTGATAATATCATTGTGGCCATGATGCATTCTAACAAAGAAGGAGAATCTAAATTATTGCCCGAATGTACATTGCCCATCACGGGCATCCGTTGCGTGAAAAAGATTGTTACCGAACTGGCAGTGTTAGAAATTACTCACGACAAGGGTTTTAAACTCTTAGAACGGGCCCCCGGAGTTTCCATAGAAGAAATCAAGGCCAAAACCGCCGGCAGATTGGTTATTGAAGGCGATGTGCCTGAAATGAATATCTAAATCTAAAGGTATCAGACCCAAACCGCGGTTCCTTCAGTACAGTTCTGGCAAATATCAATCTCTTTTCTCGATCGTAACACCGCTCCTCTGAACTTCTGATATTCCAGCCCGTGCCATAATCCGGCAAAGCTTTCTGCCTCCACATCGCCGAGCACGTGGGTTGCGTCCTTGTCAAAGCAACAGGGCACAACTTTGCCATCCCAGGTAAAAACGCATGAATGCCACAGTTTCCAGCAATGGTTGAGCAAGGCATTCTTTATTTCAAATTTGCCACTCGCATTTTTGCGGTAACGGGAATATTTCTGATTATCCGGAATCAATTCATTGCCATTTTCATAATCATAAACCTGGGCGGTTTTAAATTTTACTTCATCCACCCCTATTTCCCTTGCAATCTTTTGGATGTCATCCACCTGGTGTTCATTCGGCTTTACAACCAGGTATTGGAAAATGACATGGGGCAGCCGGCTTTTCAATTTTTTCTTCCAGGCCACTACATTTTTAGCCCCCTCCAGAACTTTGCTCAGTTGGCCACCGATGCGGTATTGCTCGTATGTTTCCTGGGTAGTGCCGTCAATGGAAATAATTAATCTTGAAAGGCCGGATTCAACTGTTTTCCTGGCGTTTACATCGTTGAGGTAATGCGCATTTGTAGAGGTAGCCACGTACATGTTTTTTGCGGCGGCGTAGTTCACAAAATCAAAGAAATTTTTGTTTAGGTACGGTTCTCCCTGGAAATACAGGATGAGATATGGCGTATAAGGGGATATTTCGTCAATGACTTTATTGAACAACTCCGGTTTGAGCATTCCGGTTGGTCTGCTGAATTCACGCAACCCGCTCGGACATTCTGGACAGCGAAGATTGCAGGAAGTAGTAGGCTCTATAGATACGCTGATGGGGAAACCGGCATGATACGGCTTACGGGAAAAACGCGCGGCATAATAACTGCTTACAACAGAAGCGATATTCAATGCGCGTTTGCTATTGATTCGCGATAGAAAATTCAGCCCGTCTGATAATTTTGCATTCATTGTTTAGGAATCAGGAGTCAGGAATCAGTGTAAGATGAGTGACTGATCCCTTACTCATGACCTTTGACTCTTAAAAAAGTTTAGCGAAGCTATTGTTTTCTAACAGAAAATCCTTTGATTCGTAAAACTATTCTACATCAAAACTAAAAATGCAAAAAGCTCTTATCATCTTTATTAAAAATCCTACACTTGGCAAAGTCAAGACCCGGCTCGCCAAAACGGTTGGCGCTACCAACGCTTTGAAAATATATCAGTTCCTTCTTTATCATACTATGGAAATCACGTATAACCTTGATTCGGTTGATAAGTTCCTGTTTTATGATGAATTCATTCCCACCAAAGACGAATGGCCTCCGTCCATATATCAAAAAGACCTCCAAAAGGGTAAGGACCTGGGCGAAAAAATGAAAAACGCATTTCAAAAAGTATTCACCGAAAATTATAAGAAAGCAGTTCTTGTAATGCCTGATTGCCCTAAAATGAGTGATACGCTGATTGAAAAAGCATTCAAATCGTTAGACGATCATGATTTTGTTCTTGGTCCTGCCAAAGATGGTGGTTACTACCTTATTGGAATGAAGGAATTGCTTCCGGGCATTTTTGAAAACAAGGCTTACAGTACTGACAAGGTATTGGAGCAAACAACTGACGAAATAAAAAAGCTGGGAAAATCCTGGTTTAAACTCCCTGTTTTGGTAGATGTTGATATGGAACAGGACCTCGGCAAGCTGGAGAAGATGATAAAAAAATAAGGTACGGGAATTGCTATAATAGAATGCCAACTTATTACTAAATGAGATACTTTACAGTGGCATTTGCAAAAATGTTTCTTATATTATTGGTTCTCATACCATTAAAATCAATTTCCCAAAAAAAAACCGGGCATGTGGATTCCCGGGAACTGCTTGATGAAATGCCTGAAATGCAGATTGCCAAATCAAAAATTGATTCTATCGGCAAAGCATACGACAAAGAATTGAAACAGCTGCAGGACAGGTATGAAATTG
>Ga0134126_10014350_pt1 | contig 10010 bp, 10 predicted proteins | sample KB31752_FD_96881 | JGI IMG/M metagenome (GOLD analysis project Ga0134126, IMG submission 96881) | Terrestrial soil microbial communities with excess Nitrogen fertilizer from Kellogg Biological Station, Michigan, USA - KB3-175-2 | ecosystem: Environmental > Terrestrial > Soil > Unclassified ...
GCCGCCGACCACGGCGCCGGACGTATCGATCGAACCGGAGGGGAACGCGCCCGAGAAAGTCGAGGTGCCCCATCCGCCGCCGCCGTTGATACCGATATAGAAACCGGTCCAGTTGTACGGCGCAACGTATGACGGCGCCTTTACCGGCATCGCGTGACGGCGCGGCAGATCTGCCGCCGATGCCGCCGTTGCAAACATTGCGAGCGCACCGACGCTCGCCAGAATAACGCGCTTCATTTCCACACCCTCCAATTCGGCCTCACTCAGGCACTGATGGGGCGCAAAGTATTCGGAATCTGAATTCTGTCTAGTGCAGGAAAGCAACACAAGGTCATGAAGTTACTCAGGTATTTGATCTTATTTGTGACGACCAAATGCCACGATCTTGCCTAAATTCGGCATGCCAAAGTTCCATTGTGGTAAAACAATACTTAAGTCTTAACAGGATGACTAAAGTCTTAACAGGATGACTAAGGGCAATACGCTTAAAAGAAAAACCCGGGCACGGGGCCCGGGTTTTGTGGTCGCGCGGATCGTTGCGCGGTTCAGAAGTGGTAGTTGATCCCGAAGCGGATCATGTTGGACTGCAGGCCGTTGTCCACACCGGTTATCGAATAGGCGCGGTTGCTCAGGTCCATGTAGAGATATTCGACGCGGGCCGACCAGTTTCTATTGAAACCGACTTCGACGCCGAGACCGCCGGCCCAGCCGATGTGGGTCTTGCTTTCGTCAAGCGCCATGTTTTCGCCTTTCAGCTCGCCATAGGCGAGGCCGAGCGTGCCGTAGAAGAGGATGTTGTTCATCGCAATGCCGGCGCGGCCGCGGAGAGTGCCGAACCAGGGATTGGAGAACTTCCACGGCGCAAAGGTATCGTCCGCGCCGGAGGCCTGCAGATCGGTTTCGGCGCCGAACACGAATTGTCCGTTCTGCCAGTTGTAGCCGGCTTGCAAGCCGCCCTCGATGCCGCTCGGTTGCGTCGGGTTGCCGGTGACTTCGCCCCATTGATAGCCGAGGTTCACGCCGGCATAGGGGCCCGCCCAATTGTAATAAGCCGGCGCGGGAGAATAAGGCGCGCCGCGCGGAAAATCCGCCGCCGTGGCACTGCCGCACGCAGCCGCGGCCATGACCGTTACAGCCGCACAAACGATTTTTTTCATCACACCCTCCACTATCACTTCGATTCCGCTGCGCTTTTGCGCGGGATCGACCCCATTCGGTCTTTTTCACCGGATCCTTGGCCTTGCGATCCGCCGCGAGACGATCGCGCGATCATGAAGCCGGCCAAATCGGCGAAAGATCGACATTTTAGTGGAAGTTTTATCGGGCCTTTTACGTTAAGCGCTTATGAATCGTGCATCTGCACTGATCGGTATCCCTAAAGAACTGTTATTGTCGCGTATTCGACTTGCGCTCTATTTACTATGTCCGGTCAGAATACATTTACGATAATCGGACGCGGCGGTTCGACGCGGCCGTCACCAAATAAGCGTCCATGAATAAGCGTCCATGAGCGGAATAAAAAAAGACATAGACCCGGCAAGCGAAATCGTCGAGGACGACGAGGAAGCGACGCTGCCGGAACCCGAGTTGGAAAGCGCGCAAGAGGCCGCGGAACAAGCCGCGCAGTCTTCCGGTACCGTTGCCGCCGGGCTCGCCACGATCGGCCGCTACGCCAGGCTCGCGCCCAAGGCGCCCGGCGTCTATCGCATGATCGACGCCAAGGGCGATGTGCTCTACGTCGGCAAGGCAAAGAGCATCCGGAAGCGCATTGCTTCCTATACGCGGCCGACCGGTCACGACAGTCGCATCACGCGCATGATCGCGGCAACGGCGTCGCTCGAATTCGTCACCACCGCGACCGAGACCGAAGCGCTGCTGCTGGAAGCGAATCTGATCAAGCGGCTGCGCCCGCGCTTCAACGTGCTGCTGCGCGACGACAAGTCGTTCCCCTATATCCTGATCACGTCGGATCATTGGGCACCGCAGATTTTGAAACATCGCGGGGCGCGTTCGCGGCAGGGGCGCTATTACGGGCCGTTTGCCAATGCCGGCGCGGTCAATCGCACCATCAACGCGTTGCAGCGCGCGTTCCTGCTGCGCTCGTGCTCGGATTCTTTTTTCGAGGCGCGCACGCGGCCGTGCCTGCTTTACCAGATCAAGCGCTGCTCTGCGCCATGCACGCGCGAGATCGACTTCGGCGGCTATACCGAACTGGTGCGCGAGGCGAACGAATTTCTGTCGGGCCGCAGCCGGGTGGTGCAGCAGGAGCTGGCGGTGGAAATGGACAAGGCGTCGGCTGCGACCGATTTCGAGCGTGCCGCGATTTATCGCGACCGCCTTGCAGCATTGTCGGCGATTCAGTCGCATCAGGGCATCAATCCGCGCAGCATCGAGGAAGCCGACGTGTTCGCCGTGCATCAGGACGGCGGCTTCAGTTGCGTCGAGGTGTTCTTTTTCCGCACCGGGCAAAATTGGGGCAATCGTGCTTATTTTCCGAAAGCCGATCGCGCGCTCGGGCCGGGCGACGTGCTCAGCGCGTTCATCGCGCAGTTTTATGACGACAAGCCGCCGCCACGGCTCGTGCTCGTGTCGCACGGGTTTGAGGAGCGTGGGCTGCTCGCCGAAGCGCTCGGCACCAAGAGCGGCCGCAAGGTCGAAGTCGCGCTGCCGCAGCGCGGCGAGCGCAAGGAGTTGGTCACGCACGCGCTCGCCAACGCGCGCGAGGCCCTGGCGCGCAAGCTCGCAGATACTTCGTCGCAACTCAGGTTGCTCAATGCGCTGAGCGAGACATTTTCGCTGGCGCGCCCGCCGCGCCGCATCGAGGTGTACGACAACAGTCATATCGCCGGCAGCAATCCGATCGGCGCCATGATCGTCGCGGGGCCGGACGGCTTTCGCAAAAACCAATACCGCAAATTCAACATCCGTTCGGCCGATATCACGCCCGGTGACGACTATGGCATGATGCGCGAAGTCCTGCAGCGGCGATTCAAGCGGCTGATGGAAGAAAGTCCACGTGCCGCGAATTTCGTCTCATCCGCTCCCGTTGCGGGAGAGAGTGGCGAGCCCTCTCGTTCTTCGCCTCCCTCTCAAGAGGGGAGGGAAGAGTCAGCATCCCGCGCGACCGACGCGGAAATTGATGAGCACGACGAAACCCCTTGGCCCGATCTTGTCCTCATCGACGGCGGGCAAGGTCAACTCAATGCGGCGGCCGAGACACTGACCGCGCTTGGCGTGACGGATGTGCCGCTGGTCGCCATCGCGAAGGGACCGGACCGCGATGCCGGGCGCGAGACATTTTTCGTGCCCGGCCGCAGCCCCTTCAAGTTGCCGCCGCGCGATCCGCTGCTTTATTTCATCGAGCGGTTGCGCGACGAGGCTCACCGCTTCGCCATCGGCTCCCACCGCGCGCGGCGCAAGAAGGACATCCGCGAGGCCGGCTTGCAGGAAATTCCGGGGATCGGGCCCACCCGCAAGCGCGCGTTGCTGCGCCATTTCGGCACTCTGAAAGCAATCGGGCGCGCGTCCTTGCCCGATCTCGCAAACGTGCCCGGAATTAATGCGGAGACGGCGCGAAAGATATATGACTTCTTCCATGAGAGGGCGTGATAGGTCGGTCGTCATGGCCGGGCCACCGCAAGACGGCGAGACCCGGCAATCCATCGTTCCTGCGAAAGAAGGTGGATGCGCGGGTCAAGCCCGCGCATGACGAAAAGAAAATATCGCAAGCGAGGTAGGTAATGATCATCGAACGGCAGGAAAACGTCACCGACGCGGTGCTCGACGCGTTCAAGAACGTGTCAGATCCGCGCCTGCGCGAAATACTCGCGGCGCTGGTGAAGCACCTGCACGCCTTCGCGCGTGACGTGCATCTGACCGAGGAGGAGTTCGAGAAGGCAGTCGCCTACATCACCGCGCTCGGTCAGAAGACCACGGACAATCATAACGAAGTGGTGCTGATGTCCGGCTCGCTCGGCTTTTCGACGCTCATCTGCCTGCTCAACAACGGCAATAACGGCCAGACCGAGACGACCGCCAACTTGCTGGGGCCATTCTGGCGCATGAATTCGCCGCGCACCGAAAGCGGCGGCTCGATTGTGCGCTCGCCGACGCCGGGGCCGGTCATGTTCGTGAATTGCTGGCTGAAGGATCAGAGCGGCAAGCCGATCGAAGGCGCCGAGGTCGACATCTGGCACTCCTCGCCCGAAGGTTTCTACGAGCAGCAGGATCCGAAGCAAGCCGACATGAATCTGCGCGGCAAATTCGTTACCGACGCCAAAGGGCATTTCGGTTTCCGCAGTGTGAAACCGGCGGGCTATCCGATCCCGATCGACGGGCCGGTCGGCGATCTGGTGCGCGCGACCAAACGCCACAACTACCGCCCCGCGCACCTGCACTTTCTGATCTTCAAGCAGGGCTTCAAGGCGCTGATCTCGCAAATCTACGTCAATGACGACGAGCGGCTGGAAACCGACGTGCAGTTCGGCGTTACCCGCGCACTGGTGGGTAACTATATCCGGCACGACGGGCCGGCGCCGGCTGCCGATGTCAAAGGCGAGTGGTATTCGCTCGATCAAACTTTCGTCATGGAGCCGGGGAAAAGCCGTTTGCCGCGGCCGCCGATCCAGTAAACAGCGGGGATCGCAATCGTCTGCCGGTTGACGACTCCCCCCGACGGGTATTGCTTCTGGCCCATGAACACCGCGAGCAGCCATTCCTACCGGTCGAGTCCGCTCGCGTTGCCTAATCTTCTGACTTATGGCCGCATCGTCGCGGTGCCGGCGGTGGTCGCGTGCCTTTATTGGGAGGCGCTTCAGGGCGGCGGATTGTGGCTGCGCTGGTTCGCGCTCGCGATTTTCATCATTGCCGCTGTGACGGATATTCTTGACGGCTATTTGGCCCGCGCGTGGCATCAGCAATCGGCGCTCGGTCGCATGCTCGATCCGATCGCCGACAAGCTGCTGGTGTCCGCGTGCCTGCTGATGCTGGCCGCGGACGGCACCATTCGCGGCTGGTCGTTATGGGCGGCGATCATTATTCTCTGCCGCGAGATTCTCGTCTCCGGCTTGCGCGAGTTTCTGGCGGAGTTGCGCGTCAGCGTGCCGGTGACGCGTCTCGCCAAATGGAAGACGACCGCGCAGATGATCGCCGTCGGCTTTCTGCTTGCCGGCCGGGCGGGCGATCTCGTCATTCCTTACGTCACATTGGTCGGGCTGACGCTGCTGTGGTTGTCGGCGCTGCTCACGCTCTACACCGGCTGGGATTACTTTCGTGCGGGCTTGCACTATCTGATCGAGGACTAGAGACGCTGGTCCCGAAAAACATGTCCTCGGCTTGATCGGGGATGAGAACCGGTTTTCGGACAAGGTCATGCGTAAGGAAAACGCATGACCCCGAAAAGTGGGAACCGGTTTTCGGATAAGGTTATGCGTAAGGAAAAACGCCTGTGAAGCTGCGTTATTTTGCCTGGGTGCGCGAACGTGTCGGTATCCCGGAGGAAGACATTGAAGTTCCGGCAACGGTGAAAACCGTGGCGGAACTCATGACCTGGCTTTCCGCGCGCGGCGAGGAATATGCCCACGCTTTCGCCAATCCCAGGGTGATCCGTGCGGCGATCGACCGCAGCCATGTCCAGCCGCAAGCGCCGATTAAGAATGCCGGCGAAATCGCCTTTTTCCCGCCGATGACAGGCGGCTAACCTCTCCCGTACCGGGCCTGGCGGGAGTACATTAGCGGCATGAATGCGGCCATCCGTCTGCAACGCGAGCCGTTCGATACCGCTGCCGAAGCGGCGAAGTTGACGCATGGCCGCACCGACGTCGGCGCCGTCGTGACGTTCACCGGCATCTGCCGCGGCAGCGAAGACGGAGAGCCGATCGCGGCGCTCACGCTCGAGCACTATCCCGACATGGCGGAAGCGGAGATCGGACGGCATGTGGCGGAAGCCGAGAAACGCTGGCCGCTGCTCGGCGTCAGCGTCATCCATCGCTACGGCCGCGTCGCGCCCGGTGAAGATATTGTCATGGTCATCACCGCCTCGTCACATCGCGAGGCGGCATTTGCGGCCGCGGAATTTTTGATGGACTATTTGAAAACCCGCGCGCCCTTCTGGAAGCAGGTGGAAGCGGCGGGCGGCGCGAACTGGGTGGCGGCGAAAGAGGCCGACGATCACGCCAGCGAGCGATGGAACATAGCCGGCGAACGCGAACCGTTGCGTTAACGCCTAGCCGGATTGATCGGAAGATTTCGCTCGAATGGAGCGATTCGAGGAGGACGACATGCGAGCCTGGTTTATCGCGACGGCAACGTTGCTCGCCACGACGTCGATCTGTCTGGCGCAGGCCAGCAAACCGGCCGAGACGGACAAGACAAAGAAAATCGGCGGTATCGAATATCGAACCGAGGACATGAACACCAAGAACAGCGAGAGCCGGCAATATCAGGTCGATGTCGACAAGAAGAAGGATTTGTTTCTTTACGGGCAGACGACGAAGATGGACCCGACTTACCGGCAACCCGGACAGTCCGGCCTGCCGGGCAACGCGACCGGCGAACCCGAGACGCGCTACGGCATCGGGCTTGGCTTGCGGTTTTAGTCCGGCGTCGTTGGCGGTTTTCATTAGGCTATCGTTGCGGAGGCTCGCAACACGATCTGTAAGCGTGATCGGAGAGAACAAGTGCGTGGGCTGGCCGTTGTTCTCGCATTCGTCGGCACGACGTTGGCGTTAAGCGGCGCCGCCTCCGCGCCGCAGATTTCATATTTTAACGTGAAGGCGGACGCCGGCCCGCACGACGTTGCGCCGGCTCCGGACGGCGGCGTCTGGTACACGGCGCAGGCGCAAGGCGCGCTCGGCAGGCTCGATCCGAAAACCGGCAGGGTGGAGCAGATTCCGCTTGGTATGGATTCGGCGCCGCATGGCGTCATCGTCGGCCCGGATCGCGCGGCATGGATCACCGATGGCGGACAGAATGCTATCGTGCGTTTCGATCCAGCGAAGAAAGCCTTGAAACGGTTTTCGCTGCCGGCAGATTTTCCCAATGCCAATCTCAACACCGCGACTTTCGACCGCAAAGGCATTCTCTGGTTCACCGGGCAGAGCGGCGTCTATGGCCGTGTCGATCCGGCGACCGGCAAGGTCGATGTGTGGAAGGCGCCGAAAGGGCCGGGGCCTTACGGCATCACCACAACGCCGAAAGGCGAGGTCTGGTATGCCTCGCTCACCGGCGACCACATCGCCAAAATCGACACGGTGAGCGGCGACGCCATGATGGTGCCACCACCGAGGCCGGGTGTCGGGCCGCGCCGCATCTGGTCGGACTCCAAGGGGCAATTGTGGGTGAGCTTCCGGAATACGGGCGAAGTCGCGCGTTACGATCCGATCGCGAAAAGCTGGAAAGTGTGGGGCCTGCCGAACAGCAAGTCCGGCTGCTACGCCGTTTATGTGGACGACAAGGACATCGTCTGGGTGTCGGATTTCGTCGCCAACGCGATCCTGCGCTTCGATCCCACGACCGAGAAATTCCAGAGTTTTCCGAGCAACCGGCGCGGCGCGGCGGTGCGGCAATTAAGCGGCCGGCCGGGCGAAATATGGGGTGCCGAATCCGGCACCGACCGGCTGGTGATGGTGAAGGATTGACGGCATCGGCAAGGGCTGCAGGATGACGCCATGCCGCTCGATTCGCTGACAAGCCGCAGGCATTTTCTGCAAATCCTTGCAGGCGGCGCTTGTCTTGCCGCCACGTGCGAGCGCGTCTTTGCCGGCGAGGCGCGCATCGATCGCCTCATCGGCGAGGCGCGCGCCTACGGCCCGATCTCGCAGCGCATTGATTTTATTTCACGCGCGCTGCGCGGGACGCGCTATCGCGGTTACACGCTGGTCGGGGGCCCACGGCGCAGGGAAAAATTCGTCGTGCGCGACGATGGCTTCGACTGCGTCACGTTTTGCGAGACTGTAAGCGCCGCGGCACTGGCGCACGATCCGGATGAATTCAAAACGCTGCTGCGCAAGATGCGCTACCACAACGGCATCGTCGCCTGGCGCGAGCGCAATCATTATTTCTTCGAATGGAGCGAGCACAATATCCAGAACAAGATGTTTCGCGCGCTGACGATGGACGGCTCGGTGCGTATCGAGAAAGCCGTCTATTGGCACCGCGCGCTCGGTCTGCGTCATTTTGCGATGACCGTCATTCCGCACACGGTGTTTCTGGCGAATCGTCACATGCTGGCGGACGGCGATATCGTCGGTTTCGTGACGCAACGTCCGCACCTGGATTATTTTCACGTCGGCTTCGTCGCCTTCGACCGTACCGGCGAATTCCTGCTGCGGCACGCCTCGTTGAGTCACGGGCGTGTCGTCGACGAGCGCATGGAGCGCTTCGTCGCCGCCAATCGTGTCGGCTACGTTACGCTGCTGCGGCCGCAGGAATCGAATACGGCGGTGTGATCGTTTCCGGTCATTCCGGGCGCTGAGAACGGAGAACCCGGAACGGCGGTTGCGGACGAACTTACGCCGCCGCGGCTTCGCCGGACGAATTCACCGCTGCGGTGTAATCCTCCATCAGCGTCTTGGTGATGCCGCCCGGATTGAAATTCCATTGGGCGATCTCCGACACCGCGGTCACTTCGGCCGCGGAGCCGGTGATGAAGCATTCCGAGAAGCCGGTAAGCTCGTCCGGCAGGATGCGGCGCTCGATCACGTCGATGCCGCGCTTGCGCGCGAGACCGATTGTCGTCTGCCGCGTGATGCCGTCGAGGAAGCAGTCGGCGATCGGGGTATGGATCTTGCCGTCCTTGACGAAGAAGATATTGGCGCCCGTGCATTCCGCGACGCGGCCTTCCCAATCCAGCATCATGGCGTCGGCGTAACCTTTGCGCTCGGCCTTATGCTTGGAGATGGTGCAGATCATGTAGAGGCCGGCGGCCTTGGCGCGGCACGGTGCGGTGCGCGGATCGGGCCGGCGATACTCGGCGAGATCGAGCCGGATGCCTTTCAGCCGCTGTTCGGGATCGAAATAGCTCGGCCATTCCCAACTCGCGATCGCAAGATGAATTTTGTTATTTTGCGCGGAGACGCCCATCATTTCCGAGCCGCGCCAGGCGACCGGGCGGACGTAGGCTTCCGTGCGGCCGTTCTTCTCGACAATCAGCTTTTTGGCGGCGTCGATCTCGGCAACCGAATAGGGGATGTCGAAGTCGAGGATGTTGGCGGACTGCTTCAACCGCTCCGAGTGCTGGGTACTTTTGAAAATCCTGCCGCCATAGGCGCGCTCGCCCTCGAACACGCAGCTTGCGTAGTGCAGGCCGTGGCTGAGCACATGCAGATTGGCGTCCTGCCAGGGCACCAGTTTGCCGTCGTACCAGATAACGCCTTCGAGGCGGTCGTAGGACTGTGCAGCCATGGTCTCCTCCTAAACTCTACGCGCCCTGCCGATCAGGCGAGCCTTGTTTTCCGGCCTTAATGGCGCTTTTTTCCCGCGCAATCCAATACTTTGCTTCGCGCGGCAACACCGGTAATACTGGCCCAAGCCCATGAGAGCGCGTCACCTGAGATGGCGTAATGACGCCCCGACCGGCAACTCGGGCACGATCCTTTCGTCTGCGTGGCTATTTTTGTAACAATAAGACGAGAATACGTCAATATGGCTGACATAAATTTGACCGCGAGCGCGGCAGGCATTGCAGACCGGTCCGCGTCCGCGGGAGCCGGGCAGGCGCGGGCGGGCGAGCCCATTTGGGATATCATCGAGCTTCTGTTTTTCGCCTATCGGGATTTCGTCGGCGACCCGGATGCCGTGCTGAGCAAGCTGACGTTCGGACGCGCCCATCACCGTGTGCTGCATTTCGTCAACCGCAATCCGGGCATGAAGGTTGCCGACTTGCTGAGCATCTTGAACATCACCAAGCAGTCGTTGGGCCGCGTGCTCAAGCAGCTCATCGACCAGGGCTACGTGTTGCAGAAGGAGGGCGCGCAGGACCGCCGCCAGCGTCTGCTCTACGTGACGGCAAA
>Ga0134126_10014352_pt1 | contig 10010 bp, 8 predicted proteins | sample KB31752_FD_96881 | JGI IMG/M metagenome (GOLD analysis project Ga0134126, IMG submission 96881) | Terrestrial soil microbial communities with excess Nitrogen fertilizer from Kellogg Biological Station, Michigan, USA - KB3-175-2 | ecosystem: Environmental > Terrestrial > Soil > Unclassified ...
GGGGTTGCTCGCCCCCAGACGGCCAATTGAGGATCCGGCCGTCTTTGGAGTTCGCTAGATTTGGGAGGAATTCAGCACGTCGGAGGGCTCCGGGGCATTGTCGCGCCGCTCGCGCGCAGAATTGTTCCAGCCCGTGGCGCGCAGGATTTGCCAGACATACCCGACGTGAAACACGACGCCGAAGTGCCGCTCGATCAGCTCTCGGACCTGGGGAGAAGTCCAATGGTCCGTAGAATAGCCGGCCGCTCGCGGTCCGGCGGCGAGCAATTGCAATAGCTCCGACTTCTGGTCGGGCGTCAGACGCGGTCTTCGACCCGGATGGCGCTTGGCGCGAAGGGCTTCTCGGCCCCCTTGGCGCAGAGCGTCCTTCCAACGCTTGATGGAAGACGCCGATGCTCCGACGAGCTTGGCCACCTCGGAAGCCTTCTTACCGGACGATAGCAGTTCGATGGCCTCGAGACGACGAGCTTCGAGGTCAGCAGGTTTGCCTTTAGGTCTCATACGCAGATCGTGAAGAAGTTCGTTGAAGGCTCATTGAGCCGAAGATGGGCCGCCTCGACGGCTTGCAGTGAGACCCAGGGCCGAAGTCATTTCGGCGCAGCAGCAGCCGTCCGCCAAAAAGATCCGCTTGGGGGGTGCAATGCCCATGCCACAAAGCATTCGCAGGCAACAGTTAACGAAAAAGCAAGCCAACTCGCATGCGCGGTTGGAGGGGAGTGAGGGATTAGAAGTGAGAAGTTAATAGCTAGGGGTTCGGAGTAAGGAGTTAGAGGTTGGGAGCAAGCGGAAGGAGACCGTCTGGATGCACTTTTTACTCTCCTTACTCCCTACTCCCTCGCTCCTCGCTAATGGCCAACACTTGGTCACAATGAGAAAGAAATGGCCGGTCCCCAGACAGCTTTTGGCAGACTTGCTATACTCGCGGTTTCTTTCTCCCGTTTCGGCTTGGAGGACTCGGCGCCCGGCGTCATTGAAAGCCGCGGCGCGACAGGCGATCGATTGATGCAGTGGGACACAGTGGCCATCGTGGGCGTGGGCTTGATTGGCGGATCCATCGGCCTTGGCTTGCGCCAGCGCGAATTGGCCCGCCGTGTCGTCGGCGTCGGGCGCAGCGCGGCCAGCCTGCGAAGGGCCAAACAGATTGGCGCCGTCACCTCCACGACGCTTGAGTTGGCCCGGGGCGTCGCCAAGGCCGATCTGGTGATCGTTTGCACGCCCGTTGGTCGGATCGTCGAAGACGTGCAAGCCGCGGCAACGGCTTGCCGGCCGGGACTCCTCATCACCGACGCGGGCAGCACGAAGGCCGAAATCGTCTCCGCGCTCGATGGCCAATTGAACGGCAAAGCTCATTTCGTCGGCAGTCATCCCCTGGCTGGCGGCGAAAAAAACGGCCCGGGCGCCGCCAGCCCCGAGTTGTTCGTCGGGCGGACGGTCGTCGTCACGCCGACCAAAAAGACTCGCCAGGAAGACTACGCCGCCCTGCACGCCTTGTGGACCGACCTGGGGGCGAACGTCGTCAGCATGTCGCCGGCCGACCACGATCGGATCCTGGCCGGCACGAGCCATCTGCCGCACCTGGCGGCGGCGGCCTTGGCGGCGGCGACGCCCGAAGACGACCTGCAATGGACCGCCAGCGGCTGGCTCGATACGACGCGCGTGGCCGCGGGCGATGCCGAGTTGTGGCGGCAGATTTTTTCCAGCAACCGCGCACACGTTCTCAAGGCCCTGGTGCGATATGAGAAGGTGCTGGCCTCTCTGCGCCGTGCGCTGGAGCAGGGCGACGACAAGAAACTGACCGAGATCCTCTTGCAAGCAAAGCGCCGACGAGATGCTGTGGGAAGTTGATATCTATCCGGCCGCGGGCCAGCCCGATTTGGATGGCTTGCGCGTGGCCGCCGATGCCGCCGATTTGGGCCTGGCCGCCGAGTTGTGCGTGGCGGCGGCCCGAGGCTACCTCGTGCAAGGTCGCCTTGAGCGCGAGCAGGTCGAGCGCTTGGCCCGCGAGTTGTTTGCCGATGAAGTCGTCGAGCGGTTCGTCGTCGCTCCGGTCGGGGACCGGTTGCTCGAGCAGCCGCCGGACGCCCTCACCCAAGGTGAGAGGAGAACGGAGGTCGTTCATGTCTTGCCCAAGCCGGGCGTGATGGACCCGGTCGCCCAAAGCGCGCTGGCGGCGATCGCCGACTTCGACATGCGGGCCGATGCGATTCGCACGCTGCGAAAATACTGGCTGGGCAATCTGCCCGCGACAAGCTTGCAGCCATTGTGCGCGAAGCTGCTGGCCAACGACGCGATCGAGCAAGTCGTGGTCGGGCCGCTGAAGCTCGACCGCTTGGAGGTCGGCGCCCCTTACGAATTCAAGCTGCTCGCGACGCCGATTCGCCCATTGGACGACGCGGCGCTCGAACGTCTCAGCCGCGAAGGGCAACTTTATCTCAAGCTGCCCGAAATGCGGACGATCCGCGATTATTTCCGCGCCCTCGACCGCGACCCGACCGACGCCGAACTGGAAACGATCGCCCAAACGTGGAGCGAGCATTGCAGCCACAAGACGCTCGCCGGCCGTATTCGTTATCGCGACGAGCAGGGCGAGCGGACCTTCGAAAACATGCTCAAGGAAACGATCTTCGCCGCGACCCAAGAAATCCGCCGGCAGTTGGGGCCGGAGGATTGGTGCGTGAGCGTGTTCAAGGACAACGCCGGCGTGGTCCGCTTCGACGACGAATATCATCTGGTTTTCAAAGTCGAGACGCACAACCATCCTTCGGCGCTCGAGCCTTACGGCGGCGCGAACACGGGCATCGGCGGCGTGATCCGCGACCCGCTCGGCACGGGCCTGGGCGCGCGGCCCGTTTGCAATACCGACGTGTTTTGCTTCGCCCCGCCCGACACGCCGCCGGAACAATTGCCGCCCGGAGTGCTGCACCCCAAGCGCGTGATGAAGGGCGTCGTCTCGGGCGTGCGCGACTACGGCAACCGGATGGGCATTCCGACCGTCAACGGCGCGATCTATTTCGACCCGCGTTACCTGGGCAATCCGTTGGTTTACTGCGGCACGGCCGGCTTGCTGCCGGTCGATAAAGCGCGCAAAGAACCTCGGCCCGGCGACTACATCGTGGCCGTCGGCGGCCGGACCGGGCGAGACGGCATTCACGGCGCCACGTTCAGCTCGGCCGAATTGACCAGCGAAAGCGAAAAAATCTCCGGCGGCGCCGTGCAGATCGGCAACGCCATCACCGAGAAGATGCTGCTCGACGTGGTCCTGGCCGCGCGCGACCGCGGGCTGTATCACGCCATCACCGATTGCGGCGCTGGCGGCTTTTCGAGCGCGGTCGGCGAGATGGGCGAGCATATCGGGGCCGAAGTCTGGCTCGATCGCATTCCGCTCAAATACGAAGGGTTGTCGTATACCGAGATGTGGATCTCCGAGGCCCAGGAACGCATGGTGCTCGCCGTCGGGCCGGAAACCTGGGACGAGCTTCATGCGTTGTGCGCCAGCGAAGGGGTCGAGGCCACGATCATCGGCCGTTTCGCGCCCACCGGCCGCTTGCAACTCAAGTATCAAGATCGGCAAGTCGCCGACCTGGCGATGGAGTTTTTGCACGGCGGCCGGCCGCCGGTGGTGCGCGAAGCCGTTTACCGTTCGCCGCCGCCGACACCGCTCGATCTTTCGGCCGCGCGCATGGATTACGCCGAGGTTCTGGTCCGGATCTTAGGCTCGCTGAACGTGGCCAGCAAAGAATGGGTGATTCGGCAATACGACCATGAGGTGCAGGGCGGCAGCGTCGTCAAGCCGCTCGTGGGCGTCGAGAATGACGGCCCCAGCGACGCCGCCGTGCTCCGGCCGGTGCTCGGCTCGCGCCGCGGGATCGTGCTCTCGTGCGGCATGAACCCGCGTTACGGCGACTTCGACGCCTACGACATGGCCGCCAGCGCCATCGACGAGGCCGTGCGCAATTGCGTCGCGGTCGGCGCCGATCCGCGGCGGATCGCGATTCTCGACAACTTCTGCTGGGGCGATACCGAGGCGCCGGAGACGCTCGGCTCCCTGGTGCGCGCGGCGCTGGCCTGCCACGACATGGCGATCGCCTTGGGCACGCCGTTCATCAGCGGCAAGGACAGCCTGAACAACGAATTCCGCTATACGGACTCCGAGGGCCGCAAGTGCTCGATCGCCATTCCGCCGTCGCTGCTGATTAGCGCGATCGGGCAGGTGGCCGACGTTCGCCGCTCGGTGACGATGGACCTGAAACAGCCCGGCAATCTGCTGTATCAGATCGGGGCCACGCACGACGAACTGGGCGGCTCGCATTTCTCGCTGGTCGCATCGCTGGCCGGCGGAAGAGCGCCGCGGGTCGACGCGCAACTCGCCAAGCGCACGTTTGCCGCGATGCACTCGGCCATCGACGCCGGTTTAGTCCGCGCTTGCCACGACTTGAGCGAAGGAGGATTGGCCGCGGCGGCGGCCGAGATGGCCTTTGCCGGCGGCCTGGGGGCGACGCTCGACGTCGAGCGCGTCGTGTGCGGCAGCGAGGCGGCGAAGCACCCCGCGGCGCTCTTGTTCAGCGAATCGAACACGCGTTTTCTCTGCGAGGTGGCGCCCGATTCGGCCGGCGCTTTCGAGGCGAAGTTCGGCGGCGTGCCTTTCGCCCGCATCGGGCAGGTCGTCGAGGGAGGCGCGCTGGAATTCGTTCACGGCGCTCGGTCTTTGATGACCGCCGATTTATCCGTCCTCAAAACCGCCTGGCAGGCGCCGCTCAAATGGTAAATGCCCTGATCTTGCGAGCACCCGGAACGAATTGCGATCTCGAAGGCGCCTTTGCCTTCGAGCAAGCCGGCGCTCGCGCCGAGCGGTTGCATGTCAATCGATTGTTGGAACGGCCAGCGCTGTTGGCCGAGTTTCAAATCCTCTGCCTGCCCGGCGGTTTCAGCTATGGCGACGACCTGGGCGCGGGGCGAATCTTGGGCAACCAGATTCGCCACCACTTGTTCGACGCGTTGCACGAGTTCAAGGCGGCCGGCAAGCTGGTGTTGGGCATTTGCAACGGATTCCAGATCCTAATGAAGTCGGGCCTGCTGCTCGATGAGGGGAAAGTAGGCCCGGCGCTCCGCGACGGGAATGAAAGCCGCTCGCCCTCGGCGGCTGAATCTCCGCCGCGGAGCGTCGGAGCTGCGGCATCTCCGCCACGGAGTCTCGGAGCTACCGTGCGGAGCATCGGCGTCGCCGCGCCCCCTGCCACGTTGACGGGGAACGCCTCGGGCAAGTTCGAAGACCGCTGGGTGCGGTTGCGCGTCGCCAGTTCGAAGTGCGTGTTCTTCGCCGGGATCGAGTCAATGTATTTGCCGGTGGCGCACGCCGAAGGCCGGTTCGTGGCCCGCGACGGCAAAACATTGTCGGCCCTGGAAGCCAACGGGCAGCTTGCGCTCAAGTACGCCCCGCTCGACGGCCCCGCGAACGGCGCCGTGGCGTACCCCGACAATCCCAACGGCGCGATGGCCGATGTCGCGGGCGTCTGCGACTCGACGGGCCGCGTGTGCGGCTTGATGCCGCACCCCGAGCGGCACATCGACCCGACGCAGCATCCGCGCTGGACGCGGCGGCCGCTGGGCGCCGAGGGCGACGGCTTGCAAGTGTTTCGAAACGCGGTCGCGTATTTCGCGTGAGCCGTTTAATTGCGAAATTCTCACGGGCTTTCCGCTTGATTGCCGCGAGGCGGCAGCTTATAAGAATGAGGCGCGAGCGTTCGACGGTCCCGTCACGTCCACCGCAACGATGCCCGCGGGCGGCATGGAAGTCTCCTGGCGGCTTGCACCCGAGAGATTGATCCATGAAATTCACGCTTCTTCGACATCCTTTTTCGTGGCTATTCGTGCTCGTCGCGTGCGCGGCGCCGGTTGCCGCGCAATGGTGGGGCTACCCCAGCTATGCGAGCACGGCGGGCGAGGGTTATGCGATGGGCATGGCCGCCGTGGTCTATTCAGCCGGCGCCGCCAATTTGATGAACTCGGCCGCGGCCATCAACGTCGAACAGGCGCGATCGGCCTACTTGGACAACCAGATCAAGTTCACCGAAACGTACTACGCCAAGAAGCGGATGCACCAGTCGTACGTCGACTCGACTCGCAATCTCGGACAAAGCAGCCAGCGGCTGGCGATGCTCGCCAAGACGGCGCCGCCGGCGCCGTTGAGCGACGCGGAACTCGATCCGGTCAGCGGACAAATCGTCTGGCCCAGCGTGCTGCGCGGCGACGATTACGGAACATTGCGAAGCAAGCTCGATGAACTGTTCGTCGAACGGGCCGAGGCGGGCGGAAATATCTCGCTCCAACAGGCCGACGAGATCGTCGATTCGTCGGACGCCCTGGCGGCCGAGCTTAAAAAGCGGCTCAAGCAATATCCCTCCGGCGACTACATGCGCGCCAAACGCTTCGTCGAGCGGTTGTCGCACGAGGCCGTTTCGCTCTAACATCGGCGGCAATCCTCGGGCATTTTCAGGGCATCTCACTTCGTCTGCAACATCACGCGGGAACGGTATCCATGAAGCGCTTCGTCAAATTGCCTGCGATGCTCTTGATCGCGACCGTCGCCAGCCTTGCCTCGGCCGCCGACCGAAACGCCGAAGCGCTGCTGCGATCGCTCGCCAGCGGCGACGCCAAGGCCCGCACCGAGGCGGCGAAGGCGATTTCGCAACTCGATGGCGAAAAGATCGGCGCCGCGACGAAGGATCTGACGAAGGCCCTGGGCGATTCCGAACCGTTCGTGCGCGCTTACGCGGCGATTGCCCTCGGCAAGCTGGACAAGCCCGACCCCAAAATTATCGCCGCGCTGGCGAAGCTGCTCACCGATCCCGAGGCGCGCGTCCGCGGCGCCGCGGTGCGCTCTTTGCGGCGGCTGAAACCGGACGGCGAGGTGATGCTGCCGATCATGATCCAAGTGTTGGAGCAGGCCGACCCGCAAGGCGCGTCGCTGGCGATCGAGACGATCGCCGAAAGCGGCGACAAGGCGATCGCCGCGCTGACCAAGGCGCTGAAGAACGAACGGGCCCGGTATTGGGCTTGCCTGGCGCTGGGCGAGGCCGGGCCGAAGGCCAAAAGCGCCGTGCCCGCGTTGGTCGAGGCCCTTTCGGACGATCGGCCCGACGTCCAGGCGCAGACGCTGATCGCCTTGGGCAAGATCGGCCGTGATGCGAGTGCGGCCGTGACCGACATTGTCCCCTTCGTCAAAGCCAAGCAGCCGGCGGTCCAGTACGCCGCCGCCTTTGCTCTTGGCGCCATCGCCTCGCCCGACGGGGCAGGCGCGCTGAAAGACGCCGGCAAATCGAACGACGCCCTGCTCAAGACGCTCTCGGTTTGGGGCTTGGCGAAGATTTCCCCCGACAATCAGGTGCTCGCCAAGCAGGCCGCCGTGCAATTGGTCGCAGGGCTTGGTTCGGAAGACGGACACGTCCGCGCGGCGGCGGCCCGCGGTTTAGTCGACTTGAAGCCCAATCCCGACTTGATCCGCCCGGCGCTCATCGCCGCCTTGTCGGACGTCGACCCGCAGGTGCGAGGAAACATCGTCGAGGCGATCTCATCGCAGGGCGCGCAGGTCGTGCCGCACGTCGCCCAGGGCTTGAAGAACCCGAGTCTGCGCGACGCTTCGGCCGCGATTCTGGCGCGCATCGGGCCGGCCGCCAAAGCTGCCCTGCCTCAATTGATCGCGGCGCTCGGCGATACGGCTTCGACCGAGCAGTCGGACGCCGGCGAGTTTCACGCCGAAGTGCTGATGGCGATCGCCCTGATCGGCCCGCAGGATCCGGCCGTCGTCAAGAAGTGCATGACGCTGCTCAAGAGCGACAACGAGCGGGTGCAGCGAACGGCGACCTACGCGCTGGGCAAGGCCGGCGCGGCGGCCAAGCCGGCCGTGGGGGCGCTCCACGATCAACTGGCCGGCGGCGATGAATCGTTGCGCGTGGTCACGCTGTGGGCGTTGCTGCAAATCACGCCGGAAGATCAGCAAGTCGTCAAGACGGCGGTTCCCGGTTTGACCAAGGCGCTGGCCGACGAGCGGCCCCTGGTGCGGCTTGAAGCGGCCTTGGCCTTGGGCAAACTAGGGCCGAAGGCGGCTGCGGCGAAGAGCGAACTGGAGTCGCTCGGCGACGATTCCGACGAAGCGGTGCGGCGCGCTGCGGCCGAGGCGCTCGAACAGATCGGCCGCTAGGGCAGGATGCGAAACACATCCGTTCGAGGCCCGGCGGACGACCATTGCATACTCCGTAGGACGGACCTCCGGTCCGTCGCTTCGGTCGCCTCCGTACCACGCCGCTTGATGAATGCCAATGACGGACTGGAAGTCCGTCCTACGCAATTACCAAATCCCGGCGCCGAAGCTGCCGCCGCGCGGTTCGGGCGGGGCGTTGGCGGCGGTTTGATGCACCGGCGCTTTGTGCGGCGCGCGCGGCTCCGACTCCGCCGGCTGCACCTTGGTTTTCTCCAGGCGCTCGGCGGTTAGCCTCTCGGCGGCGATCTTCTCGGCAGGCGGCTGCATGTGCGGCGCCGGAGTTCTTGGTTCGCTGGGCTTGCGCGCCGGCTGACGTTCCGCCGGCCGCGAGAGCGCGGCTTCTTCGTCGAAGTCGTCGTAGCTCGAAACATAGCCTGGCAGCTTCGAGCGCTCCAGTTCTTCGCGATAAGCGAGAATCACGCGGTCTTGGATCATTTCGCGGCAGGCGGAGTTGATCGGATGGGCGATATCGGCATAGAGCTTGGCGCGGCCTTCTTCGTCCTTGCCGGCCCGGTCTTCTTTGAGTCGGCCGCCGCATTGATTGCAGTAGGCTGCTCGTAGGTGGTTTTTCGATCCGCACCCGCCGCAATGGGCTGTCAGTTTGCGGCTGGGCATGGCCACGAACGGGCCGCTCGACCCGCCGATGATTTTCAGATCGCGGACCACGAAGCAGTCGTCGAACGTGATCGAACAAAATCCCTGCAAGCGCTCTCCCCCGTCCTCCATCAGCTTGATCCGCACCTCGGTGATTTCCACAGCCGTTCTCCTTCGCTGCTGGATCAACAAGTACCTCGAACGACGTAGACTCGGCCCAAGCCGCGTGTTTGCAAGTGGGCGGCCAGGCGCTGGGCATGACGGAAATGACGGGCCAACCCGAAATAGCTCGTGCCGCTGCCGCTCATGCGGTGTCCGAGGCAATCGAGCCGCGAGAATTCTTGCTTCAGCCGCACGATCCAGGGCGAAAGCTGCTCCGCCGCCGCCTGCAGAGCGTTGTGAAACCAGCCGCCGGCTTCGGACAGGCGCCCCGCGCGCAACGACTCGACCAGCGGAACGGCGGATTTGGGCGCCACGGCCGGGCGGCACGCTCGATAGACGTCGGCCGTCGATAATCCGCCTGGCGGCCGGACCATGATGAACGATAGCGCCCCCAGGCCCGCCACGCGCTCGATGCGCTCGCCGCGTCCGCGGCAGATGGCCGTCCCCGGTTCGAGAAAGAAGGGCACGTCGCTGCCGAGTTCCGCGGCCAACGGCGCGAGTTCCGAGATCGGAAGATTCAGGCCCCAAACCCGATTGGCCGCGACCAGCGCTGCAGCGGCGTCGCTCGATCCGCCCGCCAAACCGGCCGCCAGGGGAATGCGTTTGACGAGCCGCACTCGGGCCCCGGAGGCCACCTGATAGCGACGGCGGATTAAATCAATCGCGCGAAACACGATGTTTTGAGAACCTTCGGGCAATTGCTCGCCGGCGGGCGCCGAGGGTTGCGAGTCGACGTGCTCGCAGGCAAGCTGAATCCGTCCAGAAGGATCGCGCTGAAAATAAAGCGTGTCGTACAAGCCGATGGGCGCCATGAGGGTTTCGATCTCATGAAAGCCATCGTCTCGCTTGCCGAGCACCTCCAAAAACAGATTGAGTTTCGCCGGCGTCAGAACTTCGAGCCCTGCGGCGGCCGAGCGAACGTGCATCCTACGCGTTCCTGCTCTTGCCCCGAATTCCTATCCATGCCCAGAACAGGCCAAATTTCCCTGATAGTGCA